>Ga0247695_1000019_pt1 | contig 127460 bp, 104 predicted proteins | sample CNK36_metaG_FD_182739 | JGI IMG/M metagenome (GOLD analysis project Ga0247695, IMG submission 182739) | Soil microbial communities from Purdue University Martell Research Forest, Indiana, United States - CNK36 | ecosystem: Environmental > Terrestrial > Soil > Temperate forest > Bulk soil...
CCTGCGGCGCGTTGTCTGCGGTTTCGCCGCGTTGTCGGTTGTCTGCGGCGTGGCCGCGTGGTCAGAGTCGAAATCAAGCGCGAGAACCGAGAAGCAAACCCAAGACGGCCGAGCCCGACAACGCGCGAAGCGCAGCCAACCGACAACGCGGCGAAGCCGCAGACAACGCGCCGGAGGCGCAGTATATGAGACGTTTTGCAGTGCCCGTTCGTATACCGTTCGGCTACCATGCCTGAAGCCGCGAGCTCGCGGTGCGATCAAACAAAGGAGATCTGTTCATGACTCATGTTTCCCGTTTTACCGGCAGCACCTGCGTGCTCGCGATCGGCATTCTGATCGCTTCCTCGGCCTGCGCGGCCCAAACGTCGCAAAGCCGCCGGCGCGCGGTGACCCCCCCTGTCGCCGGTCCGGCGATTCCCTTTACCGGTGTCGTGAAGGATGCCTCCAACGGGCTGCCTGTCCAACTGGCGACGGCGTCCTACGGCGAGCAGACGGCGCACACGAACGCTCTTGGCGAATTCATCCTGAACCTTCCGACCGGTTCGCCGGCCACGGTGAGCATTCAACATCCCGGGTTCCTTCCGTTCTCGAAGGCCGTGACGGCCCAGGCTGGTACGAAGGTTGACTTCGGTTTGACCGAGCTGGCATCCGTCACGGTCAAGACCACCACCGGCACGACCTACATCATCGATATCGGCACCGCGCAATTCGCGTACGCCATGCCCTTCAGCAGCTATGTGCCCAGTGACAATGCGAACTTCTGCACGCCGGATGGCTCTGCATTCACGCCGAGCAAGACCGAGTTCCGGAAGATCGTTGGCCCAGCCACGGCGTCGACGCTGGCATCCTGCTGCGAAGGGTCGCTGCTCACGGCCAGCGCGGAGATGAAGTCGGGCACGGTCACGCCGGTTTTCTTCAAGGATAGCTGCCACGGTACGGAAGTCGATTTCTACGGTCGCGAGAAATCGACAGGAACGTACCGGTTCGTGAAGTTCACCGACATCGCCGAGATCGACTTTCCGTAGGCCGGGCCGGCACGGCCGGCGGCGCTGGTTGCCCAAGGCTCGGCCACCATCTTCGCGTCATCGTTCTGCCGCGCAGACTCCCAGAAGGCGGAGAGCCGGAGCAATCGGATAAACTGCGGTTCGTGGTGAGCATCGATCCGCGCTTTGCGCTGGCGTCCGCCTCGGAAGAGATCGAGCGCATCTACGCGAAGCAGCGGGAGAATCGCGACGCGGTAGCCGCGGGCTCGGCAGACCAGCGGATCGATAAGCTTCGCCGCCTTCACGCCGCGATGTTCACCCATCGCGCCGGCCTTCAGGCCGCGCTTCTCGCCGATTACGAGAAGCCGGCCCCGGAGGTCGACATGTCGGAGATCTATCCTGTGGTCAGCGAGGCCAGGCACGCCATCCGACATCTGCGCCGGTGGATGCGGCCGCGCCGAGTGGCCACGCCGCTGGCGCTGCTCGGCTCACGGTCGCGCATCGTGTACGAGGCGAAAGGGGTCGTTCTCATCATCTCGCCATGGAACTTCCCGGTGAACCTCACCCTGGGGCCGCTCATTTCCGCGATCGCCGCGGGAAACTGCGTGACCATCAAGCCGTCGGAGATGACGCCGCATACGAGCGCGTGCATGAAGCAGATTCTCCGCGAGCTGTTCGATGAGAACGAAGTCGCCGTCGTCGAAGGCGATGCCGGCGTAGCCGAGGCGCTGCTGCGGAAAAAGTGGGACCACATCTTCTTCACCGGCAGCCCGGCGGTCGGCCGCGTGGTCATGAAAGCCGCCGCGGAACATCTGACGCCGGTGACGCTCGAACTGGGCGGAAAGTCGCCTGTCATCGTCGACCGCACCGCCAATCTCGACGAGGCGGCGAAGAAGATCGCCTGGGGCAAGTTTCTCAACTCCGGTCAGATCTGCATCGCTCCCGATTACCTGCTCGTCGACGAGGCCATTCGCGATCCCTTCGTCGAAAAGCTCCGCGCCGCGATCGCTCCCGAGACCGGCGTGATCGTCAACGACCGTCATGCCGCGCGTGTCAAGCGTCTCTTCGACGATGCCGTTGCCGGCGGTGCGGAGGTCGTCGCAGGCGGAGAGTTCGACCATCGCGCCATCGCACCGGCGGTCCTCACCAACGTGAATCCAGAGTCTCCCATCATGCAGCAGGAGATCTTCGGACCACTGCTGCCGATGATGACGTACAAGACGCTCGAGGATGCCTTCCGCGTGATCGCCGCGCGCGAGAAGCCTCTGGTGCTCTACCTCTTCAGCCGCAGCCGCAAGGTCATCGACGAAGTCATCCGCCGGACCTCGGCGGGCGGCACCGCCATCAACGACACGCTCATCCAGTTCTACCAGTTGAATCTTCCGTTCGGCGGGGTGGGGGAGAGTGGCGTCGGCAAAGCCCATGGTGTTTTCGGCTTCGAGGCCTTCTCCAACGCCCGCGGCGTCTTCGAGCAACCGACGCGATTCAGCGCCATCCAGCTTCTCTACCCGCCGTACACGAACTTCAAGAAGAAGCTGATCGAGCTGACGATCCGGTACTTTTAGGGCGATGATCTCGTGGCGGGATTGCCGCATCTGATGACGACCAGTTCCTGGCGTTTCAGAATCGCGCTCGCCGTGGTCGTGACCCTTACGCTGGGCCGCGTCATGATGACCCATCGAGTCTTCAGCCAGACCAGCGACGAGCCCAACCATCTGGCGGGTGGGTACGACGCCTTGAAGAAGCACACGTTCACCACGGACATCGAACACCCTCCACTCGCTCGCATCTTCTTCGCCCTCCCGTTTTTGAACACGCCCGAACCTTCCAGAACCGACGCGATCGGGCGAGGCAACGCCCTTCTGCTGCGCAATGATCGCTACACGCAGAATCTGGCGCGCGCGCGTCTGGGCAACCTTCTTTTCCTCGCCCTCGGTATCGTGGCAGTGGCGCGATGGGCGACTCACCTGCTCTCACCAGGCGAGGGACTCCTCGCCGCCGCATTGTTCGCGATGCTCCCGCCGATCCTCGCTCACGGCGGGCTGGCGACGACCGATATGGCTGTTACCGCGACCTTGCCACTCGCGCTCGACGCCCTGACCCGCGCGCTCGAAGCGCCGTCGTGGCGGCGAAGCATCATCGCCGGGCTGACGTTCGCAGCGGGAGCGCTGTCGAAATACTCCTTCTTCGTCTATTTTCCCGCTGCCGCACTCGTCCTCGTGATCGTGCAGTGGATGCGAAGCCGGAGGGGTGGCTCCTCGCCGATTCGACCGGTCGTCGTCATTCACATGGCGGCAGCGGTGATCCTTGCGGTGGCGCTGGTTTGGGCGGCATTTGGATGCAGTTTCCATCCGCTCATCAGCGGCCTGACTGAGGTGCAACATCACAATGCCGCCGGACACAGGGCCTTCCTGTTCGGTGAGATGAGCTGGAACGGCTGGTGGTACTACTTTCCGGTCGCACTATTCTTCAAGACACCGATCCCATTCCTTCTCCTAGCGCTGGCCGGCTGCATTCTGCTCGCGCGGCGGCGCCCTGAGATCCCGCTGATCGCCGGCGCCATCCTCGCCGTGGCCATGACCAGCCACATCAACATCGGAGTTCGTCACGTGCTGCCGGTCTACGCTCCTCTGGCGATCGCGGCGGCCGCGGCGGTCGCGAGCTTGCCGCGCTTCCGGATCGTCTGCGCCGCGCTCGTTCTCTGGCTCCTGATCGACGGTGTGGTTGCCCATCCGGACTACCTGCCATGGTTCAACGGATTCGCGCGCGAGCCCAATCGGATTCTGAATGACAGCAATCTCGATTGGGGTCAGGACTTGCTGCGCCTGGCCCGTTTTGCCCGCCGTGAACACATCCCGAGCATCAGCGTCACGCTCTTCACGTCAGCCGAGCTCGACCGGATCGGCCTTCCACCAGTCATCGTGCTCAAGAAGCCACAGGAGGTTCACGGCTGGTTTGCGATCAGCGAGATGCAGATCGCCATCGGAGAAGCGCACAGCCCGGAGGTGCGTGGTTGGCTCCATCACCTGATCGCTGGAAAACCATACCGGCGAATCGGAGCATCCATTCGTGTCTATCACCTCGACTAGGCCTTCACCAAGAACAAGCGTGATCGGCGGCCGGCCGCCGGCGTTCCCTGTCACATCCTGAAACCTTCCGCCTCCTCGGACGTTAATGCTGGCAGCAACGAGTTCTAGGAGCGTTCTATGAGCGGCAAGCGGAAGAAGAAAGTTGCGGTCTGGTCGGTCATCGTCCTGGTGGTGGCCATCATCGTCACCCTTGTGGCGATGAAGGCGGCCGGGAAGAAGCAGGAAGTGAAGCTGCCGGTCAAGGTGGGGAAGACCGAGGTCGCGGACATCCAGGTCAAGGTCACCGAGGTCGGCAATGTGCAGCCCGAGGTCAAGGTCGACGTCAAGAGCGTCGTCTCGGGCAAAGTCACCGAGATCTTTCATCGGGACGGCGATTCGGTGAAGCGCGGCGAGATGCTGGCGCGCATCGAGCCCGACCTCAACCAGGCCCAGTCGATCGCCGACGTCAAGAACGCCCTGACTGCGTCGAAGATCCGCTACGACCAGGCTAAGAAGAACTACGAATCGGATCACAGCCTCTTTGAATCCGGCCTCCTGGCCGGCAAACAGAACCGCGATTCCGAGGCCGAGTACCTTGCCGCGAGGCAGGAGTACGAGAAAACGGAAGAGAAATACAACATCGTCGAGCGGAGCGGCATCCCCATCGCCCAGGCCGCCAACAAGTTTCAGGGCTCCAACGTCGTCTCGCCGATGGACGGGGTTCTCTTGACCAAGAACGTCGAGATCGGCGACACCATCACCAGCGGCGTCTCCTCGTTCAACGCCGGGACGGTGCTCTTCAGCGTGGCCGACGTCTCCAAGATGATCGTCAAGGCCGGCGTGAACGAAGTCGACATCGGCAAGATCCGGGTCGGCATGCCGGTCAAGGTCACCCTCGACGCCTACTCCAAGATCTCCTTCGCCGGACGCATCGACCGCATCGCCCCGGCCGTGCGCATCGACGACAAAGTGCGCGTGTTCGACGTCGAGATCCGTCTCGATGCGCAGGGCCGCGAGCTGCGCTCCGGCATGACCGCCAACATCGAGGTCAACGGCGAGCGGAAGGACAAGGTGCTCACCGTTCCCGTCGAGTCGGTCTTCCAGCGCGACGGCGTGGAGCTGGTCTTCGTGAAGAAGAAGCTCGATCCCAACACAGTCCCGACGAAAGCCGTGAAGAAAGAGGGGGTGGCGCCCGACAAGGACGGCTGGAAGCAATTCTTCGAAAAACGGACCATCGTCACCGGCCTCTCCGACAACGCCCGGGTCGAAGTGGTGAAGGGCCTCAAGATCGGGGAGGAAGTGGCCCTCGAAGATCCGACGCTTCCGGCGGACAAGAAGAAGGACGAAAACGACGATTAACGGCGCTTCGCGCGTTGTCTGCGGCTTCGCCGCGTTGTCTGCGCTGTCGCGCGTTGTTTGCGCTCCGCGCGTGGTCGACGCGAGTACAGATCGGAATCAACCGACCACGCGCCGCAGCGCAGACAACGCGCGACTAGCGCAGACAACGCGCAACAGCGCAGACAGAGAGCCAACATGAGCGCACTACTTCAATACGAGCAACCCGAGCCGGCCACGAAGGCTCTCATCCAGCTCGACGATATCTCCAAGACCTACGACTCGGGCGAGAACGCCGTACAGGCCTTGCGCGGGGTGGACGTGGCCATCGAGAAGGGCGAGTTCGTGGCCATCATCGGCCCCTCCGGCTCCGGCAAGTCGACGCTCATGCACATCCTCGGATGCCTCGACACGCCGACCACCGGCAAGTACTGGCTCGACGGCGAAGACGTCGCCGAGATGTCGGCGCGCGCTCTGGCCCGCGTCCGCAATCAGAAGATCGGTTTCGTCTTCCAGACCTTCAACCTGCTGCCGCGCGCATCGATCCTCAAGAACGTCGAGCTGCCGCTGTTGTACGCCGGCATCGGGCGCGAAGAGCGGCGCGAGAGCGCCTTCAAAGCGCTCCAGCGCGTCGGTCTGGAGAAGCGGGCCAAGCATCGTCCCAACGAGCTCTCCGGCGGGCAGCGGCAGCGCGTCGCCATCGCCCGGGCCCTGGTCAACGCCCCGTCCCTCATCCTGGCCGACGAGCCGACCGGCAACCTGGACCAGAAGACCGGTTCCGACATCATCAACATCTTCGAGGAGCTGGCCGGCCACGGCGAGACCATCGTCCTGGTTACACATGACCCGGCCATCGCCGCCCGCACGCAGCGAAGGATCACGCTGGTCGATGGAGAGATCGTGGACGAATAGCGGCTTCGCCGCGTTGTCGGTTGTCGGTTGATTGCGCTGCGCGCGTTGTCAAAAGCCGAGTAACCGACAACCGATAACCGACAACCGACAACCGAGCACACCGACCAATGATCCTCTTCGAATCCATCATCGACGGCATCCGCGACATCAAGGACCACTTCGGCCGCACGATGCTGCAGCTCGTCGGCATCATCCTCGGCGCCGGATCGATCGTGGCCACCTTCTCGCTCTCCGTGGCCGGCAAGGCGGCATCGATGGAGTACTACCGCGTCTCCGGCGGCATCCAGAAGATTTTCGTCTCCGACAAGCCGACCGGGAAGGTGACGCTCGACGCCAAGGCGCTGGCCTCGAAAGGCCTGACCTATCGTGATGCGCTCATTCTCAAGCGGGATGCGAAAGAGAGCGATCTCGTCTCGCCCGTCGCCAACGAAACGATGACTCTTCGGTACCGCGACATCGAGAAGCCGCGGAGCATCATGGGCATCACGCCGGCCTACTCGCCGATGAACGACTTCCACGCCGGCGTGGGCCGCTTCATCACCGACAACGATCTGGCCACGGCCGCGCGTGTGGTCGTCCTCGGCACCGAGCGGGCCCAGGAATTCTTCGGGAGCGACGATCCGATCGGGAAGACGCTGACCATCAACGGCACCGGCTACCTCGTCGTCGGCGTCATGGAGGAGAAGTACTTCAGCTTCGACCACAAGCGGAACGTGATGCGCTGGATGAACCGCCAGATCTACATCCCCTTCACCACCTTCGTCACGCGCAAGGGGGACACGCTCGAGCGGGGGAAGGTCTCCTTCATGCACGTGCGCATGAAGGACGTGAAGCGCAATCAGGACGCCGTCGATGAGATCAAGAGCATTCTTCTCCGCGAGCACGGGACGAAGGACTTCGACGTCTACTCACGCGTGGCCAACCTCAAGCGCAACGAAGCGAACAACCAGATGTACGACATGACCTTCATGATCTGCGGGATCATCTCGCTCCTCGTCGGCGGCATCGTGGTGATGAACATCCAACTGGCGTCGTTCAACGAGCGGGTGCGGGAGGTGGGAACGCGCAAGGCTGTCGGCGCCTCGCCGGCGCAGATCTTCGTGCAGTTCCTTTCCGAGACCATTCTCGTTTCGGTCGTCGGCGGGTTTCTTGGCATCGCCGTCGGCAAGTTCTTCAGCGACGGTATCGCCGCCCTGACCCGCGACCCGGCACCGGTCACGGTCGGTACCGCGGTCTGGGCCATCGTCTTCGCCGCCGGCACCGGCCTTATTTTCGGCATGTACCCGGCCATCCGCGCGTCCCGTTTGAATCCCATCGAAGCGCTGAGGGCGGAGTAAGCCATGCAACTGCTCGAATCCGTCCGAACCAGCCTCGAGGAAGTGAAGGGGCATCCGCTCCGGTCGTTCTTCACGCTCATCGGCGTCATCCTCGGCACGCTGGCCATCGTCGTGGTGATGTCGGTGCTCGACGGCGTGGAGCTCGGCGTGTGGCAGGGTGTCGAGGACCTCGGCATGGACGGTGTTCTCGTCCTGTCGCATCGCACGCCGACCGATCCGATGGAGCGCGCCAAAGCACATCTCTCCCATGGACTCCGCGTCGAGGATCAGAGGTATTTCGAGGGGAGCACTCTGATCAGCTCCGTCGGTCCCGTCGGCGAGTCGCGCGCCGTCGTCACCGCCGGCAGAGTCACGCGCCGCATCGACGTCTATGGCATCACTCCCGCGTTCGTGGCCATCAAGGGCCGCAAGACCATCGCCGGCCGCTTCCTCGGCGAGAGCGACGTCGAGGCCAAGAAGCCGGTCTGCGTGCTGGGCTTCAAGTTGAAAGAGCAGCTCTTCGGTGGCGACAACGCCGTCGGCCAGCAGGTCAGCATCGGCGGACGGCGGCTCACCGTCATCGGCGTCGGCACGAAATTCAACATGGAGTTCGTGAACGACGACGACATGCGCAAAGAGACCGGCGGCGCGTACATCCCGTTCACGGTCTATCAGGACATGTTCGGCCGCGATATCTCCTACATGCTGGCCAAGACCGACGATCCCGAGAAGAGTATCGATGCCGAGGATGAGGCGGCGGGGATCGTGGCGCACGCGCACAGCAACATCCACGACGTACACGTCGAGAACGTCGGCAAAGAGATCCTCAAGGAGCGCGGAAACATCGTCCGTATCCTGCGCAACTGGCGCATCGTCTTCTTCTCGATCGCCGGCATTTCGCTCCTGATCGGCGGGGTAGGCATCTTCTCGGTGCTGAAAATCTCCATCTCCGAGCGCCTCTTCGAGATCGGCCTGCGCAAGGCTATCGGTGCCGGCGACGGTGAGATTTTCATGCAGTTCCTGATCGAGGCGGTCACGCTCTCCGCCGTCGGTGCCACCATCGGCGTAGCCCTCGGCATCGTCTTCGTGAAGCTCATCTCCGGCTTCTTCCCGGGCGGCCTGCCCGTATCGTTCTTCGGCCTCTCCGTCGCCAGCGGCTTCGCCGTTTCGATGGGATTGCTGGCCGGTCTCTACCCGTCGATCAGCGCGTCGAGGATGCAGCCGGTCGAAGCGCTGCGGGCATAATGCCCGGATGTCATCCGACCAGCCTTTCATCTGCCTGATCCGCGGCGTCAACGTCGGCGGCAACAAGCTGCTGAAGATGGATGCGCTGCGAACGCTTTGTGAAGCGATCGGCGTCACCGGCCCGAAGACCTACCTCCAGAGTGGGAACGTGGTCTTTCGCAGCAGCCTCGATCGCAGCGTGCTCGCCAAACGGATCGAGGATGGAATCCGCAAAGCGACCGGCTTCGAAGCAAAGGTGATCCTGCGAACCGCCAGCGAGATGCGGGCGGTCATCGCCGCGAATCCGTTTACGACTGGCCCGCAACCGGATCCACGAGCCTTTCTGGTGGCCTTCCTCGGCGGCGAGATCGGGAAGGATGCCAGGACACTGCTGTCGAGACTGAAGATAGACTCCGAGGAGCTACACTTCGGCTCTCATGAGCTGTACCTCTATCTCCCCGACGGCATCGCCGGCTCGAAACTCTCCAACGCCCTGACCGAGAAAAAGCTCGGCGTGAATGTGACGGCGAGGAACTGGAACACGGTGAGCGCGCTGCTCGAGATGGCCGAAGAGCTGAGCAGTTGAGCCGCGGAGCGGCTCACTGGAGACTGGACATTACGACGCCGCGATAGCGGCTAGAGAAGGTAGCCAGGGGTGCGAGCGGTTTTTGCGAGCACCCCTGGAACCCAATTCGATCTGAGATCGTGCCGCGTCAGCGGCACTGGACGGAGTCCCCGATCACTCCAGTGCCGCTGACGCGGCACCAAAACCATGCATCTCTTTACCAGGGGTGCTCGCAAAAAACGCTCGCACCCCTGGCTACCGTCTCGTTGCCGCTAACGCGGCATTTGAGCGGCTCAGAGCGACGAACGGTTTCTACACGTTGCGGGTTTCAACGCAACCATCCCGATTGTTGTTACCATTCGACGTGATCTGGAGTTGTGCGTGCGAACAGCCAATCCCGACGAGCTGAAAGAAAACGCCTTCCCGGTGATGACTGCCCGGATGACAGAGACCGAGTTGACGAAATGGTTTCCTATCTCCTTCCAGGAAATCTCCGATCCTTGGGCAGCAGCCGAGCCCTCAAAAGGCGCGCTGGTCAAACTCGACGCTGGCGAGTACGTCGTTCTTGACTATGGCAAGGATTCCAATCAACTGACGGTTCGCATCCCTTCCTCCAGCAATGCATCCGCCTGTCTTGCCTCATTGTTCCGCGAAGTACCCCTTCCGCGTTCACGCATTCTCTGGCGGCGCACCGATGTGCCGATAACAAGTCCGCTTAACTCCAGTCACCTGTCATCCTGAGCCTGCCGGAGCGCTGAGCGAGCGTAGCGAGCGAAATGCGCGGAGGACGGCGAAGGATCTCAAGATTCGCTGCACTTGCCACAGGCGCTGCCGCTGGAGATCCTTCAGCGTCCTACGCGCAACTCGCTCGCTACGCTCGCTCGGCGCTCCGGCAGCTTCAGGATGACAGGTACGTTGAGAAGCGCAACCGCTTGCAGCCCTACGCCGTCAGCTTCTCCCAATCCTCATCCGGCGCATCCAGCGCCAGGGCCAGGCCGCCGTCGGAGCCGACGAAGACGGGGTCCTGCATGTGTGTGACCTTGCCGCCGCCGACCTGCTTGAGGGCGTCTTCCAGCGAGTGGGCCAGATTGCGAATGAGGCCGCCGCCGCCGGAGAGGATGATGTTGCCTCGGACGCGCTCCTGGAACTCCGGCTCGACGCGCGAAAGGAGATCGAGCATCGTCTCGACCGTCGGCGGGAGCAGCGTCTCGCAGGCCGTTTTCATCTCGTTCGTGATGTCGAGCTCCGTCGGCACGCCCTTGACCGGCGCCGTGACCAGCACGCGTTTCGGCGGATCGCCGACGAAGCTGTGCTTCTCCTTCCACTCCCGCACCATGAAGATGGTCACGTTCGCCTGCGGGTAGCGCTCCTCGATCAGCTTCAGAAGCTGCGTATCGAGCGAGTCGCCGGCGATGGTCAGCGTGCGCTGGTCCTCTTCGCCGGGATAGCGGCCCTTCATCACACAGAAGTCGGTCGTGCCGGCGCCGATGTCGATGATCATCGTGTGCAGGAGCGCGTTCAGGCCGTACGCGACCGCGAACGGCTCGCTCACGATCATCAGACTGTCGACGATCCCCTTCATCGAGTTGCGAAGGTACTGCTTGTTCGTGCGTAGCGCCGCGGCGGGCACCCCGACCACAGCCCGCACATTGGAGCTCTCGATCTTTCCGTTGGAGCTGACGCCGACCAGGCGGAGCAGATGCTTGAGCAGCTCGCGCACCGCTTCGACGTCCTTGTCCGAGCCTTCCTTGAGCAGGCCGCGCTCGAGGGGACGATGGAGGTCGAGCATGGTCCGGTTGGCGACCGCCTCGTGGCCGATGAGGACGTCGCGCTTGAGGACTTTCTTCGCCACCATGTCGGCGGGCCAGCCGACGAAGCTGTCGACGACGAAACGCTCGCCGTTCGACGCGGAGATGGCGCTGCGAGAAGTGCCGAGGTCGATCCCAACATGGAGGATTTCGGGGAGGATCTCGGATTCAGTAGACATTAGGTTCCTTTCCTCTGCGGCGCGTCGTTGGCGCTTGCGTATGCGTGGATGCCGTGGAAAAGCGCCTGGGCAATCTGTTCGCGGTATGCGCCGCTGCGCAGCATCTCCGCTTCGCGTTCGTTCGAGAGGCACCCGACCTCGGCGAGGATGGCCGGCATCTCCGTGGCCACCAGCACGATGAACGGCGCGCGTCTGACGCCCCAGTTTTCGAGGCCCGGATCGACGCCGCGCAGTCCGCTGAACATCTGGAGCTGGACCGCGTTGGCCAGGCGCTGCGACTCATCGCGGCGGACGTCGGCATAGACGCGGTCGAGCAACTTGCGAAGGTCGGCCAGCGCGTAGCCGGACGTCCGGTTCTCCGCCGCGGCCAGCCGCGTCAACGTCGGATCGTTCGTCGGCCCGAGGTAGTACGTCTGCACGCCGTGATTGCTCGGATGCGGGATCGAGTTCACATGAATCGATACGAAGATGTCGGATGAAGAGCCGTTGGCAAGCCGGGCGCGCTCGCGCAACGGGATGAGCCGGTCATCGTCGCGTGTGGCAACGACCTCGAAGCCGTTCTTGCGCAGGAGCGCGCTGAGCCGCTTCTCGATGTCCAGCGTGATCTCTTTCTCGCTGACGTTCGAGATCGATGACGCTCCCGGATCGGTGCCGCCGTGGCCGGCATCGAGGACCACGCGGTGAACGGAGAGAGGAAACGCCGATGCGCTGACCGGCTCCAGTGTGTCCGTCATCAACATCGGCGTCATCGACGCCCGCGTCAGGCGGATTTGTGGTGCCTTTGGCGTCGCCGGTGCGGGCACCGCCTTTGCCGGCCGCGTGACCCCGGTGCTGGTGATGAAGGCAAACCCGGCCAGGATCAGCGGGATGATGACCAGCGGCGCCCGGCGCAGGAAGAGACGTACGAATCGCCTTCCCGGCCGCAGGCCGCGCGGAGGCAATCCTCGAATGGTGTCGAGGTTGTCCGCCACCGCCTGCCGCAGCACGTGGCGCTTCACCCGATTGATCTCACCGCCCCTCATTCCGCTCATTCTACGGGTTTGCGGGCGGGGAGTGGTGGCGGGACGGAGCGCTGGCGTCCCGCCGGCTGGACGGGCGGCGTCTCGCCGCCCGCCCGCCGACACCTCAACATTCGCTGGTAACCTCAGCGGCGAGACGCCGCCGAGCCAGCCGGCGAGACGCCAGCGCTCCATCCTTAAACACTATTTTGCTGCCGGCGGCGCCGCGAAAATCTTCTCGTCCACCGGTGCACCAAACTCGATCGCTGTGTATTTCCTGGTCGAGCTCTGTCCGCCGTTGACGGTGGAAACCCGGACTGTGAACGGAACCTTGACTCCGGCCACGTCGCGATAATCCTCATAGTCCGTTTGCGTCGGAAGGCGGCCGACCGGACTGTCCATCGTGATGACGCGCCGCAGCACGAGGCCCGTGGTGGCGTCGAAATAGAGGCGCTGCCGGGTGTGCTCGTCGATCGGGGCGCCGACCACCCACGTTTCATGTCCGTCGATCGTCTGTTTGGCTACGACGCGAGCCTTGTCGGATAGCGATCCGGAGAACGGTTCGTAGGCACGGGCCGCCGTCATGCCCTGCGCGGCGTCCGCTGCGCTCAGCGTGTGGACACCCTGGCGGCTGGTCATCCATCCGCCTTCCGGCCCGTACATCTGCGCCATCGCCGGACCTTCTGCCGGCGTACCGCGCATCATCACGTTGCCGCCGGAGCGGTAGACCTCCATCGGCATCGACTGGCCGTTACCGCCGATGCGCGTGGCTTTGGCCGTCATCGGGGAGGTGGCCAGTTTCTTCGCTGCCTCCTCGCCGCCGATGGCGGTGACGTATTTGGCGACGACGTCCTTCGCCGCGGGATAGGTCTTGCGCTCCGCCTCTTCGGCGCCTTCCGGTTTCGACGGAGGAATCGGCGGCACCGGCAGGGCAACCGCCAGCGCCGGACTCTCCTTGCCGAGGTGGCAGGTGTAGCAGCCGACGACGGTGTGGCCGTGGAAATTCTTCTCGTTGACGTCGAGGACCAGGCGGATCATCTCCCGCGCGGTCTTCTTTTCCTGCTTGGCGTCGCTGGGGAAGTCCCACGTCTTCGTCTGCTCGTTGCGAACGTGGCAGAAGTCGCAATGGACGCCGAGCGAGGCCGTGAAATTGTCCATCACTGCGCCGAGCTGCCAGTCGGAAAGGTTGGTCAGTAACTGCACGTTTTTCTGTTCCGCACGCGCCGAAACCGCGGCCAGGATGGCGATGACAACGATGTATTTCCGCATCAAGTCTCCTTCGTTTGTGCGGCGGAGGATAGCGCAGAGCCGATCCGTTCGTGGCGGGCGTTGTGGGTTATGTAACAGGGGGGAGGGTGGAGGGGGGGTTGTCGGTTGTCGGTTATCGGTTGTCAATGTTCGGTTCTGCTCTTCTTCCTTCGACAACCGACAACCGACAACTGACAACTGACAACTGACAACTGACAACCGATAACCGACAACCGACCGACAACCGACAACCGACAACCAATCCCTCACGGCGGCAACCTCCGCGTATCCCCCGGCTCGAACGCCTTCTTGATGTCCTGCGTGGTCATGTAGTGCAGGCGGGCGTTCTCCTGGTAGCGGGCGCTGTCGGCGACGATACGGTTCAGGACTTTCATGTAGCGGCGCTCGTGCATGAAACGCTTGATGTCGGGATAGAGGAATCCGGCCGCGGTCAAGGCGAAGGCGAACATGTCTTCGTAGATAGGGATGAACGGCAGCTTGATGATGATGCCGCCGATGACGAGGCCGGCCAGGGCGAAGGCGAAACGCGCGCCGAGGTCGCCGCCGCGCCAGATGCCGAAACTGTTCCGCTCCTGCTCCGTGATCGCGCGCGCCGCCTCGATGTACTGCGGCAACACCACGTCGTCCACCTCTTTTACGAGCGCTTCCCAGTAGACGGCAGACCCGCCGGATTCGTCGTAGACCGCTTTGATCTCCGCCAGCTTCTCCGTCCCGCAGGCGCGCACCTCGGCGTCGAACGATTCCTCCTCGAAGCTGCGGCGGCGATGCTCGCACTCCTGCAGCACTACATAGACGACCTGCGCGTAGTCGTACTCGGAACCGGCGATATTCAGCATCATTGCTCCGGCGGCTTCTGCTGCTGATACTGAATCACGCCCAACTGCTCGAGCAGCTTGTTGCCGTCGATGATGACGTTGCCATTCGGCAGCTTCGGAATCTGGCGGATCTCCTTCTGCTGCAGGGCGTCGATCAACTGGAGCGAGACATACGCGTCGCCCGCGCTTCCATTGAGCGCGGCGCGCTCCTTCTTGATCCCCTGCGCCACGGCACTCTTCTCCGACAACGTCGCCTGCGCATCCTGCTGCTTGCGCACCACGTACGCGTCCGCGGCGCGCTTGGCCTGCTCGAAATCGCCCTGCGCGCGCGTGAGCTGCTCGGTCAGCTCGGCCACTTTCTGCTGCACGTTCGCCTTGTTCGATTCCAGCGTCGCCAGGATCTGCGACTCCAGCTTCTCGGCCTGTTTCTCCGCTTCCTTACGCTTGTTGATGAGGTTCTGGTAATCGGGCTTGAAGGCGAAATCGCCGAGGATGACCTGCTCCACGATCACGCCGTACGGCTTCAGTTGGGTGGCCATGACTTTGGTGGCATCGCTCGCCGCCGCGAATCGCAGGTCGGGGTTGTAGTACTCCTCGGAATCGAGCCGGTTGAGGACATCGCGCACGTACGCGCGCGCCAGCGGACGCACCAGGCGCTCCTTGAGCGAGACCGTGTCCGGCGCCACGGTGCGCCAGATGTACGCCGCTTTGTTCGGATCGATCCGCCAGCGGATGGTGACGTCCGTCTCGATGTCGTTGCCGTCGCGCGTTTTGAACCGCAGGTCGTCTTTCTCCTTGCGATCGCCCTCCGCCGCTTTGGCCGACATCACCAGGTTCTGCGTCGACGTATCGTACGTGGTCCAGTCGTTGATGATCGGCGCGAAGAAGTACGTCGCGCCGGGATCGGAGGTCTCCGTTGCCCCGGTGATCTTGTTGAAGCGGACGCCGACCTGGGTTGCCTGCGTCGTATGCGGCGTGCAGGCAGCGAGGAGGGGGAGGGTGGCGAGCAATGCGAGCAGTCGTTTCATCATTCGCCTCAGTGCTTCCCTGACCCGGTGATCTTCCCGATATCGGTCGGGTCTTCGCTGATGTAGATCGGACCTTTGATGCCGTTGAGGATGGCCAGGCCCTTGCGCAGCCGCAGCAGTTTGTCGGAGCCCGCCCCTTCCATGGCCCGGTTGATCTCTTCGGTTCCCTGCGCCTCGGCGCTCTTGACGAGGAGATCGGCTTCGGCGTGTTTGGAGCGCTCGTAATTGTCCTTCTGTGCGTTCAGCCCTGTGATCTGCGCCTGAAACTCCGCGCTGCGGACATTGATCGAGTTCTGCCCCTCGGCCGCGGTCTGCTTGAGCCGCGTATCGACCTCGGCCTGCTTGGTCAGCGCGCGGTTCGTCAGCACCGACTGGTCCTGAATCTTCTTCTGCTCGGTGAGCTGCTGGAATGTGTCGGGGTAGTCGTATTGCCGGATCAATACGTCCGCCAGCTCCAGGCCGTTCTGGCGAAACTTGTCGGCCAGCTCCTTCTTGAGGTCATGCACCTTGGCGATGCGCTGGTCGCGGTAGAACTCCTCCGCGCGAAGCTCGCCGAGGTGCTGTTTGACGGCGGGATCGGTAAAACGCATCACCACGTTGTCCTCGTAACCGCGCCCGAAGCCGAACTTCGACACCACCAGGAACGGATCGGCGATGCGATAGAGGACGGTGACGTCGACCGCCACCGGGTATCCGTCGACGGTCGGGACGTTGATGGCCGCGACGGTGCGATGGTCGGCGCCCCGCTCGGCTTCATCGTTGGTGAACTCGACCGCCTGGACATTGCGCTGGAACGTGCGGATGGTCTCGTATCCGCTGATGGCCCTTCGGTAGCCCGGCTGTACGAGCTCTTTCTGCAAGCCCTTGTTCATCCCGAACGATACCTGCCGCAGCCCGATCTGATCGAGCGGCACATACGTGATGAGGCACGCCCGCATCAGGATCAGCGGCACGATGAGCACGCCGATGCGAAGGAGGAAGCGAACGAGCCCTCCTCGGAGCGGCGGCAGTTTGAAGGGAAACGAAGGCCTGAAGCGGGGCGGGGTTGTAGCGGACTCGAACATGGTTACCTGTCTTCCCGAAACCGGACGATTTTGTCCGTCATCTTACCCCGGGGTAGGGAAAACCGGGCTACGGCACACACCTTTGACGATGAGAGATCCTATTCAAACGAACACGACCAAGGGTGAGGGTTGCCTCATGCAAATCCTTGCTCCGCTAATCGGCATCCCGTTGGGATCGCTCCTCGGCTGGGCGATGTGCGTGGCGCTCCTGGGGATTTTTCTCGGCGTGGTGTTTCTCATCGGTGAGTTGTTCAAGATTCTGGAGGGCACGGGTTTACTGTTGTTCCTCGGAATCGGCGTTTTCATCGTCTGGCGGCTGGCGCGACACCGCGATTGGCTGATTGCAAAGGTGATCACGTCGATTGCCGGCCCGGTTGGCGTGGCGATCGGCGGTCTCCTGGCGCTGCTGATTTTTCTGAATTCGCTCCGGCTTTCGGCCAGCGATCGCCAGGTCGAAATCGTCGAGCAGTTTCTGATCGATCTTCGCTTTGCGGTCACCGGGGCGTTACACATGCCTCCCTGGCTGTTCTGTTGCGTGATCCTGTTGATGATCGCAATCGCCAATGCCGCACACGTGCGCGCGGTGACCGTTTTCCTGGAAACGAAAAAGCGCGTGGGCCAATTCGTGGCCGTACTGACGGCCCTTACGAGTTTCACACTGTTCGCACAGTTGCCGGCAGGCGATCTGCTCGAAAAACGGTACGACGACGTCATGACGCGGTTCGAAGCGTCACTGCGCCGCGAGAAGGCCGCGGTCGCGCGCGCGGCCGCCGCAGAGGCGGTTCATGACGAAGTCATCGCGATACCTCCTGCTGGCAAAGCAGCGTTGCAGGCATTCGTAACGCGTTTCCAGAGAATCGATACTCCGGAAGGCACGGAGATCGGTCTTGCCGCGGCCAGGATCCTCGACGAGGAAGGCCTGCACGAAGCGCCTCCTCCCGCCGGCACCGATACCGGACCATTGCCGCGCACACGCGCCGAGTACGCGCAGGCTGAGCACGATCTCACGGTGGAGGATCTGCGGGCTGCCGAAGCGGAGAAGGGAGCAAAGAAGATCGTCGGAGAAGTGATCGCGGCATTCCTTCCCGAGCTCGGAGGCTACGCGGGGAAGTTCGCCGGAAAGATGATCGACGGTCTTGCCGAGCGTCTCTACGGACCGTGGATCGAGCATCTCTTCCGGCCCGACGCGGTCTTCTCCGCGAATGTCGACATCCTTCGATCGTCTGCCGGCGGCACGCCGCACTTCGACCTCATCAAATACTCCGCAATCGCCGATCGTGCCGCGTCCGAGGCCGAAAAGCGCACGGCCGTCAGGCGTCTTGCCGAGGAACGCATGCGCCTCCGCGAAGCAGAGCTCGGGATCTCGGGAGTCGAGGAGCTCGACGAGCACCTGAAGGATATCCACGACTTCGTAAAAAAGAACCCGATGTTGACCGACGAGCAGTTTCAGAATGTTGTCGCTTACGCCAATGCAGTGCGATCAGGACACGTTTCTCGTTACAAAGATCCAATGCAGTTCCACTACCATCGGGAGAAATGGCAATGGATTGAGAATGCGATCGCCCAGGATAAAGCACAAGCAGTTCACGAAATAGGAGGCGGCCTCCACGACATCGAACACCCCGTGGAGCATCCTGATGTTCACCCGGAGTTTCACCCGATTCCGTAGCGGTACTCCTTGTCGGGACGAACACACATCACCGCGCCCAAGGTAGGCGCGGATCTGCACAGAGCCGGGAACGGCGAGCCGTCCAAACGTGATGGACGGCTCGCGTGACACAACCCGTGGCGGTTCGGCGGCGGAGTGGTTAGTTTCCGCGGTGGCGCATGGCCTTGCCAGCCGCCAGAAACGCTTCGAATTTCGTTTTCTGCTCCGCGGTGAGTACGGCCGCCAGTTTCTCCTCGCTGCTCTTCCGCGTTGCCCGAATCTCGTCCCGGACCGAATGCAGCGCGAGAACGAGCTTGCCGATCGCCGCGTGGTCGGGCGTACTGGCGGCGATCGCGGTATGAAGCTGCTTCGCCAGATCGATGGCGTTTTCCCTGAGGGGCTTGATCAGGGCCGCCGTGTCTTCATGGATCTGCCGCCAGGCTGTTTTCTGGTCTGGTGTGAGCTGTAGATAGTTTGCCAGCGCTGCCAGCCCGGGGCGTGGCGGGCCTGCCGGAGCTTGCGCGAAGGCCATTCCGGCGATCATCACAAGAGCGATTCCAATTCCAATCGTGCGACTCTTCATCATCGATTCCTTTCCATGCGTGTTGCCTGGTGATTCCCAGGACCTGACACATAGACGAAGGGCGTGATGCAACGCGTACGCGAATCAGACGCCGATACAGTGATGTGTGACGGCGATCACCCCGTCGAGCTGTGTGCGCACGGGGTTGGTCTCGGGGTTGCTGCGTTGCCGGGTTACTTGGTTGCAACGTTGTCAGGTTGCCGAGTTGACGAGGCCGAGGCGCTTCGGTGCAGGGTCGCTCAATCAAGCACCTACCTCGAGCCCCTGCGACCCCGAGACCGTCGTTAATCAACGTCCGCGCGCGTACTCGATCCCCGCATCGACTTCGCCGATGGCGCTGTCGACCAGGCCGATCGCCCGTTCGCGATGGCCGCCCTTGTCGGCCAGAGCATCCCGGAGCTCCTGCCGTGCGGAGCGAAGGTGACCGCGGGCCGCCACCATGTGCGACTGCGCGGCGTGCGCCCGGCCGGCGACGATGCCGCCGATGAGCGTCAGACAGAGAAAGAGGGCACCAAGAACCGATTGCTTTTTCATCACATTCTCCTCAATGTCAGTGCGTACGGGCGAATTCGATTCCTGCCTGGACCTCGCCGATGGCCTCGTCGACGAGACCGATGGCCTTGGCCCGATGGCCCCCCTTGTCGCTGTTGGCGGCCTCCAGCTCCGACCGCGCCGCGCGGAGCTCATCGAGGGCCGCATTCATATGCGGCTGCCCTCCGCCCGTTGCGCACCCGACCAGATAGCCTCCAGTGAGAGTGATGATGACCAGTAGAACGAACACAAAGACACGACTACGCATGAATCCTCCTCCTTCCTGTTATGGGCTCTTCCAGCAGACGGTGCGGGGACTGTCGGCGTTTACGAGGGGTTGCGGAGTCTCGCGGTTGCGCGGTCTCGGGGTGGGGAGGGTTGCTAAGTTGCTGAGTTGCTCGGTTACCGGAGCTGCCGGTTGCCGTTTACGAAGGTTGTCAATTTCGTCCAGCAACCCAGTAACCCAGCAACCCTGCAACCGCGAAACCGCGAGACCGCGCAACCGCGAGACCGCGCTACCCCGCCCTACTTCACCGCCAAATTCTCCTCGATGAACTTCCACATCGCCGCGCGCATGTGCGCGTTCAGCGCGGGGTCGACGACGCCGTGCCGCGATTTCGGATAGACCTGAAGCTGATACGGCTTGTTCGCCTTCTCCAGCTCGTAGATGAACTGAATCGTGTTCTGCATGTGGACGTTGTCGTCGATCGTGCCGTGCATCAGCAGGATATTGCCGTGGAGATTTTTCGCCGCCCAGCGCGGGGCCGTGTCCTTGTAACCGTCGGGATTGTTCTGCGGCATCAGCATGACCCGCTCGGTGTAGATCGAGTCGTAGTCGCGCCAGTCGGAGACCGTTCCTCCGGAAAGGCCGGCGCTCCACATCGTGCTGTGCGTCAAGGCGAACGACGTCATGAAGCCGCCGTAGCTCCAGCCGCTGAGCGCTACGCGCGAAGCGTCGACGTACGGCTGCGACGTCAGCCACTTCAGCCCGTCCTCGAGATCGCGCAGCTCCCCTTCGCCCATCCGTTTGTACGACGTCCAGGCCGACTCCGCCCCCTTGCCGCTGGCGCTGCGGTTGTCGCACACCCACACGATCACGCCGTGCTGCGCCAGGAACTGGTGCCAGAGATAGGTCTGCCCGGCCCACGCATTGCGCACCTGCTGCGCGTGCGGACCCGAGTAGGTGTGCTCGTAGACCGGGTACTTCTTCGACGGATCGAAGTCCGGCGGCTTGATCATCATCGCTTCCATGACGAAGCCGTCGCGCGTCTTCACCTGCACGAACTCCGGTTTGGCGATGTGAAGGTCGCGCATCATCGGCGTCTCATTCGCATCGACCACGCGCACGCGCGTTCCGTCGCCGCGGTACAGCGACGTCGACGGGGGCGTGGAGACGTCCGAGAACGTATCGAGATACGACGTGAACGACGGATTGAAGTTCGCGCTGTGCTGGCCGGGCGCTTCGGAAAGCCGTTTCAGACCGCTGCCGTCGAGGTGAACGCGGTAGATGTCCGTGCCCAGGACCGAGCGCTCGGTGCCGGAGAAATAGATCCAGTCGCTGGCGGGATCGACGCCGTGAACCGTGCGCACTTCCCACGGCCCGTTCGTGATCTGCCGGATCAGTTTTCCGTCCGCGGCATATTGATAAAGGTGTTTGAAACCGCTCCGCTCGCTGAGCCAGAGGAACGAGCCGTCCTTCAGCCAGACCGGGTTGCCGGTGATGTCCACCCACGCCTTCGTCGTCTCGCGGAAGAGCGTCTTCGGCGCGCCGCCGCCGCGCACGTCCGCGGCGTCGAGGTCGAGCCAGGTCTGCTCGCGGTTCTGGATCTGATAGACGACTTTGGAGCTGTCCGGCGACCAGTCGACCAGGACGATGAGGAAGTCGGCGCCGCTGTAGCTCTCCGTGCTCACTTCCTTCGGCGCCGTGCCGGTGATGCTGACGGTGAAGAGCTTGGCGATCGGATTCGGCGCCCCCGCTTTCGGATAGAGCTCGGACTCGACGTTCTGCTGGTAGGGGATGTGATCGACGACGGCGAAGTGCCGGACCGGCCGCTCGTCGAGCTGCAGGTAGGCGATGCGCGTGGAGTCGGGGCTCCACCAGTACGCGCGGAAGTTGCCGCGCCCGTAGACCTCTTCCTGGTAAACCCAGTCGAGGATGCCGTTCTGCAGGTTGGCGTTGCCGTCGGTGGTGAGCTGCCGTTCGCGCTGCGTGGCCACGTCGACGGCGTAGATGTTGTTCTCGCGCACGAAGGAGACGAAGCGCCCGTCGGGGCTGAACATCACTTCCTCTTTCTCGCCGGGGGAGGAGGTGAGCCGGGTCATGGAGTCGGAATCGAAGGTGTACAGATAGACGTCGTTGCCGATGGTGAGCAGGGCGCTCTTCTTGTTCGGGCTGACGTTCCAGCTCCGCTGTCTGGCGAACCCGCTGGCCTCCTCGGACGACACGCCGGCGATCTTCTTCGCTGCCGCTTCGAGCTTCGCGGCGTTGAAGAGGACGCGCTTGCTGCCGGTCTCGGTCTCGATCACCGCCTGCTCGACCACCTTCCCCTCCTCGGTGCGCGGCCAGGCGAAGGTCTTGTCATCCAGCCAGTGGAACCCGCTCTGCGGCGTCCCGGCGAACGACACTTTGGCCTTCGGATCGAAGATGTTCTCGAGCGTCAGCTCCCGGATCGTCGGTTTCGGCTGCGGGGTGGTCTTCACGTCCTGCGCGAAGGCGGAGGAGGCGATGAGGAGGATCACGGCGATGCAGTTCTTCAGCATGGCCGCGCTTTATATCCCGAGAAGCCGGAGTGGGGAAGGAGGATGTCCCCACGCGAGGAGAGCGGGCGTCCGCGCCTGCTCCCGGCGGGCGTCTCGCCCGACGGTGGGGACGAAGGCAAACGTAAATGTTGTGCAGAGACTGCGACGATCCCGTCCGCGTTTTCAGATTTCGACCGTGCTGTCGGCGGGACCACCGCCGGGCGAGACGCCACGTCGGGAGCAGGCGAGACGCCCGCTCTCCGTCCCGGCCTCCCCCATTCGGGACGGAAACGGAACGGCAAGAGGAGATAATGCAATCGAATGAAACGAATGATACTGGCGGTGGTGATGGCCGCGCTTTGCCTCCCAGCGTCCGCCGCAACGTCCCGGCGAGCCATCCTCAATGCTGCTGCTGACGGTCCCGCACGGTACATCGTCGCGCTCAACGACGATGTGGAGGACGTCAACTCGGTCGCGGATGAATTGTCGATGAAGCACCACGGCCGGTTGAGTCATCGATTCAGCCGGGCGCTCCGCGGTTTTGTCATCGAGATGCCCGAGTCCTCGGCACTCGATCTTCTCAATGACGACAGGGTCAAGTACGTCGAGCACGATTCGATCGCCTCGGGCGGGTCGACACTGCAGCCTTCGCCGCTCGCCACGCAGACCGCGCCGCCTGCATGGGGGCTGGACCGGATCGATCAACGCGATCTGCCGCTCGATCAGACCTACGTTTATAAGAATACGGGTCGAGGAGTGACCGCCTATATCCTCGACAGCGGCATCAACCCGACGCATGTCGATTTCGGCGGACGGGTGAGGAATGGTTTCAACTTCAGTACGACCTTGCCGCCGGCCGACTGCAATGGACATGGGTCGCATGTCGCCGGAATCGTCGGTGGAACGGTGCACGGGGTGGCAAAGGAAGTCTCCCTCGTCTCGGTGCGCGTCCTCGACTGCCAGAATCGCGGCTTTGTCAGCGACATGGTGGCGGGAATCGACTGGACCATCGGCGACCATCAGAACGGCCAGGCCGCGGTCATGAACATCTCCATCTACACCGACAACCCCTCGGCCAGTTTCGATGCGGCGATCAACGCTGCCATCGGCGACGGCATCACCGTTTGTGTTCTCGCCGGCAACGGCACGGCAAACAACGGCGTGGCCACGGATGCCTGCACGATTTCCCCAGCCCGGGTGACCAACGCCATTACCGTGAGCGCGACCACCATCGCCGACGCGAAGGCCCAGTTCGCGAATTACGGGAGCTGCGTCGACCTTTTTGCGCCGGGAGTGCAGATCGAGTCGGACTGGTACAGCAGCGATACCGCCTTGGCGATCGATAGCGGCACCTCCATGGCCACCCCGCACGTGACCGGCGCCGCCGCGCTCTACCTGCAGGACCATCCGTCCGCAAGCCCGGCAGTGGTCGCACTGGCCTTGATCTCGAGCGCCTCGGTGAACAAAGTGAGCAGCGCCGGCCCGGGCTCCCTGAACCGGCTTCTCTTCACCGGAGACATCGCGCTGCCGCTCCGTCACCGCGCCGTCCGGCCGTGAACGGCGGTGCGAGCGATGACATCCGCCCAGCTAACGCGGTGAGCCGGTCGGCTTGCGCAGTGAGCTGACCGGTTTTCGCGGTGCGCCGGCAGGCTGCCCGTTGAGCCAGCTGGTTTGACGATGCACCGCTTGGCTTGGGCTGTGCGCCGGTCGGATTGGGTTGTGCGCCGGTCGGCTTGAGCGGTGCGCTGGTCTGCTTGGGCGGTGCGCCGCTTGGCTTGGGCTGTGCGCCGGTCGGCTTGGGCTGTGCGCCGATCGGCTTGGGCTGTGCGCCGGTCTGCTTGGGCTGTGCGCCGGTCTGCTTGGGCTGTGTGCCGGTTGGCTTGGGCGGTGCGCCGATCGGCTTGGGCGGTGAGTCATCGGGCGCACGCGGTAAGTCATCGGGCGCACGCGGCAAGTCATCGGGCGCACGCGCCAAGTCATCGGGCGTACGCGCCAAGTCATCGGGCGTACGCGCCAAGTCATCGGGCGTACGCAGCAAGTCATCGAGCGTACGCAGCAAGTCATCGGGCGCACGCGGCAAGTCATCGAGCGCACGCGCCAAGTCATCGGGCGTACGCGGCAAGTCATCGGGCGTACGCAGCAAGTCATTGGGTGTACGCGGCAAGGCATCGGGCGTACGCGGCAAGTCATCGGGCGTACACGGTGCGTCATCGGGCGCACCTGAGTGATCTATACAGTGCACACCGTAATCCAGCGCGGGATCGAGCTCTTCATCGCGGGAGCGACTTGAGGTAGCGCGTCAACTGCAGGCGGCGCTCTTCGGGGAGCCGTGACCAGGAGGGCATCCCTTTCCGGAGATCGCCGTCGGTCAGGAATTGAACGAGAGCATCGTCGGTCCTCGTCTGCACCGCGGGGGTGTGAAGGCTCGGGGCGCGTGTCGTCCCCTGTGCCTCGTCTCCGTGGCAGGTAGCGCAGTGCTGCGAGAATAGCTTTCGGCCGGCTTGGACGTCATTGCTGACATGTTCTGCTGTGACGGGAGCGGCAGTGTTGGCCGGGCCGGCGGCGCAACCGGCGGCGCCGATCAGAAAGGCGAGGACGATCAACATCTGTTTATTGGAATTCATGGCTATTTCATCCTTGAAGCGATCACGGGGAACTCGTAGGCCACTCCGAACCGTATGAGGGCGCGGTTGCTGTTTCCATTGATGCCGAACGACGGGCTGAGCCGGAAGGTCACGCCATTGGGAAGGCTCCAGGCCACCGACGGCGCGAGATAGTGCGAAGTCCCGGAGAGAGTGACCTGATGCTGCTCGCCTAGGCCGCCGTAAAGCTCGACGCCCAAGGTGAAGTTTTCCGGGCATAGGGAGCAGGGGAGGGGAGATGCCGCCAGCGCAAGCGGACGGCTTACCGCGGCGGCGTAGCCGAATTCGACCGGCTCGCCACTCAGATTCTTTTCGGCGATCAGATTTCCGGCGAGATTCCAGCCGCGCAGATTGCTGGACAGGATCAGTTTTGCCTCGACCTCGCGCTTTTTCTCGTGCCGCAGATCCTCCGCCGGCTCCAACAGGTCTCGGAACGAGTCAAACCCGACCACTTCCTTGAGAATCTTGTCCGCGCCGGTGATGTCCTCATACTCGAAATAGAGCACGGGATTGACGGCGTGCTCCTTCATCAGCAGCCGGAAACGGTTCTCGAACCGATATCCGGTGAACAGCGTGCTCTCCCTGCTCGTCTTCTGACTATCGAGATACAACTCCGAGGTCCACCATCCATTGACCCCATACTCGAGCTCGACGGACGACGCCACAAACTGCCTCGCCCCTCCCCTCGGCACGCCCAGGACCGGATTGAGCGCGACCTCCAGATTGCCCGGCTCCTCCATGTGGTGCGTGTAGGTGATGAAGTAGGGGTTCTCCTGGGCAGTGGCGGGCGCCGCTGCAATCAGAGCGAGCGCGGGAATGGACAGCGTGGTGATGATCCAGCGTAGAGTCATGTCGTCCTTGCGTTTGGTAGTTTGAGACTGAGTCTCAGTTTCTGACGTGAGTCTACCGGTCTCCCCGGCCGGAGTCAACCGGTCTCCGTCACACCTCGACGTGACGGTGCGCGGTGGGTGGAGCTGGACTCCTTCGGCCAGACAGCGGTCTTGGTCGCCGTTCGCAGGTTGGTCCCAAAAACTCTCGAAATGCGGCCCGTATCGATCGCCAATGTCCTGCACCAAGATGTCTTTCGCGAACATTCAGGAGACAGTTGGCGGTAATCGGCCCGGCTCGTCACGACCAGCTCAATTCTTTCGACTCTTGTGAATTGCGCAAACGATCTGCTCACGCCTGACACCATGTCGCCGGATTTACGCGTAGTTTGTGGGTAAGCCTACGGGTCTAACAGCGTGTCAGTTGACGCTGGAACCAATGACTTGAGCTCACGCGGAGGCGCGGAGACGCGGAGGAGATTATGAGAACTTCTTTCTCCGCGTACTCCGCGCCTCCGCGTGAGTCCTTTTTCCCCAAGCAGACGCCATTGTATGGGTGCACCATCGGATGCGATACAATCCCCCTCCCACCGTGGCCGGCCCTCACGTCGAGCCTCGCGAATTCGAAGGAGCAAACACTCGCATGACCGCTACACTCGAAGTTACGCATTCATTTGATGCTGCCCGCGCCGCGGGCCGCGAGCCGTTCAAAGTCAAGGATCTGAGCCTGGCTACGCTTGGGCGCGCCGAGATCCGGCTGGCTGAGCACGAGATGCCGGGGCTGATGGCAGTCCGGGAGACGTATGGGAAGTCGAAGCCGCTGACCGGGGCGCGCGTGATGGGGTCGCTGCACATGACCGTGCAGACAGGGGTTCTCATCGAGACGTTGGCCATCCTCGGCGCCGATGTTCGCTGGGTCAGTTGCAACATCTTCTCGACACAGGATCCGGCCGCGGCGGCGGTCGTGGTCGGACGTCCGGAGACGGGCGGCACGCCGGACGATCCGAAGGGCATCCCGGTTTTCGCATGGAAAGGGGAGACGCTCGAGGAGTATTGGTGGTGTACCTCCGAGGCGCTGCAATGGCCGGACAAGGCGGGGCCGAACCTCATCGTGGATGATGGCGGCGATGCCACCCTGCTCGTTCACAAAGGCGTCGAGTTCGAAGGAAAGGGGCATGTCCCTGATTTCGATGAAAACGCCGAGCCGGAAGAGTGGGGCGTCATCCTCGACCTTCTCCGCGCCGAATTGAAGCGCGATCCGAAGCGCTGGACGCGCGTCTCCGCCGATCTCAAAGGTGTCTCCGAGGAGACGACCACCGGCGTTCACAGGCTGTATCAGATGATGGAAGCGGGGGAGCTGCTCTTTCCGGCCATCAACGTCAATGACTCGGTGACGAAGTCGAAATTCGACAACATCTACGGATGCCGCCACTCCGTCGTCGACGGCCTCAATCGCGCCACGGACGTCATGATCGCCGGCAAGCTCGCGCTCGTCTGCGGCTTCGGCGAAGTGGGTAAGGGCTGTGCGCAGGCGCTGCGCGGGCAGGGAGCGCGTGTCGTCGTCACCGAAATCGATCCCATCTGCGCGCTGCAGGCGGCCATGGAGGGTTTCGAGGTGCGGACGCTCGATTCGGTCGTCGAGCGCGCGGACATCTTCGTCACAGCCACCGGCAACCGGAACGTCATCACCGCCGATCACATGGCCCGGATGAAGAACAAGGCCATCGTCAGCAACATCGGTCATTTCGACAATGAGATCGACATGGCCGGCCTCAAGAAGTACGCGGGCGTGAAGCGGGTCAATATTAAACCCCAGTACGACGAATGGGTCTTTCCCGACGGGCACAGCGTGCTGGTTCTCGCCGAGGGGAGACTGATGAATCTCGGGTGCGCAACGGGGCATCCGTCGTTCGTGATGTCGGCGTCGTTTACCAATCAGGTCCTTGCACAGCTCGCCCTCTGGCAGAACAAAGGCGAGTATCAGAAACAGGTCTATGTCCTGCCGAAACGGCTGGACGAGGAAGTGGCCCGCCTGCACCTCGCGCACCTCGGCGTGGAGCTGACGAAGTTGACGGCGGACCAGTCGAAGTACCTCGGGACGCCGGTCGAGGGACCTTACAAATCCGATCACTATCGCTACTAGGCCGGCACGGCCGGCTGCGCTGGTTGCCCAAGGCTCGGCCACCATTTTCGCTCTATCGTTCCGCCGCGCGGACTCCCATCGGGCAGGACCGGGATCGGTTAATTCCGGCGTGTTATCGATGTCTTATTGCGCCATCGTTGTAAATTTCTGGTAGCATGCACAAATCGATGTGCAGAACGCACAAGAAGGAGTGAATAACGTGCCAAGACCCAGACTGAATGTCCCTGCTCCCCAGTTGTCCGCTGGACAGGCATCCTACGTGTTGGATTGCCTGATTGCCGATCGTCGGATTTCCGCCAGTGAAGTGAGCCGCTACGTCAGCGACATGCATCGCGAGATCAGCGATCTCGAGTCGCGTTTGCAGACGCTGCGTGCCCATGCTGGCGCCGCCGCACCGGCAGCCGGCACAAGCAGTACAACCACCGGCAAGCGTCGCGGACGTCCGCCCGGAAGCGGCAAGCGTCGTGGACGCCCGCCCGGAAGCGGCAAGAAAGCGGCAGCGGCTGCGCCGTCAATGGCCGCTGCGCCGGCCGCTGCCGCGCCGGCAGGACCGGCCAAGCGCCGCCGTCGCGCCCGCATTACCCCGGAGCAGTTGGCTTCCCGCCAGCTTCAGGGCCGCTACCTCGGCCTGATCCGGCAGATCCCGGCCAGCCGCCGCGCGCAGTATCAGAAGATCGCCAAGGACTCAGGACGCGAAGCGGCCATCAACGCCATGAAGTCCGCTGTCGGCCGGTGATTCAATCCTCGTCTGTTTGTGACAAAGGGCGCTCCTCGTGGCGCCCTTTGTTTTTCTTGCTGCTTTTCGTCTGCGCCGCGGCCCACGGCCGGACGACGCGCGTAACACTCCTGCACTTCTCCGACTATCACTCGCACGCATTACCGTTCTATTCCGAGGGGCGGGAAGGGCAGGGAGGCATCGCCAGGGCCGTTGGCTATCTGCGCCGGGAGAAACGGCGCGGGGCGCTGGTGTTCTCCGGCGGCGACATGGTCAACAAGGGCTCGCCGGCGTGGTCGGATAAATACGGTTGCGCCGAGTGGCCGTGGCTCAACGGCATCGTCGATGCCATGGCATTCGGAAATCATGATCCCGATTACGGCATTCCCGCCATGCAGGCGTGTTTCGACGCGATCCGTTATCCCGTCCTGAGCGCCAATACCAACGGTTTTCTTCCGTCACGGGTCTTTGTCGTCCACGGGATTCGCATCGGGGTTTTTGCGGTCGCCGGCAGCGACTTCAAGACACTGGTCAGGGAGCCGATGCTGCATTTCGATGATCCGCTCCCCGCGGCCCGCGACGCCGTGCGGGACCTGCGCGAGAAACAGCATGCCGACGTCGTGGTCATGATCGGACACGAACATCTCGACGACGACTTCGCGCTGGCACGGTCGGTCCCGGGCATCGACCTGATCTTTGGTACGCATAGTCACTTGAAGCGCGGTCTGACGCGCATCGACGGAACGCCGACGTGGTTCTTGTCGCCGTTTCAGTACCTGACGTATATCAGCCGCGTCGTGCTGACATTCGAAGATCACAAACTCGTCGCGGTTGGTGGCGGGCTTGTTCGTGTCGACGCCCACATGCCGAAAGACGCGGCAATCGCCCGCCGCGTGGTCACGATGGAGCACGACCTCGAGCGCGATCCGCAATACGCGCCATTGTTTGTCACGATCGGAACGTTGAAGGCTCCGATGCCTGTCGAGGCATTCGCAAAGAAGTCCGTCGAGATCATGCGCGATGCGGTTCACGCCGACGTCGCGCTGTCGACGGCCAGCAGCTTCCGGCAGGCCCTTCCGCGCGGTCGCGTCACGCTCGAAGCGTTGCGGGCGGCGATGCCATACGACAACGAGATCGTCGTCTATTCGCTGCGCGGCGACGCCGTGCAGAAGCTTCTGGCGTATGGAGACTCGCGGAAGGGGAGCGATTCGTTTGCGGTCGTTGCCGCTCCGGCAGTCATCGATCCATTGCGTACCTACCGCGTGGCCACGACCGATTATCTGGCCCGGACCGCGCCGGGATATCGCGACTTCTTCGAGGGACTCACGGCGGAGACGCCGGGGTTACGGGTGCGGGACGAGGTGAGGAAGTGGATCGCGCGCGGCCGTCTGTGACGGCCAACCTTGACCGGCGACCCATCATCGATATGATGCAGCCATGACTGCTGCAGCTCCCGCGACAACGAACGTTCGCGCTTCCTGGCTCCTCGGCTTCTGGCACTCGGCCATCGGCAAGAAAGCTGTCATGGCCGTGACCGGATTCTTCCTTTTCGGCTGGATCTTTCTGCACATGGCCGGCAACCTGAAGGTCTACACCGGGCCGGAGCACTACAACGCCTACGCGGCGTTTCTGATCACCATGGGTGCCCCGCTGCTGCCGGCCAAGGGGGCGCTCTACGCCGTCCGGGCGCTGCTACTGATCGCCGTCTGGCTGCACATTCAGGCGGCCACGCAGCTCACGCTCATGAACCGGCGGGCCCGGCCGGTCGGCTATGCGGACCGCGATTACGTCTCCGCCGGCTACGCGGCGCGGACGATGCGCTGGGGCGGGGTGATCATCGCCCTCTTCGTCGTCTACCACCTGCTGCATCTGACGTTCGGCACCCTGCACCCGGACTTCATCGAGCACGACGTCTACCACAACTTCGTGACCGGGTTTCAGGTCTGGTGGGTGAGCGCGATCTACATCGTCGCCAACATCGCGCTGGGGATGCACCTCTACCACGGCCTCTGGAGCATGTTCAATTCCCTCGGGCTCAGCCACGACCGATTCAATCCGTGGAAGCGGGCGTTCGCGACTGTTTTTGCCCTGATGGTCACGCTCGCGAACATCTCCTTTCCGATCGCCGTTCTCATTGGCGTTCTGCGCTGATTCCGGCTGCACGCGTTCCGCATCACACAGGCAGGTGAAGACTCGATGGCTCTAGACAGCAAAATCCCGCCCGGACCGATCGAAAAGAAGTGGGAGTACGCCAAGGCCCACTACAAGCTCGTCAATCCGGCCAACAAACGAAAGTACGACGTCATCGTCGTCGGTGCCGGCCTTGCCGGCGCGGCTGCGGCGGCCTCGATGGCGGAGCTCGGCTACAACGTGCAGTGCTTCGTCTATCACGACTCTCCGCGCCGCGCGCACTCGATCGCCGCGCAGGGCGGTATCAACGCCGCGAAGAACTACCAGAATGACGGCGACAGCGTCTACCGGCTCTTCTACGACACGGTCAAGGGAGGGGACTATCGCTCGCGCGAGTCCAACGTCTACCGCCTGGCCGAGCTGAGTGTCGACATCATCGATCAGGCGGTCGCGCAGGGCGTTCCCTTCGCCCGCGAATACGGCGGCGTCCTCGAGAACCGCTCGTTCGGCGGCGTGCAGGTTTCGCGGACCTTTTACGCCCGCGGCCAGACGGGACAACAACTCCTCCTCGGCGCGTTCCAGGCCCTCGAGCGCCAGATCGGGCTCGGCCGGGTCAAGATGTTCCCTCGGCACGAGATGCTCGACGTCGTTCTCGTCGACGGCCAGGCCAAAGGGATCGTCACCCGCAATCTCGTCACCGGCACCATCACCTCCTATGCCGCCGACGCCGTCGTGCTGGCCACCGGCGGCTATGCGAACGTCTTTTATCTCTCGACGAACGCCAAGGCATCGAACGCCACCGCCATCTGGCGCGCCTACAGGCGCGGTGCCTACTTTGCAAATCCCTGCTACACGCAGATTCATCCGACCTGCATCCCCCAGAGCGGCGACTTCCAATCGAAGCTGACGCTGATGTCGGAATCGCTGCGCAACGACGGACGCATCTGGGTGCCGAAAAAAGCGGGCGACACCCGGCGCCCCGATCAGATTCCGGAAAACGAGCGCGACTACTACCTCGAGCGCAAGTATCCGGCCTACGGCAATCTCGCACCACGCGACATCGCCTCGCGCGGAGCGAAGGAAGTGTGCGACGAGGGGAAGGGCGTCGGTCCCGGCGGGCGCGGCGTCTATCTCGATTTCGCCGACGCCATCAAACGCCTCGGGCGCAAGGTCATCGAAGAGCGTTACGGCAATCTCTTCGAGATGTACCAGGACATTACCGCCGAGGATCCGTATGTCGTGCCGATGCGGATCTATCCGGCACCGCACTACACGATGGGCGGACTGTGGGTCGACTACAACCTGATGTCGACCATCCCCGGCCTCTACGTCGGCGGTGAGGCGAATTTCTCCGACCACGGCGCGAACCGCCTCGGCGCCAGCGCGCTGATGCAGGGTCTGGCCGACGGCTACTTCGTGCTGCCGGTGGCGGTCGGCGACTACCTGGCCGGCCAGCTCGGCAAGAAAGTTTCGGCCGATCGCCCGGAGTTCAAACAGACGCAGGCCGAGGTCGAACAGCGCATCAGCAAGCTCGTGTCGGCCAAGGGAACGCGCAGCGTCGACTCCTTCCACCGCGAGCTCGGCAACATCCTGTGGGAGTACTGCGGCATGGCCCGCACCGCCGAGGGACTGAAGAAAGCCATCGCTGACATCCGCACGCTTCGCGATCAGTACTGGCGCGACGTGCGGGTCCTGGGGACGAACGACGAGCCGAACCAGGCCCTCGAGCGCGCCGGACGCGTGGCCGATTTCTTCGACCTCGGCGAGTTGATGTGCATCGACGCACTGCAGCGCGAGGAATCGGCCGGCGGCCATTTCCGTGTCGAATATCAGGACCAGGGCGAGGCAAAACGCAACGACGACGAGTTCCTCTACGTCAGCGCCTGGGAGTTCACCGGCGACAACAGCGCGCCGAGCCTGCACAAAGAGCCGCTGGTCTACGAGGAAGCGAAGCTTGCTACGAGGAGCTACAAATAGATGGACCTCACACTACAAGTCTGGCGGCAAGCCTCGCGAACGGCCGAAGGGAAGTTCGTCACCTACGAGGCCAAGGACATCAGCCCCGATGCCTCGTTCCTGGAGATGCTCGACGTCGTCAACGAGCGGCTCACCGAGCGCGGCGAGCAGCCGATCCACTTCGAGCACGACTGCCGCGAAGGAATCTGCGGCTCGTGCGGGATGATGATCAACGGCATCGCTCACGGTCCGGCCGGCGGCACGGCCACCTGCCAGTTGCACATGCGGCACTTCAAGCACGGCGACGAGATTCGCGTCGAGCCGTGGCGCGCGCGGGCCTTTCCGATCATCAAAGACCTCATCGTCGACCGCAGCCCGCTCGACATGATCATCCAGGCCGGCGGTTTCATCTCCGTGAATACAGGCAGCGCCGTCGAAGCGAACACGATGCTGATCCCGAAGGCGGTGCAGGACCGGGCCATGGACGCCGCCGCGTGCATCCAGTGCGGCGCGTGCGTCGCGCAATGTCCGAACGGCGCCGCGCAGCTCTTCACCTCCGCCAAGGTCGCGCATCTCGGTCTTCTGCCGCAGGGGCAGCCCGAGCGCTACGAGCGCGTCGTGCGTATGGTGGAGATCATGGAGGAGCACTTCGGAAGCTGCACGATGTACGGCGAGTGCGAGGCCGTCTGTCCGAAGGAGATATCCATCGACTTCATAGCCCGCATGAACCGCGACTACATCGCCGCGAAGTTCAAGAACCGGAAGAGCGAAGCGAATGGGTAAACACGAATGAGCTCACGCGGAGACGCGGAGACGCGGAGGAGGAGATGATGAGAAACCTCTTTTCTCCGCGCACTCCGCGCCTCCGCGTGAGGCAGGTGTCTTACTCGCTGATCCCCATCTGCTTCAGGATGAAGGCCTGATCGGCGGCGTTTTCGCGTAATGCGTCGTAGCGGCCGGAGGAGCCGCCGTGGCCGGCGCCCATGTTGACCTTGAGAAGAAGCGGGTTCGTGTCGGTCTTCATCTCGCGGAGCTTGGCCACGAACTTCGTTCCCTCCCAGTACGGCACCTGGCTGTCGTTGAGCGACACCTTCACCAGCATGGCCGGATACGGCTTCGCGGCGATGTTGTCGTAGGGGGAGTAGGTCTTGATGTAGTCGTACTCCTTCTTGATGTTCGGATTGCCCCATTCGAGATATTCGCTCGTCGTCAGCGGCAGGCTGGCATCGAGCATGGTGTTGATGACGTCGACGAAAGGAACCTGGGCGATGACGGCCTTGAAAAGGTCCGGACGCATGTTGACCACGGCGCCCATGAGCAGCCCGCCCGCGCTGCCTCCCTGAATCACCAGCCGGTCGCTGGTGGTGTACTTCTCCTTGACCAGGCTGTCGGCCGCGTCGATGAAATCGGTGAACGTGTTGCGCTTGGCCATCATCCGGCCGGCCTCCCGCCAAGGCTCGCCCAGCTCGCCGCCTCCCCGTATGTGCGCGATGGCGTAGATCACGCCGCGATCGAGCAGGGTCAGGCGGTTGGAGTTGAAGGTGGGCCAGGTCGGTGAGCCGTAGGAGCCGTATGCGTAGAGCAGCATCGGACGCTTGCCGTCGCGGACGAGCGGCTTCTTGTAGACGATGGAGATCGGGATCTTCGTCCCGTCGGTCGCCGTGGCGTAGATGCGCTCCGAGGCCAGTTGCGAGGCGTCGTAATGCGGTACTTCGTAGCGCTTCTGCAGCGTGCTGGCGTGCTTCACCATGTCGTAGTCGAAGACCGAGCTCGGCGTGGTCAGCGATTGATAGCGGTAGCGCAGCGTCGCCGTCTCGAACTCGGGATTCGTATCGAGAAACACCGAGTACACCGGTTCCGGGAAGACGATCGGCGCCGACTTGCCGGTCGTGAAATCAACGATGCGGATGGTCTGCGAGCCGCCCTTCAACTCCACGACGGCCATGTGGTCCTTGAAGAGATCGACACCATCGAGCTTGACCTCGGCGCGCGCGGGGATGATCTCCTTCCAGTTCTTCATCTCCGGGGCGGAGTCGGGCGCGGTCACGAGCCGGAAGTTCTTCGCGTGATCGTTCGTGCGGATGTAGAAGAGATCGCCCCGATGATCGATGAAGTAGCGATGATCGTTCCTGCGCGGCACGACCACGCGCAACGCCTCGTTCGGCTTGTTGGCGGGTAGATAGCGAGCCTCGGTTGTGGTCTTGCTCCCTGACTCGACGACGATGAACGCCTTGTCGCGCGTGCGGAAGGCGCCGATGTCGTAGAGCTCGTCGGGCTCATGGAAAACGAGGTCGTACGCCGGCGTGCCGAGGACGTGGCGGTAGAACGTGTCGGAGCGTTTGGTGACGTTGTCCTCGGTGACGTAGAAAATGGTCTTGTTGTCGGTCGCCCACATGACCGTATCGACGCGCTCGATTTTCTCCGGGAGGAGCGCGCCGGTCCGCAGGTCCTTGATGAAGAGCGTGTACTGGCGATAGCCGGTGCTGTCGGTGGAGTAGGCCAAGAGGTTGCCGTCATCGCTGACGCGGTAGCTGCCGAGCGAAAGGAACTTGAGGCCTTTGGCCAGCTCATTGAGATCGAGGGTGATCTCTTCCGCGGCGTCGAGGCTTCCTTTCTTTCGGGCGTAGATCGGATATTGTTTTCCCTCCTCGGTGCGCGAGTAGTAGTAGTACTCGCCGAGCCGGTAGGGGACGTTGACGTCGGTCTGTTTCACGTGCCCGAGCATCTCGTCGTAGAGCTTCTGCTGCAGGGCCTCGGTGCCGGTCATCATCGCCGCGGTGTAGGCGTTCTCCGCCTCCATGTGCGCGATGACGTCAGGATTCGATTTCTCCCGCAGCCAGAAGTAGTTGTCGACCAGCGTGTCGCCGTGGATCTTCGTGACGTGAGGCTTCTTCTCCGTCGCCGGCGGCTTCGGTTGTGCGGTGAGAATGTTCGGCAGTGCTGACATTACGATGACGGCAAGGCTGACACGGATTCGGCCAATCGTGCGCATGGAATCTCCTGTTCTCCGGAGAGTAGCGGGAAGGGGAGGCGTTGGGAAGGGCGAAACGGTCCGCCCTGCATTCCGATCTCCCCGCTACAGCATCGAAATCACGTCGCGGATCTCGTTCCGGGTGAAGCCGCGAAAGAGGTTCGGCAAGAGGACTTTGAGCGCTCGTGTCTCGATTCTGCTCAGCCGTACCTGTTGGATCCCCTTCCGGATGACGGCGAGAGACCGGGAGGCGCAGCAGCGCGAATACAGACGCTCATAGCGGGCGCCGGCATGGCGGCCGTAGACGGCGGCAAGCTCCTTCCGCCGCCGCTCCCCGCCGGTACCGGTCTTATGGTCTTTATGGATCCGGTAAACGGACAGGTATTTGTCCTCCGGAAGAAACGCCACCCCCGCGGTCAAGGCGCGAAGGAACCACTCCCAGTCGAAGGCGAAATCAAGCGATTCGTCGAGAGCCCCGGTCTGCTGCCAGGCCTTGCGCGTCCAGAAGGTGCTCGGCTGAATGAGGTAATCCGTCAGCGTCAGGTCGGTCTGGTCATGACTCTGTCGCACGTGACTGCCGAAGGCGATGGAGCTGTCCTGAACGAAATGCAGGCAATTTCCGAACAGAAGCTCGGGCTTCTGCGGATCGAGTCTGGCCGCGATGTGGGAAAGAGTGCCGGGCAGGTACATGTCGTCGGAGTTGAGCCAGGCCAGAATGTCGCCGGACGCTCGCGCAAACGCTGTATTGATCGCCGCCGCCTGGCCGCCATCGTCTTCGCTGACCCACCATGCCAGGTGCTGCTGGTATCTCCTGATGATCTCGACGCTGCCGTCGGTGCTGCCCCCGTCCATGATGATGTATTCGAGATTGGGGTATTGCTGGCCGAGCACGGAGAGGATCGTCTCTTCGAGAAACCGGCTCTGATTGAGCGACGGGGTGACGACCGTGATTCCGGGGGAGCTCACGACTCAGCGCGCGGATCCGATGAGCTCCAACGGGATGTCCGGCCGCGACGGCTCCTCGACCAGCGCGGTGACCAGACTGGTGACCAGGGCGGTCTGCCACCTTAATTGGGGGCGCACCGTGCCGATCCATTTTCCGAACCACGCCGTCCGTTCCTCCACGGCGTCGAGAACGTCAAAGACCAGGATGTCGTCCATATGGAAGACCAGATCCCTCTCGTTTCTCCGTATGTCCAGTTGCACGCGGTGCACGCCGTCATTGAGCAGGTCGGCGGGAATCTCGAAGGAGCTCCGAAACAGCCCGGCGGGGAACGGCTTGCCATGCCACTCCGGTTCGCGGAACGACGTGGTGCTGAAGATCGGCGACCCCTCTTCGGTTCGCACGACGACGCTCAGGTTCAATTGTGCGCCGGGCAGAAGGTTCCAGTATTCGAACTCGACGCGGAGCGGGGTGCGCACGGTGACGTGATCCTGCAGCGCTCCGTTCGCGGGGAGGACCGCGGCGCGGTGGATACGCACGCGATCATTGCCGGGCGCTGCCGACGGATCGTTCCAGGTCTGCTGGCTCATCGTCGTCAGCGTGGTCCTGAGGTAATCGCTGACGACGCGGCTGGGATCGCCTTCCTGAACGATTTTGCCCCCGGCAAGCCAGACCACGCGGCTGCAGAGGTTCTGCACGGCGGCCATGTTGTGCGAGACGAAGATCACGGTGCGTCCGTCGCGCGATACCTCGCTCATCTTGCCGAGGCATTTCTTCTGAAAAGCCGCGTCGCCGACAGCCAGGACTTCGTCGACGATCAGAATCTCGGGCTGTAGATGTGCGGCCACGGCGAAGGCCAGCCGCATGTACATGCCGGTCGAATAGCGTTTGACGGGGGTGTCGAGAAAACGGCCGATCTCGGCGAAGGCGACGATCTGATCGAAATTGTGCTCGATCTCGGCGTGCTTCATGCCGAGGATGGCGCCATTGAGGTAAATGTTCTCGCGGCCGGTCAGCTCACCATGAAAGCCGGTTCCCACCTCGAGCAGACTCCCCACGCGGCCGTAAAGGCGCGTACGGCCCTCGGTCGGTTCGGTGATCCTGGAGAGGATCTTCAACAGAGTGGATTTTCCGGCGCCGTTGCAGCCGATGATCCCGAGGCGGTCGCCGGGGTAGACGTCGAGGTTGATTCCCCGCAGCGCCCAGAACGTTTCCTCCTCGCTCCTCTCCGCGCGGCCGGTCAGACGTTTCACCGACGTGTTGAAGGCGCCGACCAGTGCTTCGCGCAGGGTGGCGTATGCCGCGCGTTTCTCTGAGGCGACGCGATACTGTTTGCCGACGTTCTCGATGGTGATGATGGGACGCATGGTCTTGCCTTGCCGCACTCGATCAGATGAAGTCGGCGAAACTCCTCTCTGTCTTCTTGAAAACATGCGCCGCGACCACGAATGCCGCTACGGTAATGGCCGTGGCCAGGGCCAGTGCCTTCCAGTGAAACGGCGTCGAGAATAGCGCGGCACGGCATCCCTCGATGATCGGCGACATCGGGTTGAGGTACAGCAGCCAGCGAAGGTTCGGAGGGACCACGGTAGACGGCACGACGACCGACGAGCCAAACAACCAGAGCTGAATCATGAACGGCAATGCAAAGCGGACGTCGCGGTACTTGACGTTCAGCGCGGACATCCACATTCCCGTGCTGATCGCGCAGAGCGTGGTTAATCCGAAGAGAACAGGTAGCATCAGGATATGAGTCGTCAGCCGGACGCCGTAGTAGAGCATCATCCCGCCGAGAAGGAGCGTGGCCAGGGCAAGATCGACCATGCCCGCGAGAACGGCGGCCGCCGGCATGAGCATGCGCGGGAAGTAGACCTTGGTGACCAGTTGCACGTTGTGGACGAGGCTGTTGCCGCTGTTGGCGACGGCGTTGGCGAAAAATGTCCAGGGCACCAGTCCCGCCAGCGCGAAGAGCGGGTAGGGGATGCCGCCGCTGACTCCCGCCAGCCGGCCGAAGACGAGCGTGAAGATGAGCATCATGAAGGCGGGCTGGAGAAGCGCCCAGGCCGCGCCGAGAAAGGTCTGTTTGTAGCGGACCTTGATGTCGCGCCAGATCAGGAAATAGAGCAGCTCGCGATTCCGCCATAACTCGGGGACGTCGACGTTGATCCATGAGTGGCGCTGCTCGATGACCACGAGCGGCTCCTCCGGCAGGGCGGAGACAACGAATGGTGCGGGCAGGTCTTCGACGGTTGGCGGCAACCCGCGCACGCTTTCCCCGAGGGTCGGATTCATGGATGGAACGGCCGGCGACTGCGGCGGGCCGATTATGCCACGAAGGGAGCCGGTGGCCGCAGACTCTTGCTTCTTTCCGGCGTTTGTATTACGTTTGTGTCATGCGCGAACGGCAAAAGCAGAGCACGACCATCAGCGTGCGGCTGAACGACGACGAAGAGGGCACGGTCCGCGGTCTGGCCCGGAGGCAGAAGAGCTCCGTCTCGGACGTCATCCGCGATGCGGTCAGGGTGTACGTCCGCAACGGCAAGGAAAGGCCGCCGCGTCCCTACGATCTGATCGAGGATCTCATCGGCTCGGTGACCGACCTTCCGCCGGACCTCTCGGAGTCAGGCGGCGAGCGATTTGCCGAAATGCTACGTGAGAAGGCGGCGCGCGGGCGATGATCCTCATCGATGCCGGTCCGATGGTTGCGCTGCTCAGCGCCAACGACAACCACCACGCCAGTTGCCGGGCCACGCTGATCCGTATCGATGAACCGATTGCCACGGTGTGGCCGGCGTTCACCGAGGCCATGTACCTTCTTCGGGGCTCGCTGGAGGCGCAGGGCGTCTTGTTGGATATGGTGGTGCGCGAAGCGATCGAGATCCTGCCGCTCACGGTCGACGACCTGCTGCGCATGTGGGAGTTGATGAAGAAGTATCGCGACCTGCCGATGGATCTGGCCGACGCGGCTCTGGTCCGGGTCGCGGAGCGGGAGAACGTCCGGCGCATCTTCACCATCGATCGGCGCGACTTCAGCGTCTACAGAACGCTCGGCGGCGGCCGCTTCAATATCCTTCCTGCCCTTCGCCGGTGACCGGTTAGAATTTCCCGTCCGATTCATCCATGACGTCTCCCATCCTCCGCGAGCCGGCGGTCCGTGACCGGACCTGGCCCGACGTCCTTTGTTACGTCGTGCTCACCATTCTGGTGTGGGGCGTCTCCGCGTTCCGGCGCGGGTTGTGGCAGGACGATGTGCAGGCGCTCGGGATCGCGTTCGTGCGTTCGCATCGCTCGTTCTGGAAGCTTTTCAGCGGCGATGCCAGCCCGTTGCGCCGCCTGACGCTCCTTCCCTCGGCACTGGCAAACGTGACCCCGTATCCGATCGAGGCGTTGCAGCTCCTGTCGGCGGCGACGTGGCTGGCCATGGGGCTGCTGGCAGGATGGATCGTCAGCCTCTTGCTTCCCAGCCAGCGGTTGACGCGCTTCCTCGTCGTCTGCCTGACGATCACGGCGACGAGCGACTACCTGACCGCGAGCATGGTCCCGCTGGCCTACAACCTCGCGGCATCGAGCTTTCTGGCGGCGCTCGGATGCGCATTGCTGTGGCTCCGCGATGGGAAGACGTGGACGCTTGTGGCATCCGCGCTCCTGCTGGCGAGCTCTCTCTGGAACATGGACGTAGGGTTGCCGGCCGTCCCATTCGCGGCGTTTCTTGCCGTTTGGATCGGCGGATGGCGGCCCGCGAAGAAGCTGCTGGCGCTCCTCGCCGCGTGGGCGGTCGTTCTCATCCCGGTTGCCATCGTCGAGTGGTCGTTTCTTCATGATCCGAAGGGTTATGCCGCCGTGGCCATCCTGCCGATGCCGGCGGGCGCGGTCATACGGCGGGCGATCAAACTCTGGATCGAGAACTTCGCGCCTTGGCGTTGGGCCTTCGCGCGCCCGGAGTGGTATCCGCGTCCGCCGGCGGCGATCTCGACGGCATGGATGGCGGTTGCGTCGTTCGTCGCCGCTGCTGTTTTTCTACTGCGCGCCAGGACGAAGGAAAACGGCGACTCCGGCACGCGCGGTCCCGCTCTTGTACTGCTGTTCGCGTTGATGGCGCTCGTCGCCAATGCGGCCTATGCATCGATCCAGTTCTCGGAGCTCCACTACCGCACGCACATCCTCTCCCGCGTCTGGGCCTCGGCGGCGATCGGAATCGCCGTCGCCTGGCTGCTCGAACACCTGCCGCGGGCACGTTTGCTGGCGTGGGCCATTGCCATCGCCTTCGTCTTCTTCGGCACGTGGGGGGGCATGGAGCGACAGGATCTCTACCTCTCGACGTGGCGGCTGCACCAGCGCGAGCTCTCGTCGATATTGACCGCGGCGCCGTCCGTGCGTCCGGGCACCGCGATCATCCTGCGCAGCGGTGACGTTCCCGAACGCTATCTCGCCACCGAGGCCGACTACCTGACCGGGTTGTGGCTGCGGCTTCTGTATGACCAACCGACGATACGCGCCCTGCGATTGGCGCCGGATCGTTTTTCCACCTGCAACGCCATCGCGGTCGGTCTCGAGTGTCACCCCGAGTGTCCGCCCAATCGAACGTGTCCACCCGTGCGCTATCCGTACGAAGAGCTGGTGATCCTGGACTACGACCGAGGCTCCGGCACCTACCATCTCGTATCGTCCCTGCGCGGAGACCCGATCGCCGAGGGACATGAGGCCGATGCTGTTCGCTACAGGCCGGAGGAGCGTATCGGCCGCAAGCCGTGGACGACGAGGCAGCGGCGGTTGCTCCTGCGCTGACGCGTTGTCTGCGGCTTCGCCGCGTTGTCGGTTGTCTGCGCGCTGCGGCGCGCGTGGTCAGTAACTTGAGGCTTGCGTGTCTTCGTCACACACATCTAAGCCCAGCGGGTCGCGATGACGGAAACCACCGACCACGCGCCGCAGCGCAGACAACCGACAACGCGGCGAAGCCGCAGACAACGCGCCGAAGGCGCAGTCACACCCAGCGGAAGCGTTTCACCGCCAGTACGAACGACAGCATCGCCCACATACCGATGATGGCCAGACCGGTGCCGTGGCCGGCGAGCGTGGCGCCGTCGTTGAAGACCGCGCGCAGTGCCCTCAGATACGGCGCAAGTGGGAGGACGAAGACCACCTTCTGCATCCACTGCGGCGCGTTATCGATGCGGAAGTAGACACCGGAGAGCAGCATCAGTGGGAAGAAGGCAAGATTCGAGATGGCGCCATAGGTCTCGACAGTCGAAGCGAAACTCGATAGCGCGAACCCCATCGCCAGGAACGTTGCCGTTCCGAAGATGACCAGCCCCGCGAACACCGCGTAGGAGCCCTGGTTGACGATGTGGAAGCCGAATCGTGCGGCCAGCAGCAGCAACGTGGTCTGCAGGATGACCACCGTGACGCGCTGCAGGATCTGGGCGAGGAGGAAGACCCATTTCGGAAGAGGCGTCACCGCCAGGCGGCGAAACTTTCCCTTCTCCCGGTAGGCCACCGTCACCATGCCGACGGCGAAGAGGCCCATGCTGAGCAGATTCAAGCCGATCAGGCCCGGCACGAGGAACGCGGCGTAGTTCTCGGAGTGCGCGTGGCCGGGACTCTCGACGACGACAGGAATCCGCTCCGGCTCCGGCAATCCCTTGAGCCGCGCCTGCGCGACCATGAAGGCCTGGCTCGCGGCCTGCGCCACGACCTGACCCTGGGCGATGAGATAGCTGTTGAGCCGCAGGCGATATCCGTCGCCGGCGCTTTCGAGCTGTGCAGTCGTCTCGCCTTTCGCCCATCGCTGCTCGGCATCGGCGGCGCTCAGCGTCACGACCTTGAGTCGCGAATTCTCCAGCGCCTGGAGGAAAGCACGATCGCGCGCCGTCTCCTGCGCAGGCGCGATGCGCACCAGCGTCAGCGCTGGCGAGCCGCCCGAGCGGAAGATCACGCCGAAGCCGAAAAGCATCAGGAGCGGGAAGAGGAAGGTCCAGAACATGGCGCCGCGGTCGCGTGCATAGAGCCGCCATTCGCTGCGGAACTGAAACCAGAGGAGCTTGAACGGATTCGGCAGATTCATCGATTCGTCTCCGTTCATTCGCGCAGGCTGCGCCCGGTGAGCTGGAGGAAAACATCCTCGAGCGTGGCCCGGCGCACGTGGACCTGGTTGTAGTCGAGACGCATGCTTTCGATCGCCGTGAAGAGCCTGGGCAGCAGCGTTTTCGGATCGGGCGTCGGGATTTCCCAGACGTCGCCGCGAGCCTCGACAGCCGTACCGAGGCTCGCCGCGAAATCCGCGGGGTCGGGAGCCGTGCCGTCGAAGGTGAGCTCGACGACGCTGGGAATGCCCAGGCCGGCGATCAGCTCGGCGGGCGTGCCGGAGCGGAGGATTTTGCCGTGATCGAGGATGGCCAGCCGGTCGCACAACGCTTCCGCTTCATCCATGTAGTGCGTCGTCAGCACGATCGTCCGCCCCTCGGCTTTCATGGTCCGGACGACTTCCCACAACGAGCGCCGCCCCTGCGGATCGAGTCCGGCGGTCGGCTCGTCGAGGAACACGACGTCCGGTTCGTTGACCAGTGCCAGGGCAACCGCCAGCCGCTGCGCCTGACCGCCGGAAAGGGTGATGTGATACGCGTCCGCCTTGTCGCGGAGCTGGACCAGATCGAGCAACTCCTCGGTTCCGCGCCGTTTCGGGTAATAGCCGCCGAACAGGTTCAGTGCTTCGCGCGGCGTGATCTTGTTGTAGAGGCTCGTTGCCTGCAACTGAACGCCGATCCTGGCCCGGATCTCCTGCGCGTTCCGCTTCCACGTCAAACCACTGATCACGATCTCGCCCGCGTCGGGCTTCGTCAGCCCTTCGATCATCTCCAGCGTGGTGGTCTTGCCGGCGCCGTTTGGGCCGAGTAATCCGAAGACCTCGCCGGAAGCGACGCTCAAGTCGATTCCCGCGACCGCCAGGATCTTCGGAAACTGTTTGCGCAGACCTCGAACCGCGATCTGTTCCGTCATGGGAGACGGCAGAATATCGCGAAATTCGCAGCCGAGGATAAAGACGCTTACTATTCAACGAAACATCGGTGAGGATTTATGAAAAGAACGATAGGTGCCCTGGTCCTGGTGCTTCTGTGTGCCGTCTTTGTGTTGCCCTCGGCTCCCGCCTACGCCAGTGAGAGCTTCACGCTCGACATCCCTACCCGAGGAAATCCTCAACAGGAGACGGGCGAGGTGCGCATCACGCTGACGCTGAACGCGGCATCGGCCGGCTCGCAGCTCGTGGTGAATGGCAACATCACGTTGAACCTCGGCGATACGAAGCCGAACGGCACGGACTCGGTGACCTACGAGACCGCCGGCGGCAACGACGTGCGGATCACCTACAGGCCGCTCTCGAACTTCGGTGCCGATTTCTGCAACGCACCGTTCGCGGTCGAGAAACAGATTCCCATGCGTTTCGTCGGAGCGCAGGACGTCACCGACTACCGAATCACCAGCTATATCGTCGCCTCGCCGACGGTCGAATGCTCCGCGGTCTCCAAACACACCGGGGATACGCCGGCCAACATCATCCTCGTCGATGACGGTGTGGCCCCGGTGCTGACGGCGACGAACAAGGGGCGGCATCCGTTCGACGTCGGGATCGTGCTCGACAAATCAGGGAGCATGAACGACCTGCCGCCGGGTGCGGCGTCCGGCGCGACGAAGGTGCAGATCCTCAAGTCGGCCATCACGAACTTCGTGGCCCAGTGGCAGCAGGTTGACCAGCCCACCGCGGACGGCGCCGAATGGTCGCACGATCGCCTCGGCGACATTTTCTTCGACAGCACGGCGACGGCGCAGACGCTGGCGGGGGCCGATCCTCCCACGAACGTCTGGCTGCAGCGCGGCAACAGCGTGCCGTGGGACGGGATCTCCAGCAACGTCAACACACTGACTCCCGGCGGCTCGACGTCGATCGGCGGCGGAATCAATGAAGCGATGAAACAGTGGAAGCTCGATCCCGCCCACGATCTCTCGCTGATCGTGGTCACGGACGGCATCCAGAACACAGCGCCGCTGATCGAACCGACCGGTACCGGATTTCTCGGTCTCCTTCCCGTCAGCGGCTTTCCGCAGGAGTTGAGAAAGCGGTTCGTTCCCATCCAGACCATCGGGTTCGGTACGCCCGCCGCCGTCGATCAAACACTGCTGACGAACCTTTCGTTCGAGACGTCGGGCGCCTCGTTCATCAGCGCCAACGCCACCACGATGTTCGATGCCCTCGGCATGACCCTCATCGCCATCCTCAAGGGAAACACGGCCTCGATGGGTCTGGTCTTCCACGACACGATGACAGGCAAGGGTCCGAGCGCCCCGCAGCCGGTGATCATCGACCACTCGGCGCAGCGCGTCGTCTTCAGCGTGCAGTGGCCACCGCCGACGCGCCTGGCGCTCGACCTCGAGGTCTTCCGCCCCGACGGGACGGCGGCCATCCCTGACACGTTCAAGAAGACGCCGCAGGGCTCGTTCCAGATGTTCAACATCAAGCCGTCCGACGTCGGGAAGTGGACGGTGCGCGTGAAACGCGGCATCGATCAGAGGCCGGATCCGATTCCGTATTCGCTCAGCGCCCTCGTCCTGGAACGTCACCTCGACTACACGCTGTCGGTCGATCCCGGCCGTGCCTCGACAGGCGACAGGCTGACGGTGCGCGCGATCGTCGACTGGGATGGCAAGCGCCTCCCCGGCCTTCCCGCGGGATCGATTCGCGTCCGCATCCAGCGTCCGCCCGCCAGCCTCGGCACGATCCTTCACGATCAGCGCGTCCCCGACAAATCAACCGGCATCACCACCACCCCCTCCGGCGACAAGCTGACGCCCTACGACCGCAAGATTGCGGCCCTGACGAATGAAGGCCTGCTCAAGCGCGTCACGCCGCAGGACATCGTGACGATCGATCTGAAAGACCAGGGCCGCGGAATCTACGCAGGCACGTTTGATCAGACCACGGTAGCCGGCTCCTACGGATTCGAAGCCGTCCTCGACTGGGACATTGAGCGCACCGGCCACGTGCACCGCGTCGAGCGCCTCGAAGCCTTCGTGAAAGTGAAGCCGGACCGCGCCAATACCGAAGTCAAGTTGACCCGCCCCGCCGCCGGAACGGTCCAGATCACCCTCACTCCACGCGACAAATTCGGCAACTACCTCGGACCGGGTTACGCCTCGCTGGTCAAAGCCCAACTCACCAGCACCGGCCGAATCACAGGCCCGACCGACCCCGACCAGATCGGAACGTACGTCTTCACGATCGTCGGAGTGCCCTCCGGCGAAACGCCGGACGTCGATATCACGGTAGATGGGGTGCTGGTGTTCGGAAATCCAAGGAAGGGGTAACGCATCTCTGCTTCACCTTCGCGCCTTCGCGTCTTCGCGTGAGACCGATGTTTCACAGTCCTGAGAAAAACGCATGGGGCCAGACCTTCGTTTTTCTACTGCAACCAAGTCACGACGATTCAGTAGCTTGCAGGGACGGAACCGAGGAACCTGAATCTGGCAAGTGTTATTCGTTGCGTCGGAGTCCTGTGCGTATTCGACCTGAGTTGCATTGACTCCGGATCTCGGGATTCGCAGGGTCACACCTTCGTACTACCCAGAAAGCGAGGGCCTCTCCGGCAGAACAGCCCGATCGCTCATTCGTAGGCTTTGCTCCGGTGACGGATATAGATGATATCCACCACACGTTGGCCGTCATCGATCGCAAAGATGACCCGCCAGTCGCTCACACGAATTCTCCACCGCGTTGGCTCTCCCTCCAGTTTCTTGACGCCATGTGGTCGCGGTATCTGGGCCAGCGACTCGATCTTCGCGGCGATTCGGGTGGAAACGCTGACGGGGAGGTTGTCGAGCTCCTTTGCGGCCGACGGCTTGATGAGGACGCGGTAATCAGGCACGAGTTTGGCGCTTGCGTCGTTCGAGGCGGCGTTTCACGACCTCAAACGAGACGCTTTTTTCGTGTGCGCGGGAATCTGCGACGAGCTGATCGTGGATGTCTTCCCACAACTTTCCGTACCGTGCCAGGTCGATCTGCACGGCCACCTTCTTACCTTTGTCGTCGGTAACGAACTGAATGCCTTCCATCACTTCTCCTCACTGACGGGCAGCAATGATGATCGCGCGTCGGACGGCAACTTCGCTCTCGATCTCGTCCCAACCGAGAGGAGCCATGCCCGACCTGGCGATCTCCGCCCGCAGCTCGCGCAGGCGGCGGCCGAGCGGAGTTCTTGCCTCGGCGGTGGTTTGAATCGTCACGTGCACCTCAGCGTTCTCTGGTATGTCCACGGGATGTTTGAGCGTGAGGATGCCGTTCTGGTAGACGGCGTCAACGTCGATCGTCATCTCATTTCGCCTCGACGCCATGATACCCCGGCCGGGTGAGCGGCCAACGGGCCGCACCGCGGGAGAATGCCGGCGACGGACGGCGGCGAGACGCCGATCCCGAGGCGCGGTAGCACGTCGTGCGAGCCTCTCCGTGCGGCAACACTGCACCTTGGTTCCGCACATCGGCCCGCACTGTTCTGCACGCTCGTTCACCGTTCCGCACGCTAGTCCCACCGTTCCGAAAGTGCGTCCGCACCGTTCCGCAGGTGCGTCCCCACAGTGCCGCCGTTCATCCCAGCGTTCCGGAGGTTCGTCCCCGCCGTTCCGTAGGTTCGTCCCCACTGTTCCGCACATTGCGTCCCACTGTTCCGCACAGTGCGTTCCACTGTTCCGCAGGTTCGTCCCCGCTGTTCCGAACGGAGCGTCCTACTGTTCCGTACTTTCGTCCGCACTGTTCCGCATGGCACGTCTCACTGTTCCTCAGGTTCGTCCCCACTGTTCCGCACAGTGCGTCCCCCTGTTCCGCAGGTTCGTCCCCACTGTTCCGCACGGTGCGTCCCACTGTTCCGCACGTGCGGAACACCGTTCCGCACCAGCGTCCCCATCGTTCCGCACGTGCGTCCGACCGTTCCGCGCGTGCGTCGCCGCGGTTCGGGAGTTGCGTTATCTGCTTCTGCTGCGGGCACTTGAGGCGCGTACACGGCTCGGGCAAATATCAACTCGGCACGTGGCCGGGGCTTTGTCGACGAGTCGCGTGACGAGCATACGGCCTACGGAACCCAATCCGGCCCGTACATAGCCCGCAACCGTCGCTCCGTCTCCCTCCTCATGTCGTCGTACGGAATGTCCGCCAGCCTGGCGGGATCGAAGGCGCAGGCGCGGACGATGTTTTCGACGGCGGAAGGGTTGAGCGTGGCCTGCTGCATTAACCCGAGGTGGAAGTAGATCTCCGGGCGGCGGTCGAGCTGGAGGGCGCGCTGGTATTCGGTGATGGCGCCCCGGGCATCGTCGCTGGCTTCGGCGGCGGCGCCGAGGGTCATGGGGATGGTGGCGTCGGGAGGAGTTACGCACTCGCAGTCTTGCAGATCGTCGCGGATCTGGCGGGCCAGGCGTTGCGTCTGGAAAGGGGACGGCGATTCGCGGTCGAGCGCGGCGGCGCCGAGGGATGCGGTGTGGCCGCAGCGCAGAGGGGTAATGGCCCATCGATCGAGCGCGTAGACGGTGGCAGCGATGAGCAGCAGCAGCGCGGCACCGCGAACGGCTGTGATTCCGCGGCTCATGCGTTGCGCCATCCGACACAGAGAGCGGCGAGGTGCACGGCGAGAGCGCGGATCACGGTCGTCTCCATCGGAAACTGCGCGATCGACAAGACGATCCAGAAGATCGCAAGCGGCAATGCCAGATGATGGGCAAAACGCCGTCGCCAATCGGGAGCGGTCGGCGGAATCGTGAATGAAAGGAAGCCGAGCGCGACGACCAGCGCGAGGAAGGCGGCGTAACCGATGATGCCTCCTTCGGCCAGCGCCTGCAGGTGGTCATTGTGGACTTCGCCGAAGTTGACGCCGCGGTTGTAGGCGTGGCGAAGCGAGGGATAGCGCTGCTCCGCGTGGATCTTGTAATCGTAGTACTGCCAGGCGAACGCGCCCGGTCCCACGCCGGTGAGGGGATGGTCGGTGAACATCGACCACGCCGCCACGAACGGCGTCAGGCGATCGGTGACGAGGGCGTTGTAGTCGCCCGTGCGGATCCAGTTGACGACATTGGTGGCCCGGAGGCGGAACGGTGTGACCAGAGAGACCAGCAGCACGCCTGTGATCACGGCCACTGCCGCGATGCGGATCGCGTTTCGCCACGAACCGATCACGATCATACAAAACGCCGCGGCGGCGAAGGCGAAGATCGCTGTCAGCGTCTGGCAGGCGATGAGCGCGATGATGAGCACCGCGGCGATGAGGCCGTCGCGCACGTTCCATCGATCGGTGCGGCCGCGGGCAGCGATGACGGCCATGATCGCCAGAGCCGCCGCGCCGAGGTAGCCGCCGATTTCGTTGGGATTGCCGATCAAGGCATTGCATTGAAGATGATGCGGAACGCCGGGCTGCACGCCGAAGGGCATCCAGAGATTCGTTTCCTCGACGATGACCAGAAGCGCATTCGTGACGGCAGACACGAGCGGTGCGGCCACGAGCAGCCATCCGCCCGAGCGGGCCGCGGCGACGGTGGCGAAAAAGATGACCGTGGTGGCGATGGCCGATCCGAGAGCGCCCATGCTCTGCTCGCGGTTGGTCGACGTCAGCGTGAGAAAGACGAAGGCGGCCAGCGCGGCCAGCGGCAGAAGCAGCCATACGCTGCGCCACCTGGGACGCGGGATGGGAGCGCCGGCGAAGATCGCGGCCAACGCGATGCTTACGATGAGAATCGCCTCCGCCCGGAGGAAGATCGCCTTGGGCAGGCGGAACATCTCCGAGGGATCGCGGCGAAAGACGAGGGGGAGAGCCAGGGCGCCGGCCAGAACCAGAGAGGATGTCGCCAGCGCGCGCCACCGGTCGATGCGCGCGGGCCAGTCCGCTCGAGACCTCATCATCGGACGCGCATTCTACCGAAGGCGATCTGATAATCTGTCGCCGGTCCAAAATGATCTCTTCGTCATGCCGCCCGTGGTGTATCCGCCCACAATGAGGGTCCTCATCATCACATCGCGATTCCCATGGCCTTCCTACACCGGCGACCGCCTTCGCGCGCCGATCTGGATCTCCGCGCTCGCGCCAAGCAGCGAGGTGGCCCTGGTCGCGCCGCGCGGAACGGTGCCGGAGGGGCTTCCGCCGTTCCGTTTCTTCACCGCGCAACGTTCACTCCGGCGCCTCGCGCAGGGACTGCTGCTATTGCTCCGCGATCGCTTGCCTCTTCAATGTCTGATGGCCGCGCCGTACGATTGGCGTGAGGCGATCGATCGGGCCCGTCACGAGGCCGGGCCGTTCGATGTAAGTGTAGTGATCCTTTCGCGTATGCATCCCTGGGTGAAGGATTCGCTCCAGGGCCGGACGGTGCTCGATGCCGTCGATTCCCTTCGCCGCAGCGCGGCGGAGAGGGCAAAGGCGGCAGGGCCCAGGATGCGATCGATGATGCGATGGCTCTGGCGGATGGAAGAGCGGCGCATGGCCCGCCTCGAAGGCGCCGCATCGCGCCGGTATGGCAAGGTCGTCGTCGTCAGCGAGGAGGAGCGGGAAGAGTTTGGCGAGGCGGTAGCCGTGCCGATCGGTATCGCCACGAGGCCGCTCGACAACAATGCGCCGCGTGCCTACGACTTCGGTTTCTGGGGACGGTTTCCCTACTTCGCCAATGCCGATGCCACGGCATGGCTGCTCGATGAGATCTGGCCGGCCATCCGGGCGTTGCAGCCTTCGGCGACGCTGATCATGGGAGGGGCCGACGCGCCGCGGGCGCTGCGCAATGCCGCGCGGGATCGCGGCGTGACTCTGGTATCTCCGGTCGATGACATCGGCGTCTTTGCGCGCGGTATCCGCGTGGCCCTGATGCCGTTGCGCTTCGGGAGCGGTCAGTCCAACAAGACTCTCGAGGCGGCCGAAGCCGGCTGCGCGATCGTCGGCACGCCACTGGCCTTCCGAGGAGTGGCACCGCTGGCCAGCCAGGCGCGGATCGAAACGTCGACGGCGGGATTTGCCCGTGCCGCGGTCGATCTTCTCCTCGACGACGTTCTCCGGGCCCGTCAGGTTGAACGGCTTCGCGAGGTGGTGGCCGCGGAGTACGCCCGTTCCGTGACACTCGACCGGCTGGCCGCGATCGCCGGCGCAACGACGGAGGTCCGATGATTCGCCCGGGCTCGCTGGAACGCACGTTCCGGGCTGCTATCGGCATCGCCGGCGATTTCGTGGTGGCGTGGTGGAGTCTGGCCACGGTGGTCTATCTGCGCCGGACGGTGCCGCTTTCCTTCACACGGTCTCTTCTTTCTCCGGAAAAGCTTCCGCTCGACGCCATCATGGTGACGATGTTCGGCGCGGCGTTTCTTGCCGGGCTGGGGCTGGCTGGCTTCTACCGCCGCCGGATCACGTTGCGCGGCCGTCCCATCGTCATGGTGGCGCTTCTGATTCAGATTGCGCTGGTCACCATCGGATCGACGGTCCTGGAGAGGCCGCTGCCGCGCTCGATCCTGCTGGCGGTCCCGCTGCTGGAAGCGCTGGCCTTTCCGATCTGGCGCTCGTTTCAGAAGAGAATCTGGCCGGTGCGCCCGCGGGAGACGATCCTCGTCGGTGGCCCGGCGGAAGTGGCCGCTGCGATTGCCGTACTCGAGGGGGCGGATGATCAGAGAGTCCGCGTGATCGGTTATGTCGACAGCGATCCGGCGGAGGCGGGCGTGCCGTGGCTGGGAAGCCTGAATGATCCGGCGGTGCGCGCGGCGGTCCATGATGTGGAAGAGGTGATCTGTGTCTGGTCCGAGGCCGCGCCGCACGGCCGCCTCGAGCTTCTGCGCATTCGCGGGCCGCGTGGCTATCTTCTGCTGGCCTCGTCCGCCGACGCTCTTCTCGTCTCCTCGGTTCTGGGATGGATGGGCGACGAGCCGCTGATCGAGGTGATGGTCGGATGCGGCTTCGGAGCGAATGCGATCGTCAAGCGTGGCATCGACGTCGCGGTGTCGGTCGCCCTGGCCGTGCTGACGATTCCGGTCTGGATCGTGATCGCCGCGGCTGTCTGGCTCGACGACCACGGCCCGGTCCTGTTTCGCCAGTTGCGCACCGGTCGGGGCGGCGTTCCCTTTGCCATGTGGAAGTTCCGTTCGATGCGGCTGCCGGGACCGAACGCCGAGTCCGACGAGGAGCGCGTAACGCGCGTCGGAAGACTCCTGCGCCGCTACCACGTCGACGAGTTGCCACAGTTGATCAACGTGATCATGGGAGAGATGAGCCTTGTCGGTCCTCGCCCGGAGCGGCCGGAGATCGCCGCGCGGATTCTCGATGAAGTCCCCGATTTCGATCTGCGCTGTCTGGTCCGTCCGGGCATGGCCGGCCTTGCGCAGAGCCTCATCGAATACGACTCCCGCCCCTCAGTCAAGCTGCGCTACGACCTGACCTACATGTGCTCCTGGTCTCTCTGGCTCGACATCCGGCTGATGTTCCGGAGCGTAGCGGCGGCATTGTCGGGGAGTGGGGTGTAGCACAGACAGGAGTGTCTGTAACCACTCTTGGTCAAATTAGTGTTTCTCCGGATCGCAACGAGCGCTTACGGCGTTGCCTGTCATCCTGAGGCGGCGGCAGCCCCGGAGGGGCAGAGCGCGCCGAAGGACCCCCAGCCTGAAACCCGGACAGGGTGGGGGAATGTCGACGATTCCGACGCCCAGCCGGGATACAACTTGGGGGTCCTTCGATCGTCCTACGCTGCTCCGTCGCTCCGCGACGAAGCAGCTCCGGCGACTTCTAATGAACCTCCTGAATCGGAGTGAGGTTGAAGCCGAACTCGGCGGCCTTTTTCTTCAAGGAGTTAACGAGACGTTCGCGATAGCGAGCCTCGTAGTAGTCGACACCCGCTTCGCGGTATTGGGTTTTGTTCTTGAGCATAGAGTAGAAGATGAGGGCGAGCTTGTGAGCGGTTGCTTTGATGGCGCCTGAGCGGCCCAGCCGGGATCTGACCCGGCGGAAGAATGCTCCGAGAGCACACTGGGCTCGTTCGAGAGTTTGAGCGGCTATTCGAAAGGCCTGAGCAGCGCGGTTTGGTCGGATCACGGGCATTTTTTTGTAGATTCGTTTGCCGCCGGTGATGCGATTGTTCGGGCTGAGGTTGAGCCAAGCTGCGAAGTGTTTGCCGTTGTACCAGGCAGACATGTCCGTCCCAGTTTCGGAGATGATGGTCAGGATCGTGGAGGCCTCCAGCGAGGGAACCGACGTGAGATCAATGCCGGTGATTTCGAACAGGAGAGTCCGTCCGTCGAAGTGAGGCTGGTTCTTGCGACGGCGTTTTGCAGGCTTGGGTGCCAGACTGGCAGTGGCCGGCGTTTTGTCGAACTTCGAAAGCGCAGCCTCTATCTGCGCATCGCACTCTTTGATCTTGCTCTGGTAGGTGGTGAACAGATCCACCGCTTGTTTGAGCGCGAACAGATGCTCAGCGCGGTAGTTGCCTGTCAACGCCTTCACGAAGGTTTCCTCGGAGCTTTTGCAACTCGGTTCGCGTAATGCCGCCATCTCCATCGGATCACGTTTTCCGGAAAGGATCGCGTGAATGATCCGCAGTCCGGTGACGCCAACCGTGTCGGAAACGGCCAGGTGAAGCTTCACATTCATCAGATCGAGAGCTTTCTGAATGTGCCGGATATGGTCAGCGGCGTACCGGATCAGCATGTCTCGCTGACGCATCAACGCCCGGAGCGGAAGCATGTCTGCACCTGGCCGGAAAGCTCCGTTGAGCAGACCATACGTGTCCAGTTGCCGGATCCATTGGCAGTCGACCACGTCCGACTTCTTTTTTCGTGAGCCGATGCTTCGCGAGTCGACCAGTTTCGGGTTCAGCCCGCGCTCCTCCAAAATCTCGAATAGGGGAATCCAATACACCCCCGTCGCTTCGATGGCCACCGTGGTGATCCGGCATTCCACAAGCCAGTCGGCCAGTGCCTGCAGATCGGCCGTGAATGTTCCGAATGAGCGAACCGGCTGATCGCTGCGATCTTCGGGAACCGACACCCAGTGCTCTTCCGACCCGGCGTCGATTCCTGCTGCATCCGGGTTGACTACGACCAGATCTCCGATAATCTTGCGTTTGGACCGGAGGACCCGAGGTCGCTTTGCCATGACAACACCTCCGCAAAATGAAATTTTTGCGGACCCGCAGCGGAAGGCCCAGCTTAAATGACTCTTCTAAACGGGATCGCGAACACGGCTCCTAACCGTGTCGCGTCACCAAGGCGACTTCGGCCTTCCGGGACCACTCTCAGGAACGGGCTCGTACTGCGCACCACTGTCTTGACGGCCTCGTCTGCGGGACTGCACGTGCAGGATACCGGTTCATTCCCTCATCAACGGCGCTCGCGCCGTTAACCCGCTCAGGATGACAAAGCGATTTGTGGGCACAGAATCTTCTGTGCCTTCCGAATTCACAGCACTCCCCATCTCCTATACAGCTTCACATGCGCGTTTGCCGCGTCCTCTGGCGTAGGTACCGAGGATGGCACCTTCGTCGTGATCAATCCGGCCTTCCACTGCTCGATGATCCGACCCAGTCCCTCTGCACCGCTTTCGAGCGGGGCGAGCCAGCCGCCGCCGTGCCGGCGGATTCGTTCCGCGGGCGCGCCGAGGTCGAAGGCGGCGACGGCGGCTCCGGCGATCCAGGCCTCGGATAGCACGAGGCTGTAGGTCTCCGGCCAGATCGAAGGGAGCATGACCAGCCCGATGCCGAAGCGCGCCAGCAGCGACGGCAGCGTGTCGCCGCGGTAGTAGCCGTGAACCGTGATGTTCGGAATGCGCCGTATCGCGCGGAGCAGATCCTCATCCCCGCCGCCAAAGACGTGGATCTCGACGCTGCCGAGAAGTCTGGCCAGTTCCGGCAGCAGATGCGCGCCTTTATGGCGTTTCAAGCTCCCGGCAAAGGCGATGGCGAGTCGTGCGCCGTCCGCGTGGATCGCGCGCGCCGGCACCCCTGGCTCGACGACCTCGGCCACGAGTTCCGGCAGCGAGAAAAGCTGACGATGTCGATCGAGCAGGAATTGCGACGGGACGATCACGCCCGTCGCCGCGACGAGGATCTCGCGCGCCAATGCGCGTCGATCGCGCTGCGCGTTCGGTGGAACGTCCCACGTCCGGTGAAGGCATCGATCACAACGATCGAAGTCCTCGGAGTAGAAGCAGAAGCGTCCCGTCGGCTCTTCGATGAGGTGCGGACGGGCGCAGAAGAGGGAAAAGTCGTGAAGGGTGACGATCACCCGAATGCCGGACTCGATGAGGCGCAGCACGGTGCGGAGCGGGACCTCGTGCATCCCCTCGAAATGAACCGTGCCCGCGCCCGTGATGGCGATCGCTTCGCGAATGCCGGCTTCGAGATCGGTGACGACGCGGCGGGAGCCTGATTGTTCGAGACGTCCGGGAGAAAGGAGGGCAACACTGCGCAGACCTCGCTCGATGTGAAGACGGGAAGCGAGCTGCGCCTGCACCCCTCCCAGCCGCAGTGCCGTGCCGGAGGCTGCTACATTCAGAATGGCGGCCTCGGATGCGCCGGCAAACGTACCGCGCACGCGCATTGCCGCGCCATGCAACGCGTCGCCGATCCGTTCGCGCGTTCGGTTCAGGGCGGACGGAAGGCCTTCGCCGCGGATGACACTGGCGATGGTGCGGATCATGACTTGCGCGCCGCCAGCACCGCGTCGTACACGGCCTCGATCTCGGCGGCGTGAACATCGTTGCGTTTCGGCCGCGGAAGCCGGGCCGACCAGCGGTCGATGATGCCCGGGTCGCCGGCCACGCGAATCAGGATCTGATGCAGCGCCGCGGCGTCTCCGGCCGGGAAGAGCTCGCCGCATTCGCCGGGCGCGAACATCTCCGAGAGAGCGCCGCCCGCCGATGCGATCACCGGGACGCCGCAGGTCATCGCCTCGCGCGCGGCCAGGCCGAACGACTCCACTCCGATGGAGGGGACGAGCAGCACATCCATCGACGAGAAGACGCGCATCTTTTCGTCTTCGCTGAATCGCCCCTCGAAGATGACGGATTCACCGCCGGTCCGCTTCTTCAGATCGGCGGCGTATTCCGGTAGCGCGCGCACGTCTCCCCATATGTGAAACGAGGCTTGCGAGGGATCGATGCCTTGCATGGCGTCGACGGCGATGTGGACGCCCTTGTGCGGCCCGATCGTGCCGACGTAGCCGAAGCGAACCGGCCGCCGTGCCGTTGCTCTCGGCTCGCCTGGCGGGTCGACGCTGACGCCGTAGGGGATCACGTGAAACGGCGTCGCCGGCGGGATCACGCCGGAGCGGATGTAGTCGTCACGAATTGCCCGCGAGCCGGAGATGAAGGCATCGCACGCCGCGATCGCGGAGCGGGCGGCCGATCTGCGTACGGCGTGAAGAATGCGATTGGTGATGGGGGCCGGGGCGACGTTCGTCAGCGTGGCGCAGCGCGCGCACTTGGCCACGGCCGGTCCGGTGCAACGGTTTCCGTCGCGGTCGTAGAGGTTGACGCGGGCGCAGAGGAACCACCAGTCCTGAATCTGCAGCACGATGGGGATGCCTAGCCGTTTGGCGACGCCGGCCAGCGAGAATGCGTGGCCGGCCAGATGATGAATGTGCAGCAGCTCGGGGCGCTCGGCTTTCAGAAACCGCGCGAAGTCGCGCTCGAGCAGCCGGTCGCGGATGGCGTTGCGGCGAAATGGATTCCTGGCCGTGAAGTTGTTCGTCACGATCCTCACTCGCACGCCGTCATCGATCAGTTCCACCGCCTCGCCGTGCGCCCGCGTTGGATCGGCGCCGCGCACGTAGACCGCGGCGTGGTGCGCCGCCTTCTGCTGGTGGACGAGCCAGTAGGCGTAAAGCTCCGTGCCTGCGTGCTGGAACGGAGGCCAGCCATGGACGAGATGGACGACGCGGCGGCCGGGCGTGTCCTTTTCTCCAAGCGCAGAGCGGATCCGTGCGCGGACCGTCTCGAGTGGATCGTTCCGCATCAACGCCGCAATCGTGGCCATGTATCGCGGATGAAGTCGGCCAAGCGTGGCCCGAGCCTGTCGCTCCAGCCGCAATCGCGACGACCGGAAGCTGCGATGGCCGGCGTGAACGATGAAGGTGGCGTCGTCGGCGATATGCAGCCATCCGCGGGCCAGCGCGCGCATACAGAAGTCGTTTTCTTCTCCATATCCGAGCCCGAATTGCGCGGCATCGAACAGGCCGACGTCGTCCAACACGACACGCCGGATGTAGAGACAGACTCCCACTCCCGTCGGGATTCGGGGGTAACGGCGATCGGGGACCCTCTCGACCAGCGCCGCGAACGACGCGGCATCGAAGCCGGCCGGCAGAAGGTTCTCCTCGAAGCCCCGCGGAACGGAGCAGAGCGTGGCGTGATTCGAGAGCGGCGTGACCGTGCCTATGTCACCCGACGAATATGCCGCGTCGATGAGTTTCTCCAACCAGCGCGGCGTTACGATGGTGTCGCTGTTGAGCAGCACGACGTCGCACGTCGATTCGCGCATGCCGCGGTTCACCGCTGCGACAAAGCCTCCTCGCTGCTCGTTCCGTAGTACGCGATGCGGCGAGCTTGCGACGATCGCTTCCACCTCGGCATCCTGAGGCCCGTCGACGACGAGGATGAGGCGATGTCGCGCCAGGTCCGTCTCTCGCTCGATGCTCGCCAGACAGGCCCGACTCTCCTCGGCGGCGCCATAGATCGGAACGATGACATCCACCGTCTCCGGCCGCGAGGCCCGCGGCCTGCCCACGCCGCGGGTCCAGTCGAGCGGCCCACGGCCGAAAACCCTGCGAATCGATTCGATGATCGTCAACTGCGACGCGATTCTAGGGCCGTTATCGGTCGAGAACGGCGAACCCCCCTGGGACCGAGGGCGTCCCGCCCGCGCCTGTAGGTAGCAGGATGGCGAGATTCAAGCGCGGTCGAGACGCCCGCGGTCCCAGGGGGGTTACTGCACCTGCCAAAGCGTCGCGCCATCATCCGCGTATACCAACTCGAATCGCGGTGGCGAGGGGAGGCGCTGCCACGCCACCGGACAGTGCGCGCGCGAGACCAGCAGGTAGCGAATGTGAAAGCGCGTGAGACTGCCAGGGAAGTCTTTGCCCATGATCGTGTCGTAGGCAAACGGGCCGGCCACGTCGCCGAGGAGGTCATCGCCGGCGAAGTACTTCAACTGCTCCGCCCCGCAGACGTAGATCCGTCCCGGCCCGCGATGTTCCAGGGCGCGGTATTCGGGAATGTGGGCTTCGAGGTATTGCTGCCGCTGCGCCGAGGTGAGTGGCAAAGGGCCTTGACGGACAAAGCGGTAGCCGGCGTACGCGATGCCGGGCGCGACGGCCAGCAGCGATAAGGCAACGATCGCCTTCTTGCGAAGCATCGGCGCGACCGCGCTGGCCGCGGCCATGGCCACCAGGGGCAGCAGCGGCAGCAGATAGCGCGAGTCCTGCGGCAGAAAAGTGAAGATGGCGATGTATCCGATGCAGACGGCCGCGAGGAACGTGGCGCGGCGATCGCGTATCGCGGCCATGAACGTGATCAGCATCGCCACAGCGAACAGCGGCGAGTAGGGGGGCTGGAAGTTGACGCGCCCTCGGGCAAAGGTGATGTTCCAGAAAAGACGGAGCACATTCGCGGTTCGCGGCGTGGGCGGCAGGGTCCAGGGACTTGCGCCGAACAGACTTGGAAGAAAAGGGAAGAAGGGATTGCCGGTGAGCGCGACGATGCGTCCATACATCGGAAGCACGGCGGCGGCGAGCGCGCCGAGGAAGAGCGGAATCGTGCGGCGGCGATTCGCGCCGAATAGCAGAAGGTACGCAAAGCCGGCGGCGGCGAAGTAGCAGCCGAGGTACTTCACGCTGCATGCGGTGCCGAGGAGGAAACCGGCGGCGATGGGGTTGCGGTCGAGGCAGTAGAAGCCGGCTGCCACGAAAAACATCAGCGCCGCTTCGGTATAGGTAATCGTCGCCATCTGAATGACGATCGGATTGCCGAGGACGAGCGCAGCGGCGAGAACCCCGGTCAGCCGCTGCTGCGGCCACGCGATCAGCAGCCCGGTCAGGATCAGCACTTCCGCGAGTGCCACGAGATGCGTGGCGGTGTCGCCCGCCAGCAGAAATGAGGGGACGCAGAGCAGCTCCTGGAGTTGAGGAAACGCGGGAAACCGGTGTTCTGCGAGAAAGCGGATGGCCCCGGAGCGTGCGATGGCCCGCACGAACGGCAGGTGATAGAGCGTTTCATCGAACGCCAGCGGCGGATAGAGCGCGAGGAAAAAAAGGGGGAGAGTGACCAGCGCAACCGCCGAGCCGCGGGCGAGTTGCCGGCGGTCCAACCGGCGGACCGCCGGCGTCACGGTTGCGCCCAGCGCGACGGCAGCGAATGTCCAGAGAGTCCAGGGGCGTAGCGCGCCGATTGTGCCGAGAAGGACGAAGAGCTGACCGGCGATGGCCAGTCCCATCACCGCGCGGAGCGCGAGCGGAAGGCGCGGTCCGATGACGACAGTCCCGGCCGCGGCGGCGACCGCGAGCAGGAGCGTTACGATTGCCGCATGTTCGACGATGAAGAACACGGCGGCGATGATCGCATGCGCGATAACGTACGGGGCGCATGCCCGATCTCTCCGTCGTCATTCCGACGTTCAACACGGCACCGATGACGTTGCGCTGTTGCCGCGCCGTGCTGGCGTCGATGCCGCCGTCGACCGAGGTCATCGTGGCGGATGACGGCTCGAGCGATGGAACAGCGGAGCTCCTCGGGCGCGAGGTGCCGGGGGTAACGGTCGTGCGGTTGGAGTCGAACCGCGGCTTCGCCCCGGCGGCGAACCGCGGTGCCGGCGCCGCGCTCGGCCGCATCATCCTGCTCCTCAACAGCGACGCACTGGTGGAAGAGGGGGCGCTCGAGGCCATCGTCGCCGCGTTCGACTCCGATCCCACCCTCGGCATGGCCGGCGCGCGGCTGGTGAATGAAGACGGTACCGCGCAGTGGAGCGGCGGCCGGACGCCGACGCTGCCGTGGATGATCGGCGTCGTCAGCGGAGCGGGGCGGTTTGCTCAGTTCTTCAGGCGCCGGCACAGACAAGAGTGTCTGTGCCACATTGATCCTGCCGAGCGTGGAAAGCACGGACACTCTTGTCTGTGCGACGTCGACTGGGTCAGCGGTGCGGCGATGGCTGTTCGCCGCGAGGTCTGGGATACCGCCGGGCCGCTCGACGAACGGTTCCGCTTCTACTGCCAGGACATCGAGCTTTGTCTCCGCGCGCGTAAGGCCGGCTGGCGTGTTGCCGTCGTCGAGAACGCGCGCGTCGTCCACGCCATCGGTGGAACGGTCGCGGGGAACGGCGCGCTGCGACACGATCCCGAACGGCTCTGGCCCGATCTTCTCGATTGGGGGGCTGCCCATTACGGGCGCCGGTGGTCTGCCGCCGCGCGCATCGTTCTGGTGAGCGTTGCCTGGATGCGTATCGTCTGGAGCCGCATGCTCCGGACCGAGGAAACGCCTGCGCTCATCCGCGGCGCGCGAGCGCTTCAAAGAAGCGATTCGTAGAATCGCAGCAGGCCGTGTTAGCGGCGACAAGAGATGGTTGCCAACTCCGAGGTAGGGAAACACTTCGTGACGTCACTCCTAAACCAAGGACGAGGCGATGACCCCAATGAAAAAACATCTGAGCGTTGTGATCGCATCACCCGGGGACGTGAAGCCCGAACGCGATCTGATTTCGGCGACACTGGACGACCTCAATCGCGGAATCGCCGGAGAGCTTGGATACCACATCGATTGCCGCCGGTGGGAGACCGACGTCTATCCCCAGTTTCATCCGCACGGGACTCAAGGTGCCATCGACAAAGCCCTCCGCATTCAGGACTGCGACATTCTGGTCGGCATCTTCTGGTCACGGTTCGGCACTCCCGTCGCCGATGCACGAAGCGGTACTGAACATGAGTTTCGACTTGCATACGAGGCATGGCAAATGCGAGAGCGGCCGGTCATCATGCTTTACTTCAAGACCGAGCCGTTCACCGCGAAAACGGTGGAGGATGCCGAGCAGCTAAAGCGCGTTCTCGAGTTCAAGTCAACGCTGCCGCAGGAAGCGGTCTATGGCGACGTGGACGATATCGAAGCATTTGGAAAGCGCCTGTTAAACGACCTGACCCAGTTGCTTCGGCAGAACTTCAAACTGCGCGGTGCCGTGCAGCCTCTTGCCGCTCCGCCAGCCCAACGCGCGCCGAATAACGAGTGGGAGCAATTCGAGCTCAGCCAACTGCCGCTTTATACGTTCTGCGGACTTCACCGTGAAACACAGCGAACGGCCACGTTTCAGGATTTTCGAATTGACCGGCAGCGCTACGCCAATCCGAACCCCGTCACCCACCTCTGGGCGGACGTCTACCGCGGTTGCACGATTACCGCCGCGGTCGAAGAGGCCGAACCGCCTCACTTGAGCGTGGCCTTCGAGAACAAGCCCAGCAGTTGGCCGTGCAATCTCACTCTCCGGCCGGTCGGCGAGCATGCCGTCGTCGTTGGCGATCACCTGAATCTCACGTTCGAGGCGCGTGTGGACAGCGATGCCTCGTCCGCGGGAACGTTGGCCGAGGTTGCCATGGGCGTGAGAGTGATCAACGGCTGGTTTCAACATTGGGCATTTGGGCCTGGCCCGGGACGCTACCGCTTGTTCTACATCACCGACGAATGGCAAAGCATTACGGTTCCACTCAACGGCGACTCCTGGTGGCTCTTCACGTCGGATGGCAACCACTATTTCGGGCCGCCGAAAGTCGATTTGGATATCATCGCCGGCGTTGTCCTTGAACTGGGAAGCGACAGCATCGACCGGCCGGGACCCGGCAGGGCACGAGTCAACCTCCGCGGAATGCACCTGACATGAGTCAAAATAGCGATTCATAGAATCGCAGCAGGCCGCGGGCGAGCGTGTCGTTGTCGTAGCGGTCGCGGACGGTGTTCCTTGCTGCGTCGCCGATTCGTGCCGCAGTGCCGGGCTCGCGCAGCAGGCGCGTCACGCCGCCGGCGAAAGCCATCACATCGTCAGCGATGATGACGTCACGATCGCTCTCTACGTCGATTCCGCCGGCGCCGAGAGTCGTCGCCACGATCGGTTTGGCCAACGCCATCGCTTCGAGGACCTTGATCCGCATCCCGCCGCCGGCGAAAAGCGGTGCGATGACGACGGACGTTCGCGTCAGGAATGCCCGCGCGTCATCGACTGTGCCGAGAAACTCGATGTTCTTCCCGGCCGCGTGGCGCCGCAGCCAATCGGGTGCGCTGCTGCCGGCAATCGACAGGCGCGCTTCCGGTGCGCGTTCGATTACGCGTGGCCAGAGTTCATCGACGATCCACATCACCGCTTCCTGATTCGGACGGAAGTCGAGCGAGCCGATGAATCCGACCGTGCCTGACTCCGGCGCGTTCGCGGGAAGATCGCCAAGCGTGATGCCGCAGGGGACGACATGCATCGGTCTCGTACAACCGAGCCGTCGAAACTCCTCACCATCCTCGGCGGAGATTGGAACGATGGCGTCCGGTGTATTGAGCTGCCGTACCTCGTACGCGCGCAGCGACGCGGCGACACGACGGAGCGCGAATCGCCGTAGCGCACTGCGCTCGTTCCGCACCAACCCTTCCCAGATCCGGAACTCGACGTTCAGCGATCGCAGCACGACCCGCGCGCCGCTCTCTTCCCGCACAGTCGCAAGGTATGGCAGGAGGAACGGACTCTCGATCTGCACGATGTCGGGCTTGAACCGCCGCAACGCCGCCCGAATCGCGTCACGGAATTCGCCGGATACGAAACGGGCGACAATGAAGGGCGTCTTTCTCGATAACGCCGGCCCCACCACCCTCGACGTATCGATGTCGACGGTCTGCGTGGGCAACGGCGCCTGTACCCCGTCCACCCGATGCTTGCGCGGATTCAACGACACGATCTCGACACTCGCCCCTGCGCGTAACAGTCCTTCCGCCAGCCGCCCCATGGCAATGCGTCCGCCGTCGATCGGCGGCCAGGGAGGGCGGGGGGTGAGCAGAAGGATCCGCACGTTATGTAGTGCGGCTGAGGACGGCAGGCATGACCGCGGAATTGTAAAGGCTTGAACCACAGAGGCACAGAGATCACAGAGAAAAACGACCCTCTGTGACCTCTGTGCCTCTGTGGTTCAAGCCTTTCGGATGGAACTTCGTGGCCGATCGGTGTACAACCGATCCGGAAACGCTTTGATGTATGCGCACCACGATTACTCTTGAAAAAGACGTTGCCGCTCGTCTGAAGCGTCTGAGAAGGACCAGGTCTTTCAAGGATCTCGTGAATGACGCTCTTCGATAGAGCACGGTTTGACGGTTTGTAGCGCGGATGCTGACTTCGCGCGCTTTCCAAACGTGTCGTGGTTTAATCCGATCAAGGCCGATGCCTAGAGCCGGCGGCGCCATCTCCTCACCCCCACCCCCACCACCAGCAGCGCCAGCGTCCCCAGCGAGATCACCCGTCCGCGCACGAACGCGTCCGGCAGATAGACGACTTGCAGGTGATGGCGGCCGGCGGGGACGTACATCGAGAGGAAGGCGCGGTTGGCTTGGTCGAGCTTGACGCGGCGGCCGTCGATGTAGGCGCGCCAGCCGGGCCATGAGGATTCGGTGATGACGATGCGGCACGCGGAACGGACGTCGGCGTCGATCTCGTAGCGGGAGCCGATTCGTTGGGTGTGGAGGACGGCAGCGCCGTTGTCGATCAGTTGGGGCGGGACGTCGTGTGTGAGGATCCACGCTTCGTCGGCGAAGTCGGTGGCTGCGGACATTTCCTCGAGCGTCCGCTGGTCGCTGTCGATGAAGCGGATGCGGCGGGGGACGAAGACGCGGGGGATGGCGTGGGTGTTTTCGATCAGGCGGGAGGTGCGGTCGTCGGCGATGAGGCGCCAGCCGGAGGGTGGCTCCATCGTACGGGGCGTGATGGCGTGGCGGACGCCGAGGAAGGAGAGAAAGGGGAGGGAGAGATCGGTGATGTCGTGGTAGGTCCGTTTTTGATCGGGGCACCACAGTTTCATTGTTTCGACATAGGGGTAGTAGGTCATCGCCGAGTAGCCGCGGACATCTTCGAGGCCGTACATGCTGGCCACGTTCGGGATGACCATGTTGCCGGTCGCCGTGAAGCGGTAGAGCGGATCGCGGGGGATGGCGGCAATGAGCGGAACGGAGGGGTAGAACGTCCGTTGCGGAATCGACGGATGGATGTTGCTGTCTTCGACGAAGCGTTGCCCGGCGATGGCGGCGACGATCACGATCATCGCCACGCGGCGTGACGATGCGCCGAGCGCGGTGAAGAGCAGGGCCAGGCCGATCAGCTCCGCGGCGGCGCCGGCGATGAGCAGCCTCGGGTCGACGCCGATCGAGAGCTGCATCCGCCAGAAGCAGGCGGTGGCGATCGCCACCGCGGCGGCGACTACGATGACCGTGCGCCGGTCGCGGCGCGCGAAGGCGTCGAATGCCATCGCTGCCAGGAGCGAGAGCGCCAGCGCGGCGGCGAAGCCGAGCCGGTCGTTCACGGCGATCCGGAAGAGCGGCAGCTTCCGCAGCAGTCCGTCGACAGGCGGCGCTTTCCAGCTTGCGAGAAGGGTGATGACACAGAGAGCGCCGAAGAACTGGACTTCGCGTCGGCGCCAAAGCCGGAAGCCGGCGATCAAGGCCAGAGCCAGCGTCACGCTTCCGACGCGCGCAAGTCCAAAGTCCAGCTCGCCGGTCGGCGTATGCCACGACGCGCCGCCGTAGTAGGGGATGAATGTGGCCCGAACGGCTTTCCAGATCTCGTGCGCGGCGGCGGGCGGTGGCGGGGTCTGGCGGATCAGGTAGTCGAAGGAGTAGGGGAGCGCGGCCAGAAACGGCATGAGCGAGACCGCGGTCAGGAGCAGGGCGATCCCGCCGGCTGCGAGGGCGATGGCCGTCGGCCGCTGCCAGTCGCGCCAGAGCGGGATGAGCTCGAAGACTCCATAGACCATGCCGATGGCGGCGACGTGCAGCATCGTCTCCGGGTGTCCGAAGACCACCAGCAGCACCAGCGAAATCGTCAGCAGCGTGAAGGCGGCAACATCGCGGCCGCGCACGACACGGCGCACGGCCAGCAACACGAAGGGCAGCACGGTCCAGCTTCGTCCGTGCGGCCAGGTCCCGAAGAAGGCCATGGCGCTGCAGAGCGAGAAGCCGGCCGCGGCGACGAGCGACGCCTCCTCGCTGCATGCGAGCTCGCGCGCGAAGGCGAAGGTGAAAAGCGAGGCCAGGAAGAAGATCATCGCCGCGGTGAAGGTCATGGCCAGGCCGAGCGGGAGCAGTAGCGCCATCAGGTTCAGCGGATTGAGCGGCGCCGCCTGCATGCCGGCGGCGAGCACTTCGCCGGAATCCATGGCCGGGTTCCAGAGCGGCCACTGGCCGTGCGCGAACGACTCCCGCACCATCTGCTGCCACGGCACCATCTGCAGCACATGGTCGACCAGCAGCCCGTTGTGCGCGGTGGTGAAGCCGTACTCCTTCGCGTAGTCGCTGAACGGCTGGCTGAGAAAGAGGATGTCGTAGCCGCCGTAGACCCGGTTGGTCACGAGTGCCGGCCCGATGAAGAGGAACGGCAGGAGGATCAGCACGAGCGCCGCGCCGGCCGAGAACGGCGTGACCCATCGTCGCCAGACCAGAAGCGTGACGACGGCAACAGTCAGGTAGAGCAGTAACGCCGTCGGCACGCGGGAAGTATAGGAGGATGGTCTACGTCAACCCGGCACCCTGACGCCGCTCGGCTGAGGCATACTCCTCTCATGACGCGATTCGCCCCAATCATCCTTTTTGCCCTGGCTTCCGCGCTCGCGGCTCCGCGAGCGATGCGGCCGCCATCCGTGGGAGAGCTCGCGCCCGACTTCAGGCTCGCCGACCAGGATGGGAAAGCGGTCAGGCTCTCAGCGGCGCGCGGTGGGAAGGTGGTTCTGGTTTTTTATCGTGGCTACTGGTGACCGTATTGCGTCCGGCAGGTCGTCGGACTTCGAACCCTGACTAGGGCATTTCCAACGGTCCACATCTTTGCCATCAGTCTCGACCGGCCCGCGGAGAGCCGTGAGCTGGCGACGAAGATCGCCAAAGACGGAAGAGGAGATCTCGGCTTCCCCCTTCTTTTCGATCCCCGCGCCGAGACCATCGACCGCTACGGATTACGCGATCCGTCGTACGCGCATCAGAAGCTGGACGGCGTTCCCCGTCCGGCGGTATTCGTTCTCGATGGCGACGGAAAGGTCCGCTGGTCGAAGATCGAAAGCGATTATCGGGAGCGGCCGACTACCGAGGAGGTGGCGGCGGCGCTTGATGCGTTCGAGTAAGGGGAGAGCTAATCGTCTCATCGCACCGAGCACTTCACCCACGCCCGCAACACTTCCGCCACGCTCCACGCCTGCGCCACGCATCCCCTCGGCGTAAAGGGCTCTTCGGCGTCGAAGACTTCGCTGATGGTGCCGATGCAGGCGGCGCCGAGCTGGGTGCGGAAACTGTCGAGAAACTTGCCGGCGCCGTCGAAGTCACTGGGATGGACGCGCAGCCAGGCATCGACGAAGGGGCCGATCAGCCATCCCCAGACCGTGCCCTGGTGATAGGCGGCATCGCGTGCGCGGAGGTCGCCGTCGTATTTCGGTTTGTAATCGGGATTCGAGCGCGCCAGCGAGCGAAGGCCTGCCGGCGTCAGTAGTTCATCCTTCACCACGTCGACGATGCGGCGCCAGCGGCTCTCGTCGAGCACGGGGAAGTCGAGTGAGAGGGCGAAGATCTGGTTCGGGCGAAGGGCGGTGTCGTTCGCGTCCACCACGTCATACAGATATTGCCCTTCGTCGTACCAGAATCGCTCGTTGAACGACGTGCGGGCGCGGTTCGCGTACTCGTCCATCCGCCGGGCGTTGGCGTCATCTTTTTCCTGCAGCAGGAGCTGCTCGAGGATGCGCAGGGCGTTGTAAAAGAGGGCGTTGATCTCCACCGCTTTGCCGCGCCGAGGAGTGACGACCCAATCGCCGACTTTCGCGTCCATCCAGGTGAGCTGATAGCCGTCGGCCCCCTGCGACAGGAGGCCGTCCGCCGGGTCGACGTGGATGTTGAAGAGCGTGCCGCGGATGTGGTGGTCGATGATGTCGATCAGCTTCGGGATCAGCGCCCGGATCGTCTCGCGGTCGTTCGTCGCGGCGAGGTAGCGCCAGACGGCGTGGAAGAACCACATCGTGGCGTCGGCGGTGTGATACAGCCCGTCATGCTCTCCCTCGGGGAACAGATTCGGGATCAGGCCGTCGCGGATGTAGGAGGCGAACGTGCGCAATATATTGCCGGCCTCGCGATAGCGTCCCGTGGACAGCGTCAGCCCTTCGAGGCTGATCATGGTGTCGCGTCCCCAGTCGGTGAACCAGTGATAGCCGGCGATGACCGTGCGCGGCTCGTCGCCGGTGGCGCGCACGCGCGCCTCGTCGGCCTCGCGGGTGTGCGGACGGATGAGGAACTGGTCGGCGGCGACGACGAGCAATTCCGCGAATGGGTCGGTCTGATGGGAGATCGTCAACAGGCGCGCGAGCCGTTCGTTCTCCGCCGCGGCCGCCTCGGCGTAGGGGAGGGCCTTGATCACATCCCAGCTTTCCACCGAGGCCACGACGCCGCACTCTTCGCCGGGTTTGAGCGCGATGTCGATGACGCCGGGACTCCAGAGCGCCCCTTCGTGCTCGTAACCGCGGCTTTTCTCGATGCGGTAGAGGACGTGCTCGAACACGCGCGGATCCTGCTGAATCGTCGACTGGCTTCCGAACGCGAGGAGCCTAAGCGTCGGATAGTCGGGGCCATCCGTCAGCTCGATGCCGCAACCGCCTTCGCTGATCGCAACCTGCCACTTGTCGGAGACCGGTTCTGCCACGAGCCCCTCGTGCGGGCGGAAGTGCAGCGATGGACGCAGACGGAGCCGCAGGCCGGCAGGACCTTCGAGCAGGCGATAGACGATGTACGAGGTGTTCTGCAGATGCGGCATCAGGACGCGCTTCTCGATGCGGATGCCGTTCATCGAGAAACGCCAGACCGGCTTCCCGTTCTCGGCCGCGAACTCTTCGAGGATGCTGTCCTCGGGGAAGACGACGTCCCTTCCGCCGTGCTTGTCGCCGCTGAGACGCCAGCAGAGATCGCCCGGCCCTTCGAGAACTTCCTCGAGATGATTGAACATCATCGTGCGGCCGAGGGGGGCGGGGAGGGCGGCGATGAGGAAGCCGTGAAAGCGCCGGGTGTTCGCGCCGCCGATGGTGCCGGAAGCGTACCCGCCGAGGGCGTTGGTGATCAGCCACTCGCGTGAGAGGAGCAGGTCGCGCGGCTCGCCGCGCCTCCAGCCGGTCAGAGCAGTAGTCATGCGTGTCGATGTCTGCTGAAGTTATGCCTGAGGGCAGAAAAAGGTTCACGCGGAGGCGCGGAGACGCGGAGGGAGAACTTTTTTTGTCTCTCTCCGTGTCTCCGCGTCTCCGCGTGATAAAGGTCTTGTTTTCGTGGACAATGGGCTCCATGCGAACAACTGCCGCGGTCATGTCCGTACTTCTCGCCGTGCTTTTGTTGTCCGCGTGCGCCAGGCATACGGCGGTCATCGAGCCCGCACCGGTGGTCGCGCCGGTGCCTCAGGCGCCTACGCCGACGGCTGCCATGACGCCTCCTGCGCCCGCGCCCGAACCGGCTCCGGTTGCAACGGCCCCTGCACCGTCGCCGGTCATCGACCCGACGCTCGACCAGGCCGCGTCGCTGGCGGCGAATGGCCAGCCCGATCAGGCGCGCCGCGTTTACCTGGCTCTTCTGAAGACGGCGAACGTGTCGCGCGCGACGATCGCCGCGTCGGCCCAGGGTCTCTATCGCCTCAGCGATTACGCCGACGCCGTCGAAGCGTTCCGGAACCTCGGTACGTTCTCGCGCGGCGAGGAAGACCTTCGCTATTACAACGCCGTCTCGCTTTTCGAGACCGGCCGCTACGCCGATGCGAAGAAAGAGCTGGCCTGTGCGCTGCCGTACATTCAGATCACCAGCGACGTGGCGCGCTACCGCGACAAAATCCAGCAGATGCCGAGCCCGCAGGTGATGAAGAGATGATGCCTGGCCGATGAACGCCGCGACCAGGAAGAAGCTCTTCGCCTATGCGATACCGGTCGATCTGGTGGTCGTGGCGACGGGCGTCGGGCTCATCGTTCCCCGCATCCTTCCTCTGGCGCTCATCAGCGTGTACGCCGCGGCCGTGGCCCTCTCCGCTTGGAAGTCAGGCTGGATCGGTGCGCTGGCGGCGACGGTCCTCTCAGCCGTTCTCCTGTTCGTGCTTTTCAACCGCACGGTCGATCAGGAGCTGATGGCCTGGTTCCTCGTGGCCAGCATTCTCGTCTCCATCCCGCTGGTGGCGTGGGGTGCGCGCGCGCGGCAGCGCAAGCGGAGAGTCGAGGTGCAGGAGGACCTCCCGCCGTACGTGCCGATGATCGCCATGCCGCGTTCGATCGAGGAGACGGCGGCCGCGGCAATCACTGGTCAGGACGACGTCGTTGTGCGCGAAGCGCGCGCGCGCGCCGAAGGGGAAAGGGTCGCCGCCGAACGGTTCGCGATCGAGAAGAAGAGGATCGAGAACGAGTTCACCCGTGCGCGTGAACAGATGGAGCGCGAGCAGACCGCGCGCTTCGAGCAGCGCCGTACCGAGCTTCAGGCCGCCTACGAGCGCGAGCGCGTGACGCTGAAGGCGAAGTTCGATGCGGCGCGGCAGGAGATCGAGGCCGAGCGCGCTGAGCTGAAAACGCAGCTCGCGGAAGAGCGGCGCCGGCCTGCTGTCGTCGAAACGCATCTCGACGAGGAAGCCGTCGCCGAGCGGCTCGAGCATCTCCGCGCCGAGCTCCAGCAGCAGTTCGAGCGCGAGCTCCGGACGAGCGTGCAGTTGGAATTGGCCACACAGCGGGAGATACTCGAGCGTGATTCGCAGCGGGAAATCGAGAAGGTGCGGCGCGGCGCCGATGAGCGCATCGCCGCCATGCGCGCGGAGCTCGACGCCGCCCTGGCGCGGCAGGCCGCCATGGCCGCGGAAGCGCAGCAGCAGGTGCAACTGCCTCGTGCCGCTTCCGCCGCCCCGCCATTGCAGAGGGGAATCTTCCGCAACTTCTTCCGCCGCGGGCCATCGCCGCAATCGAAGCTCAATCGCGGAACGGTCAGCGGAGAGAACACCGCCACGCGGCGCGCGGCGGCGGTGGCACTGGCCGAGAGCAGCGCCACACGCCGCGCCAAGTCGGCGCCGGCCGCCGAGCGGAAGGGGCGCATCCTCTTCCTCGAATCGCGCCGCGCCACCGCCGACACCGCCGCGCCCAGGCTCCGGCAGCTCGGCATCGAGATCGTCATCGTCGAACGGCTCGTCGACGCCGTCGATGAGATCTACCGCTTTCGTCCGGACATCATCTTCCTCGACGCCGGGATCCACGATTTCGACAAGGCCTACAAGACCATCTCCGGCCTGGCCAGGAATCTGCCGATCGTCCTGACCTCGCGCAACGCATCGAGCCTCCCCGACGTCGGCCGCGCCGACATCGCCGTCAGGCCGTCCGACATCGACGAAGTGGTCGAGCTGGTTCGCGCGGCGGTCAACGATCCCCAGACCCTGCTGGCGAAGCAGAGCAGAACGCGGGCCGATGCGGCGCAGGTGGTCGTGTCGCCAGCGCAGAAGGCGGATACGCCTACGCCCGTCCGCGATGGGTACGACATCATCTGCGCCAACTGCCGCGTCGCCTTCGATGCCGTCGAAGCCGATTGGTGCGGCTGCCTGACCCGGGAGCGGACGGTGGTCTGCACCAACTGCCTGACCTGCTTCTGCAAGGCCGCCCCAGCCTACAAAGAGACCTTCTGGATGAACGCGCCGCCGCGCCTCTTCGAGCGCAGGTCCGCGGAGCTGCGGCGCCAGTCGCTCGGCATCGCCGCGAATCTCCCCCCGGCCGACGTCAAACGCCCGCTGGTGATGCTGGTCGAGGACGACGAGGAGATCCAGGCGGTCATGCAGCGCGTCTGCGCCAACCTTCGCTACGGCTCCATCTCCGCCACCAATGGCCAGGACGGCCTGGAGCTGGCTCGCCTCTACCGGCCGAACCTCATCCTCGCCGACTCTTTCCTGCCAAAGCTCGACGGCCGCGAGATGTGCCGTCTACTCAAAGAGGACCCGCTCTTCGGCGATACGAAGATGGTGGTGATGACCGGGCTCTACGCCGATATCCGTTATCGAGGTGAGGCCATCGAACGCTTCTCGATCGACGACTACCTCGCCAAGCCGGTGTCGATCACCGATCTCATCAATCTTCTGCAGCGGCACCTCGAAGGGGTGCTCGATCTTCCGGCACAGGAGAACCTTTACGAACTGCATCGGAAGGAATTCGATGCCGGCCTGATGGCGGAGAGGAAAGCGTACGAGGTTGCCTGCATCACCTGCGGCGACATGTTCGATGCCGCGAAAGCGTCATGGTGTACGAATCCGGACAGCACGCTCCTTTGCGAGCACTGCGGCAACTGCTTCTGCAAGGCAGCGGCGTATCGCCAGCGCTTCTGGGCCGATGCCCCCGCGGTTCTGTTCGAGCGCAAGATGATCGTGTCCATGCGCGACACGGCCTCGTCAGCCAATCCGCCGCCCTCGGCCGTGACGCGGCCTCTGATCGCCCTGCTGGAGAACGATGAGGCCATTCAGCTCCTGGTGAAGACGATCGCCACGACCCTCGGCTACGGATTCATCGCCAGCGGGAACGCCGAGGAGGCGGGGGCTGTGGTCCGGGAGTACGTCCCCGACCTGATCCTCGCCGACGCCTGGACGCCGAATCTCGACGGGCGCGAGGTCTGCCGTCAGTTGAAGGAGGAACCGGCCTTGGCGCAGGTGAAAACCGTCGTCATGACCGGACGCTATGCCGACCGGACCTATCGCCATGAGGCGCTGTCGCAGTTCAAAGTCGACGATTGCATCCCCAAGCCGCTCGCCGCCGCCGATCTCCTTGAAATCGTGAAGAAACACCTCCCCGCCGGAAGTGCGGATGATGGAAAGCCGAACTACGGCTAGAATCACTAGCTGCAAATGATATTTGTGAAGAAGCCGGTCGCCCTCGCGCTCCTCGCCGTGGCCGCGGCCGCTTTCTCCGCGCCCGCTTTCTCCGCGTATGCCCAGACGTCGGCGCTGAATCCGACGGTGAAGGTCCTGGCGCGCGCTCAGAGTCCGGTGCCGGCCGAGTGCGCCACCGATCTGAGCGCAACCGCCCCCGCCGTCGAGACCGAGCCGCAGCCGGCGCCGGATCAGGTCATCAAGTCCGTCCCGCCGTCGAACGATCTCCGCGCCAGCATGCGCCGGCTGCAGGTCACTGCCGAGGGGGATGACTATGCGGCGTTCAAAACGGCGTTGAACGATGCACGGCGCGCGGCCGCCTCTCATCCGCCGGGCGGCGAGCGCAATGCCGCCAACGATGCGTTGCAGGTCTTCACCGACATCGGCCGGGTCTGGGACTATGCGATGAATTCTCCGTCCGGCTCGTTCTTCGACGGAACGGTGCAGGGTGGTTCGCTCCTCAGCACGCTGAAGAACTATCCCGACTACGGAAAGACGATCGCCGGCGATACGCTGACGGTCGGCGACAAGACGCTCTATCCGACGCGCGAGACGCGTCGTTTCCTGGCGCGCGAGTCGTCCCGCCGCCTCTCCCGCCTCGGCGTGTCGACTCCGGCCCGCGTCGCTCAGGGTGCGCAACCCGAGGCATGGCCGCATCGTCCCACCGCCGCGCCGCCGGTACCGAAGAAGTCAACCCAGGCGGCAGCGAAGACGCCGGTAAAGACCAGTTCGACGCCGAAGACGGCTCAGGTCAGCGCCACTCCGAAACCGCGCCAGACGAAGCAGAAACCGGCGGAGAAGACCGCCAAGGCCACGACGACGCCGAAACCGAAAACGCCGGCCGTCGAAGCGACGCCGGTTCCAAAGACGAAACCCGTGCCGCCGGTAAAGATCGCCGCGACGACGACTGTGGCGCCGCAACCACCGGTCGTGACGACGACAACCGCACCACCACCGACCGCTCCGACGACGACCACCGCCCCGGCTCCGCCGCCTACGACCGCGACGACGACCACCAGCGCGCCGGCAACCGACACGGCCACGTCCGCGGCAACAACGTCGTCGACCGATACGACGGCGACCTCCACAACCGACACCGCCGTCTCGGACACCGCCACGACCACTACCGCCGCTCCCGAGAAACAAAACGGAAACATGAACCTTCTGCTGGCCATTGTTCTGATCCTGGTCGGCATCGGCGTGCTGGTCATCCTCTTCCGCGCCTCCGACTGACGGTATCCTGAGCGGCATGAGACGACTGCTCGCCGCCGCTGCCCTTCTTCTTGCCGCTCTTCCGCTCGCCGCCGCCCGGTTGCCGGTGAGCGTCATCCCCGATCACTACGCCATCACCATCACCCCCGATCTGGCCGCCGAGAAGTTCAGCGGACAGGAGACGATCGACGTCGACGTCAAGGAACCGATCGACACCATCACATTCCACAGCGTCGATCTCGATCTGCACGACGTCGTCGTCGCCAGCGGCAGCAAGCTCCTGAATCCGACCGTCACGCTCGACGCGCCGAATGAGATGGCATCGCTGAAATTTTCGCAGACGGTCCCTCCCGGCAAGGCCTCGATCCGCATCAGCTTCAACGGCTCCCTCGGCGCGCAGCTCCGCGGCCTCTACCTGAGCAAGACTCCCGCGCGCAAGTACGCCGTCACGCAGTTCGAGTCGATCGACGCACGGCGCGCCTTCCCCTGCTTCGACGAACCGGCCATGAAGGCGACGTTCGACATCACGCTCGTCGTCGACAACGGCGACACCGCCATCTCCAACGGCGCCATCGCCTCGGATACGCCAGCCGGCCCCGGCAAGCACGCCATCCGTTTCCGCAACACGCTGAAGATGTCGACCTATCTCGTGGCGATGCTGGTCGGCGATTTTCAATGCGTCACCGGCGGCGTCGATGACATCCCCATCCGCGTCTGCTCTGTTCCGGGGATGCAGAACCTCAGCAAGTTCGCGCTGTCCGCAGCGGAGGCAGCGGTCTCGTTCTATGACAAGTACTACGCCATCAAGTATCCGTTCGGAAAGCTCGACCTGATCGGTATCCCCGACTTCGAGGCGGGGGCGATGGAGAACGCCGGCGCGATCACGTTCCGCGAGACGGCCCTTCTCCTCGACGACAAGACGGCCTCGGTGGAAGCAAAGCGCGGCGTGGCCGGCGTGATCGCACACGAGATCGCGCACCAGTGGTTCGGCGACCTCGTCACCATGAAGTGGTGGGACGACATCTGGCTTAACGAAGGATTCGCCACGTTCATGGCGCCGAAGCCGCTCATCGCCTGGCACCCGGAGTGGCGCAACGATCTCGATCAGGTCAACGGAACGAATGGCTCCCTCGGCATCGACAGCACCCGCTCCACGCGCCCGATCCGACAGAAAGCGGAGACCCGCAACGAGATCAACGCCCTCTTCGACGGCATCGCGTATGGCAAGACCGCGGCGGTGCTGCGAATGGAGGAGAACTGGGTCGGGGAGGAGACCTTCCGCGACGGCATCCGCGCCTACCTCAAGAAGTACTCGTACGGAAATGCCGCCGCCGAGGATTGGTGGGGCACGATGACCACGGCGACAAAACAGCCGTTCGACGTGGTGATGAAATCGTTCGTCGACCAGACCGGAGCGCCGCTGCTGCACGCGACCGAGGCTTGCGGCGAAGACGGCAAACGCACCGTGACCATTACCCAGGAGCGTCTGCTGCCACGCAATGCGCCAGCGGCCCCTCAATCGTGGACCATCCCCATCTGCGGTCACGAAGCCGGCGCCCCGGCAGCGTCGCCCTGCCGGTTGATCTCGAAGCCGGCCGATACCTACGTGACGGCGGCCTGCGATCGCCCGATCTTCCTCAGCCGCAACGGTGCCGGCTACTTCGTCACCGACTACTCGTCGACGATGCGTTCCGGACTGCGGGCACACGTCGGCGAGATGCCGCCTGCCGAACAGATCTCGCTGCACGGCAACGAATGGCTTCTCGTCCGCGCCATGCGTGAGGACGTGGCCGACTACCTGGCGCTGCTGCGGGCCATGCCGCGTCCCGCCGAGCGGCCGCTGGTCGCCGCCATCGGAAACAACATCGAGTTCCTCAACAGCCGCCTGGTCGATGACACCAACCGCGCGGCATGGCAGGCCTACGTCCGCCAGGCCATGCGCGGCTATGCGCCGCTGACGTGGGAGGCACCTGCCGGCGAGACCGGCGAGCAGCGCATCATGCGCGCCATGGCGCTCGGCGTGCTTGGCGTCGCGGGCCAGGATCCCGAAGTGATCACCGGCGCCCGCCGCATGGCCGAGCAGTACATGATCGATCCGTCATCGGTCGACGCCGTGATTGCCGACCGCGCCCTTGGTATCGCCGCCATCAACGGCGACGAGGCGTTCTTCGATAAGGTTCTCGAGCACGTCAAGACCGCGCCGACCCCGGAGGTCGCCCAACGCTACCGCGATCTCATCCCAGGCTTCCGCGATCCGAAGCTGATCGCGCGCGCCGTCGACTATATCTACAGCGATCAGGTCCGCAGCCAGGACCTGCCCAACATGGCCGGGGGCCTCTTCTTCAATCCCGCCGCGAAACAGATCGCCTGGAACGCCGCCAAAGCGCACTGGGACGTGCTCAACCAGAAGATCCCCTCCGCCATCGGCTCCATCACCGGCGCCACGGCAACCTTCTGCGACGCCGCCTCGAAAGCCGACGTGCAAGCCTTCTTCGCCACCCACTCCCCCGGCGGCGGCGAGCGTTCCCTGAAACGCGCCATGGAAGCGATCGACAACTGCATCGCCTTCAAGAACGCCGAGCAGGCCTCGTTCAACGCGGGGGTGGGGGTGGGGCAGTAGGGGGCGAACGATCCTGCCGATCGGTTGTCTGCGCCTGAGGCGCGTTGCCGGTTGTCTGCGCGCTGCGGCGCGCGTGGTCAGTATTGTTCGTTGCGGCGGTTGGCGCTGAATGAGCGGCTTCGCCGCCAAGCACAGACAAGAGTGTCTGTGCCACATTGGACTTCGTTTTTCGCCGGAATTGGGCAAGGGCGAGGGTTCAATGTGGCACAGACACTCTTGTCTGCGCCACGCGGCGCGTGGCACGAAAACCACCGCAACGGATGATCTACGACCACGCGCGCCGCAGCGCGCAGACAACCGAGAACGCGCTGCAAGGCGCAGACAACGCGCCGTGAAGCCGCGCAACGCCCGTCATCTTTCAGGGACGTACCGCCAAGCGAAATATTTTTAGGGAATGCATGAAACGCCATCCGGCAGGAATACACTATCTAACGGGTCCTCCAGCGCAAGGTCGGCCGGTTCGCCATCGCCGCTCCTTGCGCCGGAATGTCAGCGGTCAACAAGAGAATGTCGTCCTCAGGGTCAGGCGGGAAATCCGTCATGCGATTTCATTCGAGGCTCAACCTCGGCGTGTGGTTTCTGGCGATCGCGGGATTTCCCGCGCTGCTCCGTGCCATGCCCACGGGGTCGTGCCCGGCGCCCCCGCTCCGTTCCGCCGCCAGCTTCGCGGTGCTCGGCAGGACGGTGACGAATTCCGGCCCGTCCATCGTGACGGGGAATCTCGGCGTCAGCTCCGGTACCCCGGCCGGGTTTCCTCCCGGGCGCGTGAACATCGGGACGACGTTCCACGGCGATTCGACCGTGCAGCAGGCTCAAAATGATGCCACCGCTGCCTCCAATGGCCTCCTCTCCTGCGGGACGTGCATCCCCCTGACGAATCCCAATCTGGGTGGGATGACGCTGGGTCCTGGCGTCTATTGCTCATCGTCGCCACTGACGTTGACGGGAACACTCATCCTCGATGCCCATGACGATCCCAACGCCGTCTGGATTTTCAGGACGACGGGCACGCTGACGACGGACACAAATGCGTCTGTTCTCGTCATCAGGGGCGGCTGGAATGGCAACGTATTCTGGCAGGCCGCCGGCTCCGTCACGCTCAACGCATCCACGACATTCATCGGAAACATCCTTACCCCCGCGGACATCACTCTACGCACAGACGCAAGCGTCTCCGGCAGACTCCTTGCGGGCGGTGCGGTGACGCTGGATAGCAACAACGTGTCGCTTTGCTGCGATCCGATCACGTTGTTGCCGGCGACTCTTAAGAACGGCACGGTATGCACGCCGTACGACATTACGACCTTCTCTGCCAGCGGCGGCACAGCGCCGTATTCGTTCAGCATGGCCCCCGGGGCGCTGCCTGACGGCCTGACGCTGACCGGCGGAGTGCTCTCGGGAACGCCGGCGAAGAAGGGGACCTTCAGCGTCGCCATCACGGCGACCGACTCTCACGGTTGCTCCGGCACGCGGGTCTATGCAATCGAAATCGGGTGCCCGCCCGACGATCCTCCAATTCCTCTGCTGTCGGCAAAAGCGTGCGATGCCTATTGCCAGAAGATCATGCCCAGTTGCGGAACAGGACCGCTGACCTCAAGCGATCTTCCCGCCGGATTGACGCTGTCACCCGACGGTATGCTCTGCGGGAAACCGTCCACGCCCGGTGATTACGTGTTCACAGTGACCGACCAGACCTCCGGCTGTTCCCGGCGTTACGCCCTCCAGGTGGCTTGCAACGTCATGATTTCGCCGGCGACGCTACCGGATGGAGCCACGTGTGCCCGGTACAGCGAGACCTTCACAGCCAGTTGTGGAACCGCGCCCTATACGTTCAGCGCGCCTGCCGGGACACTTCCTGCCTGGTTATCTCTGTCGCCCGACGGCAAGGTCTTCGGAATACCGCCGACACCGGGAAGCTACCCTTTCACGGTGACGGTAACCGATGCGAAATCCTGCACCGTTAGCCGTCCCTACACAGTCATTGTGAACCCTCAGATCGCGATTTTGCCCGCGACCCTTCCGCCAGGAGTCGTGTGCAAGCGGTATTTCGAGCCGATCACTCCCAGTTGCGGAATGCCACCGTACGCATGCAGGGTCACCTCCGGTTCACTGCCTCCGGGGTTAGCACTGGCCAACTGCGTGATCTCCGGGAAGCCGGAAGTGGCGGGAAGCTTCACCTTCACTGTCACGGCCACCGACTCTGGCAGTTCCTTCACAACTCATATCTACACGATCGTCATTAGCTGTCCAGTCATCACCATCTCTCCGCCCATCCTTCCTCCAGCCACGACCTGCCCGAGCCAGAACTATTGTGTGCAACTGACGCCGAGTTGCCAGGTCGGCTCGACGGAATTCACAGTTACCGCCGGATCGCCGCCGCCCGGATTGCAGCTCTCCCCCGACGGCTTGCTCTGCGGAATCCCGTTGCAGGCAGGCCTCTATTCATGGACCGTGACGTTCACCGATTCAGTCTCTGGCTGTACGGGAAGCGTCGCGTACACACTCCCGGTGACCGGCGGGGTGACACTCACTCCGTCCACGCTACCGGACGGTTGGCCTGGCGTCCCGTACAGCGAGGTGATCACGGCCAGCGGCGGCACAGCCCCGTACACGTTCGTTGTCGCTGGGACGCTGCCTCCCGGCCTTGGATCCTCGACCACACAGACGACGCTCACGATCTCCGGTACGCCGACGACGGTTGGCTGTTTCCCCTTCACCGTGACGGCGACCGACGTCAACGGCTGCTTCACCAGCGCCACCTACACAATCTGCATCGCCACCGGCGGCCCGACGCTTTCCGGGTGGGGGATGGTGGTGCTTTCGATGCTGCTGGTGGGGGTAGGGTTGGTGGCGATTCGGAAAGGGGCCGGGATATGAGCGCGACCGTTCTGGACGCAGAGCCTGAGAAGGTGAAAAAGTGTGTTGTCTGCGGCAGCGAAATATCGAGGGACGATAGGGAGAGCTGTCCCGTCTGCAAATCCAGGCCAGATGGAAAAATGTGCAGCAACTGCGGGAAGCGGATACCGTTTAGCGCCAGTTTCTGCAACGAGTGCAAAACGTACCAGGGTGTGCGACAGCACTTTACGGTAATGGCGACAATTTTGTCTCTGGTGCTCGCGTCCTTCGCTATCTGCAATGGCGTCTACGTTGCCGCAACCTACCTAAGCGACCGGGATTCTCATACAAGGTTCAAGGTGACGAGTGCGGACGATGATCATGTCATTCTCAAGGTTTGGAATACCGGGCGGAGACCATCAACGCTCGTTGCCTACCGGGTGATTTGCGATGATTGGCCCGCTAAAGAAGTTACCCTCGACCTGAGCGACAAGGACAAGTTGGAGGCGATGAACGTCATCGCACCAGGCAAACCGGTCAAGATCCGCCTGGCGCCGGCCAGGCAGATCCCTCCGCCACTGGAATCGAAACAATTCGCACCGAAGGACTATCTGGATCTGAGCGAGCATAGCTCACGCTCACTGACGTTAGAGATAGACGTTGAGGAATCGGATGACCCGGGCGGCGACGAGTGGGACGTGCTTCCTTTGCTATTGCAGAGCCGCGGGTATCGCTGGAGCGTGTTGGGGCCCCGTCAATATCACATACGATCCGACCGGTTTCCGGCGGCGCGCATCTTGGAGTTCGTTAGGCAGAGGAGGCCCGGTAATGCGCAATAGTTCACCACGCCTTGAAGGCTTCGCACGTGTCCTGGGCATGGGCGCTTTCATGCTCCTCTTGGTAACCGCGAATGCTCGCGCCGAGCGAAAGATCATCGTCAGGATTAAGTTGAGTGGGGCCTGTGATGTCCTTCGCGAAAAGGGCAGGGACCTCCTGGTCGTTCTGAACGGCGATGAGACAACTCCGATTACCCCGGCACCGCGGAAGGGACATAGCCGCACCTGGGAGACCAATTGGGAAGACCGGCGCGGGACGACATTCCCGAAGGAGCCACTCTGCGCTAGCGTGCGACTGGGCGGCGGACGAACGTACTGTGCACTGGCTGTACAAGGTGAGGACTACGACCAGAACGATGCGGTTGTCGCCGAATTCTCATTCGATTGTGACGAGCAGAACGTGCTGCAAGTGACGATCGAAACTCACCCCGGAATCGCCTTCAGTTATGTTCGTGAGCTGAAGAAAATAGATAATGGCAATGGCCGCCCTGATCCCTCCGATTGCGAGTGCCTGGAGAAAGCAACGACAAGGGGAAAGAGAATCGTTCGCGACGTCATGATACCGCCCGAGAGGTTGCTCGTTCAGCTGGGCTTGACGACTGCGATATCTGACGGCGACGGGTTGCTGCTGTTCTCGGCGGACGACAGGAGCCCCGGCGTGCTCGCCGTAGCTGGGAAGTCCAAGCTTCTTGTGAATGACCCGTTCTTAAAGGAATGCGCGACGGACATCGAGAACGGTTTTCAATTCGAACGCGGAGATATCGTTCAAAGTCTGATCGTCAAGAACAGGGCCAGACCCTTGACAGACACGGCCATCCATCTTTACGAGAAGACGTTCGGAAATTTGAAGAGCGTCGACGTGACGGCGGTGAAGTGATGCGCCGGCGCACGCCGCTGTATTGCATATTGGCGTCGATGATCTTCGCCGGAACCGCGGTGGCACAGAACCGGGTCTTTGACACGGACGATTCTATCGATCCTCGCCAGCACGACGGAGCCGTCTTCATGTCCCGTCTCATCGCCGGCGGCGCGAGCGGCTTCGTCGACGCGTACCGTCCTCTTCATCAGAACACTGCCTTCCTTCAGCTTGCGAACAGCCTTTACGTGGGCCATTTCCAGTTCGACTTCAAACACAGCGATGTGTTCGGAAAGGACACGCCGGTCAGCGTGTGCCTTTGCAATGGCAACCCGATCTATTTTCCGACGCCTCCGTCACCCGACTCCGTGCCGGCCGCTGCACCTACGGGTCCGAAAGAAACCGCGCAGTTCGGGTGGTATCACGCCGTGGGGGGCGGCCGGGCACAGCCACCCGTCATGCTGCGGTATCGTTTGACTTTGAGCTGGCAGCCGATCAGGACCGATATGACGTCTATCACCACAGGAGAGACATCTCACCTGTCGGGTCGCGAGCGGTCAATTGGCCTCGATGCCGACACCTACTTCCGGATCGGCGGTCATGACATGTGGGGCTCTCTGATCTTCGCCAGAATGGTTCGCACCGGGACTACGGACGATCGCGCTCAGAACGAGTTCGCCTACACGAGCCGCTTTCCAGGCTTGGAGATCCGCAAGGTTCTTCTCCGAGCCAATCTAACCTTCGCCGGAGTTTCCGGACGCGGCGCCTCGGGCCTGAACATCGTCAACCCCGCCTTCGAAGCGTTCTGGCACGATCCGAAGACGCGGATGAACCTCCACCTGGTCTGGAGTCCAATGGCGGCGAGAAGCGGAGCGGAAGGGTGGCAGAACTTCCACCAGGTTGCTTTCTTCGTCGACTATGCGCCCTACGTGAAGCTTTTCCATCGCACAGCGCAATGAAGCTCAGGTATTCTTCGCAGCGGATACTCGTTGCTGAGCCATTTCGGCAGATGCGGCGCACTCCTGGAGTCCACTAGTGGACTCGTGGAGTCCGCCGACTTACCAGTTTTGGCCCGTTTCCGTCCCTTCCATGGCCGGCGTGGAACTGACAGAGCAACTTCGTTTTCATCTTTGCGATTGTCGTTCTGGACAACCGACCTCCCTCGCGATCAGTGCCTCGCCGCGTGACGCCGCCCGCCCGTTTCCGCGGCGCCGAGAACGACCAGCAGCGTGATGCTCTGCTGCGGCAGGGTGAGGGAGATCGACGTTCCGGCGGGCAGGTCTGGCAGCCGGCGGATCGTGTTGGATGAGTCGAGCTGCCAGCGCTGCACGATGCTGCCCGCGGGAACGAAGCCGGCCAGTGTCACCGTGGCCGGCGTGTCACCGGTCAGCGTCTTCGTCACGATCATGATCGTTAACGCATGATCGGATGATCGCACGGCGGCGAATGGCGCCACGTTATCTACGTTTGGTCCCGAAGCGCTGACATTCACGTCGCCGAAGGTCGAATGGTTGCCATCGTAGTTCCGGTACATCCTGATGGCCTTGTAGGTCGGCGTCGCGGCGTCGGGCGTCGTCCAGCGCGTGGCCAGGTCCAGCCCTTCGCGGCCGAAGATGCCGAGGATGTCGGCCTGTGTCGTGGCGCCGTTGATCGAGCCCTCGGCACCCCAGTTGTACTCCGTGATGGCGATCTTCGTGCCGGGATAGTAGGTGTCCGCCCATCGATGGAGCCGTGGAATCAGTTGCACCTTGTCATCGATCCACGTCGGGTCGACGTACGCGGGATCCCAGAGTGAACGGGTGGATTGATTGCGCCGCAGTTGCATGGCCGTGGAAACGTCGTCGCCGAACTCGCCACCCTGCGGGTAGTAGTGGACGCTGAGACGTCGAGCAGACGGCGCCCGTTGCGCTGATCGTTCATCCGGATCTGGTCGAGCAACCAGGGGATGTAGTCCTGATTGCCGTGCGCCGTACGGTCAGGAAAGGGTCCGTTCCACCCGTGCGCCGCTCCCCATTGTTGGTCGTAGCCGCTGTAGAAGTAGCCGCTCCAGCCCCACTCCTCGGGGCCGGCGACGAGGGCGGCCGGATCGACAGACTTCACCCTGCCGGCATAGTCGATCATCCTGCCCAGGATCTCGTCCATGCTCGCACCGGTCGGGTGAACGTCACGGTGCGTGGCGTGCCAGATACTCGGCTCGTTGTCGAGCAGGCAGTAGCGCAGCGGACCGTTCGCGGCGGAGCCCCATCGGGCGAGCAGGTGCTGCAACCAGCCGAGCTGGTACGCCGAGTCCGCGGGCTGGTTGGCGTCGTGGGGATCATTGCCGGCGACTTCGCTGCCGTCGCTTCGAACGCCGTTGCCGGCGTCCGGCATCCAGTAGTCCGTGCTCTGCTGCGGGCCGTACTTGGATACGGAGAAACTGGCCAGTTGGGAGCGCCCGCTCCCGAGCCTGCCCACCCAGCCAATCATCGGCACGGTGACCATGGCGTACGCGCCGCCCGAGGCGCTGTCGCCGATGAACGTGTCGGCAAACTCGCCCGGCGTCGCGCTCGTCTCCCCGATGCTCTCGTAGAACCAGTCCGCGGCGCGATTGCTGGAATTGCTCATCCAGTCATAGCGCGTAGTGCCGTTCCCGCCCTGACGGTTGAGAGGAACGTTGAGCTCGGAGAGCTGAGCCGCGCTGGCGAAGGCCACACCATAGATCAGTGGACTGATCGGATGCCGGTTCTTCGACGCATCCACGCTGATGATGACCGGCGCGTTCTGAGCCTTCACCACGGATGCAAGGAGAAGGATGGTCATCAGTCTCAGAATTCGCGTCGTATGCTCCCCAAAATCAAACACCTCGGGCCGCGTACGCCGTCTCAGGAGTCGCGGGCACCGAGGCGTGTCAGATGGGAATATAAGCGAGCGGTGGGGGCGGGAGGTGATGGGACTCACAAAACGACGGCTTTCACTACAACCGACGCGAGAACTGAGGCTCAGCCAAGCGCATAATGTGCGCATGTCGTTACCCAACCCTGGTTTCGTGACGCCCGGCGAATACCTGGAGCTGGAGCGTAAGTCCCAGATCCGAAGCGAATACATCGCAGGCCATATCTACGCCATGTCGGGCGCAAGCAGGCGTCACAATCTAATCGCCCTCAACTTCGCTCGGGAGATCAGCTTCCAGATGCGTGGCAGAGAATGCGAAGCGTACGTCGTCGACATGCGCGTCAAGGTCAGCCCGACAGGGATGTACACCTATCCCGACATCGTCGCGGTCTGCGGCGAATCACGTTTCGAAGACGCGCACACCGACACGCTTCTCAACCCGCAGGTCATCGTGGAGGTGCTCTCCGAATCGACCGAGGCCTACGACCGCGGCGAGAAGTTCGCGCACTACCGCCGCCTCGACACGCTGCGCGAGTACATTCTCGTGGCCCAGGACAAAGTCCGCGTCGAGCACTACGTGCGCGAAGGAGAGCAGTGGATTCTGTCGGAGATTAGCGACGCAGACAGCATCCTCCACCTCACGTCGGTTGACTGCCACGTCGGACTCGCGGCGATTTACGAGAAAGTCGATTTCAACCCGTTGCCGAAGGTGCAGACGCATGCGAACGACGCTCAATCTTGACGACGAGGCACTCGAAGCCGCCATGAAGGTTTCCAAGGGCCGGACAAAGAGCGAGGTCGTGAACGAGGCGCTTCGCCGATTCGTCCGGGAACGAAGCCGCCGTCAGCTTCTCGATCTTCGCGGCAAGGTGGAGTGGACAGGAGACCTTGACGATCTGAGAAAACGCGGATGAGAGTCCTGGTCGATTAGCGTGTTTGCGCGAGGTTGCTTCGCAACTGAGGACCGTCTTCGTCCCAGTCAGGCACCTATAAGGTCTCGGATCTTGCTTTGAACAGGTCCCGCTGGCTTGAACTGTCCGTCGATGAAGTCCCCGATAATCGGCTCACCTTCGAGCGGGTCTTCAAGGGTTGCCTCGGCTTCCACGAACGCGTCGAGTGCGCGCTCGAACCCAGGATCCTGCTTACGATACTCTCGAAGCGCTGCCAGGTTAGCTTCCAAGCTGGGTTCTTTTTTGCCCCGCCTGCTGAGGTAACTCGTGATGGCCTCATCCAGCAGTTGATCGACGGGACGCCCTTCGACCTTACTCAGGTTCTCGAGTGCTGCGCCTTGATCAGCGTCAATTCTCAGCGTGAGAGCGATTTGGCTCATATCACTAGTTTACAGCAGGCTGAAAATTGGTGCCCGCAGGATTCAGACCTGCGATCGAAGCGGCGTCGGGATTCGACGGGCGCGACGATTCAGAGCGGAAGATCGGCGTACAGCACCGCGAGATCGAGCGTGGGCCCGGAGGCCAGTCGAACGGTCCCTTCTCGGACTTCGAAGTACTCCCACGTGCCCGAGGACGTGCGTCGGAAGATCTCGACACGAGCCTCCTGGCCCACGAGGATGTACTCCTGAAGCGACGAGATGCGCTGATAGTGCATCCATTTGTTGCCGCGATCGCCTTTCTCAGTCGTGACCGAGAGGACTTCAACGAGCAGCGCCGGATTTGTGATCGTGGTGCGCGCGGCGTCCTCTGGATCGTATTCGATCGGGCCGCAGACCATTGAGACGTCGGGATACGTTGCGCGGCCAGTAGCGACCACGCGAACTCGCATGTCGGAGGTGAACACCGTGCAGCCGGGCGCGCATGTGTTTCCCAGTGCGACGATCATTCTCACGGCGAGCGCGCTGTGCCGCGCCGTTTCGCCGGACATCGCCAGGATCTCTCCCGCATCGAATTCGTGCTTGATCTCGCTGTCGCGCTCGAGCGCGAGGTAGTCCGCGAACGAGTAATCATGATGCGACTGCGATAGGTGGGCATTGACTTCGATCTCGACGAAACGCGCTTCGAGATCCTTCGGCTCGACCTTCCCGTCCATGTCCAATTGTACGTAAATGGCGAGGGCGGAGAACATCGCTCGTTGCGTGATCCGATGTGCCAGATGCATCACGTCGAGTACCTCTTTCGTCAGTGGCGACCTGCGACCATGCATCAACGATGAACGCCAGTCGTACAAGATTCGCGCTTCTTGCCGCATGCGTGCGAGATCAGCCGGATCGTCTGTAACCCACGCGAGTAGTGCGGTTCGTCTGGTTACCACGTCGGTGACCCCCTGGCCGCCAGGTTTATTTGTTTTGCTCTCCTCCAGGACAGTGAGACGTTCTAGGGCCGCTACGTACTTGACGAGCTGCGCGGCAGGAAGCTGTTCGGAGACAGCTTGACCGTACCAGTGGAGCGCGTCTAACCAGCGGTCGCGGTGGAGGCTCTTGGGTTTGCCGGGAGAGAGGTGTGCGGCGATGGCAGAACCGGCGGCCTCGAGCGCCCATGGCATGTTGTGTCGGATGCCGTCGTACCAGCCATCGTCGGTGAAAATGCCCTCGCTGCCGATGCGAGAGAGAGAGTGGTGGAAAATACCGTCGATGCCCCGGATGAGATGGGCGGTGCGATCTACCGGGGCACGGTCGTGACCAAGGCGCAAGCCTTTGCCGGCACGAAAGCCAAAGAAGAGCTTGAGAACATCGAGTGCTGCCCGAACTGTCGTTTCAGCACGCTCTCGTGAGATTTTGGAGCTACATGGTGGAACCGTGACCTCAGCTACCCAGTCGAATTCGCCGTAGTAGTTGTTGATCCAATCGAGTTCTATTTGATCGAAGCGCTCCGCCTCTTGATCAGATCTCTTGTCCTGCGGTCGGTACTTGCCTTCAGCGATCAGGCGTTCGAGCCGAACCGCGCGCTCATCGTTGTTGGCTTCGTGATCGGCCTTGATCTTGTCGCCATAATCAGCGAAGAACTTGTCCTTCGAAATAAAGCGTACGCGACCTATACGAAACTCGTCAGGATGAGGCTTGGAGATGGCGATGCAAGGCAGGTAGTGAGTGTGCTGCGCGTACTTGCTTTTGACGTTGCGCGTAGCGCGGTTGAGCATGCGATCTAACCACTTCTGCTCATCGTATGGCTTTAACTGAACGACGAAGAATTCGACAAAGGCGGCACGCAGTGCTTCATCAAGTTTTTGTAGATCGACGGCTTCGCCGTCTGGATCTGTGGCTGCGTGGCGTTTCGCGAGACGTGCGAATGCGAGGGCAGCGTCACGGCCAATGGGTCGATGCCCCTTTCGGTCAGGCATTTGAAGTGAGTGGAGTGAGTCTTCGGGGTGTTCGGCGATGTGTGCTTTGTATTCGTCCCACGGCATGCGCGCGAATCGGATGAACGATTCGGCAATGATGATCACGTCGTCGCGATCTTCCTGTTGTTTACCCATAGCGTTTGCGAGGATTGGCTGGAGACCTGGTCGACGTTCTGGGAAGTCATTCGGACTCTTCTGACTCCGGATTCTACCAAGATACAAGGCTGTATAAGCCTATCGTAGAGCGTCGTTTACGTAGGAAAAGACACCGCCGAGGAGGGCCGCGAGCGAAGCTAATGCTAAGTACAGCTTCCCGGAAATGAGTGTCCAGTCCGCGGGCGACCGTCTGGGTCAGCTTCGCCGGCGGGCAGGGAGGTTCGCAGCGCGGTCGTGGGTACGTACACGGGTGCAGAACCGATCGAACTTCGTGGTGACAGGTCTGTGCAGTGTCGGCCGGTCTCGTCCCAAGGGTCGCCACCTGCACACTCGGAACAGCCCGCAGATTCGATACCTGTCGACTCCCGGTAAGGGGTCGAAGCGTGGGCGTAAGTTCCTCGAGAAGGTTGTGTTGCAGTGGAGTTGGTGCGCCCAGTAGGATTCGAACCTACGACCTTCAGCTCCGGAGGCTGACGCTCTATCCAGCTGAGCTATGGGCGCGCACGGAAGGGAACCGATTGTACTACGCGGCGTCGGTGAGGTTGATGTGCAGGTGGCGTTTCAGGGCCACGCGCAACGGCCGCGTCGAGTTGCGGAGCCAGTCGTACGTACGCCGTAAACGTTCGCCGCTGACCAGTTCTTTCACCTTGGGGTGATCGTAGAGGTAGACGTCGGCGCGGCGCTTGATCTGCTTCGGGGTGCCCAGCCAGCGCACTTCCTTCTTCCGCACCTTCTCCAGCTTGGCATCCAGCTCGGCGTAGAACTCCTCATCCACGCGGAAGTACATGTTCTTCAGCCAGCAAAGGCCGGGCTTCACGCAGACCTCTTTCAGGATCGTGAAGCGCTTCGGGTCGTATTCGACCTTGCCGCCGCGAAGCAGCACCTCGCGCATCTCGTCGCGCATCTTCTGGAACGCCGGGCCGCGCCAGTGCTCGGACATCGACTTCTCGTGCACGTTGCCGAGGGGCGGGACGTCGGGATTCAAGAGGAGGCAGCAGGGGCGGATGTCACCGTTGCCGGTGACGGCGGCGGTGTACCAGGCGAAGAAGCAGCCGTCGTTGCGGTCGCGGAACGACGGCGCGGTCGGGTACATGTTCGTCGACACCGTGCCGGCGCGTGCGCGGACGCGGTCCATCATTTTGTTCCAGCCGTAGACCGCGAAGTCGATCTGGAGGAGGCCGGCGTCGGCATCCTTGCGCAGCACCTGTTCGACGTACGGTTCGGCGAGATCGGCATCCTCGGGGCGGAGGAGCAGCTCGCGGTCGATGCGCTCGCGGGGGATCTCCAGCACGGCGTTCATGGCGATACGGTCGACGCCGAGGGAGCGGCCGAGGTCGTACATCTCGACGATGCGCGTGATGTTCGAGCGGTCGAGGAGAAACTGCAGGACGATCGACGGATAGATCGAATCGCCGCGAACCTCCACCAGGGTCTTGATCGCCGTGATGACCTTGTCGAAGAGCGCCGGCTTCACCTTCATCATCCGCGCGTAGTCGGCGGCATCGACGGCGTTGAGCGAGAAGATCACCTCGCGGGCCTTGTTGTTCACCAGATAGCCGGCGATGTCGTGGTTCAGGGCCACGCCGTTCGTGGTCAGGTTGTCGACCACGACGCCGCGTTTGGCGAGATGGGCCAGCACGTCGTTGATCTCGCGATGAAACAGCGGGTCGCCGCCGCCGGAGAGGCGCACGGAGCGGAGGCCGGTCGAGGCCAGCTCATCGATCAACTCCGTCGTCTTCTGGATCGGGATCTGTTCCTTGGTGCGCAGGTCCTGCTGATTGCAGAAGTAGCAGGCCACATTGCAGCGGTCGGTGAGGTCGAGCTCGGCATGCACCGGCCCCGTCGTCGGCGTATTGGCGACGATGGCGTCGATGATCTCGCGCTTGCGCTCGCGCGATACTTCTGCCCACCCGTGTGTTCCTCTCATGGTTCGTGTCCCCTAACGGGAGTATCCAAGGGAGCATTCCGACGTTCAGGTTCGAATCGTCAGTCGATCGGGCACTTGGAAGATGCGACGCTCTACGCCTTTCGCGGCAACTCCTTGAAGGGATTGAAAACCCTCAGACCTGGCCGGCGAAAGTCCTTATCGTTGCCCGTCGCGATGGTCAGCCCGTGCTTGCGGGCGGTGGCGGCGATGTAGCTATCCTCGATCGGCATCTGTTGTCCACTCTTCCTCAGCAGATGCTCTTGATCCGCCCACACATGGGCTACGCCAACGTTAAACCCATGAATTCGCCCCTGCATGGCCTCGATCAGGCGCGTCAGCCACAACTGCAACTCTGTTCGCTGCCGGCCCTGCTTGCTTCGCACCCAAAAAGCCATTTGAGCGATGACCACTGCGCTTGTGTAACAGTGATCCTTCTCTCGCTGAAGCCAGGCGATCACATGTGGATCGCCATTGCGCTTCGCAGGTTGCGAGAGCACGTCCGTATCCAGGAGCCAGCTCAAAGCCTGCGCTTCCTTGGCAGTTCGCGGCGACGGGGAGAGAGGTCGTCCATGGGCACAGGGCACTCGGCCAGCACCTCCATCCAGTCCTCCCTTTCGGGCAGGCGGCGAAAAATCACCGCGTCCTCATCCGCATCGAACCGAGCGTCAAAGGACTGGCCTGGCTGCGCCGGCATCAGGGCAGTGGGAAGCGTGAGACGACGTTTGGAATCCAACGTTACGATCATAGTGGGATTGTCCCACTGTGATCGGCTGAGGTCAACATTCCTCGGAGTCTGATTGCGACCTGCAACGGTGCGGACTGCGTCCGCTGTTTTGCTTCGATACCCGACTCCCGACGCCCGACTCCCGAGTCGGTATAATCGCGCCGCTTTGTACGGTCCTCTCAAAGTTTTCACCGGACGATCCCATCCCGCGCTGGCGCAGGAGATCTGCGACATCCTGGGGATCGCGCTCGGCCACGTGTCGCTCTACAGCTTCTCCGATGGTGAGAACTACGTGCAGATCGACGAAAACGTCCGGGGCGCCGACGTCTTCGTGATCCAGCCGACCGGGCCGCCGGTGAATGACAATCTGATGGAGCTCCTGATCATGCTCGATGCATTCAAGCGCTCCTCGGCCAGCCGGATGACGGCGGTGCTGCCGTACTACGGCTATGCCCGGCAGGATCGGAAAGACAAGCCGCGCGTGCCGATCACCTCGAAGCTGGTAGCGGACCTGATCACGGCCGCCGGCGCCGACCGCGTGCTCACGCTCGATCTGCACGCGTCGCAGATTCAGGGTTTCTTCAACATCCCCGTCGATCACCTCTTCGCTGCCCCGGTCATCGTCCGGCATCTCCGCGACCTCGGCCTTCCGGATCTGACCATCGTCTCGCCGGATGCCGGCGGCGTGGAGCGGGCCCGCTCATATGCCAAGAGGCTCGGGGCCACGCTGGCCATCATCGACAAACGCCGCACCGGCGCCAATCAGACCGAAGTCATGAACATCATCGGCGACGTGAAGGAGCGGAACGTCTTCGTCGTCGATGACATCGTCGACACCGGCGGCACGCTGATCCACTCCGTCGATGCGCTCCTGGCCAAAGGGGCACGATCGATCTCCGCCTCGTTCACGCACGGCGTGCTCTCGGGGAAGGCCATTCAGCGCATCAACAGTTCCGAGCTCGTCCACGTCATCGCCACGAACAGCATGTCGATGGCCGACAAACAGGCCGAGTGCCCGAAACTGACCACGCTGTCGATCGGCGATCTCCTGGCCCAGGCCATCAAGCGGATTCACGACGAGGATTCGGTGAGCTCGTTGTTTGAGATGTAGGGTTTGGCTCTTGGCTGTCAGCTCTTAGCTCTTAGCGCGGAGTTCACGTCACCGCTAAGAGCTAAGAGCTGACAGCCAAGAGCTCCCCACCCAGGGAATACACTGCCCCATCAACGACTTAACATCGTTTCGCTGTCCACACCGGAAGAAGGAGTTTCTGCATCATGGCTGAGGTCACCTTGGAAGTCTCCCGTCGCGAGCGCTCGGGAAAAGAGTACGCGAAGAAATTGCGCCAGGACAACAAGATCCCGGCGGTCGTTTACGGCGGTCACAAAGAGCCGGTGGCCATCATCGTGGAGCGCAAGGCGGTCTCGGATCTGATCCAGAAGAGCGAGCACGGCATCCGCTCGATCTTCCTGCTCAAGATGGCCGGCACCGATCAGCAGCGCCACGCCATGATCAAGGACATGCAGATGGACCCCATCTCGCGCCGGATGACGCACATCGATTTCGTGCGCGTGGTGATGGATGAGGTGATCCGCGTGACCGTTCCGGTGCAGCTCACCGGAAGCTCCATCGGCGTCAAAGAGGGCGGCATCCTCGACTGGCAGATGCGCGATCTCCACGTCGAGTGTCTCCCGAACGCCATTCCCGACAAGATCGACGTCGACATCACCAACCTCGGCGCGCACCAGCAGGTCCGCATCTCCGACCTGAAGCTGCCCGACGGCGTGAAGATCGAGGAAGATCCGCACCGTGTCATCGTCGGCGTCACCACGGCACGTGCCGAGGTCGTGGCCGAAGTGGCGGCGGTCGAAGTGGCAGCCGTGCCGGAGCCGGAAGTCATCAAGAAGGGCAAGACCGAGACCGAAGAGTAACCTTCGGACACCGTCAATTCGCTTACGATTGCGCCCCGCGGAAACGCGGGGCGTTTGTGTCTGGAGGAAGCGATGGCCCGCCTCACCAAGCTCACGAAAGAACAGGTCACCGGCGAGATCCGGCAGAAGTTTCAGGAGATCGGCGCGCAGCGCGGCAATGTGCCGAACATGTTTCGGGTCTATGCGCACAGGCCCGAGATTCTGAAGACGATGATGGCGCACCTGAACGCCGTGACGAACACGGGGACGGTCTCGGTGCGGACCAAGGAGTTGGTAGCAACGCTGGTGTCGCGCCTCAACGCCTGCGAGTATTGAAACCGTTCGCATACCGCGCAGTCTGCGCGGCACGGGGCAACGGACGATCAGATGGACGCACTGCTCGACTTCGAGAGCGGTCCGTTCGATGAAAAGGAAAAGGCCGCGCTGGCGTACGCGAAGCAGCTCACGCTCGACGCGCACGGCATCGACGACGCGCTGTTCGCGCGGCTACGGCAGCACTATGACGAGGGAGAGATCGTGGAGATCTCGGCGATGGCAGGAATGTTCAACTACTTCAACAGGGTGAATGACGCGCTGCACATGGAACCGACCAAACCGGGCGAGGGACTGTGAGAGAGCAGGCCGTCGGCACGCTTGTTGTTGTTCATGATCAAAACTCGAGAACGGTGACTATGACGATGAAATCGACCCTGGCAACCCTCTGCACGCTGCTCCTTGTCGTTGCGTGCGCGAAGCAAGAGACCAAGACTTCCAAACCAGCGCCGCCGAAGAAGGTGGATGCATCCAAATCGGCTCCGTCATCAAAGACGGCGAAAGAAGAGCCCGCGGACCTCTCCTCCGCACGAACCGACGTCGGCGATCCGATGCCGCCGTATTCGGCGAAGTATCTCGATGGCAAGGCCATGACCATGGCCGCCGAAAAGGGGAACGTGGTCTTCCTCAACGTCTGGGCGACGTGGTGCGGGCCGTGCCGCTTCGAGACCCCGGAGCTGCAGGCGCTGCAGACGCAGTACGCGGCGAAGGGGCTGAAGGTGATCGGTGTCAGCGTCGATGAAGGCGACACCGAGGCGGTGAAGACGTTCGTGGCGGAGCAGAAGATCACCTATCCGATCGCCGTCGACCCCGAGGGACGCATCGCCAATCTCGTGCAGACGACCGTGCTGCCGACGTCGCTTCTCATCGACCGGACCGGAAAGATCGTCTGGCGCCAGATCGGCGCCATCATGCCGAACGACGCCAAGCTGAAGGCGGCGGTAGAGAAGGCGGTCGGGGAGCGGTAACTGCGGCTGTGCCGCATTGTCTGCGCTGTCGCGCGTTGTTTGCGGCTATCGCCGCGTTGTCTGCGCGCGGCGCGTGGTGTCGCCAGGCCACATCGGCGTTCGCGTTTGAGTGTTGCATCCGCTGGCGAAACGTATCGACATCTCCAACGCCGCCGCAGCGGCAGATAACGCGCGAAGCGCAGACAACGCGGCGGAGCCGCAGCTAGACCTTCCTCCTGTCTCCCGTGGCGCGGTCGACGGAGCGGCGCTCGCGTTGGCGTTCGATGAATTCGCGGACGTTACGGGCGATGTGGCCGAGCAGAAGACGCAACGGGACGTACGCCAGGCCGATGGCGAGGATCACCGCCAGCACGACGACGGCGAGGATGACGATCGTGGACATACATCGACTTGAGCAAAGTCCGCGCCGTCATCTTGAATTTTGCGCGGGTGGCAGAGGTTGGCAGGAGCACCGATGGCCGACGTCCTCGATCCGCTGCCGATCCCGGCGGTGATGCAGTCTCCTCTGCGCGCGCTGCTGCGTGGCCAGCCGGCGCCGTGGCCGGAGGACGCGGGAAGCGAGGACGCCGCACGATTCGTCGAGTCGATTCAACAACATGGCGCCGGCCCCCTCGTCTATGCATCTCTTCCTGACAATTCGTGGCCGATTCACGCCGCGCTTCGTGACGCCGCCATCCGCGCCGCGGCGATGGAGTCGCTGCGGCTCGCCGATCTCCGCTCTCTGCTGGCCGCGTTCGCCAGCCAAGGCAATCGCGTGGTCATCATCAAAGGAACGGGTCTGGCGTACGACCTTTACGACGCGCCGGAGCTGCGGCCGCGCGGCGATACGGATCTGCTGATCGGGGAGGCGGATGTCGATGCCGTGCGTCAGCTCATGCACGGCCTCGGATACGAGTCGCGGCTCACCAGCGGCGATACGCTGGCCGTCCGGCAGCAATCGTTCGTCCGGGCCGGCCATGTGTACGACGTCCACTGGGATGTGTCGAACTCCCCCGTGGTCCGCGATGCGCTGCCGTTCGAGGAGCTGATGGGACGTGCTATCGCGGTGCCGCGTATCGCCCTCGGCGCGCTGGCGCCATCACACGTCGATGCGCTTCTGCTGGCCTGCATTCACCGCGTCGCCCATCATCACGACAACGAGCGCCTGATCTGGCTGTACGACATCCACCTGCTGCGCGAGTCGATGAGTGCTGACGAGCACGCGCGCTTCTGGCGCCTGGCCGCGGAGCGCCGCGTGGCGGCGATCTGCGAGCGCTCGATCGATCTCGCGGACGGATGGTTCGCAACGTCGCCGCACGATCGTGCCGCCGACTGGCTGAGCGATGACGAGCGGACGCGCGCGGAACCCTCGGCGGGCTTCCTCGATCGCAACCGCCGTCACGCCTCGGTTCTCCGCGGCGATCTCCGGGCACTCGGCTGGCGCTCGCGCATGCGTCGATTGCGCGAGCTGGCGCTTCCGCCGGTGGCCTTCATGCGCCAGAGCTTTCCATCCGCGCCTGCGGTGGCGCTGCCGGCGCTCTACGTCTGGCGCGGCGCGCGGGGGGTCGTTCGGCTGCTGAAGCGGGTGAAGGAGTAGTGGGCGCGGTTGCGTGGTCTCGGGGTGGAGTGGCTGGGGTTGCGCGGTCTCGAGGTCGCGCGGTCTCGCGGTAACCAGGTTTCCAGGCTGACTCCCAGCCGACTGTTGTCCTGGCCCGATTGATCGCACTGACCACAATAGTGGACACTCGGATCAGTTGGCTGATCGAGCGGAGCAGTTGATGGGACTCCGCAAGGCGGTGAATACACTCCCGGAGTCAATGAATACCGCGCTACCCCGCAACCACGTCACTGAAACCACGACCCACCATTGATATCGATCGTCACGCCGTTGAGGTAATCCGCCATCGGCGAGGCCAGGAAGAGGATGACGCCGGCCACATCGCCGACGCTTCCGACGCGCCGCAGGGGGATCTGGCTGAGGATCTCCTCGCGATGCGCTTCCAGCTCCGGCTTGGCCATCTCCGTCTCGATGAAGCCGGGGGCGACGCAACTGGCGACGATGTTGTCCTTGGCGCAGCCTCGGGCGATCGAGCGGGTGAGGTTGACCAGGGCCGCCTTCGACGCGCCGTAGTCGGCGAACTCGGTTTCGCCACGGAAGGCCGCGCGCGAGGCGACGTTGATGATCTTCCCGCCGCCGCTCTGGCGCATGGCGCGCATGGCCAGCCAGGCGGCGTTGGCGGCAGCGAAGACGTTCAGGTCGAAGGTGCGCCGCCAACCGGACTGCCACGCTTCGTAGTCGTCGCCGTCGAAGGGGTTGTATTCGAAGATGGCGGCGTTGTTGACGAGCACGTCGATCGAGCCGAAACGCGTCACCACCGCTTCGATCAGCCGTTTCACCACCGCCGGATCGGCCACGTCGGCGCGGATGGCGATGGCACGCTCACCGATTTCACTGACGACAGCATTCGCCGCAGCTTCGCTGCCGTGGTAGTTGATCACCACCCGCGCGCCGGCCGCCGCCATCCGCCGCGCGGTCTCCGCGCCGATGCCGCGTGAGGCGCCGGTGATGACGACAGTCTTGCCGCTGAGATCGAGCGTAGCGTTTGTTTTCACTTCCATCAGGTATCCTCGGCGGCGGAGTTTATGCGATGACTCATGAAGTGACTTTCTACACCCGCCACGATTGCTCGCTCTGCGACGCCGCGGAGGCCGCCGTGCGCGCGGCGGTGGTTCTGCACCAGTTGCCCCTCTCGATCACGCTGGTGGATATCGACGAGGATCCCGCGCTGCGGGCGAAGTTCACCGACGACGTTCCGGTCATCTATGTCGACGGCAAGGAAGCGTTCCGCCACCGCGTCACCGCCGACGAGTTGGCGGCCTGGATCCGCAAGCGGGAGCCGCCGCGGGCGCTGGCGGACGAGAAATGCATCCCCTGCAGCGGAGGCATTCCGGCGATGAAAGGGGAGGAGCTGGCCGAACTGGCGCGGACGCTCGGCGGCGACTGGCGCGTCGTCGATCAGCATCATCTCGAGAAAGAGTTCACCTTCCCCGACTTCGCCCAGGCCCTCGCCTTCACCAACCGCATCGGCGCCATCGCCGAGGAGCAAGGGCACCATCCCGATATCTACCTATCCTGGGGAAAAGTGGGTGTGAAGATCTGGACGCACAAAGTCGACGGGCTCACGCGCGCCGATTTTGTCCTCGCGGCCAAGATGGATCGGTAACGGGCGTCGTGCGCCGTCTCCGCCGTCTCACGCGTCTCCGCCGGAGCGCTGGCGTCTCGCCGGCTTCCATGAGAAGGCCAGGTTAGTCAAGAGCGCCGCCGTTGGCGGCGCCACCTTTTTTGAAGCTTCGTCGTGACCTTGCTTCCATTCGCACTCTGAATGAGCGCACTCTGGCGCTCGGTGCATGCTGAGGTCCGAGAGTGGGTGCTGCAATCTGGCTCACGGTCTTTCGTTCGCTTTGCGAGGAAGACCAAGCCGGCGGACGCAGTCACCCGGACGAGGCATCAAGCTTTTTTTCTTTGCTGATCGTTTCTCCTTGGTTTTATGCCGCGATAGCGGTCGCTCCTTTGTGCAGCGGTTCGTAGATGGCCTGGGTGCACCACAACCGATGCATCAGCACAGCGAGCTTGCGGGCCACAGCCACGACTGCTCGCTTCTTGGCGTTCATTCCTCCTCGTGCTGCGATGGCCTCCCCGTGGCGGCGAAGATCGCAGTCCGGACCAAACGGGCCGAGGATGTAGTGTGCGCAGTTGACAAGAAGATGACGCAGATAGTTGTCCCCTTCCTTGGTGATCCGTTGTTGTGGATCCTGCTTACCGGAAGCTCGTTGTCCTGGTGACAGACCGAGCCACGCCCCCACCGTGCGGCTACGAGCGAATCGCTTCCGGTCCCCGATCGTCACCGCAAAGGCCACTGCCGTCAGCGCGCCCACACCTGCGATCTGCGTGAGCACCTGGACCTGACGATATTCGTCCTCGATCAGGCCCTCCACCTTTCGGTCGTACTTCTTGATCTGCTCGTTGCTTACCGTGATCAACGTCAGTAGTGGTTCCAGAGCGGACTTCAACTCCGCCGGCAGCGCCGTCGCCGCTCGTTTGACGAATGCTTCGGCCGAGCATGCCGGCAAACGCATTCCCATCGACTTGACCGCTCCGCGAAAGTGGTTGATCAGGCGCGTTCGTGTCTCGACCGCTTCCTGGCGTGCCCGAAACAACGCCACATGCTGTTGGGCACGTTCGTTTCGATGTTCCACCGGGCAGAGTAGCTTCCGGTCAAGGCGCGCTAGCCGTGCCAGGTACTCCGCGTCGACCTTGTCATTCTTCCTGCGGTTCTCGTAGATCAACCTGAGTTTGCGCGAGTTCGCCACCGTGACGTGATGTCCAAGCCGCGCCAGTAGTCGCGACACCCACGGCGAGTGGGTCCCTGTCTCGATGGCGATCAGCTTCGCTCCAACTGCTCCGAACTGCTTTTCCATCGCTGCGGCCGTCGTCGGTACGCGTCCTTCCCCGATCCGCTCACCACCGACGTTGACGCAGGCGAACTGGGAGAAACGATCTCCAAGGTCGATCCCCACTGCCGACACCTCGCTCCAATCGATCTTGATCTCACGACGCGTTCCCTTGATAGACTTCTTCATGGCCAATCTCCTTTCTGTGCCTTGAGCACGTTGACCTTTGCAGCGCAGATTCTGCGACTTCGCAAGGAGGTTGGCCTTCTCATCTCATCTGGCTCGGGGGCGTCTCGCCCCCGGTCTGACGTGTACGCAACACTTGCTTGTAACCACCGATCGAGGACTTCTTGCTGCTGGGTTTCAATGAACATTTGCGTGTTCGGTTGGCCGGCGGCGAGACGCCGCCGGGCCAGCCGGCGAGACGCCAGCGCTCCGGCGCTACGCGCTTGCGCGCTCCGGCGCTGCGCGCTTACGCGCTGCGCAACTACGCCGTGCTGTGCACGGCGGCGTGGCGTTTGCGGGCGCGCCAGCGGAGGCGGTCGAGGTAGAGGTAGGTGACGGGGGTGGTGAAGAGGGTCAGCATTTGACTCACGATCAGGCCGCCTACGATGGCGATGCCGAGGGGGCGGCGCATCTCGCTGCCGACGCCGGTGCCGAGGGCCAGGGGCAGGCCGCCGAAGAGCGCGGCCATGGTGGTCATCATGATCGGGCGGAAACGGAGGAGACACGCTTCGCGGATGGCGTCGAGCGGGCTCTTTCCCTCCTTGCGCTCCGCCTCCAGGGCGAAGTCGATCATCATGATGGCGTTCTTCTTGACGATGCCGATGAGCAGGATGATTCCGATCAAAGCGATGATGGTGAACTCGGTGTTCGTGATCAGTAGCGCGATCAGCGCGCCGACGCCGGCCGAGGGCAATGTGGAGAGGATCGTGATCGGGTGCACCAGGCTTTCGTAAAGGATGCCGAGGACGATGTAGACCGCCAGCAGGGCGGCCAGGATCAGCATCGGTTCATTCTTCAGCGATGCCTGGAACGCCTGCGCCGTTCCCTGGAAGCCGGGGTGGATCGACGACGGCATGCTCATCGTCCGCTCCAGCCCCTCGATGGCCGTCGTCGCTTCGCCGAGCGAGACGCCCGGCGCGAGGTTGAAGGAGATGGTCACGGCGGGGAACTGTCCCTGGTGCGGAATCGACAGCGGCGTCTGATCGATGCCGAAGCTAGCGAACGCGCTCAGCGGCACGTCGCGGCCGCTGGATGAATGAACGTAGACGCTGCTCAGCGACGCCGGCGAGATGCTGAACTTCGGATCGACTTCCATGACCACGTGGTACTGGTTCATGCCGCTGTACATGACCGAGACCTGGCGCTGGCCGAAGGCGTCGTAGAGCGTGCTGTCGATGGCGGCCAGCGAGACGCCGAGGCGCGCGGCGGTCTGGCGGTCGATGATGACCGTCGACTGCAGGCCGTGGTTCTGCTGGTCGCTGGAGATGTCGCGCACCTCTTTGAGCTTGTGCATCTCCCGCTCGAGCTTCGGCGACCACGACATCAGCTCGGCCACGTTGTCCCCTTGCAGCGTGTATTGATAGTCGGAGTTGCTCTGCCGGCCGCCGACGCGCACGTCCTGCACGGCGCTGAGGAAAAGCTGCGCGCCCGGGATGTGGGCCGTCTTCGGACGGAGGCGGGCGATGATCTCCTGCGCCGAGGCCTTCCGCTCGCTGAGCGGCTTGAGCGAGATGAACATGTTCGCCGAGGTGCTGCCGCGTCCTCCGCCGGTGAAGGAGACGACGTTCTCGACGGCGGGATCCTTCTCGACGATGCGCATGAAGGTGTTGAGCTTGGAGAGCAGTGCCGGGAACGACGTGTCCTGCGCCGCCTGGACGTTCCCACTCAATCGCCCGGTGTCCTGCTGCGGGAAGAAGCCTTTCGGGACGATGATGTAGAGGTAGACCGTGAAGCCGATCGTTGCGAAGGTGACCAGGAGCACCGGGAGCGTGTTGGCCAGGACGAAGTCGAGTGCGTGCTCGTAGCCGCCGCGCAGCCGGTCGAAGGCCTTCTCGCTCCAGCGGTAGAGGCGGCCGTGTTTCCGATCGCCGGGCGGCGTGAGGAACTTCGCGCACATCATCGGCGTCGTCGTCAGCGAGACGAAGAGGGAGATGACGATGGCGGTGCTGAGCGTGACGGCGAATTCGCGGAAGAGGCGTCCGACGATGCCGCCCATGAGCAGGATGGGGATGAAGACGGCCACCAGCGAGGTGCTCATGGAGAAGACGGTGAAGCCGATCTCCGCCGCGCCCTTGAGCGCCGCTTCCAGCGGACGCAGTCCGTTCTCGAGATGGCGGGTGATGTTCTCGATGACGACGATGGCGTCGTCGACGACGAAGCCGGTGGAGATGGTCAGCGCCATGAGCGAGAGGTTGTCGAGCGAGTAGCCGAGCAGGTACATCACGCCGAACGTGCCGACCAGCGAGAGCGGCACGGCCACGCTGGGGATGACGGTGGCCCAGCCGCTTCGCAGAAACGCGAAAACGACCAGGATGACCAGGGCGATGGAGATGACCAGCGTGCGCTCGACGTCGATCACCGAGGCGCGGATGGTGCCGGTGCGGTCGAGCACGACGTCGAGATGGATCGAGGGGGGAATGGCGGCGCGCAGTTGCGGGAGGAGCGAACGGACGCGGTCGACGGTGCCGATGATGTTCGCCCCCGGCTGGCGGAAGAGGACGAGGGAGATGGCCGGCTTGCCGTTGACCGACCCGGCACTATTGATGTTCTCGACCGAGTCCTTCACTTCCGCAACCTCGGAGAGAATGACCGGCTTGCCGTCGCGCGCGGTGACGATGAGGCTGCGGTACTGGTTGGCTTTGAAGAGCTGATCGTTGGTATTGATGACGAAGGCGCGGTCGGTGCCGGCCACGGCGCCCTTGGGACGGTTGGCGTTTGCGGCGCTGAGGACGGTGCGCACCGCGTCGAGGCCGACGTTCATCTGGCTGAGCAGCAGGGGATTGGCTTCGATGCGGACGGCGGGACGTGAGCTGCCGCCGACGAAGACCTGTCCGATACCGTCGATCTGCGCGATCTTCTGCGCCAGCACGGAGTCGCCGACGTCGTACATCTGGGGCTGGGTCATGACCTCCGAGGTCATGGCCAGGATCATGATCGGCGCGTCGGCCGGGTTCACCTTGCGCCAGTTCGGATTCGACGGCAGGTTGGCCGGGAGCTGTCCGCGCGCGGCGTTGATGGCGGCCTGCACGTCGCGCGCGGCGGCGTCGATGTCGCGGTCGAGCTCGAACTGCAGGGTGACGTTGGTCGATCCCGAGGAGGAGTTCGAGGTCATCTGCGTGACGCCGGCGATGCGTCCGAACTGGCGCTCCAACGGTGTGGCGACGGACGATGCCATCGTCTCCGGGTCGGCTCCGGGAAGGTTGGCCGAAACGGAGATGGTGGGGAACTCCACCTGCGGCAGCGGCGCCACCGGAAGGCTCATGTACCCGAGCGCGCCGGCCATCAGCACCGCCGCGCTAAGCAGCGAGGTACCGACAGGACGGCGAATGAATGGGGAAGAGAAACTCATTGGAAGTCAGAGGGCAGAAGGCAGAAGGCAGAAGGATCAAAGGCGCCAGCGCTCCGTTGCGCTAACCCGTAGCCTCCGTGACGCTCTTGCCGCTCCCCTTCATCGAGAGTCCTTCTCCCTCCGCGGTTTCTTGCGGGGGGAGAAGGTGCCGAAGGCGGATGAGGGGGGCGTATACGCGATAGGTGCGATTTACCGATGCTGTTCCGAGGTCCTTGCTGGCGGGCGAATGACATCTCCGTGAAGCGCCCCCTCATCCGCCTATCGGCACCTTCTCCCCCGCAAAAACCCGCGGGGGAGAAGGGCTCTCGACGTAAGAGCATTGTGTGGCCCTTGTTCATCCTTCTACCTTCTACCTTCATCCTTCCGACGGCTGTGGCTCGTGTACCGCGTTTCCCACCCTTACCCGCCGCCTTACCCTCGCGGCGAGTTTGTCGAACCAGATGTAGACGACCGGCGTGGTGTAGAGGGTGAGGAGCTGGCTGACCAGGAGGCCGCCGACGATGGTGACGCCGAGGGGGTGGCGGAGCTCGGCGCCGGTGCCGCGGCCGAGGGCCAGGGGGAGGCCGCCGAAGAGGGCGGCGAACGTGGTCATCATGATCGGGCGGAAGCGCAGCAGGCAGGCCTGATAGATCGCTTCTTCCGGTTTCTTGTTCTGCTCGCGCTCGGCCTCGAGGGCGAAGTCGATCATCATGATGGCGTTTTTCTTCACGATGCCGATGAGCAGAATGATGCCGATCAAGGCCACGACCCCCAGCTCCATGTGGAAGAGCATCAGCGCCAGGATCGCGCCGACGCCGGCGGAGGGGAGGGTGGAGAGGATCGTGATCGGATGGATGTAGCTCTCGTACAGAACGCCGAGAACGATGTAGACGGTGATGAGCGCGGCCAGGATCAGCCATCCCTCGTTCGCCAGCGAGCTGCGGAAGACCGCGGCCGTTCCCTGAAACTCCGCGTGGATGCTGGCGGGAAGGCCGAGCTTGGCCACCTCATCGTCGATCGTCTTCGTGGCCCCGCCCAACGACGCGCCCGGCGCGAGGTTGAAGGAAATCGTAGCCACGGGGAACTGGCCGAGGTGATTGACGGCCACGGGAGTCGACTTCGTCTCGATGTGCGCGAAGCTGCTGAGGGGAATGATCTGTTCGCGCGAGCCTGAGAGCTGCGGGACAGGTTTCGTGGTGCCGGGGACCGCCGGCGTTGATGACGATGCCGTCGACGTCGTCTGCGCGGTGGCCGACGGTTGCGCGGCCGCGGCGGCACCGCCGGCCGGCGCGGCGTGCACATAGATGTGCTGCAGCGCGTCGGGGGTGAGTTGGAGGCTCGGATCGGCCTCGAGCACGACGTGGTACTGGTTGAGCTGGGTGAAGATCGTGGAGACCTGGCGCTGGCCGAAGGCGTCGTAGAGCGTGTCGTCGATCATCTGCGGCGTCACACCGAGGCGCGAGGCGGTGTTGCGGTCGACAACCAGATCGGCCTCCAGGCTTCCGTTGCCCTGATCGCTGGCCACGTCGCGCAGCTCCGGCAGTTTGCGCAGGTCGTCGACGATGCGCGGGATCCACTGCGCCAGCTCCACTGCGTTCGCGTCTTCCAGCGTGTACTGGTATTGCGTGCGGCTGACGCGGTTCTCGACCGAGAGGTCCTGCACCGGCTGCATATAGAGCGTGATGCCGGAGACGTTGGCCAGCTTTGGCTGCAGGCGGCGGATGATGTCGGAGGCGTTGGCGTCGCGCTCGCTGAGAGGCTTGAGGTTGATCTGGATCCGGCCGACGTTCGAGGTCATGTTCGTGCCGTCGACGCCGATGAAGGAGGAGACGCTGGCCACGGCCGGATCGTGCGTGACCACTTCGGTGAGCGCCAGTTGCCGGTCGGCCATGGCGCTGAACGACGTATCCTCCGGCGCCTCGGAGATGCCGAGGATGACGCCGGTGTCCTGCAGCGGAAAGAAACCCTTGGGGACGATGATGTAGAGGAAGATCGTCAGCGCCAGCGTGCCCAGCGTCACCAGAAGTGTGGTGGTCTGGTGCCGCAGGACAAATTGCAGCGTGCGGCCGTAGTAGGCGATGACGCGCTCGAAGAGCTCTTCCGACTTCTTGAAAAACCGGCCGTGCTCCTTTTCGTCGCTCTCGGCCTTCAGGAGCTTGGAGGCCATCATCGGCGTCAGCGTCAGCGAGACCACGGCGGAGACGAGGATGGTCACGCTGAGGGTGATGGCGAATTCGCGGAAGAGGCGTCCCACGATGTCGGCCATGAAGAGCAGCGGGATGAGCACGGCGATCAGGGAGACGGTCAGCGACACGATGGTGAAGCCGATCTGTTTCGAGCCTTTGAGCGCCGCCTCCAGCGGCTTGTCGCCCTGCTCGATATAGCGGGTGATGTTCTCGATCATGACGATGGCGTCGTCGACGACGAAGCCGGTGGAGATGGTCAGCGCCATGAGCGAGAGGTTGTCGAGCGAGTATCCGAGGAGGTACATCACCCCGAACGTGCCGACGATCGAGAGCGGCACGGCCACGCTGGGGATGATCGTGGCGGAGACGCGGCGGAGGAAGAGGAAGATCACCAGCACGACCAGAAGCACGGTGAGCAGCAGCTCGAACTCGACGTCGTGAACCGAGGCCCGGATCGTGACGGTGCGGTCGGTCAGCACGGTGACCTTCACGCTCGGTGGCAGGCTGCTCGTAAGCTGCGGCAAAAGCTGCTCGATGCGGTCGACGACGTTGATGATGTTCGCCCCCGGCTGCCGCTGCACGTTCATGATCACGGCGGGGGTGGTGTTCATCCAGGCCGCTTTCTGCGCGTCTTCGACGCCGTCGACGACATGGGCGACGTCGGCGACGCGCACCGGCGCGCCGTTGCGGTAGGCGATGATGACCGGCTTGTAGTCGGCGCTGGCGAAGATCTGGTCGTTCGCGCCGATGCTGTAGCTCTGCGCCGGCCCCTGCAGGTTGCCCTTGGCCTGATCGGTGTTGGCCGCGGCCAGGCCGGTGCGGAGATCCTCGAGACTGAGGCCGTACGAGGCCAGCGCGGAGGGGTTGGCCTGTACGCGCACGGCCGGTTTCTGGCCGCCGCTGATGGTGACCAGCCCGACGCCTGGGAGCTGCGAGATCTTCTGCGCCAGCGTGGTGTCGGCCAGGTCTTCCACTTTGCTGAGAGGAAGCTGCGAGGAGGTGAGGCCGAGGGTGATGATGGGGGTGTCGGCGGGATTGACTTTGCTGTAGATCGGCGGGTTGGGAAGGTCGCGCGGGAGGAAGCTGGCGGCGGCGTTGATGGCGGCCTGCACCTCCTGCTCGGCGACGTCGATGTTCTGTTTGAGATCGAACTGCAGCGTGATCATCGAGCCGCCGAAGGAGCTGGTGGAGCTCATCTGCTGGAGGCCGGGGATCTGTCCGAACTGCCGCTCCATCGGCGCGGTGACGGAGGAGGTCATGACGTCAGGGCTGGCGCCGGGATAGAAGGTCAGGACCTGGATGGTGGGGTAGTCGACCTGCGGGAGCGCGGAGACCGGCAGCTCACGGAAGGCGACGAAGCCGGCGAGCAGGATCGCCGCCATGAGCAGCGAGGTTGCTACCGGGCGGAGGATGAAGAGGCGTGATGGGTTCACGGCTTCCCTTGTTTGTGACCCGCTCCGCCGTGCTGCCCCCCTCCACCAGGCCGGCCGCCGCCGCCGCGCTGTCCGCCGATCTCGACTTTACTCTTTGGCTGGAGCTTGTCGGCTCCTTCGACGACGACCTGGTCGCCTTCGCTGACGCCGCTGGCGAGGACGGAGGTGGTCCCTTCAGCCATGGCTACCTGCACCGGCCGCATGTCGACGCTCTTGTCGGGTTTGACGACGTAGACGTACGTTCCCTGCGCGCCGTGCTGCACGGCGGCGGTCGGGACGGTGAGGGCGTGCTGCCTCGTATCGACCTGCAGCCGGGCGTTGACGAACTGGTTCGGGAAGAGGGCGCCGTCGCGGTTGTCGAAGACGGCTTTGCAGCGGAAGGTGCCGGTGTTGGGGTCGATCTGGTTGTCGATCGTCAGCAGGCGTCCGGTGGCCAGCAGGGTTGTGCCGTCGCGGCTCCACGCTTCGACCGGGAATCCACCCGGCTTCGCATGTTGCGTGACCGCCTGCAGTTGATCCTCGGGGAGCGTGAAGAGCGCGGCGATCGGCTGCATCTGGGTGATGGCCACCAGGCCGTTGGCGTCGGCGGCGTGGACCATGTTGCCGGGATCGACGAAGCGGATGCCGACGCGCCCGGTGATGGGCGTCTTGATGTGGCAGTAGGCGACGTTGAGCCTGGCCTGCTGGATCTGGGCGTCGTCGGCCTTGATGGTCCCTTCGTTGACGCGAAGCTGCGCCTGCTGGGTGTCGTACTGCTGCTGCGGAATGACCCCGGCCCTGGAGAGATCGGCGAAGCGCTGGAGGTCGTGGCGCGTGTTCTCGAGCGTTGCCTCATCCTTGAACCGGTTGGCCTGCGCCTGCGCGAGCTGGGCCTCGGATGGGGCGGGATCGATGAGGGCGATCTCGGCGCCGGCCTGAACGATCTGCCCTTCCTGGAAGTTGAAGCGGAGCAGTTGTCCGTCGATGCGCGGCTTGATGGTGATGGTGTTGAGGGCGTTCACGTTGCCGAGGCCGTCGAGATAGACGGGGACGTCGCGGGCGACGACCGGCTCGACGCTGACGGGGACGGCGCGATCACGCGTGCTGGCCGCGGCGGCCTTTGCTTTGGCATCGTTGGCCGCCGTGCGCGACCGCAGGAGGACGATGGCCAGAATGATCACGACGATGACGACGACGATGGCGATGTTGCGGTTTCGTGTGTGGTGTGGGCCCACCCCGGGTGGCGGAGCGACGCGGATGTCCCGCGCCGAGCCGCTCTCCTCGTCGTCCCGTTCAATCAACCTCTGCGGCATCGATACTCCTTCTTCGCGGACGGGGAAAGCAATGTGCAAACCACCCCGTCCGCCCCACGAATCAGATGCAGTACGCCGGAGGGGCCAAGTTGCGGAACCGCCGCCTGGAACGGTGAAAAATACAGCGGACGGCGGGCTCAACGCTAGGCGGTCTCGCGGTCTCGTGGTTGCGCGGTCTCGGGGTGTTGGGCTTCACACGCCGCACTTGCAAACCAACACCGCGAGACCGCGCAACCCCGAGACCGCGAGACCACAACCCACGAGACGCCCCTCCAGCGCTCCGGATGATATAAAATCGACCCGCTGCTGGATGGTCGCGCGTCGGGGACTACTCGATTCGTGACTGACGGTCGTGTGAGGAGCCGGGGAGGTGATTGGCCAATCGTAGCCTCCTCCGGCCCCTCGGTTTTGGGCCTGCCCCGCGCAGGATATTCTTCCGATCGATGAAGAACCTCCTCGCGCTGTCCCTCCTTATCCTCGCCGCCTGCGCGACGACCTCGACGCCGCGGACCGATTACGACGTCGTCCTCCGCCATGCCACGCTGTATGACGGAAGCGGGAAGGAGCCGGTCCACGGCGATCTCGCCATCCGCGGCGATCGCATCGCCGCCCTCGGCGAAGTGCACGGCCGCGGCGCGACGGAGATCGACGTCCACGATCTCGCCGTCGCCCCGGGATTCATCAACGTCATGAGCCAGGCCCAGGAATCGCTCATCGCCGACGGCCGCGGACTCTCCGACATGAAGCAGGGCGTCACAACCGAGATCTTCGGCGAAGGGGAGTCGATGGGACCTCTATCGCCGGCCATGAAGAAGGAGCTCGCCGACTATCAGGGCGACATCAAGTATCCGGTGGCATGGACGACGCTCCGCGAATACCTCGACTGGCTGCGTGCGCGCGGCGTCACGCCGAACATCGGCTCCTTTCTCGGTGCCGCCACGCCGCGCGTCTACGTCCTCGGCCGCGAGAACCGCGATCCATCGCCGGCCGAGCTCGCGCAGATGGTGGCCGTCACCCGCAAAGCGATGGACGACGGAGCGTTCGGTGTGGCCTCGGCACTCATCTATGCCCCCGGCGCCTACGCCAAGACTCCTGAGCTGATCGCGCTGGCGAAGGTCGCCGGCGAGCACGGCGGCATCTACATCTCCCACATGCGCAGCGAGGGGAACCGTCTCGTCGAAGCGGTCGATGAGCTGATCACCATCGCCCGCGAGGGACACCTCCCCGCCGAGATCTACCACCTCAAAGCCGCCGGCCGCCCGAACTGGCCGAAGATGGACGACGTCATCGCCCACGTGAACGCCGCCCGCGCGGCCGGCCTGCAGATCTCGGCCGACATGTACACCTACACCGCCGGCATGACCGGCCTCGATGCGGCCATGCCGACGTGGGTGCAGGCCGGTGGGTACGAAGCGTGGCGCAAGCGCCTGCAGGATCCTGTCACGCGGCAGAAGGTGATCGCGGAGATGCGCACGCCCAGCGACACCTGGGAGAACCTGCTGCTCCTGGCCGGCGGCGCCGACCGCGTGCTGCTGGTCGGTTTCAAGAGCGACGCACTCAAGCCGCTGACCGGCAAGACGCTGGCCGAGGTGGCGGCGATGCGCGGCGTTTCGCCGGAGGACGCCGCCATCGACCTCGTCATCGAAGACGGTACCCGCATCAGCACGATCTACTTCCTGATGTCGGACGACAACCTGCGCAAACAGATCGCGCTCCCCTACGTCTCCTTCGGCTCCGACGCCGAATCCTCCGCCCCCGAGGGGGTGTTCCTCAAGTCGTCGAACCACCCGCGTGCCTACGGCAACTTCGCCAACCTCCTCGGCAAGTACGTCCGCGACGAGCACGTGATCACGCTCGCCGAGGCCGTACGCCGTATGACCTCCCTCCCGGCGCAGAACCTCGGCATCGCCAACCGCGGCCTCCTCACCCCGGGCAACTTCGCCGACGTCGTCGTCTTCGATCCCGCCACCATCGGCGCCCAATCGACCTACGAAAAGCCGATGCAGTTCGCCACGGGCGTGGTCGACGTCTTCATCAACGGAGTCGAGGTGCTCAAGGACGGCGAGCACACGGGAGCAAAGCCAGGGAGGGTGGTGGTGAGGGAGAGGGCCCCGTGAGGTACTACGTCTTTGCAGCCTTCACCGGCCGGCGCGCCGCCGCCACCTCGCGGATCATCTCTCCCGCGTCCGCCCCGAGCACCTCGGCCACCTCCAGGATGGTGGAGAGGGTGGTCACGTTTCCGCCGTTCTCGACCACGCCAAGGTATTGAGCATTCATCCCCGCGCGCTGGGCGAGCTTGGCGATCGTCCACCCGCGAGCCAACCGCTCACGTCGAAGTACCTGTCCGAAGCGGACGGCGTCAGGGTCGGGTTGTCGTGCGCGAGGCATAGGTGAAGAGTAGAGCCATGGACGCTGAAAAACAACCGATCTGTAGGTCCATGGATATGACAAACAGGTTCTGAGGCTATTCAGTAGGGCCATGGATCTACTGATAGGCCAGAAAAGCCTCTTGGGTAGAGCCATGGACGCAATGAGGAGGCGATTTTCATTCTTCGGTAGATCCTCGGCTCTACCGAATAGGCTTTGAGCCTCTTCGGTAGATCCCGGGATCTATTCGGGACGACGAAAAGCCCATTCAGTAGATCCCGGGATCTACTCAATAGTTGATTCGGGCTTCGAGCACGCGAAAACGCCTACTCGTGACGAAAACCGACTTCCCCGGCAGATACAGCGGCTTCTCGGTATGTGCGGACGCCACATCCACCAGCTTCCGCGTCATCGACAGAGATGAGGATGGCTCGAGGGGAGGGCGCCGGAGCCACCCTCCCATATCAGACTGCTGGATCCGCAAGATCACCGCGGACATCTGCGAGATCAAACGGCTTGACGTGCAGGATCACCACCGAGGCGTTCGATATCAGACGGCTGATCTGCAAAATCACCCGTGTAGGACTTCGAGATCAGGCGGCAGATCTGCAAGATCATCCGTGTAGGACTTCGATATCAGACGGCAGATCTACGAGATCACCCGGCGAGGACCTCGATACGACCAGTTTTGTCGTCCTTAGGCCGGCGTAGCGCGGCGGAAGGATCTCAAGTTGCGCAGCTCCCCCGAAGCCAGTAACTCGAGGATCTTTCGACACTCAGGAGCAGGCCCGTCGACACCACATCCCTCCAGCCCACGTCCCGAGAATGTCTACGAGACCTTACGATCGATCCGTACCGGCGCTTTCGGCTCTCCGGTGACGACCCGATCCCGATACCGCTCCTGAACCACCTGAAGGTGTTCCCAGAGCGCGTCCAGATCGCCGCCGAACTCCGCGACGAGTTTCTCGCGAGCCACTCGCGTTTCCTTGACGATCGGATCTTCCCACATGGAATCACCCTACCATGAGCTCTTCCGGCGTGCAGATGTACGGCGGTTCAAAGCCGACCGCACGACAGATGTTGTTCACACGAGGAATCATCGCAGCATTTGCAAGATGCGTACAGTTCCACGTGAGCAAGTAATCGATTCCGTTGACGGCGCATATCGCAATGTGAAGCGCGTCGGCGTTCGCCTTTGCCGGAAGACCCGCCTCGAGGAGAAGCTGCGCGGCCAACTGCCGCGCCGCGGGTGTCACATCAGCCAATCGCATCTGCTCGATCAGCGCCATCCGCGCGTTCGCAAACATCTCATCGCCACGAAGAGCTTCTTCGATGACGACCGCCGATGCGAAGAGAGTGAAGTCCCGCCGCCGGCTCTCCCACCATTCGCGTGTCAATTCCTGGTGAGCGGCGACGATGAGATCTCGCTGGTTCCTGCGCGCCGTCAAGTAGCTGACAACGCTGGTTTCGATGTACGCGCTTCGGAGCACGCCAGCAAGCTACCCTAATCTAACTTGTTTGTGGGCGAAAGGCTCAGTTGGGGATCGCTCGGACTCCTCGCTCGGCCTCTCAACCCGCCGGCCACTGCATCGCCTTCGCGAACCCCGGCACCCCCGCCAGCTCCTCGGCATACGCGGACGCCACATCCTCCAGCTCCCGCGTCAGCACATGATCGACCGACGTCCCCTCCCGCCGCGCCAGCTCCCGCAGCATCTCCCGCTGATACCGCGGCACCCGCGCCCGCAACTCCACCAGCCGGATTGCCTCCGGCAGCACGGACGGAGCGTCATCCCCAAGAGCCTCTTCGATGACACCCAACTCCCACACCCGCATCGCCGCCGCCATCATCTCGTCTTTCCAAGTCTGGACACCCATCGCCCTGGAACCCGGGACTATTACGCCATCGTCGAGTAATGTCGGAGCACGCCGACTATAATGAACCAATATGAAAGTTGAGTTTCATCGTCGCCAGCCACTAGATCCCGCTCATGAGGCGTATGAGATGACAATAAATGGTCGACCTACTGCCGACTCGCGAACCTCGTCCGTCGCGGCCGCTGGTCCGTCACCTCATTATGTTGAGGTGGGTTTAGGCCATTGGGCATTTGACTTGTTCCTGGATCTGACCCCTGATCAGTTGCCGCCAGATGTCGGAGAACTAAATCTTAAAATGTCCTTTAAGTACAGCCCGGCTGTGCGAAGTGTCGTTCTATCCGAGGACAGAAAACGTTTGTCGTGCCAGCTCTCGTTCGATGCGGGAACATGGAAAGGTGAGTGGAGCATACTCGAACATTCATCGGCCTACGGAATGGTTGTGTCGCAGCTCGGCGACCCGAGGATCGAAGTGGAGCGGAGCAGGGACCCAGACGATTACCTTTGGCGAGGTGTAATTGTCACCAGCGCACTTATACAGCAACATATTAGCTTGCGCGAGTCGATCAGCGTATGGTGCGACTTGATAACGACAGTTGACGAGATGGTTCGCGATTACCTGGTGCGCATGGCCCGCGCAGATAGTGTGGTTCTTAGGTTTCGGTTTCCTCCGCGCGTTCGGGCCGCGTGCGAGCAGTATCTGCTATTTTTTGGTGAGTTTCTCTTTGATTTGGGCATTTCAGCGACAACGGAAGTGACAGAGGCAGACTCTGACGTTTTGTTTGCAGTCAAGCCTACCGACTCTCGTGAAGCACTCTCCAAGATCAGGCAGGCGTTGGACATTTATCTGCGGCTGCCCAATAATCTACTATCGGCGGTGCCGTCGAACGATATCGTTATGCAGAAACTATTGGCGAACGTTCGACACCTGGAGAGCCAAATAGCGCTGGCAGAAGCGGTCATTCATGCTCAGCATGCTTCCATCGAGGCTCAGGAGATCGTCATCGGACATCAACGCTCGTTAGGCGGTGACGTGATGGTGAGTTCGCTGAAGTCCGTGCATCACGAGGATCGGCTGGAGATTCTCGACGGGCTCGTGTCCGTTCGGCCATATGAGGGAAAAGGCTTCGAGATTAATCTGCCACAGCTTGTCAGGCGTCTTCGAAAGCTGTTTCAAAAGTGAAGCCGCCGCGCGTCGACTAACTTGTCGCGGCAGCCGACCGCGTGCGGGAAGCGACCTGGAGGTCGGATTCTTCGGTTTGTAAGTCGCAAATCTACGAAAAGGAAGGTCCACACGAGGATACAATCAGACGTCCTGACGGTTGTGGAGTTTCGGGAGGGTCGACCGCTTGGGCCAACTGGGATCTGGCACGGCACATCCATGCAATGGGAAGGAGGACTGGTGCCCCAACTACACGTTTACGTTCCTGATGACGTAGCAGAGGCGGCGAAGTCCAGAGCGAAAGCTGCTGGCAAATCGCTCTCCTCCTATCTGGCTGACCTCGTCGTCAACGACGTTGCCGGCGGGTGGCCGGAAGGCTTCTTCGAGGAGGTCGTCGGCGGCTGGAAAGGGGAGCCGCTTCAACGGCCGAAGCAGTGATCCGCGCTAAGTACAGGTGATTGCAGGTGTCCGATGACCAAGACTCATACGGTCAGGCGTCGTACTGCGCAATGGTCATCGAGAGAAGTGGTCGACTGCGCATAGCCGGCGAAGCCGGGGTTGAGATCGTAGCCCCCGGCTTCAGTCGGGGGAAAACGGACCATCCCCAGGTTGGCAGCCCGCTTTAGCGGGCGACAGAATAGCGGATCGACGGCATCGCTGTCGCCCGCTGAAGCGGGCTCGAAACAATTGATGACGCATTTCCCCCGACTGAAGCCGGGGGCTACGACCTTACGCCAGCTTTCGCTGGCGAGCGGTCAGCCGAGGACCGGACGTTCATTTCAGGAACTGCCGTGAGTCCAGGTCATGCTGGAACGAATGGAACTTGTTCATCACGCGGAGACGCGGAGGGGAGATGTTTTCTCCGCGCACTCCGCGCCTCGGCGTGATCTCGGCCGGCCAAGGGCATCACGCCGGATAGGCGAGGCATGCGTGTATTTGTTCCCGCGTCAATCCTGGGTAGTTCTGAACCAGCTCTTCTTCGGTCCAACCATCGGCGAGACGTTCGACGATGAACTCGACGGTTAGACGCGTACCGGCGATGACTGGCTTGCCCACCATCACTTCCGGGTCGGCGGTAATCAGCTCTTTCCAGTCGGTCATGTGTGTGCCTCTTTCGCAACAAGGATAACCGCAGTGCGGTTTGTGCGCTTCTCTCGGTTGATCGGTGGCCCTCCGCAGCGGCGAGACGCCAGCGCTCCGGCGCTGCGCGCTTCTCGCTGCGCGAAGTTCGCTGCGCGAAAAAAGGGCCGCCTTGCGGCGGCCCTTTCACATCACGGAACGAAAATCGCGGACTACTTCGCTGCTGGCTTCTCGAAGAGCTTTGGATCGACGGTCGGGTTGATCTCCATCGTCGTCACCTTGCCGCTGCCGCTGGGTTGGCCGTTGGTGGTGGTGGTGAAGGCCACCGGGAGCGTGATGCCGTCGAAGGTCTTCCACTCGGTGTAGTCGGTCACGCCGTCGCCGCGGGGGGAGGAGGAGAGGCGTTGCAGGATCTTGCCGGAGGTGGGGTCGACGACGTACTTGACCGGGGAGCCGTCGGCGTCGATCGAGAGGATCGGGGCGTCGACCGTTCCGACTTTGGCGGTGCCGGCGACGGTGAAGATGTACTTCGGGTTGTCGATGTTCTTGACGATGCCGAGGATGTCGGCGCGCGACTCATTGTGCATCATGGTCTTTTGCGAGCCGGGAATGTCCCCGGAGCCCATGGGGCCCGACATGAACGAGGTATCGGGAGTCATCACCGTCGTCATCTCACCCATCGGCGTCTTCATGACCCGGCGGCTGGAATCGGGATACTTGGTGATGCTGTCGACTTCGATGTCCATCGGTCCCTGGGGCGACTGTACCTGCATCGAGCCGGCGGAGTGCGTTGCCTGAACGGCGTCGACCTTCGCTTTGCCGCCGACGAAGGCCTGGACTTTCTTCACCAGGGCAATTCCCTCGGGGCTGCTGGCGGCCGGCTTGGCCGTCGCCGCGGCCGCACCGGCTGCGGCGGGCCTGGCGCCGGGCTCCGGGATGGTGATGTCGACCGGCGTTACGGCGCCGAGGGTCGAGAGAGGCTTGTCGAAATCCTTCTCCTTGCCGACCACGAGCACGGCGGTCTGATTCGGCTGGACGTACTTCTTCGCCACGCGCGCCACATCGTCGGCGGTCACCGCCTGCAGCCTGGCGGGGTACTGCTGGTAAAAGTCAGCGGGATAGCCGTAGAACTCGAGGTTCACCCGCTGCGCCAGGATCTTGGCTTTGGAGTCGGCGGTGAAGACGTAGGCGTTGAGGATCGATCCCTTCGCCTGCTCCAGCTCGTCGGCCGTGAACGGCTTGGTCTGCAGGTCGGTCAGGTCGATGCGCGCCGCGTTGATCGCTTCGACTGTGGAGCCGCTCTTGGTGCCGATCCATATCTGGAAGAGGCCCGGGCGGTCCCAGTTCGTGTCGACGCCTCCGAAGACGCCGTATGCGAGGCCGCGCTGCGTGCGGATGTCGTTCATCAGGCGTCCGGAGAACCCTCCGCTGAGGATCTCGTTCATCACCTGGGTGGCGTAGAAATCAGGATTGCTGCGCAGCACGCCGGTGCCGCCGTGGACGATGAAGATGTTGCTCTGCGTGACGTCGTCCTTGGCCACGAAGTAGACACCCGGTTTCGCGGGAGTGCCGACGGCCGGGGCAGCCGCCGGAGTCTGCGGGCCCTTGGGCCAGGAGCCGAAGGCGGCGCGCAGCTTCTGCTCCATGGCGGCGGCATCGAAGTCGCCGACGAAGCTGAGGATGATGTCGTTGGGATGGACGTACTTCTTATGAAAGGCGATCAGATCGTCGCGCGTGATGCCATTGATGGTGGCGTACTCGGGGGTTCGGGCGTACGTCGAATCGGCGCCGTAGCCGAGCTTCCTCATCTCGCGGCTGGCGACGCCCATGGGGTCGTCGTTGCGGCGTGAGATGGCGGTGGTGGCCTGGGTCTTGGCCAGATCGATCTTGTCCTGGCGGAAGGCGGGGTGCTCGAGGACGTCGACGAAGATCGGGAGGACGGTGTCGAAGTCGCCCTTGAGCACGGACATGGAGACGTTCATGGAGTCTTCGCCGGTGCCTGTCTCGACGCGCGCGGCGCGTGCTTCGAGGAAGTCGTCGAGCTCATCGCCGCTCTTGGACTCCGTGCCGCCCGTGCGCCAGGACGAGCCGAGGACGCCGGCCAGGCCGCTCTTCTCCGCGGGGACGTCGCGTCCGCCGCCGCGGATGCGCGCGCCGCCGCCGATGAGAGGCAACTCGTGATCCTCCATCAGGAAAATCACCATGCCGTTGGCGAGTTGCACGCGCTTCGGCTGCGGTTGCTGGATCTGGTGCAGAGGAGGCGTCTTGATGTCGTGGTAATCGGAAACCTGGGCCAGGGCGGGCAACGAGAGAAGAACCGCCGCGGCCGCGATGGCATGCATGCGAAGCGATTTCATTTCGCGTCTCCCTTCGGCGCCGCGATGGCGGTGCTGGTCTTCTTCGCCGACTCGATCGTGGCCGTGGTGCGGTTGGTCGGCACGAACGTGGCGTTGGCGACGCGGCGGATCTCCGCCGGCGTGACCTTGTCGATCCTGTCGACCTCGCGGAACAGGTCGCGCCAGTCGCCGAAGACGGTCTGGTAGGAGGCAAGCTGGAGAGCCAGCCCCTCGTTGCTGTCGAGCTGACGAAGCAGTTGTGCTTTCGCGCGGGTCTTGATCGACTGCAGCTCGTCGGCCGACACATCCTCATTCTTGAGGCGATCGAGCTCGGCATGGATGGGATCGGCCAGTTCGCCGGCGGTATGTCCGGGGGTGGGGATGCCGACGAAGGCGAAGAGGGTCGGGTACTTGTTTCCGGGGAAGCCGTTGAGTCCCGCGGCGACGGCGGCCACCTTCTTGTCACGGACGAGCGAGCGGTAGAGGCGCGAGGTGCGCCCTTGCGAAAGCAGCATCTCGATGGCGTCGAAGGCCGGGGCGTCGGGATCGGTCTCGGCGGGGCGGTGATACGCCTCGAGGTAGATCGGCTGCGCCTGTTCGCGCAGAACGACGGAACGCTCGGCGGTCTGCTTCGGCTCGACCGTGCGCAGCGGCTCCGGGGCGGGCGCTTTCGGCAGGCGGCCGAAGTACTTCTCTATGATCGGCATGACCTCGGAGGCCTTGACGTCGCCTACGACGGCCACGACCATGTTGGCGGGCACGTAGTTCTTTTTGAAGAAGGCGACGGCGTCAGACGCGGAGAAGCTCTCCAGATCCGACGGCCAGCCGACGACCGGCTGCCCGTATGGGTGCGCCGTGAAGGCCGCTGCCAGCGCCTGCTCGCGGAGGCGGCCGAAGGGGCTGCTCTCGGTGCGCATGCGCCGTTCTTCATGAACGACCTCGCGCTCTTTGTAGAACTCGCGGAAGACAGGGTGAAGGAAGCGCTCGGAGTCGAGATAGGCCCAGAGCTCCACCCGGTTCGACGGCATCGAGTAGAAGTAGACGGTCTCGTCGGTGTTGGTGAAGGCGTTCACGCCGACGGCGCCGGCGCGGTCGACGATCTTGCTGAACTCGTTCGGCACCACGTACTTCTGCGCGTCGTCGATGGCCGCCTTCCACGCCTTGTCGAGCGCGGCGATCTTCGCCTCGTCGTGGTTGACGGGATCGCGGCGGGCGCGGTCGTAGGCGGCATAGGCCTCTTCGACCTTCGCCAGCGCGGCCGACTCGGCCGCGGAGTTGGAGGTGCCGACTTTGTCGGTCCCCTTGAAGGCCATGTGCTCGAACATGTGAGCCAGGCCGGTGATCCCCGGGACTTCCTGAGCCGATCCGACATTCACGACCGTGGCGAATGAGAAGACGGCGGCTTCGGGGCGCTCCATGACGATCACGGTCAGGCCGTTGTCGAGCTTGCGCATGGTGGTGCGCTTCTCGGCCGAGGCGAGATCCTGCGCGTGCAGGGTCGCCGTGATCGTCAGAAGCAGGAAGAACGATGTGGACAGTCTTCGAACTGCTCCCTTCAATTGATGCCTCCTTGGTTGGTTCGGTTGCGTGTTGATGAGGTTTCTGTGATACGTCTTGACGCGAAGAGGGTCGCTTTTATTGCACGGTGATGACGATCTCGACTATCGCGGCTGGCGGCGTCCCGGTCCGGTGCCTCCGCGCGGGCTCGACGCCGAGCCTGGCGAGACGCTCGACTATCTCTGCGGCCACTTCCGCATCTTCCAGTACGAGCGCGGTCACCGCTACTCGACCGACGATGTGCTGACGGCGTGGTACGCGACGCAATGGGCTCCCCACGTCGAGCGCGCCGCCGACCTCGGCTCGGGGATCGGTTCGGTCGCCCTGATCGCCGCATGGCGGCTTCCGGGCGCGCGCTTCTGCACGGTCGAGGCGCAGCCGATGTCGGCCCGGCTGGCGCGCAAGAGCATCCGCTACAACGGACTGGAGCCGCGCTTCACGGTCTACGAGGGCGATCTCCGCGATCCGTCGATCCTGGCTGACGAAGCGCCGTTCGATCTGGTGACCGGCTCGCCGCCCTACTGGCCGGCGTCCGCGGCGACGGGAGCCGCGCATCCGCAGGCGGTTCCGGCGCGCATCGAGATCCGCGGGACGGTGGCTGACTACGCGGCCGCGGCGGCACGGATTCTGGCGCCGGGCGGGATGTTCGTTTTCGTCTTCCCGTACAGACGGAGCGAGATAACGCGGTCTCGCGGTCTCGCGGTTGCGGGGTCTCGGGGTGGTGACGCCAGCACGCGGCGCGAGCCCGAAACACCGCGAGACCGCGAGAGCGCGAGACTCCGCGACCCTATCTCCGGCGTTCTGTTCGCGGAGGAGGCGCTGCATACGAACGATCTCATCCTGCTGCGCCGCCGCGACGTCATCTTCAAAGAAGGGGAGCCGCCGATGATCTCGCTCTTCGCGGCCATGCGCGCCGCCGATCTCCCGCCCGGACGCGAAACGTGGATCGAGCCGCCGCTGATCATCCGCGCGGCGAACGGATCCGTGCATCCGGAGTACGCGGCAATCCGCATCAGCTTCGGATTTCCGCCCGGGGATGTTGCCGCGCCCTCGGCGAAATGACGGAGCCCGAGAGACGTGGTGCCGTCTGAGCCACGATGACGGCACGCCGGTGTTGCGATGGACGATAGGAAACGGGCGCAATACACTAGTTGAAGAACCGTGATATGGATGTCCAATTGTGTACATGTGCGGAAATTCGTTGCAAGCTTGTGCGGTGATGGCCGTCACGAGGTAAAGTGACGTTGTCCGCTTCATTATTGAATCATTGGCTACATACTTTTCCACATCCGGCAAGGACATGGAAATCCGGACTGACGGTCGCTGACGAGGGGGAAGGCGCCTGAATGTACGAAACGAATCAAGACTCGAAGCCCGATTCGAAACGAGAGCCCGCGCGGATCGCGGTCAGTGGCGATCAGGCGGTGATGCGCGCCGCCATCTGCCGGTTGGTGGAGATCGACCTCGGGCTCGCGGTGGTCCATGACTGCGACAACTCTCCGGAGGCGCTGGCCGAGGCGATGGCGGCGCGGCCCGATCTCCTGTTGATGGATCTGGATCTCAATACGCGCTGTAGCGGCGCGCTGGAGCGAATCGGAGAGCTCCTGCGCGCGACATCCGGGACTCCGGTGCTCATCCTGACCGCAACCGACGACTACCAGGCAACGGAGTTTGCCCTTCACCACGGTGCCATCGGTTTCGTTCTGAAGCATCGCTCGCCCGACACGCTCGGGCGTGCCATCCGGGCCGGCCTGGCGGGAGAGATCTGGCTGGAGCAGTCGACGATGGCGGCATTGTTCCGCGCCGAGCCGGCGCCGAACGGCAACCACGTTTCCAGGCTGACGCCGCGCGAGCGCGAGATCATCGAGCTGGTCGTGCTCGGACTGCAGAACAAGGTGATCGCCAACCGCCTCTGCATCTCCAGCACTACCGTTCGCCATCACCTCACGTCCATCTTCGAGAAGCTCGACGTATCGAATCGCATGGAGCTGATGCGCTGCATGTTCGAAGGGGATGTGGACGAGGCGCGTACTCCGGTGCTCGCGATGCGCTGACCCGGAGCAACAAACGACCCCACAGTTGTGCCACCGCGCTGGCCCCTCCCTCCCTGAAAAAGTGACTCGCAAGTTTGTCGCTTTGTCCGATGCGGCGCCGCGGCGCGACGACTACGTTGATTGCAGATCCGCAGACGGCTTCTTTTCCCCGGTGTGCTCCGGAATCGTTTCGAAGCAGTTCGCCGCGTTCGTGCCGGTCGGCGGAATATGAGGAGAGCGGTGATGCAAACCATCAGTCCTTTGCGAGCCCGAACGTTGTTTCTTCTGATTGGCATGGTCGCGGCGATGGTGCTGTCCGGAGGTGCAGCACTCGGCCAGACAAATACACCAGCCGCTGGCACCGACGGTCTGGTCGGCAGTACGATCTGTGCACGAACCGTCCAGGCGGACGTGGTGGCGCTCGATCAGCCGTGGTTCTGGAATCGCATCGGCGCGGTCGAGCCGCAGGGAATGATCTTCGCGCTGAAGCGCGACGTCGTCCCCATCAACGCCACGCTTGGTCTGGTCGCGGGGAACGTCCAGCTTCGCCCGGACAAACGCCCCCGCCCGCTCATTCTTCGGATGAACGTGGGCGACTGCCTGCAGATCAATTTCACCAACCTTCTGGCGAGCACGGTTCGAGACGCCGAGCAGCCTGCCACGCGTACCGCCTCGGTGCACGTCAACGGGATGCAGCTCGTCGACACGATCGCCTCCGACGGATCGAACGTCGGTAAGAACGTCAGCAGCCTGGTCAAGCCGGGCGGGGCTGCCATCTACAAGCTCTACGCCGAGCGCGAGGGCGGCTATCTCCTGTACAGCGCCGCGGCCACCACGGGCGGCGAAGGCGACGGCGGCTCTCTCGCCGCGGGACTCTTCGGCGCGGTTCTGGTCCAGCCGACGAGCGCCGAGTGGTATCGCAGCCAGGTCACCAAGGACGACCTGAAGTACGCGACCGTCGGCACCACATCGGACGGCCATCCCATCCTCAATTACCAGGCCGTCTATCCCACCGGACACAAGTTCGCCGGTCTGCCGGTGCTGAACATGCTGCAGAACGGAAAGATCGTCCATTCCGATCTGACGGCCATCATCACCGGACCGAATGCCGGGAACTTCCCGGCCGGCACGTACACGTCGACTCAGACGAACCCGAACCGCCTTCAGCCGTACCGCGAGTTCGGCCTGATCTACCACGATGAATTCGGTGCCGTACAGGCCTTCCCCGAGTTCGAAGACGCGGTCATGCAGTTCGTGCTGCACGGCGTCCGCGACGCCTTCGCCATCAACTACGGCACCGGCGGCATCGGCGCGGAGATCCTGGCCAACCGCTTCGGCGTCGGCCCGGTTGCGGGCTGCACCGAGTGCAAGTACGAGGAGTTCTTCCTGGCGTCCTGGGCACTGGGCGATCCGGCCATGGTGGTCGACGTTCCGGCGAACGCTCCCTGCACGCCGGACCAGATCAAGAAAGCCATTCCATGCCTGGCGCCTGGACTGAAGGCCACCAAGGCCTTCTACCCGGACGACCCGTCGAACGTCTATCACAGCTACATCAGCGATCACGTGAAGTTCCGGATCCTGCACGCCGGGCCGAAGGAACATCACATCCATCACCTCCACGCCCATCAATGGGTTCATACGCCGGACAGCGACGAGTCGGCGTATCTCGACAGCCAGGCCATCGGACCCGGCTCGGCATTCACCCTGGAGATCACCTACAACGGCACCGGCAACCGGAACAAGGTCGTCGGCGACTCGATCTTCCACTGCCACTTCTACCCGCACTTCGCGATGGGGATGTGGTCGTTGTGGCGCAGCCATGACGTCTTCGAGGGGGGAACGCAGCTCGATGCCAACGGCCGCCCGGCCGCCGGCTCGCGCGCCTATCCCGATGCCGAGATCCTGGCCGGCACTCCCATTCCGGCCGTAGTGCCGATGCCGACGCTGGCCATGGCGCCGCTGCCCGAAGCGGTGGCAACGATCGTCAATGGACAGGTCGTGGTCACCGGGACGGGCAATCCCGGTTATCCGTTCTTCGTCCCGGCGATGGCCGGTCACCGTCCGCCGCATCCGCCGCTCGACACGGTCGATGACGGCGGGCTGCCGCGTCACATCATCACCGGCGGAACGTTCACGGAGAAGCACACCCGTCTGGACTTCGACAAGACGCTGCTCACCGCGCAAGCCAAGTTCATTCCGGAGACCGGTTCTCCGACTGAAGTGGCGGCGATGAAATATCACTCCATCCGCCTGCACCCCAGCTTCACGCCCAGTGGTGTGGCGGCGAACTTCGTCACGAACGGTCTGCCTCCGCAGCCGGGCGCGCCGTACGCCGATCCGTGCATCACGGACAACGGTCTGGCCACCGGAACGCCGCGCGTTTACAAGGCGGCCGACCTCCAGCTCGACGACATCAAGCTCAACAAGGCTGGCTGGCACTTCCAGCAGCAGCGCCTCCTCACCCTGTGGGGCGACGTGGCCGCGACGCGCAACGGCACGCGGCCGCCCGAGCCGTTCTTCTTCCGCGCCAACACGGGCGACTGCATCACCTACAACCACACCAACCTGGTGCCGAACATCTACAAGCAGGACGACTTCCAGGTCCGTACCCCGACCGACATCCTGGGACAGCACATCCATCTGGTGAAGTTCGACGTCACGGCGTCCGACGGTTCGGGCAACGGCTGGAACTACGAAGACGGCACCTTCTCGCCCGATGAAGTGATCGAGCGGATCAAGGCCATCAACGCCTTCAGCCCCACCACCACGCCTCTCGTGCCGAAGCCGCATCCGTTTTTCGGCACCCTCGGCGCGCAGACGACCATCCAGCGCTGGTATGCGGACGACGTGCTCGACAACGCCGGCAACGACCGCACCCTGCGCACCGTCTTCACGCATGACCACTTCGGACCTTCGACGCACCAGCAGGTCGGCCTCTATGCCGGCCTGGTGATCGAGCCGAAGAACTCCAAGTGGCGCCATTCGGAGACCGGCGAGATCTTCGGTACCCGCTTCGACGGCGGCCCGACGAGCTGGCGCGCGGACATTCTCACCGCCAGCAGCGCGGACAGCTATCGCGAGTTCCTGCTCGAGTTCGCCGACATGCAGCACGCGTACAAACCGAATGCCGGCTATCCCGACCCGGCGAACGTCATCAATCCGCCGAACAAGAAGGACGTCGGCCTGCCATTCCTCCTCGAGCCGGCCAATCCCTGCCCGCTCAACCCGAATGTGCCTGCACCGGCGACTCCTCCCATGGCGCCGTGCCCTGAGGCCATCACCTCGGCCGAGCCGGGAACGATGGTGGTGAACTACCGCAACGAGCCGATCGCTCTGCGCGTGCAGAACCCCGCCACCAACACCCAGGCCGCCGGTAAGGCCGGCGATCTCTCCTATGTTTTCCGCTCCGACGTCACGCGCGCCAATGCGGCGCTCAACACCCAGCCGAACTTCTATCCGCCGCTCACCGGCAGCATCCAGCCGGGCGATCCGTACACGCCGCTGCTGCGCGCGTACGAGGACGACAAGGTGCAGGTGCGCATCCTGGTCGGCGCGCACGAGGAAGGTCACAACTTCGGCATCAACGGCATCAAGTGGCTCTTCGAGCCCTCCGACCCCAACTCCGGATACCGCTCGTCGCAGATGATGGGCATTTCCGAGCACTTCGAGTTCCTCGTCCCGCGGCTGGCGAAGGAGGGCGTCGGTGCATTCGCCGACTATCTCTACACGCCGGGCCGCTCGACCGACGACATGTGGAACGGCCTGTGGGGGCTGATGCGCGCGTACGGTAACGCGCAGGCAGACCTATTGACCCTGCCGAGCAATCCGAACGGCGGCAAGCCGATCACGAACACCGGCGACTTCAACGGCGTCTGCCCGAAGACGGCGCCCGTGCGCAACATGGACGTCACGGCGGCCCTGGCCAGCAACATCCTCTCGGAAGGGACGCTGATCTACAACCACCGCACCAATCAGGGTGGAATCCTTCACGACCCGACCGCGATCATGTTCGTGCGCACGAGCGAGCTCGGTCTCAACGGCAAGCTCGACCCGACCTTCCGGCGCGAGCCGCTCGTTCTTCACGCCAACTCCGGCGACTGCATCAATCTGACGCTGCGCAACAACCTGCCGCTGACGGCGCCCGATCTGGCGGGCTTCAACACCCTGCCGATGATCGTGAACCACTTCAATGCCAATCAGGTCATTCCGTCCAGCGTAGTCGGGCTGCATCCGCAGAATCTGTTCGTCGACGTGACGCGCGGCGACGGTCAGGAGGTCGGCTTCAATCCCTCGCAGACCGCCACACCGGGCCACACCGTGACGTATCAGTGGTATGCCGGCGATCTGCTGGTGGATTCGACCGGCTTCGCTACACCGCGCCCGATCGAGTTCGGCGCGACCAATCTGATGTCCTCCGACCCGATCAAGCACGCCAACAAAGGCGCGATCGGCGCGATGATCATCGAACCGAAGGGGTCCACCTGGACGTGGGATGCCGACTCGCACGACTCCGTCACGGTCTTCCCACCGGACGGAAGCACGATTCGCGACTTCGCGGTTCTGCTGCAGAACGACGTCAACCTACGTTATGGCGTCGACGGATCGGCGGTGAAGCTGATCAAGGATGAGGATGACCCCGAGGATTCCGGACAGAAGGGCGTGAACTACCGCACCGAACCGATGTGGAAGCGCATGAACTATCCGCCGGAAACTCCGTTCAACATCACCCGCACCTTCGATTTCACCAACGTTCTTTCCAATACCCAGGTGGGCGGCGATCCTGAGACGCCGGTCTTCACCTCTCATACCGGAACCACGCTGACCCGCTTCCGTCTGCTCGAACCGGGCGGTCACCAGCGCAACAACGTGTTCACCGTTCACGGCCACGTGTGGCGCGAAGAGCCGTATATCAACGACTCGACCGTGCTGGCCGGACGGCTGCAATCGGAATTCGCCGGCGCGATGATGGGCGTAGGCCCCGGCTCGCACTTCAACCTCCTGTTGAGGAACGGGGCGGGCGGCGCGTTCAGCGTCACCGGCGACTATCTCTATCGCACGTTCAACTCCTTCCAGTTCGACGGCGGCATGTGGGGGATTCTCCGTGTCATCCCATAGCCGTTTGCTGTACTCCTCTCTGTTCGTGGCGGCGCTCCTCGGGAGCGCCGCCACGGCGGTTTCCGCCGGGGTACCCAAGCCTGACGTGACCAAGCCCGGGGTCACCAAACCCGAGGCCACCAAACCCGAAGTCACCAAGACCGAGGTCACCAAGACCGAAGTCACCAAACCCGAGGCCACCAAACCCGAGGCCACCAAACCCGAAGTCACCAAACCCGAAGTCACCAAACCCGAAGTCCTCATGCAGAAAGTGGTGCGCGACGGTATCTCGGTCGAGTTCATGCCCACGGTCGTCGCACCGGGCCAGGGCCGTCCCGATCCGATGGAAGGGGAGGACGTCGATCTTCGCTTCTGGGTCCGCGGCGCGGCCGGGGAGCGGCTGGCCGGCATCAAGCCGGCGGCCTGGATCGACGCACGGAACGACGCGTCGAACGCTGCCTCCGGAAGCGACGTTTGCAAGCAGAAGGTGCAGTCGTTCGTCTCCGGCACCCTGAACGCGCGGCCGCAGGTCGATCTCAACTCGTATTTTATCCTGGCACTCAACGCCGAGCCGGTCATCTCCGTGATCGATCCGATCCTCGGTTTCGGCGGGAGCCGTCTCTACACCGACATCCGGCTGGCCAGTCCCGGCTTCGACTGGGTGCTGAGCAAAGACCAGCGGCGCCTCTACGTGGCCATGCCGTTGATCAATCAGGTCGCCGCGATCGACACCGACTCCTGGAAAGTCATCAAGAACATCGATGCCGGAGTCAGGCCGACCCACCTTGCATTCGCCCCGGACGACAAAACGCTGTGGGTCGCCGGCCAGAATGCGGATGCCGCGGCTCCCTCGGTGACTGTGATCGACGCGGCCGCGCTGGCGGTCGTCTCCTCGCTGCGCACCGGACGCGGTCCGCATGGTCTGGCGTTCTCGCCGGACGGCGGCGTTGCCGCCGTGACCAATGGAGCCGACGGCACCGTCACACTCATCGACTTGAATACCGTTCGCGCGGTCAAGGAACTGCAGATCGGCGGCCTGCCAGCGGCCATCGGCGCCTCGCCGTTGAGCGGCGCGCTGTACGTGGGTGACGCCAGGAGCGGAACGATCTCGGTGATCGACCCGGCGAAGCAGCGGGTGACCGCACACATGGACGGGAAACCCGGCCTGACGATGATCCGTTTCGCCCCCGGCGGCCGATTCGGGTTCGTCACCATTCCGGGCGCCAATGCGGTCGAGGTCATCGATTCGTCGAACGCGAAGATCGTCTCCACCATCGACATCCCGAAGACGCCGGACCAGGTCACCTTCACCGATACCTTCGCCTACGTCCGCTCGGCCGGCGCCGATACCGTCACCATGATCCGGCTGGCCGACCTGGGGCCGGGAAAGAAGCCGAACCTGGTCGACTTTCCGTCCGGCCAGCTTCCGCCATCCGCCGCGATGGTCTCGGGAACCGCCGACGCAATCACCCCCGCACCGCAGTCGGGTGCGGTGATCGTCGCCAACCCGGCCGACAAGCTCCTCTACCACTATGAAGAGGGGATGGCCGCCCCCATGGGGAACTACGAGGCCTACGGACAGACGCCGAAGGCGGTGCTGGTCGTCGACCGCAGCCTGCGCGAATCGGCGCCGGGCGTCTTCTCCATCAAGACCCAGGTCCCCGCGGCCGGGATGTACGACGTGGCGTTCTTTCTCGATTCGCCGCGTGTGGTGCACTGCTTCAACCTGAGCGTGCGCAGCAATCCGGCGCTGAAAAAGCTGATCGTCGAGCGCAAGGTGGCCGTGCAGCCGCTCTTCAAGCCGTCGACCATTCACGTCAACGAGCCGGTCGAGCTGAAGTTCAAGCTCACCAATCCGGTCACCGGAAAGACGCACGACGCCGTCAAGGACTTTCGGATTCTCACCTTGCTTGCTCCCGGAGTGTGGCAGGAGCGCAAGTTCGCGCAACCGCTCGGCGACGGGATCTACAGCGTCACCGCGACGGTCCCGCAGCCGGGCATCTACTACGTGTTCGTGGAATGCCCCTCGCTCGGGCTCAGGCTCAATGCCATCCGCGGGGTGATGCTCTCCGCCGTCGCCAACGAAGAACGAAAGGAATCGCCATGAGACTGTTTGCAGCAGCGGCCGCTGCCATCCTGATGACGGCCTCGCTTCACGGAGCGACCGAGAACTTCAAGCCGGCCATCCCTGATGTACCGGTGCTGACCCAGGATGGGAAGAGCGTCCGCTTCTACACCGACCTGGTGAAGGGAAACACGGTGGTGGTGAACTTCGTCTTCACCAACTGCAAGACGATCTGCCCGATGCTCGGCGGCATGTTCAGCAACCTGCAGAGGCAGAGCACTCGCGGCGTGCGGATGATCTCGATCAGCATCGACCCGTCCGTGGACACGCCGCGCCGGCTCAAGGAATGGGGGATGAAGTTCCATCCCGGGCCGTCGTGGACGTTCGTGACCGGCCGTCAGGCCGACATCGATCAGATTCTGAAGGCGTTTGGCGTCTACACGTCGCAGCCGCAGGAGCACCTGCCGGTCACCGTCATCGGCAGCGACGTCACAGGCATCTGGACGCGAAACTACGGTTTTCTGAGCGGGCAGGAGCTCGCCTCGGTCGTTACCCGCACGACCGACGTCGCCGCGCAAAAATCGGAGGGCGCAGGCCAATGATTCGAACCACGATTGCTCTACTCTTTCTGACCCTGGTTCTTCCCGCCGCCGGTGCCGACCTGGCCTCGGCGGGCCGCAATTACTTCACTGACGTCGAGCTGGTCAACCAGAACGGCGAGACGATGCGCCTCTACACCGACCTGATCGCCGGCAAGACGGTGGTCATCAACTCATTCTTCACTACCTGCACCGGCATCTGCCCGATCATGGGCGGCACGTTCAAACGCATCCAGGCAGCGCTCGGCGACCACCTTGGCAAGGATCTGATCCTCATCTCCGTGAGCGTCGATCCGGAGAACGACACGCCGGCGCGGCTGCGCGATTACGCGAAGAGCATGTCCGCCAAACCGGGGTGGTATTTCATCACCGGCAAGAAGGAGAACGTCGACGAAGCTCTGCACAAGCTGGGGTTGCTCGTCGAAGCGAAGGAAAATCACAAAGCGGTGGTGATCATCGGCAACGAGCCGAAAGGTCTCTGGAAAAAAGCGTTCGGCCTCGCCAACTCCGAGGACGTCGTGAAGATGGTCAAAGAGGTGGTGGCGGCCGAGTGAGACATCTCGCCATCGCCGCTGCGCTCCTCGTCGCCGCCGCCGTATCGGCCGCCGACCTGCTCACCCCCGCGGAGAAACGCGGGCGGGAGATCTACCTCCATGGCAAGAGCACCGCGCGGCCGATCACGGCATTCTTCGGATCGGACGATGGCGGCATGATCGACGCCAGCGTCGTTCCCTGCGCCTCGTGTCACGGTCCCGACGGCCGAGGCGTGGCGGAAGGCACCGTCGCGCCGGCGGACGTCCGCTGGCGCGTTCTGTCGAAGCCGTACATCGCCACCGACGGCGGCCGCCACCGCCCTCGCTATGACGGGGCCTTGCTCACGCGCGCGATCCGCGAGGCCATCGACGCGGACGGAACGCCGCTGTTTGCCGTCATGCCCCACTACCGCATCGACGACCACGACCTCGACGATCTCGTCGCCTACATGCGCCGGCTCGGCGACGAGCCGCAGCCGGGACTCGACGACGCCACGATCGTCGTTGGAACGGTCGTGCCGATGACCGGACCGCGCGCGCCGGCCGGCGAGGCCGTCCGCAACGTCATCAGCGGCTACTTCGACGACATCAACGCCGCCGGCGGTCTGTTCGGACGCCGCCTGAAGCTCGAGGCGATCGACGCCGCCATGGCGGCAAAGAAAATCGCCGGAGGCCAATTCTTCGGCGTGGTCGGAGTCTCCTCGGATGATTCGTCTCTCGACGAGGTCGTCAGCGCCGAGCGAATCCCGCTCGTAACCCCATTTGTCACCGCGCTGGAGAGCCGCTCGGCGCCGAGCGCGTTCTTCATTTTCCCCGATCTCGAGAGCCAGGCCATCGCACTGCTCGACTTCGCGGCCGGGCGCGAGGGCAAGCGCCCGCTGCGCGTCGCCGTCGTGCACGATGGCGGCAAGCTCGCCGACGCCGCGGCCGCCGTCGCCGCGCGGCATTGCAATTCCCTCGGCTGGACGGTGGGGAAGAAGGACGCGGAGATCCTTCTGGCCATCGGCAATGTCGATGTTCCCTCGGTCGCGGCGGAGATCAAGGCCCCGCAGATCCTCATCGCCGGTGCGTCGGTCAATCAGTCGCTGTTCGATCTGCGCGGAAAGACGGTGTTCGTCGCCGCGCCGACGCTGCCGGCGGACATCTCCGACGAGGGGAGGGATGAGATCGAATCGTTCGGCACCCGGCATCACCTCAGCAAGGAGCAGCGCGCCACCGAGATCGCAGCCTACGCGGCGGTCAAAGTCTTCGTCGAAGCGGTGCGACGCGGCGGCCGTGACGTCACGCGCGAAACGATGATCGCGTCACTCGAGCATCTGTACGGCTTTACCACCGGTGTCACGCCGGCGATCACGTACGGGCCGAACCGCCACATCGGCTCCGTAGGAGCGTATGTCGTCGGCATCGATTTCGATCGCCGGACGTTCGCCGCGGCCAGCCGCTGGATCACGCCGACGGAATGACGAGGGATCGGTAGCCCGCATTTCTCGCACGCTGAGTGGGATTGCCGGTACCCTTTTGGTGGCGAAACTTGGGACGATGTGGAGTGCGCGAGCGTTTCGTTCTCGGCAGTACCCCCAATCGAGAGTCCTTCTCCCCCAGCGGTTTTTTTGCTGGGGGAGAAGGTGCCGAAGGCGGATGAGGGGGCGTTTCACGAGGACGTCATTCGCGCGCCTTCGAGCGCTCTCGGACCAGCGTCGGCAAATCGCCCATATCTCGTAAAGCGCCCCCCTCATCCGGCTTCGCCACCTTCTCCCCCCGCAAGAAACCGCGGGGGGAGAAGGGCTCTCGACGAAGGGAGTGGCAAGACTCTC
>Ga0247695_1000032_pt1 | contig 87448 bp, 72 predicted proteins | sample CNK36_metaG_FD_182739 | JGI IMG/M metagenome (GOLD analysis project Ga0247695, IMG submission 182739) | Soil microbial communities from Purdue University Martell Research Forest, Indiana, United States - CNK36 | ecosystem: Environmental > Terrestrial > Soil > Temperate forest > Bulk soil...
CTGAAGCTGCCGGAGCGCCGAGCGAGCGCTAGCGAGCGAGATGCGCGCAGGACGCTGAAGGATCTCCAGTGGCAGCGCCTGTGGCAGGTGCAGCGCATTTCGAGATCCTTCGCCGTCCTCCGCGCATTTCGCTCGCTACGCTCGCTCAGCGCTGCGGCAGCCTTTTAAGAAACCCTCAGTGTTTATGCGGTTTTTTTGTCATGCAGCCACTTCTTGCTCGATGGGGACGAGTTTCATGTTCAGACGGCGAGCGCGTTTTTGAAGAGAAGCCATGGTGCGCTCGCGATCCATCAGCTCGTAGAACTGCGGTCCGCGATCAGAGTAGGGGCGTCCGGTGCGAAGCGAGTCGTAGATGCGCCTGGCCAGTTTTGCCGCGGTAGCGGTAATCGCTTTTTCGGGACCGAGCTGCCCCTTCTTCCGGCGGTAGAAGGCTCCCAGCTCTGTCTTCGAATCCGCCAGCGCCTGTGCGGCCACACGCAGTGCGGTTGAGGCTCGATTGGCCGTTCGCCGGCTTCGTGAGCTGATCACTCTTCCCCCCGTGATTTTCGTTCCGGGCGAAAGCCCGAGCCAGGAGCAGAAGTGTTTGCCGGTCGGAAAACGAGTCAAGTCAATCCCGCATTCAGAGATCACGGTCAGGATCGTCAGAATATGCAGGCCCGCGATCTGGGTCAGATCCAGTCCGAGCCGCTCGTACAGAAGGGTCCGCACATCGAACTGCACTTCGTTCTTGCGCGGCTTGCCCCGTTTGACACGTGCCTCCGGTACGCTCGTGCGGTCTGCTTTGATCGGCAGCTTTTCGATCACTGTTTGGATCCGCTTGTCACACTCCCTGATCAAGGTCCGGTGAAAATCCCATAGCTCGACCGCTTGTTTTAGCGCGAAGAGTTGTTCCTCACGATAGTGTCCGGTCAGTGCCTCGGCGATCTGTTCCTCGGATTTGGCACACCCAGGATTCCGCAGCATGGCCAGCTCCTTCGGATCGCGCTTTCCATCCAGAATGGCCCGGAGAATGCTCATGCCGGTCACTCCGGTGATGTCGGTGACGGCCTGATCGAGCCGTACGTTCATGAGCACCAGCGCCTTTTGCATGTGTTGAATGTGCTCGGAAGCGCTCTCGGTCAACATCCGGCGCTGACGCATGTACGCACGCAACTCGATCATCTCTGCCTCAGCTCGAAGCGAGGCCTGCAGGATCCCAAACGAGTGGAGCAGATGAAGCCATTGGCAGTCGATGTAGTCGCTCTTCTTCATCCCGTTGAAGTCTCGGATGGCCCGGGAACTGACCAGAACCGGCTTCAACCCGTACTCCTCATAAATCTCGAACGCGGCCACCCAATACACCCCCGTGGCCTCCATCGCTACCGTATCCACCCCACAACTGCGCATCCACTCAGCCGAGCGTCGAAGCTCGCTCGTGGTCGTCCCGAACTTTTGCACCGGCTCGTCCGAAACATGGTCCCCAACCGCGATCCACACTTCGCGTGCTCCCAGGTCCACTCCGGCTGCGTTGTGGTTGATTTGCTCCAGTATTCGTCTATTCTTCCTTCCGGTTCCGGAAGATCGCTTCTTGGACATCTCGCCTCCGCATCTCGAAATTTGTGCGTAGCGCGAAGCGGAAGACATTCCTTGCTGCATTCTTTTAAACGGGGCGACGGCACCTGTTCCGTGCCGCTCCTCCAAATCAACGACGCGATCTTCCGGGACCATGCTCAGGAACGGGCCCTTACCGCGCACCAAGCGTTCGACGGCCTTGACATCGCGCCACGCACCGTAACGTTAGCACCGGCACAGGGTTTCTTCCCTCAACTGCGGCGCCCTGCGCCGTCCTCGGGCTCAGGATGACAGTGAATTGAGAGGCGCGTAACCTCCGATATCAATCTTGACACGGCACTACGGCCGTTCTACGTGGAGTAGTAGATCTCGAACAAACCGCGGCACGTAGTAAAATTCGCACATGGACGAGAATGACTTCAAGCGCTTGATGGATGAGAGCGCCGCCGAGACGCAGCGGCCGGTCCCGCACGCGGAGCTCAACCGCCTCCATGCCGTGGAGGAGAAGGCCCGTACGCTGGAAGAAAGCGTTCACCGGCTGCAGGCGCGGATGGATCGCCTCGAGGCGATGACGGCGACGCAGTAGCCGCGGGCTACAACACCACCGTGTAACCCAGCGTCGTCAGATCCGGCATCCGGTCGACATACACGTGGCCGTCGGTGTGATCGACTTCATGCTGGAAGATGCGGGCGGTAAAGTCGGTCACTTCCAGTTCCGCCTCGTTGCCCTCGTGATCGAGGCCGCGCAGGCGGAGGCGTTTGTATCGCGGAACTTCGCCGCCGAGGAACGGGACGCTGAGGCAGCCCTCCCAGTCGGTGATCGTCTCCGGGCCGATCGGTTCGTAGACGGCGTTGAAGAAGACCCCGGCGTTGAGTTTGGCGATGCCGCGGCGCTTGGCTACTTTCTCCTGCACCTCGAAGACGAAGATCCGCAGCGGCAGGTGAACCTGCGGTCCGGCCAGGCCGACGCCCTCGTATTCGTGCATGGTTTCGATCATGTCGTCGATCAGCGCGCGGAACTTGCCCGCTCTGATGTCGGCGACTTCGACGTCGGAGGCCTTCATACGGAGAACGGGATGCCCGAGCCGGGCCACTTTCAGGATGGACATGCGCGAATTTTATCCTGCCTCTTCGGCCAGCAACGGCTGCTTGCGCATGCGCAGGGCGATGACGAAGGCGATGGCCGTGAGCACCGCGCTGCCGAAGAACGCGCCGCGCGCCCTGGCCACGTCGTAGAGGAATCCGCAGACGATCGGCCCGAGGAATCGCGCCAGCGAACCGACGCCGGAGGCGAGGCCGAGCATGCTTCCGTGCTCGTTCGCCGGCGATGCCTTCGTCACCAGCGATGTCAGCGACGGATACGACAATCCCTGTCCGACGGCGATGAAGAACGCCACGACGTAGAGCATCGGCACCCTCCACACGACAGGAACGAGCGCCAGGCCGATCGTGAACGAGGCGGCGCCGACGGCGACGAGGGCCTTCTCGCCGAAACGCGTCGCCAGCCGGCCGATCAAGCCGCCCTGAATCCCGGCCACGATCACGCCCATGAACAGAAAGAACCACGCCAGATCGAGCTGCGTGAAGTGGAATCGATCGCGCGCGTGCAGCGTCACGCTCGTCTCCATGCCGGATACGGCCAGAAGGGTGATGAACAGCGACGTCATGACCGCGAACAGAAGGCCGTGTGCCGCCATCTCGCTCCAGACGCGTTTGTCGAATTGCGGCGGAATGCCGCTCCGGGGCCGCAGGTCGGGCGCTTTCGATTCGCCGAGGATGAAGAACGCGATCATCAGCGCCAGAAAGGAAAGCGATCCTGCCGCCAGTCCGGGAAGCAGATTGCCCGGCATGCCGTGCTGGGTACCGAGGTGCGAGAGGACGCCGCTGAGCGGCGGCCCGAGGATGAAGCCGAGGCCGAAGGCAGCGCCGATGATTCCCATCCCCTTGGCGCGGTTCTCCGCCGTGGTCTTGTCCGCGATATAGGCCTGGGCGGTGCCGATGTTCGCACCGCCGGCGCCGGCGATGATGCGCGAGACAAAGAGGATGGTAAGGCTGTGTGCAAAGGCGAACAGAAAGTAGCCGGCGCAGCTCGCCGTGAGGCTGATCAGAATCACGGGGCGCCGGCCGATGCGGTCCGACATCCGGCCCCACACCGGCGCGAAGAAGAACTGCATGATCGAGTAGATCCCGACCACCATCCCCACCGTGGTTCCGCTGGCGCCGTACTCGCGGGCATAGAACGAGAGGAACGGGATCACCATCCCGAAGCCGATGAGATCGATGAATACCGTGAGGAAGAGGACGGCGAGAGACGTTTTCTTCATGACCGGCGGCGAAGTGTACTCTGTGAAAGGCAAGGCAGAAGGATGAAGGCAGAAGGCGGAAGGAAAGGCAGAGGTTTGGAGTCATGCGCCCACTTCTGCCTTCTGCTTTCTGCCTTCTGACTTATCCTCGCGCCAATGTCCTTACGCAGACGCACGCTCCCTCGCCGGCTCATCCTCTTCGACATCGACGGCACCCTCGTCACCGACGATGGTGCGGCGCGCGAAGCGTTCGCCGAGGGGCTGGCCGATGTGTACGATTTCCACGGCGACGTGCGGCGTTACGACTTCTCGGGCCGCACCGACCCTCAGATCGCCCGCATGATTCTGGCCGATGCGGGCTGGAGTGAGGCCGACGTCGATTCGCGATTGCCCTCTCTCTGGAGCCACTACCTCGGCGGTCTGGCGCGCAACGCGCCGGGACGCGTTCGAGCACTTCCGGGCGTGGTGGCCCTGCTCGACGCCCTGCGCGCCGACGAGCGTGCCGCCCTGGCACTTCTCACCGGCAACATCGAGCCGGGGGCACGGCTCAAGCTCGGCGCCATCGGTCTGAATGATTTCTTTCCTTTCGGCGCCTTCGGCAGCGATTCCCCGCGGCGCGAGGATCTGCCTCCCATCGCCGTCGAGCGCGCCGCGGCCGCATCCGGCCACGCCTTCCGCGGCGCGGACGTCGTGATCATCGGCGATTCGATCTATGACGTCCGTTGCGGCGTACCTCATGGCGCCACCACCATCGCCATCGCCTCGGGGAAGACTTCCGCGGAGAAGTTGCGGGCCGAGAACCCCGACTACTTCTTCGAGTCGGCCGAGGAGCAGGAGGGGATTCTCCACGCCATCGCGGGATAGGCCGACCCACGACCGCCCGCCTGCTACACTTCGCGCGCCGATGAAACACTACGTCCTGCCGCTCATCTTCATCGCCGTCATCTACATCGCGATGATCGTGATGAACGAGCGCTATCGCCTCTTCTCCGCCGATCGTTTCTCGTCACCGCTGATGAAGGTGCTGGCCTACCTCTGGCTGGCGCTGCTGATGTTCGTCCTGGCCGTCCTGATCACCGGCTCCTCGCTGCGGATACCGACGGCGCAGGAGTTGGCACGCGTACCGTTCTACTCGCTCTTCGCGCTGCATGCCATCCTCTTCGTTTTTCTCGCCGGCTGGTGGCTGCTCACGCGCCGTCCGCCGATCGGAGAGTTCCTCAACATCCCGCGGCGCGGCAACGGAGAGGCGGTCCTGACCGGCTTCGCCGTCGGCGTCGGCGGCTGGATCTTCACCATCTCCGTGGCACTCGTGATCGGACTGATCCTCACCGCGTCGGGTGTGATGCCCAAGCACCCGCAGCCATCGCCGATGGTGGCCTGGATGGCCGCGCTGCCGATCTGGAAGAAAGGGGTCATCGTCCTCTCGGCGATGACGATCGAGGAAGCGTTCTTTCGCGGCTGGCTTCAGAAGCGGATCGGCGTCATCGCCTCCACCGCGCTCTTCGCCCTCGCCCACTCAGGTCTCGGACAGCCGTTTCTGCTGATCGGCGTCTCCGTCATCTCGCTGGTCATCGGATTCACCTTTTACAGGACGAAGAACCTCATCCCCGGCATCATCGCGCACGGCATCTTCGACGCCGTGCAGCTCTTCGTCATCATCCCCGTCGTCTTCAAGATGTCCGGGATGGGTGCGCCTTAGAAATCGCCAGCGGGCAGCGGGCCACGATTTCCCGGAGGCGCGGCAGCCCTTTGGTGCAGAGCCTTTTCGGAGCCATGGGCGCCCGTGCCGGCAAAGCCGTCTGCAGGGCCGGGCGAACGCTGCTCTGGGTGAGCGCCGTCCGGCCCTGCAGATCGACCGCGGACTCGAGAACGAACGTTGTCAACGCACGGAGCGCGGCGCGTTTGGGACTTTCGGGAAGCTGACAGGCCGTCACCGCAAGGAGTATGAAGAAGAGCGCCGCCGTTCGTCTCACATCAGCTAAGACGCCACCGAGGCACGAAGGTTAGCAGGCGTGACGCGGATGTAACACGCCGCCCCTTGCTACACTGGCGGCATGTCCGATCCGCTCGAGCAGTGTCGCGCCCTCGTCGTCGAGGACGACCCCGGCATCCGCAGACTGGTCGAAAAGATCCTGCAGCGGAACGGCATCGAGATCGATACCGCGCACGACGGGAAAGTTGCCATCGAGAAGATTCGCACCGGCCACTACTCCGTCATCATCCTCGACCTCATGCTCCCCGAGGCGAATGGGTACGAGATCATCGAATTCATCAAACGCTCGGGGACGCTCACGCCCGTGGCCGTCGTCTCCGCGGTTTCCCAGCAGGCATTGACGAAGCTCGACCCCGATGTCGTCAAGCTCGTGATTCCCAAGCCGTTCGACGTCAATGAGCTCAGCAAAGCGATCGTCGGGCTGTGCCGGAGAGTGTAAAACCGGGGTTGCGAGGTTTCGCGGTTTCGGGGTCTCGCGGTGTTCGGCGTCACCCAGCCGCGTGGCTCGTTGAACCTCCCTGCGAGATTCAATACTCTCTAATCGAGAGCCCTTCTCCCCCGCGGTTTTTTTGCGGGGGGAGAAGGTGCCGATAGGCGGATGAGGGGGGCGTTTCACGCGAGCGTAATTTGCGCACGAGCAAATCGTGCATGCTTCGCTATCCGAACGCACAACTGATTTGTGACTCGGAGATCGTCATCGAAATGAACCTGGCGGCCATCGATCAATGCCTCAGATCGCGCGAGAACGGGCCCCCTCATCCGCCTTCGGCACCTTCTCCCCCAGCTGAAAAGCGCTGGGGGAGAAGGGCTCTCGATGGGAGGGTGCTGCCGAGAATGAAAGAGGGAGGACCTTCGAGCGCATCGACGAGTAACAGAGTGCCGACGATTCCAGTGAGAGTGTGAGAAATACGACTAAACTACCGAGACTCGTCCCAATACTCTCGAAGACAAAAGCGGATCACCCGCGAACAGCAGGGGGCAAACCATGCAGTACTGCGCCTGGTGCGGCAACGCGATCGAGGCTGTGTCGAACGCTCCATGTCCGCGATGCGGAAAACCGAGTAACGGCGCGCCGCTCCCGGCCGCGGGGGCGAAGGGAACGAATACCGCGCTGATCGTGGTGCTCGTCGTGGTCGGTCTTTTGGTGGTCGTCGCCTTCATCGGCATCGTGGCCGCCATCGCCATCCCCAATTTCCTCACCGCCAAGCAACGGGCGGAGCAGAAGCGCACCATGGCCGACATCCGATCGCTCGGAGCCGCGCTGGAGTCCTACGCATCCGACAACAACCAGGAGTATCCGAAGGGCGCCGCCCCGGTCGACCTGCGCGATGCGCTCGTACCAAAGTACATCGCGTCCGTGCCGAGCGTCGATGGATGGGGACACGGTTTTCAATACGTCTGCCTGAAGGACGCCACCTCGCCGCAGAGTGACAAGTGCGTCGGATACGTGATCGGAAGCGCGGGGAGAGACGGCCGTTTCGAGCATGACTCACTGCTCGAAACGCTCGCCGGGCAGAAGCCGGTGGCGACGACGAACTTCGACTGCGACATCGTCTACTCCTCCGGCCAGTTCGTGGAGTACCCGGAAGGAGCGCAGCACTGATGTATTGCACCGCATGCGGAACCCGCCGCCCCGAGGGAACGAACGTCTGCCCGAACTGTGGCACGGCGGCGCCGGCCTTCGCCGCCCAACCGGCGATTCAGAACTATCTGGTGCCGGCGATCCTGATCACGCTCTGCTGCTGCGTTCCGGCGGGGATCGTGGCCATCATCTACGCCGCGCAGGTCAATTCGAAGCTCGCCGCCGGCGATGTCCTCGGCGCGCAGGCGTCGGCCCGCCTTGCGAAGATCTGGAGCTGGGTCGGCTTCGGCGGCGGGATATTGCTGGGGATCCTCTATGCCATTTTCGGTTTCGCCGGCGCGCTCAGCAGCCATCATTAGCGTTCTCGCCGGTATTCTGGCGGTCGGCGGTGCGATCCTCTATCGCTTCGACCCCGCGGCCGTCCATTTTTTCCCGCCCTGCCTCTTTCACTCGCTGACGGGCCTGCAATGTCCCGGCTGCGGCACGACCCGGGCACTTCATCACCTGCTGCACGGCGACGTCGCCGGCGCATTCCGCCTCAACCCGATGCTCTTCGCCGTCGTCCCCTTCGGCGTGCTCGCCTCCGCCTCCCGCCGCTTCGCCACGCACCCGCTCACCGGATGGGGAGCGGCCGCGGTCACGATCGCCTGGTGGATTGGGCGCAATCTCATGTAGGTGAAGGGTCCTTACGGATACGGATTACTCTTCAGAGCTCATCGGTGGTATATCCGATGTCGCATGGTTGCCCGTTCGCGAGCCATCGCGAGGGAGACCGGTTGTCCCGAAAGCAAACAGAAGTGACGTTGGCCGTGGCGCGCGCCCACGCGGATCTCAAGCGAGCCCACGCGAATCTGGCTCAGGCCCACGCGCGCATGGAGTCGCTGGCCGCCGATGACAGCCAGCGCGCCGCCTACTCCGCCCACGCATTCAATAACTACCTTCTGGTCGTCGGCACGATGGTCAATCTCCTGCAGAGAAAACTGGCCGGCACGGGAAACCGCGACGTCACGCGATGGCTGAACCTGCTCAAGCAGGAGACGAACCGGATGACGATCATCGCGCGGAACGTTCTGACCGAGCTGTCCGACGGAGCCCCGCCGTTGCTCCCCGAGCCGTCGAGCCTCACGGAGATCGCCGAGAGCGTCTGCATCGTTTATCGAGATATGGCCCGCCAGAAGCGGGTCCGGCTCGTCTTCAAGGGACCGGCCATATGGGATCGCGTTCTCACCGACCGCATGGCCGCGGCCGCCGTGCTCGACAACCTCTTGTCGAATGCCGTGAAGTATTCAGGTGCCGGTACGACGATCAACGTAACCACGGTCATACGGCAGCCTGAAGTCATCTGCACGATCACGGATCGCGGCCCCGGCATTACCGAGGCCGATCAGACACAACTGTTCCGAAAGGGTGTGAGCCTTTCCGCGAAACCGACCGGCGGCGAGTCCTCGACAGGATATGGACTGGCAATCGCCAGCGACCTGGCACTTGCACTGGGAGGGCGCTTGTCGTGTACGAGCGTCATTGGCGAGGGATCATGCTTCGCATTCTCATTGCCACTGGCCGGCACCGACACGATCGACGCCGGTCAGGAAATGAGCGTCCCGGGCGCGAGCGTCATGAGCATCATGTGAGGTGTGGGACGTCAACGACGCCGAACTGATTCGATCGCAATTGCGAAGATATAACCCGAAGTGCAGGCCTTCGTTTTTCGGTCGTGGGGTAGGGAATTTACTTTCTCGGTCACTCCTACGGATGAGAGGTACTGCATGGAACAAAGTAGGAACGGCGATCTTCGCCGTTGGCGACTCAGTCCTGCTCGGCAGCGGTCGTTTGCTGGGCTTGCGCATCCTCAACGCGCTCCTCGAAGACGTCGCGCCGGACGCGCAGCTCGGCACAAAAATGCTGACACTCTGTTGAGTGGCTATTCGCCTTGGACACTCCGTCGGGGACGACACGTCATCCCATCCGAAACCGCAGCACACTTCCGATCACGGCGGTGCCCCACCCGCGATGTTCGTTGCCATGCTGATGACGAGCGGCCGTTCCGTCATGCGGGGAAGGGGCGTACGTCAGTATGGAGACGTTGTCGGGCTGTAGCGCTTCCAGATACCCACTGCTTTCGGGATGACGGTTGCGATGCGGACGACGGAAGCGAGCCAAGCGTGCCAAACATCGTAGTGACCACATGATACCCGGTTGCCCCTTACCGACTTGAGCCGTAGAAACGTACGTCCGGCCGACACTTCTCCTCCAAGGTGAATGAATTGTCGACGCATGGGAGAATGCCGATGGCTTCCGATTTCGATGCCCCCGATTTCGTCAACTGGTCGCATTCCATCGATTACCGGCCGCGTCAGGTTTTTAAACCAGCTTCCCCTGGGGAGATTGCACACGCTATCAGCGTTGCAACGACCAATGACCGGCGCCTCAAGCCCATCGGTAGCCGCTGGAGCCTATCTGATGCTGCTGTGGGGAATGATTATCTGCTCGACACCAGTAATCTCCGCTCCGTTCTCGGCATGTCACAAGGATCTTCGGTCTGGGGGTACGTCGACAACGAGGGTACGGCACATCCGGCGAGCTCGCCGGTCCTCTCGACGACGGTACTAAATCCGAATTTTGTCGCCGAGAGAAGGAGACTGGTACACGTTCAGGCGGGGATCAAAATCCACGATCTCTACAACATCCTCGACCGGCAGCCGTCCCTCCCGGCGTCGCCGGCGCGTGGGCGGTGGGCACTTCCGACCATGGGCGGCTCAGCCGGCCAAAGCCTTGCCGGCGCCATCTCTACCAGCACGCATGGAGCCGATTTTGAGTTCGGGCCATATCCGGAGATCGTGCGTGCCATCGACATTGTGATGGCGGACGGTCAGCGTTACTGGATCGAACGATCGGGCGCTTCCCTACAATTGACACAGGTCGGTGGATTGGTGACTGCGGCATTCAAAGCGGCGCTCGATCCGATGCCACCGATAGAACATTACAATACGGCAGACTTCCTCGCCGTCCTTGTGTCCATGGGCTCGTTGGGGGTGATCTATTCGCTGGTCATTGAGGTCGTCGAACAGTTCGGATTGCAGCAACAGACCACCTGGACAAAATGGAGTGCGGTCAAGAAACTGTTGCGCGACCGAACACTATTCACGCAACCGCCTCCCTACCCCGGCATCGGCGGCCTCAGCGCTTATCCGAGCAGCCAAGTTGGCGACGATGGTGGAATTCACGATACGAATGCGCAGCACCGCGCAATCGAGATCATCATCAACCCCTATCGCACGAGCGATAATTACGACCTTGATCCTGATCCTGCGGCGGATCGCGATGTTTATCTGGTCTGCCGCGCCGGCAGTGACCCTGGGGCATTCATAACTCTGCCTCAGTCCTCCCCGCCCTTTGACCAAGCCAAGTTGGGGGTTGTAGTCATTCCACGGTTTAAAAGAAGCGACGCTCGCGAGGTCCGCGATGATGTAGGGTGGGTGCTCGCCGGACAGCGAGTGCCGAGCCACGGCTTTGTAAATAGCTATAGCGTCACCGACACTTACGGCTATGGTGCTGACGGCGGTGACGGTGAGCCTACGCCGATTTTTGGTGTTGAGATTGCGGTGCCTACCCGTAATGGGGCTGAGATCGATTTCATCGATGAGCTCCTCAAGGCATTTGATAAGCTCGTCCACGAAGATCTCGATAACAAGTTTGCAGGCGGATTTTTCATCCGTTATTGCCAGCCCTCGATAGCAATACTGTCGATGCAGAATTTCAGTGTTGATAACCTTGATTTCAACCTGGTGTGCAATATAGAAATTGGCACGCTCCACGGTGGTCAGTGGGATGGTTTCCATTTCAATCTAGACTATGGCAATGATGACCTCGTCGGACTCAAAAATGGAAATCATGCTGAAAGCGCGGGCAACAAACACCTGTTAGCTTATGAGGAAGTCGCCAGAAACTTCGCCTTTGCAAAACCAATCGCGGTCAAGGCACGTCTGCACTGGGGCCTGGCAAGCACGAGCAACAGCCACAATATCCAGCTGTACGATAATCTCGCGATTTGGACGAGTGCACATAAGTTCTTTACCTCCGGTGGTACGAATCGCGTTTTCGACAGTAGCTTTACGACGCGCGTAGGCATCGCGCTGCGCGACGAGACACCAGGATGGGACGTGCTGACCAATGGTATCCTCCCGGCAGCGCCCTCTTCCGCGCCTGGAAATTTTCCTTCCGCCGCGACTCCTTTGCCGGTGGCAAAAATGCCGCCGACTGCGTTTGCCTCCGAGGCAGCCGACGTCGAGATCGTCGTCATCGGCAACGACGGACAAGTGTGCTGGACGCGTGTTATTGATCCGGGCACTCGCCAATTCGCCGAGTGGAGCTGGGTCCGTCGCCCGGAAGCACGCGCCGGCAGCCACCAGAACGGCGCCGTGCCGGTGCCGCTCCATTTTGCCGGGCGAGTCGCAATCACGCTCGATCAAGACGACACCCAGCCCGAAGTCTTCGCCCGTTGCGCGGTCGACAACAAGATTTACCACGCTTGGCGCGACTTAAAGGCTGGTGCTTGGGTGGACTGGCGGAATCTAAACGATCAGTTTTTCATCAGTTCGCCGGATGTCGCGGACGAGGAGAACGGTCTCCGGGTGGTCGTCGCATTGGACACGACCGGTAAAGTTTTGTGGGCCTCTCAGAAGAACGATCTGGGCATCATTGGCTGGAACGACTGGCGGGCGCTGCCTTCCCCGCCGCCGGACGCATCGTTCACCGGCGATCCTTGCATTGCGCTGAATGGCAACAAACAGCTTGAAGTTTTTATCAAATCCCAAGACGGCGCGATATACGGCGTCGCGCAGCTCGCGCCGAATGATGACCATTGGTCGCCGAATTGGCAATTGATCGCGCCTGCGTCGCTGGGATTGGTAAGCCCTCCTGCCGTCGGACGGAGCACCGACGACGGGACTCTTCAACTTTTCGCCGTCGACCTCCGCGGGAATCTGCTTCACGCACGGCAATCGAATGCCGGATCGCCCACTCCCTTTAGCTGGACTGGTGCATCTTGGACGAGGATCAGCGGCGTTCCCATCGCGTCATTCGACCGTGCATCGGTGATATCGACAGGAAACGGCATCCAATTGGCCGTTCTCGCGGCCGACGGCTCGGTAATCCATTTCGGGCAGGTGAGCCGCCTGGCCGTCGGTGGATTCGGCGAAAATCATCTAGGCGGCAAGTTCAGCAGTTTCCCGAGCATTGTCGAGGCCCCGGATGGGCGTCTCGAGGTCTTCATCAAGTTTGCCAACGATCTAGTTCAGCGCCGTTCGCAAAGGAAACGGAATACCTTGGATGCCATGTTTATCTGGTGACGTTAGCGACACAGACTGCGGAGGCCCGTACGCTGAAAGAGTGATAGGAGTCCGTTGCGTTGAGGTCGTGAGGCACGTGCGACAGCGGCTCGCTACGTTGCAGCGAGGTCGTGAGGCAGTGCACCAAACGAGCGCGACGTTGAACCGAGGTCGTGATGCACGTGCGCCAAACGAGCGCTACGTTGCACCGAGGTCGTGAGGCAGTGCGCCAAACGAGCGCTACGTTGCACCGAGGTCGTGACGCACGTGCGCCAAACGCGCGCTGCGTTGCACCGAGGTCGTGTGGCAGTGCGCCAAACGAGCGCTACGTTGCACGAGGTCGTGACGCACGTGCGCCAAACGCGCGCTGCGTTGCACCGAGGTCGTGAGGACGTGCACCAAACGAGCGCTACGTTGCACCGAGGAGGTGATGGACGTGCGTCGAAAGCGCGCTGCGTTGCAGCGAGGAGGCGACGGCGTGTGTCGAAAGCCCGCTGCGTTGCCTCGAAGGACGTGACGCGTGCGTCGATAGCCCGCTGCGTTGCCTCGAGGACGTGACCGACGTGCGTCAACAGCGCGCAGCGTTGCGACACGGCACCCGGGAGCGCGGGCATCTCGTCCGCGTTTGATGATCGGCATCCTGCTGCGTGCACGCGCGGGCGGGACTCCCGCGGTCCCAGGGGGGCTTCGTGTACAAGACGCCGCTTACGTTCATCACCGTGCCGGTGATGTAGGCCGTCTGTTCCGAGGCCAGGAAGGCGACGGCGTTGCGACGCGGTGCGTGCCCCGTTGGGGCACGGACCGTGTTGTCACGGTGTGTGTGTCGTGTGTCGATGCCGCACCGTTCGAACACCCCGCCGCTTCCCCCATCCCGAGCCGTTGCGGTACTCTCCCGCTCCGGCTGCCCGTGCCGGTTTTCAGTCATACCTCATGCGCACAGCGGTCTTTTCCATCATCTCCCCGAACTACCGGCACGCCGCTCGAGTGCTCATGGCCTCCGCGGAAAAACACCACCCGGAGTGGGACCGGTTCATTCTGCTCGTCGGCGGCGCGGCCACGTCCGGAGGCGAGTCGTTCACGACGGTTCCGCTCGATAACCTGCCCCTCCCCAATCCACGCCAGTTCTGTTTTCGTTATTCGATCCTGGAACTGAACACGGCGGTGAAGCCGTGGATGTTCGCGCACCTCTTCGCACGCGGCTACGACCGCGTCCTCTACATCGACCCTGACGTCGTCATCTACAGCCCGCTCGCCGAGATCGACCAAGCGCCGCCGGAAACGTTGCTGATCCTGACGCCGCATCTGACGGGATTCATCGAAGGGGACGAGCATCCCAGTGAACGGACCATCCTGCAGGCCGGTACCTACAACCTCGGTTTTCTCTGCGTATCGCGGCGACCGCCGCTGGAGCGATTCCTGTCGTGGTGGCAGGAGAAGCTCGAGTTTCAGTGCGTCGTCGACCCCGTGCGCGGTCTTTTCGTCGATCAGAAATGGATGGACCTCACGCCGGGGCTCTTCTCCGGCGTCATGATCCTTCGTCACGACGGATACAACGTCGCTTACTGGAACCTCCGGCAGCGGAGCGTTGCAGGCGACGGAAGCAGCGCGACGGTCAACGGCGAACCGCTGCGGTTCTTTCACTTCAGCGGATTCGATCCGGGCGCTCCGGAAATGATTTCGCGATACGACTACAACCTGAAAGTCGCCGACGTTGGCGATGCGGGCAAACTCATTCAGGACTACCGCGTCGCTATCCGAGAGGCTGGGTATGAATCGTTCCGGAACGCGCCCTACGCCTTCGCTCGCTTCGCCGACGGTACGCGGCTGCCCGACGCCGCCAGGATCGCCTATCGCAATTCGGGCGCGTTGCAGGCGGCCTGCGGGCCCGACCCCTTTGCGCACCCCGAGGTCTTCCGCGGAATCCGCGGGAACTCGCGAAGCCCTCGGGCTGCGCGACTGGCCGCGCGCGCCTACCAGACCATCTCGCGCGCCAGGCCTCTGGTTCTCCTGTTTCCCAAGACTCTGCGCACCTCACTGCGGGAGTTCCTCCTCGGACGCAAGGAACCGGTGCCGAGGGCTGATCGCATCGAGACGCCGCTGCCGCCAGGACTCAACATCGCCGGAAACATCGGGCACGACACGGGCGTGGGCGAATCGGCGCGGCTGTGCCGGAAAGCCTGTGACGCCGCAGCGCTTCCAAACGATCTCATCGATGTAGCCAGCCGAGACATGACGCCGCAGCCGATCTATCGAACAAGTGTGTATCACGTGAACGCGGATCAACTGCCGGCCGTTTACAGCGAGATGTCCGCGTTCTTCAAGGCCAGCGCGTACAACATCGGTGTATGGCACTGGGAGCTCCCGGAACTGCCCGACGCCTGGATTTCATCGGCCGCGCCTCTGGACGAGATCTGGGCTCCCAGCGCCTTCGTGCAGAGCACGCTCAGCCGGAAACTGACGATTCCGGTGGTGCACATGCCTCACGGAATCGAGGTCACGGAGATCGAGCCCTGCTCCCCCGAGGAGCTCGGTGTGCCGCCGGGGCGATTCACGTTCCTCTGCATGTTCGACTTCGAGAGCGTCATGCAGCGCAAGAACCCCCTCGGCGCCGTCGACGCCTTCCGGCGCGCGTTTCCGGATCCGTCGCGGGCAGCGCTGCTCGTCAAAGCCGGCCATGCCGCCAATCATCCGAAGGAGTACGCCGCGCTGAGGGAGGAGTTGTCCGGCATACCGAACGTCTACCTGACCGATCGGATGCTCACCCGCGCACGCGTGAACGGCCTGCTTGCCGCCTGCGACAGCGTCGTCTCACTGCATCGCTCCGAGGGCTTCGGCCTCATCCTCGCCGAAGCGATGTACCTCGGCAAACCGGTCGTTGCCACCGGCTGGTCGGGGAACATGGACTTCATGAACAGCGGCAACTCCTGCCCGGTCGGCTATGAGATGGTCACGCTCGATCGTACCTATCTGCACTACGCCGCCGGCCAGCAGTGGGCGGATCCGGATATCGAGCACGCCGCGCATCTGATGCGGCAGGTGTTTGAGGATTCCACCTTCAGGGCGCAAATCGGTGAACGGGCGCGGGAGACGATCCGTACGCAGTTCAGCCCCGAGGCCGCCGGGATGCGCTATCGGCGTCGGCTGGGGGTGCTGGGGCTGATGAACGGATGACGTTGCGTTAACCTACATTTCTCACACGCTCATACACGCTCTTGAATTGTTCCCTCGAGATCCTTGCCACTCCCTTCGTCGAGAGCCCTTCTCCCCCACGGTTTCTTGTGGGGGGAGAAGAGCCTGCCCTGAGCGAGCGAAGCGAGTCGAAGGGTGGCGAAGCCGGATGAGGGGGCGCTTTACGAGATATGCGCGATTTACCGATGCTGGTCCGAAAACGCTCGAAGGCGCGCGAATTACATCCTCGTGAAACGCCCCCTCATCCGCCTTCGGCACCTTATCCCCCAGCTGAAAAGCGCTGGGGGAGAAGGGTCTCGACGAGGTACAGGGTGTCGACGATCTAAGAGAGACCGCCCTAAAACCGCGCCGACGCCGTGACGAAACCCTGCTGCGACTCGTACGTGCCGGCGCGATAGTTCGACATCAGCACGAGGCGCATGCCGACCTTTCGATGTCCTGACGGGCCGGCGATCTTCACTTCGAAGCCGGCGGGAAACTTCGGATAGGTCGAGTCGGGCTTCGCGTAGAAGAACATCGGATGCCTGATCACGAACGCTTTCACCGGCGCGCTCGGGGTGAAGGCGATCGAGTAATCCATCCTGCCGCTGATTCGTCCTCCGCGCATGTCCGGGAGGAGGGTCGTCGTTTTGGCGATGGCGATCTGGGGTTTGTTCAGCGCTGTCCCGAACGCGCCGGCGGCGGCGGGAGCGAGATCGTACATCGCGCTGTCGATGGCCTGCCCCGGATCCCAAGCGCGCGCGATACCGGCAGCCTGCAGCTTCGGCACGACCGACTGCAATTGCGCGGGCGTGAGACCTTTCAACTGAAAGTAGTCGGCGTATTCAAGACTACGGCTTTCCATCAGATCGAGATAGAAACCGGCGCCGCCGAAGTTCCGCGCGGTGTTCGAGACCAGGTACTCGTACTCGAAGCGATAGCGGTCGGCCATGAACTCGACGTCAGGCGTGGCCGGGTTGGCGTCGTTGTCATACATCACCGACAGCGGCTCCAGTTGCCGGACGATCAGCAGCGAATTGCCGGCCCGGCGGTCGACGCCGTTCCCGACGTCGGGGTCGAGGGTGGTCTCCGTTTGAAAGACCGGCAGCAGCGTATCGCCCCACCTCACCGGCGAGGCCGGCAACTGCAATGCGGCGCGATACCCGCTGCCGGTGGCATCCTCCTGATACGCCACGCGCGACTGCATGATCTCGCCCTGCAGCCGGTTCACGACGCGCTGGGTCATGATGGTCATGTCGTTGTGGCTCTCGCCGAACATCGACGCACGCATGGCATCATCCAGCAACTTGTAGACGACGATCATCAGCACGCTGACGACAGCCAGCACGGTGATGATTTCGACGAGCGACATGCCCCGCTGTGATCTCGACGCTCTCATGCTCACTGCCTCTTGATGAACGCGCGGTATTGATGAAATGCGTAGTGCAGCGGAATGCCGTCGCGGTATGCCTCGACGCGAATGACGTAATTCCCTTTCGGGAAGCTCCCGGCCGGCACGCTCCAGGTGTAGCTGGATGCCGTCATGAGAAGCGTGTCGGGAGGCCGAACGCCCGGGGTGGCGACACTCTCGTCCTTGATATAGCGCCAGTTCTTGCCGTTGTCGCGGCTGTACAGCAGGGCGAACCTGACGGTGGTGTCGTCCTTGAAATTCGCCGCGTACGACGGCGTATAGGCCAAGCCGTCCCATCGCTTCCAGTCGAGGGTCCAGGTGATGCTCACCGCCGCCGGATCGTTGAGGTCGACCGAGTCGTTGGGCGTGGCGATCACCACGCGGGGAAGCTCGCGGACGCGCGCCGGATCGAGGACGCCGCCGAATTTGCACAATCCGGCGCTCATGAAGCTCTGCACGAGGCTGAGGAACGACCAGCGGGCGATGAAGGCCACTCCCGAATCCCCCGACGGCGAGAGGCCGTTGACGACGACGAAGGCCGTGTCTTTGTTCTCGTCATGCATCGACAGAAGCGAGCTCCCCTGAATATTCGACTGGTGTTTATAGAACCGCGCTTCGGTCTGCAGCGTCGTCGGCAGGCCGTAAGACGGCTGCAGGAACTGATCGGGGGTCATCGTGGCGTCGTTGATGTTGATGTCGAACGGACGGTTGTTCGAGATCGTGCTCGCCAGGGGAAACTTGTAGGTGTTGTTGATGACGGTTCCGTCGGTGTCGAGCGTGCCGGTGGTGTTGTCGGCATAGACGTGATGGAAGGTCGATCCCGCGCTTCCGCTCCAGAAGAAGGTGGTGCTCCCTTCCTCCTGCGTACGCCGCACGGCCGGATTGAAGGTCGTACCGGCGGGAAGATTCGTGGTGACGGTCTCGCGCAGCGAGCGGACGAAGGTGCCGTTCGCCGCGCCGGTCGGCAGGTTCCCGGTCGCCTTCCAGGTCGCATAGGCGGTGTCGGGATAGAGCTCGCCGAGCCAGCTCATCCCCCACCAGCCCGTTCCGTTTTCCTTGATGACCTTCACGCCGCCGGGGATGGTATTGATCACGGCATTGGTGATCGACTGTTCATAGCGCATCCCTCCGCCGCCGTTGAATGGCTTCTCGGAGATGGGGATGCTGTTCGCGAAGCCGTTGGCGGAGTCGTAGCCGATCTCGTTGCCGATGCCGACGTAGTAGTACGAGAAGCCGGTCATGGTGGTGTAGACGGAATGCGTCTTGAGCAGCGACGATCGGAGCATCTGGAACATGCGCGGAACGTCAAGCTCCAGCATCCCTCCCCCGGTGCTCCATCCGTCGTTGTTGTTCGTGATGTCGGCGGTGTTGTTCTTGATCCCATACCAGTTGCCGCTGAACGCGGGCGCCGCGTACGACCACCCGGGCCAGTCGGAGCGCCGGTTCCCGCCGGCGTCGTGAAAGTCGTCGAAGTAGCGGTTGTAGCCCATGCCCAGGGGATCGGCGCGTACGAGACCGGAGGTGCCGTGGGGCATCTTCAGATCGGCGTAGGGGCAATGCCGGGGATCGCCGAGGATCTGGTAGCGCTCCGTGAGCGGAAGATTCGGATCGTGCGTGGCATCGCCGAAGACCCAGGCATCGTCGCCGCGGTACGCATACGTTCGCGAGAGATTCGATTGCGCGTCAGGCGGCGGACTGGAGATCCCGCCGCTGAAATCGTCGCCGATCCGGGTCTCGAACGTGAGAACGCTGTTCGTGGGCAGCGCCGGCGACGGGATCCTGATCACCCACCGTGCCGTGTTCTTCACCGCCGTGGTCGTCGCCGTCAGGTCGGTGGTAAACGGCTGCGGGGAAGCCGAGTCGGGAAGGTCCTCGACGGGCGACGGGATGTACTGGAGGTTGTAGAGCCGCCTGGTGTCATCGAGGCCGCCTCGATCGCACGGGTTGGTCACCTTCACGCATGGCGTCTTGAGCGGCGTGTTGTAAAGACGGATGATCGTGTCGCCGCCGGTGGTCTGGGAGGACCACCACATATGCGTCGGTGCGGACGCGGGCGCGGCCACGTTGCTGCCGTTGCCTGCCGCGTACGAATCGAGGCTGCCGTCACCGTTGAAGTCGACACCCCCGGTGATCGCCGTGATGTCCGCCGGGCCCGGCGCCCAACTGACTCCCTTCAGGACCACGGTGACGGGTGTGGGCACCCCGCCCTTGCCGAGCCAGTCGGGGACCGCGCCCGGATTGGCGATGTTCGTCTGATACGCGTACACACGGAGGTTGACGGTGTCGGTGTTTTTGTAGCGGAGCCGCTCCGGATGAACGACGGCGCGGACGTTCGGATACTTGGCCGGGTCCTTCGCTGGATCGGAGTAGTTGCGCACCGGGGGGAAGGGGAACAGTTCCCCGTGGAGATTGATCAGGATGGCATTCGTGTATTTCGCCGGATGCATGTACATGTCGTCGATCAAGAGGCGCAGAGTCGGCGCGGTCGCCGATTCGAGGCCCGCGGCGACGCGGGCATTGAAGAGGGCCAGCTCGTCCCAGTAGCGCATGCCGTGGTTGTACTGGTCGGCGAGCGCGTACGGCAGCGGATTGGTGAGGTCGGCGCCGTTCTTCACCGCGCCGTCGACCGAGATCCGGCCGTTGAAGAAATCAGGCGGATAGTAGTTGTCCACCGCGGAGCCGCTCGGCATGAGGCCCGGGTAGAAGTAGACGGAGTCGATGGGTGCCGTCGAGTCGGCCGCGCTGTTGACGAACGGCGTGTAGTACGGATCACGGCCGTAGGAGAGTTTGCGAATCCAGTGACGCCGGAACTGCAGACCGGCATGGCGCGACTCGAGATCCTGCATCGCGCTCTCGACGAAGGGCACGACGTTCTCCATGTAGACCCACCACCCGGGCACGTTCTCGACCGCGATCAGATAGATGTCATAGACCTGCGTCGGCGGTGAGTTCTGACCGATTGTGCTCAGGACGCTGGCCACCTCGGCGAGCAGGCGCGTGCCGCCGGCGTCATGGACGTAGACCGCCACGTGGACCAAGCGAAGGTCGTTCGCTCCCGGAACTTTCTGTACCGTGATGCGGCGCTCGAAGAGCCACTCTCCCTTGCCGAGGTCCGTGTTGCCGCTCGCCGGCGCATCGGGCTTTGTCACCCCCGCCTGCGTGGTCAGAATGGTCTGATTGGTCGTGCCGTCGTCGTACGAGTCGAGCACCGAGCCGCTCGATCCGTCGCCCACGCTCTGCACGAGCGCCTTCAGCTCCTCGAGCATCGACAGCGCTTTCTGGGTGGCGAACTGCTTGTTCATGTTGTTCTGTGTGGTGCGATACGCAACCGACAACATGTGGCCCGAGTAGACGATGATCACCGACACGATGGCCAGCGAGACCAGCACTTCCACCAGAGTCATGCCCCGTTCACGGTTCTTCATCGTCAACTCCCATTCGCGCCGACGATCCACGGAGAGCGGGTGAAGAGATAGTTGCCCATCTGCAGCCGCACCTGATCGAGGATTGCCGCGTCGTAATCGATCTCGGAGACGTCATTGCCGGCGGAGAATGTGGCGTTCCCCAGCGCCACGACCGAGCCGCTGATGCTGGCCGGCGGCGATATGTTGCATTGACCTCCGACCCAGATCACGCCGCTGAAGAACGTGTCCGACTGTGGATTGAGAATCAGATTGCCGAGGACGACGAGAATCCCGCTGCCGTTCAGCTTCTTCTGGGGATTGAACGTCGCGTTTCCCTTGACGACGATCAGCGCCATCGAGGGAAGCGGATCGGGCAGTTGCTTCTCGTCGTCGACGACCACGTCGGCCATGGCGATCAGCTCCTGCTGGGTGACGCCGAAGACGGCGGGGATCTGGAACGACTGGGGCGTGGTGTTCTGTGCCGGGTTTCCGGTGACGGTGCCCTTGTTCGTGATCGCGCCGGTGCCGGGGGGATAGGCGATGCCGATGCCTGACGAGCCGCCCTGCACGCGACCCGACTTGGTGACGTTCACGTTGTCCGCGCGCAGCGCATTGAGCGCCGCATTCGCCGGAAGCTGCAGCCCGAGGCGCTGGATCTCGGCGCGCATGATGGCGTGGGCGAGAACGACATTCGGCGGTGTGGACGGCGTCTTCGCCGCGTCATTGCGCACGTAGACCGTCCCTTCGGACTCGATCCGCCAGATCGTTCCGTCCTGCGGCTTGCCGCGGCGCTTGCTGACGTCGAGGACTTTGGTCTTGTCGACGGTATAGCGGCCGTAGACGCTGGGCGGCGCCACGTCGTAGGTGCGCACGATGCCCGTCGTCGGATCGTCGGTCTCGTTCACCGGCGGAACGTGCGGCGGCACGTGGGGACAAACGCCGCCGGGATCGAGTTGCGGATTGAACAGAACCACCGGCTGCTGCTTCTGATGAATGAACCACGACAGCGACTCGTTGATCCCCGCCTGCGCGGCGTTGATGGCCTGACCGTTGTAGGAGAGCTGCCTGGCGACGATCTGGCCGGAAAGGCGCGTGATCGTCAGCATCGTCATGAGCAGCAGCAGAATCATCGTCGCGCCGAAGAGAACCGTGATCAGCGCCACTCCACGCTCGCTGTTGCGCCGCCTGCCCGGGAGAGTTTCTTGTGCCATGCCTGACTCCGATCCCTCAATAGGGACAAAGCATCCGCCGACGGTTCGAAAAATCGCCTGAAACACGAAAGGGGCATTACGCCCCTTTGTTCGCCTTATGTGGAACCCCGTTTACTTCGCTGCGTCAGGTCATTTCGACACTTCCCCGAAAGGTTCGCCAAACAAAAAAGAGGCTTACGCCTCTCAGTTCAGCCTCACGGCCGCGGAAAACTGCTGTGCTTTGATTTACCCCGTCTGATTCGCCCCGAAAACAAAAAAGGGGCTATACGCCCCTCGATCGATATCGAACAACAGCGAAATTCAGATAGTCAACGTCGTCGGTATGTTCTCCTTGAAACGCGACGAAGATATTCGGGCGCCATAAAAAGAATGGTCCGGTCGCATCAGAAAAACGTGAAATCAACCGGTTGGCAGGTTGCTGGGTCACTAAGTTGCAGGGTTGCTGGGTGATATTTCGACCCCAGCAACCCAGCAACCCCTGCAACCCCACCCCCGACCCGTCATACACTTCACCTCATGACCATCACCGGCGCAATCCTCGCTGCCCTGGCTGCCGTCGCCCTCCTCCTCTCCGGTCCGGGAACGCGATGGGAGTGGTGGGACTTCAAAGTCGGCCTTCTGCTCTTTGCGTTCGCGTTCGTCGCCGGGCTGCTGGCGATGCTGATCTCCGGGATAGCCTGGATTCGGACGCGGCCGAATCCGACGGCGGCCGTGGCAACGATCGCCGGTGCACTGATCGTGCTCCTTCCTCTCTCCCAGGTCGCCGGGGCGCGCGGCAAGCCGCGCATCCACGACATCAGCACCGATCTGGCTGACCCTCCCCGCTTCTCGGCGGTTCTGGCCGTGCGCACCAACGCCATGAACGGCGTCCCCGACCACATCGACGACGTCACGGCAGGCCTGCAGCGTCAGGGGTACCCGGATCTCGTCACGCTGGACCTCCCCCTCCCGGCCGATGCGGCGTTTGCCAAAGCCCTCGAAGCCGCAAAAACGATGAATTGGGAGATCGTTTCCACGCGTCCCGCCGACGGCATCCTCGAGGCGACCGACGCCACCGCCTGGTTCGGCTTCCATGACGACATCGTGGTACGCATTCGTCCTGCCGGTGAGCACAGCCGCATCGACGTCCGCTCCACCTCCCGCGTAGGCCGCGGCGACGCCGGCAAGAACGCGGACCGGATCCGGAAGTACTTGGAGCGATTGAGGAGCTAGGAGACGGAGCGCTGGCGTCTCGCCGGCTGGCCCGGGGGCGTCTCGCCCCCGGTCTGACCGCACACCAAACATTTCCTCGTAACCCTCAGCGGCGAGACGCCGCCGAGCCAGCCGGCGAGACGCCAGCGCTCCGTGGCCCCCCGACGTACAATTCGGACCCCTGATGCCCGACCCCGACTCCTCCGCCACACGGCAACGCATCGTCCTGATCGACGACAGCGCGAACGACCTGCAGGTGACGCGGCGGTTTCTCGAGCGACGCGGCTTCGACGTGTCGGCGGCGACGTCGGGTGAGGATGGGCTGGCCCTGGCCCAGGCCATCACGCCGGCCGCCTTCGTCGTCGACTACCGGATGCCGGGCATGGACGGCTTCGAGGTCACGCGGCGCATCAAGGCAGACCCGGTCCTCCAAACCATTCCGGTCCTCATGCTGACCGGGGCGGATACGGCGCAGGCGGTCGTGGAAGGGCTCGAGTCGGGCGCCGATGATTTCGTGACCAAAGGCTCCGACACGGAGATCCTGCTGGCCCGCCTGCGGGCGTTGCTGCGCATGAAGCGTTACCAGGACCAGTTGCGCAAGTTGAACCAGCAGATCACCCGCGACCTGCAGATCGCGCGGCGCGTCCAGGAAGCGCTCGTGCCGAACGGCTCCTTTCGCGCCCCGCGTATCGAGATCCGCTCCGCGTACATCCCGAGTGAGACGCTCTCGGGCGATTTCTACGACTACTTCCTGCAGGACGAGCTGATGTACCTGTTCGTGGCCGATGTCTCCGGACACGGCCTGCCGGCATCGATTCTGGTGGCCCTGCTCAAGAGCTACATCCACACCGAGACCAACGCCCACATGTCGTTGTCCTCGTTCATGTCCAATCTGAACGACTTCCTCTTCAGCGTTTCGCTTCCGACGCAGTTCGCCACTGCCCAGCTCTTTCGGATCGACAGCGCCGGAAACCTGGTCTACTCCAACGCCGCGCATCCGCCGTTCCTGCTGTTTCAGCGCAGCAGCGGACGCACGGTGATCCACGAGGCTCCCAGCCATCTCCTCGGCGCGAGGCCCTCGATGTTGTTCGAGGAAAATCGGCTGCAGGTCTCGCCCGGAGACACGCTCTTCGTCTATACCGACGGCCTGACCGACCGGCGGGATTCATCGGGAGACTTCTATTCGCTCGACCGCATTGTCGCCCTTATGGACAGAGGGCGTGACTTTGAATTAACGGCGCTCTATGAACTGATTTATGGAGATGTATCGGCATTCGCCGCCACCGATGATTTCCGTGACGATATTGCATTTATCGTTACGCGCTTCCATTGAAGTATGATGGCTGGAATCGTCCGTTAGCGACTCTCTCTCTCGCTATCCCGCAACTCATTGAATCTTTAGGCCCAACAATCGATGCGTACTACTGTAGCCACCAAACTTGGAACCGTATTCGGATTTAGCCTCGTAATCCTGGTCGTCATCGGCTCCGTTGCCTTTTATGACACAAAAAATCTGGTTGCTGTCACCGCCGCCCGGGCACAGGCGCGGCAGTTTCTGTGGGACCTCGAGCAGCTCGTAGCCAATCTGCGGGGAGCGGAGAACGAGCAACGAGGGTATCTACTCACCGGCGACCCTGCCTACCGCGTCGAGTATCAGAAGTCGACGGCGACGCTCGCGCCGGTAGTCGCCGATCTCAAAAAGAAGGATCCGGCCCTTCGCGCGCGCGTCGAAGCACTCGAGCCCCTGATTGCCGCCGCCATCCAAGAGCTCGATCACGGAATCGCGTTACGCGACAAGAACGGAATGCAGGCTGCCATCGCCGACGTCCGCGAAGGCACCGGCGGCAAGGCCATCGCCGAGATCCGTAGAGCCGTCACCGACATCGGGGCGCTGGAGCAAGAGGTCCTGGACAAGCGCGCCGCCGAGGCCACGTCCTCGGCCACACGGACGTTCGTGACCATCGGCTTTGGAACCCTCTTCGCCTTGATCGCTGTCTCCATCGCCTCGGTGGTCATGTCGCGCGGCATCACACGTCCCGTGCGGAAGCTCGTCGCCGGCACGGAACGGATCGCCGCCGGCGAGCTGTCGAGTCGCATCAAGGCGGAGAGCCGGGACGAGATCGGCGAGCTGGCCGGCTCCTTCAACCGCATGGCCGAGTCGCTCGAAGTACGCACGCGCGCGCTGAATGAAAGCGGCGGCGCCATCACCGGAGGCATCCGCGTCATGACCAACGGCAGCGACATGCTGCTCGTCCGTTCGATGGAACAGTCGCAACTCGCCGAGCGCTCCGCGCAGTCGCTGGTCAAGGTGCGCGACATCACCGAACAGGTCGTCCGCACCGCCGAGGGCGTCACCACCCGCACAGAAGACTCCGCCACGCGCGCTACCGAGCTGCGGGCATCGAGCGAGGAAGTGCGCACGATCATGACCCATCTCTTCGAGTCGGCCGCGAAGACTTCCTCGTCGACGACGCAGATGTCCGCGGCCTCGGTGCAGATGTCCGCGATGACCTCGGCGCTGGCCTCGGCCGGTGACGACGTGCTGGCCTTCGTTTCCGAAATGGAAGCGACCACCAACGAGCTCGGCTCCGCCGCCCGATCGACCGCCGACCTCTCGCGCCGCGCGCGCGAGGAGGCCGTGGCCGGACGTTCCGCCGTCGATGAGACCGTGACCGGCATCGAACATTCTCGCGAGCTCACCGAACGGGCCGCGGACGTGATGGGCGACCTCGCCACGCGCGTCGGGCAGATCCGCCAGATCCTCGAGGTGGTCGGGCACGTCACGCAGCGCACGAACCTGCTGGCGCTGAATGCCGCCATCATCGCCGCGCATGCCGGAGAACAGGGCCGCGGATTCAATGTCGTGGCCGAGGAGATGCGCGAGCTGGCCGAACAGACGCGCAAGTCGACCAACGAGATCAGCACCATCGTCAACGGCGTGGCCAGCGCGTCGCAGGCTGCCGTTACCGCGATGCAGGACGGCGTCGACCGCGTCCGCGGTACGGTCGATCTGGCCCGGAACGCCAGTGCCTCCCTCGGCCGTATCGTCGAGACGTCGACGACGTCGTTCGAGATGTCGGAGCGCATTTCGGCGTCGCTGCAGCAACAGGCCTTCGCCACGCGCAATCTGCACGGCACGGCCTCGAAGATGAGCGATCACATCAGCGAGAGCCGGCGATCGATCGAGGAGCAGGCCCGCGCCGCCACGCTGCTCGCGCAGGAAGCGGAAGCCGTTCACAACATCGCCGCGCAGGTGCGCTCGGCCAGCGAGCATCAGTCCAACGCCGCCCGCGGCATCGCCGAGGCAATGGAGCAGATCGACGTCGACGCCCGCACCATCCGCGACATCGTCCGCCGCCAGCTCGGCCAGTTGGAGGAGGTCTCGGGCGCATCGACCTCGATGAGCGACATCGCCCAGAAGAACAACGCCCTGGCCGAGGAGTTGACCGAGACCGTACGCACCCTGGCGAGGAGTGCCGAGAAGTTCGAGCAGGTGGTGGGGAGGGTGGGGGCGTAAGGGTTCTCGATGGAGTTGTCGGTTGTCGGGTTGCGCGGTCTCGGGGTTGCGCGGTCTCGCGGCATGAAGCGCCGCGGAGAGGCGCAATCCACCTGTGGGATTGAGATCGGTCAAATCCAACGAATCATCCTTGCCGACGCGAAGGATATTGCGCGCGAGGCGGCTCTAACTGTCGGAGGCTCGATATGTTTCTCAGCCGTTCGTTGCTCATTCTCCTTGCTGCTGCCGCAGCCCTGCCGATCGCCGCTCAGGATCACGGATCCGATCGAACCTGCCTGACCGACGCGGGCACCTCGACGTACGTGAGCGGAATGCATCGCGCCAATGCGCCGCGGTTCCCGAGAGCGCTGGCGACCTCCCCGACGGCGGGCGTGGAGATGCGAAACGGGATGTTCGTGGTGCAGAAAACGCCGGCGAACTCGCTGCTCGATCATCCGAATGACCTCGAAGGGAAATCGGTCGTTTTTGCACCGGCCGGCGTCGATCGTTATCGAGCGACCACCGTTCCGCTGCAGTACGACACGAACGTGGGAACGGCACTGCGCACGTTCGTGAACAACGGCGCCTCGGACTGGCCTTACATCCGAGTCACGCTGACCACCGTCAAGCTGCCTCTGTTCGGGCAATCGGTGGACACCATCTACCTCACGGCGTTCAACAGCATCGCCTTGTCGCCGCCGGGGTTCACTCCCGCCACGCAGTACGACAGGATGGAAGCGATCTTCGTGAAGGAACCGACGATCGCGCCGCTGCTGATGACCAACAGGCGCCCAGCCACGCTGCTCCTTCCGACCGTGTACGAGCGCGAGTCGGCCGATGGCATCGTGGTCACCTGGCGCGCCGGCGGGGCGTTGTCGTACGACGTGCAGGCGAAGATCGCCAAAAGCGGCGAGATCACGTTTTCGTACCGGACACTGGGCGAGGTCACGTGGGGCGCGGTGTTGATCACCCCCGGTGTCGGAGCGTTTCTTCCGGGGCTGACCACCGTGGCCCAGCTCGACGATCCGGCCGATGACGTTGCCGCCGAGGCGCCGGAATCCGCGCGCGCCGCCCTCGACATCCGCTCGGTCACGCTGCAGCAGGCCACGGCGGTGGGCGGCTGTCTGCTCACGATCGGCACGGGAGGCACGCCGGCCACGATGATGCCGCCGCTCGGCGACGGCATCATCGTGAAGGTCACCTTCGGCGACGCTCCGCCCTTGACGATGACGCTGTTATGGAACAGCGAGGTCATCGTCACGCAACCGGGTCGTGCCATGCGCGACACGGCAACCGCCGGCATCAGCGGCAATCAGATTCAGATCGCATTCACGGTCGACTCTCTGCGCCCGATCGCCACGACCACGCACATGGTGATCGAGACCTCGCTCCAGTCGATGACGTCGGTCGCCGACCGCCTGGTGGAGGACGTGCCGCTGACAGACGGCAACGTGCCGGGCGTGGAGCTCTCGTCGGCGAACGGCGCGGAAGTCCGGATGCCGATCATTGATGCCTTCACCTGGCCCATCATCGATCTGCAGAGCGTATGGGAAAGCGTGCGCGGCGCGGGCTCATTCACCGATGCACAAATCGACGGCGTGGCCATCTTCCAGGATTTCCACAACGACATGACGATCTCCAACGCGGCCTACGCCACGATCGGCAATCCGCAGGACGAAGGCGTTTCGATGTTCGCCACGCACACGCCGGCCTTCCCGCGCGTACCGAACCTCATGAATCTCAACGATGTGAACTATGGCAACCTCGCGCCGCTGGACGAAGGACGGATCGTGTTGCACGAGTTCGGACATCGGTGGTTGCAATTCGTCGAGACGATGGAGAACGGAGCCGCGACGATGACTCTCAATCCTCAACCGGCGCATCCGCCGCAGTTCGCTTCGGCGCCGGCCGCGTTTCCGGTCGTGAACGCCTACGACACGTCGACCATGGGCGGCGGCTACTTCGCGCAGAACGGCAACAGCTTCACCTCGTCGCCATGGAGCCCCTACGGCTACAGTTGGCTCGATCTCTACCTGATGGGACTGGCCGCGGCGGAAGAGGTGCCCGTTACCTACGTCATCGACAATTCCAACCCGCGACTTGGCAACGCCTACAACCCGCCCGGCAACGTCACCGTCACCGGCACGCGGCACGATGTGGCGATCCAGCAGGTGATCGACGCCATGGGCCCGCGCCGGCCATCGACGGCAGCGAGCCCGCGCGTGTTCAACGTGGTCTTCGTGATGGTTGCAGCGCCGGGGCACGACGTCGATGTCGATCTTGCCCGCGTCGACAGCGCGCGACGCGTATTCGCCGCCAACTTCGTGAAGGCCACCGGCAATCGAGCGTCGGTGAATACTCTGTTCTTCCCTCCATCGCCGCGCAGACACGCGGTGCAGCCGTAAAGTGAGGGAAGGGGGGCAGGAGCGATGGATTCCTCGGCTCGTTGATACTTCACACCGATTTCACGGGCGTGAGAAGCGACGCACGACGGAGCGCTGGCGTCTCGCCGGCTCGAAGCCGTTGAACAATCGGCATCCTCGCCTGCTCCCGCCACGGCGATACCATTACCGGACTGATGCGTCCATCGGACACCACCCCCCGTCCTCGCCGGCGGCTGCAGATCGGCTTTCTCGGACGCATCATCATTGCGCTCACGGCGGCGGGGCTGATTCCGCTTGCACTCGTTTCGTTCCGCTTCGCGGATCTCAATCGCGAGGCCATGACGTCGCAGGTGCTGCAGACGCATGCGCTTTCGGCCAATACCGGGGCGGACCGGATCAGCAGCACGGTCTCGGCGTGGGAAACGTTGATCGATGCTCTCGTGGCGGCGCCTGAGGTCGAGAATGATCCCTCCTCGGCGGCGGCGAAGGAGACGGTGCGGAGCCTGCTCCAGTCGCGCGGCGATCTCGTGGCGGTGGTAATTCGCGATCCCAATGGGGCGGAGATCTTTCGCGGACAGAAGAAGTCGGCGGCCTCCGTCATCCAGGGCATCGTGGCGAAGCCGCAGCGGGAGCGGTTGGAGATGATTCACCCGGAGAGCGGCGGGGCCTGGCTGTCGATCGTGCGGACGCTGACGAACGGGGGGCAGGCGACGGCGATCTTCGATGCCCGCGCCCTCGAAGAGGCTCTCCGATCCTCCGAGCTCGGCGAACAGGCGCTGCGCGTTCTGATCGACCGGAGCGGGCATGCGGTCGTGGGAAATCCGGAAGCCGTGGCCGGCGTCCCCCCATCCCTGCTGAACATCGCGGCAACAGGACGGATCCGCGGCGCCGGGCGCTTTCCCGCGGCCGGAGGCGGCGTGGCGGTGGGGGCGTACGCGCCGGTGGATGGGACGCCGTGGGTGGTGGTCTCGACGCAGCCGGCGACGGTGGCGGAAGCGATCGCGCACAATTTGCGCGAGAGATCGCTCTTCGCGGTCATCGCCGCGCTCCTGCTTGTGGCGGCACTATCCGTGGCCGCCTGGTTCGCGGTGGTGCGGCCGTTGCGCGATCTGCTCGAGGCGCAGAGCGAGATGGGATTCCTCCCCGCCGGCGGCGGCAGCGACATCGACCGGCTGCGCTCCTCGCTCGATCTGCTGCAGAAACGGGTGCATGCCCGGGAGGAGCTGGGGAACGTCTTTCTGGGCCGCTATCAGGTGCTGGAAGTGGTCGGGCAGGGTGGCATGGGAATGGTGTTCCGAGGGTGGGATCCGAAGCTCCAGCGGCCGGTGGCGCTCAAGACCATCCGGCTCGGCGACGACGTTCCAGCGCCGGAGCGGGGGAATCTGGTGGAGTCGCTGGTGCGCGAAGCGGTGACGGTAGCGCAGTTCCATCACCCGAACGTGGTGGCGGTCTTCGACGTGGAGGAGTCAGGCGATTCGGCGTTCATCGCCATGGAGTACGTCGACGGCGTGAGTCTCGACAGTCAGATCGATGGCCGCCCGCTTTCGATCGAACAGACGCTGGCGGCCGGCCTGGCGCTGGGACAGGCGCTGGAAGCGGCGCATGGCGCCCATGTGATCCATCGCGACATCAAGCCGGCCAACATCCTCATCTCGTGGGACGGAACGGTCAAAGTCACCGACTTCGGGATCGCCGAGCTGTTGAGTGCTCTGACGGACGTCAGCATGGTCTTCGGTACGCCCGGGTACATGGCGCCGGAGCTGATCGCCGGCCGCGGCTCGCTGCCGGCGGGAGACCTGTTCAGCGCCGGCGTGACTCTGTATCAGTGCCTGACCGGATTCGCGCCGTTCGACCGGCCGGGCATGAAAGAGACGCTGGAGGCAACGCTCCGCTATGATCCGCCGCCTCCGACCGCGGCGAACCCTCTGACTCCCCTGCTGCTGGAAACAACCGTGATGCGAATGCTGGCCAAGGATCCGTCGGAACGCCTCTCCCGCCCCGCGGAGCTGGTGGCGTTGCTGCGCCGGATGAACGCGGAACAGAAGTTCACACTCAACCCAACCACGCACACGGCCCGGCGCACGATGACGAAGCACGCCGACCCGATGTACGTGCCTACCATCTCGTTATCGAAAGCCGATGTCTGAACGAAAAACAGCCGCTCTCGCCGCCGTCCTTTTTCTGGCCGCCATCGCCGCGTCCGCCCAAACGGCGGATCAGCCGGTGCCTCGCGCGGGCGATACCGTGGCCTGGTACACCGTCCGCCCGGGCGATACGCTCATCGGCATCACCATTCATTACCTCGGCTCTCCTTCGCTCTGGACGGAGAACATGCGCCTCAACCCGCAGATCCACGATCCCAAACATCTGAAGCCGGGATCGCGAATCCGGGTGATCGTCGCCCGGCAGCTCCCGAAGAGAAATGCGCTGGTCGACCGCGTGGCCCGGCGCGTCGACGCCAAACCGGACCCTCAGCCATGGGCGGCGGCGCACGAGGGCGACCTGCTCAAGGAGAACGACGGCGTCAGGACCTACGAGAAGTCGTCGGCCGATCTCAGGTTCGACGATGGCTCGCACCTGACCATGACCGAGAACTCGCTCCTCTTTCTGAAGGAGATGAAGCCGGCGCAGCGCGGTCCCGTCAGCGAGACCATCGAGATCATCGACGGACAGATCGACGTGGCCAGCCGTCCGAAGAAGAAAGCGACCGCCGAGCTTCACGTGGTCATCGGTGGGACGTCGATCAGTCACAACGCCTCGGCAAACCGACCCGTGGCCACGCGCAGCCGCAAGGCCTCCGACGCGAAGGCGCAGGTGATGGTGTATGGCGGCTCGTCAGTGGTCTCTTCGGCGGGGAAAAACGTCGATGTCGCTGCCGGAATGGGAACGCAGGTCGAGCAGGGGAAGGCGCCCGAGCCTCCACAGAAGCTGCTGCCGGCGCCGGCGCTTACTGAGCCGATGGTGGAGACAACGCTCCGCTCCGGCTTCGGCTGGACGAGCGTTCCCGACGCCGCCTCGTACACCATCGAGATCTATCGCGACGCCGATGCCACGCAACTGGTCGAACGGGCCACCGGGATCCGCGAGACCTCGTGGCGGACAAGCACGCTTCCCTACGGCGACTTCTACTGGCGCGCCACGGCGGTCAGCAAGACGGGCCTCGACGGGTTCCCGGCCAGAGTGGCGCATTTTCGGAACGCGGCGGGGCTGCAAGGGAACGTGGCCGAGGATGTTCATGCGGCGGGGAGCATCGAGGGGGCGCCGCCGATGGCAGGGGTCCGGGTGATCGCATGGCGCGACGACGGCAACGGCGTCCCCGACGACGCCGACGTCCGCGCCGGCGAGACGCGCACCGATGCCGCGGGACGATTCTCCTTCGATGGACTCACTCCGGCGGTCTACTGGATCGCCGTCGATTCCCTCAGCATTGCGCCGACAAGTCTCAATTCCGGCGCCGCCGCGGAGTCGATCTGGGCGGAACAGACATTCGGCTCGGCCGGCGCGCTCTGCTCCGACGGCTCGGGGGCGCCGGTCACGCGCGCGGCGGCAGGTCCGTGCGTCGGCGGCCGTTGGGCCTCGCGGTCGGACGACCCCGGGAAACTGTCGACGTCGAAACATCTCGCGCGTATCGACACCACCGACCCGGCGCTGCGGGCGACGGCATCCTTCGGCTTCAGCTTCAATGTCGTCGACAACGCCGACGATGCGGAGGAGACACGGAGCCGGCAAGGCTCGCTGCGGCAGTTCATCCGTAATGCGAACGCCATCGCCGGCCCGAATGCCATGCGCTTTCTCCCGGCAACGGGGGTGGAACCGCGGCCGTGGTGGACGATTCACTGCGCGACGCCGCTGCCGCGCGTGACCGACGGCGGTACATCGCTCGATGGAGCGGCCTGGATGGCAGCCGATCCGGCGCGCCTTCGCACCGCCGCCAAAGAGCAGCGGCCCGATCTCGAAGTGGAGTTTGCCGGCACGGGAGAGGCGTTGGCGACAGGGGCGGAAACGACGATCGCCTCGATGGCGTTGCAGTCCGCCGGCACCGCCGTGCGGGCAGGAGCGGCGCTGAGCGCGCGGAATCTTCTCATCGGCGTTCATCCTGACGGCACGCCCGGTCCCGCCGGCGAGACGGGCATCATCAGCGACGCAAGCGACCTGCGCCTTGACACCGTGACGATCGCCGGGCGGTCGACCGGACTCGTCATCGAGTCCTCGAATGCTCAGATCCGAAACACGGCCATCCTCCGCGCCACGAACGGCATCGTGATCCGCGGGGGGGCATCGGGCAACAGCCTGCTCGGCGATCGATTTGAGGACATCTCCGGCACGGCCATCCTCTTCGAGCCGAAGGGAGAGGCTCGGCCGTCGCGAAATCGCATCAGCGAGGCGGAGTTCGTCTCGGTCGGTACGCCCACCGCCAGTACCGGCGTCGCGTCGTCGGCCCGAGCGGGCGGCTGCGCTTACGACGACTCCGCGGTGAACCGCGGCATCGCCGTCCCCGTCATTGGAGGATTCGAGACCGTTCCGGGCCGCCTGCGCTCACTCTTCGGGAAAACCTGCGCCGGGACGACGGTCGAGATCTACGCCGGCACGGTCGGCCGCCGAACCACCGCCAGGTTCGTCCGGTCGCTCTCGCCCGAATACGACGGGACGTTCCGCGTCCTCGTCGAGAACATGACCAGCTCCACGCGAACGCTGGTGAACGCCACGGACAAAGACGGCAACACGTCGCTGTTCGCGACGTCGGAGCCGCCGCAGTCCACCAGGACGAAGTGATTTCGCACCTCCCGAAGCGCGGCTGCGCCGCCGGGCACAGACAAGAGTGTCTGTGCCTCGATCGTGACCATTGCAGACAACGGCTGATTTACACTGTGCCGCGGGAGAGAGCTACGGCCAAGCGGTAGGCATGACCGGCCGGCGCATTGACGATGACGAAACTGCTGCGCAGATTGGGTTTGGCGAAGGAGCGCAGGAGCGAGGCGCGCCTCAAGTTGACCGTCATGGTCGTCGTCGGCGTCAGCCGCCATCAGGGAAGCCTGATCGATATCTCCAGGAAAGGGGCCAGCGTCCAGTCCTTCTCCGCGGTCAAGCCCGACGAACGAGTCCTGTTCACGTTGCGCTTCCGGCACCTGAAGATCGAGCTGAGCGGAATCGTCCGCGGATGCCGGGTGGTGGCCATCAATCCGCGCCCCACCTACATCTCGCGGCTGCAGTTCGTCGACGTCAGCGAGACCGTCCGTGAATCGCTGGAAGAATTCATGCGCATGATCGAGGAAGTAGGCCGGCGAACGTGGAAGCGTACCGAGGACGGATACTCGCGGCGCACCAACGGAACCCCGCGAGCGATCATCGCCGTCTACACGCAGTTGGTGAAGCGGGACAGCATATGGGAAGAGACGCTGGTCTTCGATCCCGAGCAGCCCGAAGACGGCGTCACCCTTCCGTCGGGGACGCCGACCGCGGAGATCGCCCACTTCTGCGAAATGTACGACGCGGCGGATGCGGACGGGCGGACGTTGCTGCAGCAACAGGCCGAGACCCTTTGCAACGTGAACGAAGACGCTCACTGACACGTTTGAGCTCACGCGGAGACGCGGAGAAGATGATGCGTAACTTCTTTCTCCACGTGCTCCGCGCCTCCGCGTGAGGCTGGCTTTCGGCGTGACCTCGGCGGCTAGAATAGACGTCATGACACGATTCGTCGCCGCGCTCGCGATCACCCTCAGCCTGGCCACCTCCTGCCTTGCCGGAGACACGCTCGCCGATGCCCTCCGGATCATCCAGGGGAAGGAGATCGTCGATCTCACGCACAGCTTCAGCCCGACCACGCCCGTATGGGGCGGCTTCGGACAGGCGACGATGAGCGCCGCGTGCGATCCGAAAACGCACAGTCCCTACACCATCGAGCATGACGGCTTCCGCACGACGTTCTATTCGATGGTTGGACAGTACGGCACGCACGTCGATCCGCCGGCGCATTTCCGCAGCGACGGCATGACCATGGACGAGATTCCGCTGAAGCAGATGATCCTGCCGCTGGTCGTTTTCGACATCACGCCTCTCTTGGCCAAGGATCCGAATCACGCCCTCACCATCGACGACATCAAGGCGTGGGAAAAAGAGCACGGCAAAGTTCCGGTCGGCGCATTCGCCGCGCTGCGCACGGACATGAGCAAAGAGTGGACGTCGAATCCCGCGCACTTCAAGCGCTCGCCGTTTCCGGCGTGGTCGCTTGCCGCCATCAGGTTTCTGTTCGAGGAGCGGAAGGTCACGGCGATCGGACACGAGTCACTCGACACCGACACGACCGAGACGATGGATTCGGAGACGTGGATCCTGAAGCAGAATCATTATCAGATCGAGGCCATGGCCAATCTCGATAAGGTGCCGCCCGCCGGCGCCGTCATCGTGGTCACCTGGCCAAAGGTGGAGCACGGCGTCGGCTTTCCGGCGCGGGCGTTTGCGATACTGCCGTGAACCATCGACCGATCGTGATTCGAAACATCCTCGCAGTCCTGCTGCTCGCCGTTTCCGCTCGCGCTAACCAGAGTGCTCTTTTCGATCGCTGGGTTGCAGCCGCGGGCGGACGCCAGCGGTTGGAGTCGGTCGCGGCGATCCATCGCGTCGACGCAATCGACGAGGATGGGATGCCAGGCGTCCGGGAGGAGTGGACGACGTCGGCGCTTCAGCGGCGCGAGCGGCTCTCCCACACGCGCGATGAAGCGATTACCGTGTACGACGGAAGGCACGGCTGGCGCCGCGACTGGAACGGCTTCGTCGAGAACCTGGCCGGCGCCGATCTTCGTGCGCAGTCGGATCTGGCCTTGATCCACTCGTTCGCCGCGCTGACGGGCGTGGCCGGTGCGCCGTCGATCGTCGACGAAAACACTCTCGAGTTTCACGCGAAAGGCGGCTCCGCGGTCCGGTTCGTGCTCGATCGTGAGACCGCGCTGCCGCTGCGCGCGGAGATGCCGTCTTTCGACGGAACCCGTACGGTCACGTTCTCCGATTGGCGGGAGGTCGACGGCATCTCCATCGCCTTCGGCGAGACGTGGACGACCGGGCCGAACAAGACAACCGCGCATCTGCAATCGATCGAGCTCGTCCCGCGCGACCGCGTCGATCTGGCCAGGCCATCACCCGGACCGGAGGACACGTTCTATCTGCGCCGAGGGGCGGCGGTGGAGACGATTCCGTTCAACTTCGACAACAACCACATCATGGTGCTGACGACGGTCAACGGAGTCGGTCCGATCTGGTTCCTCGTCGACACCGGCGCCAATTACTCGATCATCAACCAGTCACGCGTGAGCGAGTTTCGTCTGACACCGTATGGCGGATTGACGACCATCGGCGGCGGCAGCGCGGCGACGTCGGGCTCGTACGTCGACCACGTCACCTATCGCCTGAGCGAGGTGGAGTTGCGGGACCAACATGCCGCGGTCCTGGAATTGCGCGGTCTCGAAAAACTCTACGGCATGCCTCTCGGCGGCCTCCTCGGATTCGACTTTCTCAGCCGCTTCGTCACCGATATCGATTATGTGTCCAAAACCCTGACCCTGCATCCGCGGACGTTTGACACGTCGCGGATCGGAGGCGAGCGCGTGCCGCTGGTGATGCAGGGGGAGCAGCCGTATTTCGGCGGCAGCATCGTGGTGCGCGGAGAATCGATTCCGGCCTGGTTCATCCTCGACGTCGGAGCCGCCGATACGATCACCTTCACCACACCGTTCATCGCCGAGCATCACCTTCTCGAGCGCGCCGGCGATGCGCAACGGACCGTGCACAAGTTCAGCGCGCCGGATGTCGAGGCCTTCAATCCGACGAACATCCGCGGCCTGATCGATGCGGTGGTGATCGGCGGTATCACGCTCCCCCACGTGCTGGTGAATCTGTCGGCCGCGAAGTCCGGCGCCTACACCAGTCCTGCCTTTTCAGGAAACATCGGCGAGACGCTCCTCTCGCGATTCGCCCACGTCATCCTCGACTACGGCCGCGGCGTCATGATCCTTCAGCCGCGGCCCTCGACCACGCGCCCGTTCGAGGAGCGCAAGACCTTCGGGATGACCATCATCGCCGGAAGCCCCGACCTGCACCATTTCACGATCAGCGCGGTGGGGACCGACTCCGCGGCCGCCGCGGCCGGATTTCAAAAAGGCGACGTCATCACCGCGATCGACGGCTCGCCGGCGGCCAGATGGAACCTCGCCGGCATCCGCAACGTGTTCACGAGCGAGGGAACCCAGCACGAGGTAGTCGTCACGCGGGGCGCGCAGGATGTGACGATCCACGCGACGATCGCGATGACGCCGGTGTCGGGGCTTCGGTGACATACGGCCTTGGTCCGGAGCGCTGGCGCCTCGCTGGCGTGTTACCGCGGTATCACCCGTTTGTCGATGTGACCCAGAGACGACGAATCCGCAGAATGACACAGATGCACGCAGATAAACCGCCTTCCATCTGCCTTCATCTGCGCCATCTGCGGATGAAGCTTTTCATCTCCCACCGCGTTGTGGCACTTTAGACTTTTCGACCGCCTTGGTTTCCCTTTCCGGCAGAGGAGAGTTTGTCGAGGGCCACGCAAAAGATTAACCTGTTGACCCCAACGATGAAACCGCTCGCGAAGTATCTACTGGCCGGGTGTTCGGTGCTGGTCCTTCTGGTGATCGCCGGCGTCGCGGCCGTGGCGTGGTATGTCCGGACACACGGGGATGACCTGCTCGCGCAAGCTCGAGAAGTGCGCTCTGACGGAGTGAAGGCCGGCAAGGATCTGACCGAGGAACGATGTGTCGATGACGCTCTCTCGCGGTATAGCAATGATCGAGGAGTCATCGGTGGGGTCCGAACCAGAGTGTGGCTTTCGGGCTGTCTGGAGGCGAGTCAACCCACCGAAGGCTTTTGTAGCGGAGTGCCACCGGAAAGCGAGTTCGTGAGAACCGCCAAATGGCAGGTTGACCAGTGCCGTTCACGGGGTCTCGCGGACGACTCGACCTGTCCGAATATTCTCGCCGAGGTCCAGCAATACTGCCGTGGAGCCAGCAGGTCAGCGAAACTCGCCGCTGTCCCTCGCCACTAAGCTGCCTTCGGATCATCGCGTCACCTCATGACGCTGATTTCTCACCTTATCGACCAGATCCGACCTCGTCCATATGTTCGTCCCCGCGGATTGCGCCAGGGTCGCGGGCAGGCGCAGGGAGCCATCTCGATTGATTCCGACGATGTCCTCCGCCTCAACAACGAAGAGCATGTTTCCCCTATCGGCAGGTTGATCGACGAATAGCGCGACATCGCTGCCGATTTCGCCGGGGGTGGCAAACCGTGAATCCGTCTTGCAAATCGTCGTGTTACCAACGCGGAACGTGCCGACCGGCACGAAATAGTAGTAGTACACACGGGTCAGATGATTGCCGAAAACGCGTTCCGGAGTTACCTGCAGCAGTTGTCCGGGGATGCCGGCCCAAAATCCGTATGCTTTTCCACTGACGCGCGCCAGAACGACCGACCGGCTGTGAGTGATGAGGTCTTCGAAGCTACCGCGCTTACGTGTAAAGGGCCGGTCCTGGATGATGGAACCTACCGATACGCAGCCATTGCCATTGGTCTGCGGCAGGGCAAGCAAGGCCGCCACGCCCGCGCCATGCTCTGGCAACACCTCCCCGTTGACGGTGCCCACGGGAGTTACTGCAATCGATGCCTCGACCCACGCCGGCGCCTGCGCTCCTGCCAGCGTGATCGTCGCCGGCATCGCTTCGCGGACGTCAGGCGTCGCGGCAGTAGCATGCCAGACGCAGAAGAGTGGAAAAAGAAATGAAACGGTGACGGGTAAGATTTTCAGACCTTCGTTTTTTTACTTCGGCTAAACCACTGACATAAGTGATCTTACGGTGTCGCGATTTCGGCACCTGCACGGTGCGATCGTTATTCGCAGTGCCCTTCGCGTGCGTTCAAACCCAGTGCCCGCGAGCTCGCGACAGTAAGAATCCTTCAACCGATCGTTTCCTCGTCGTTGACAGCGTACCCGCGCATCGCGCCGTAGACTCGATCAAACGCCATGCCCAAGGCACACGATCCATTAGGACGTCTCCGTATCGCCGAACCGTGCCAGGCCGGCTGGGAGGGAATGGCCGGCGATGAGCGGGTGCGTCACTGCACGCTCTGCAGCCTCAATGTCTACAACTTCGCTGAGATGACACGCGACGAAGTGCGCGCGCTCATTCTTCGGACAGAAGGACGAGTCTGCGCACGTCTGTACCGGCGCGCCGACGGTACGGTGATCACTCGCGACTGCCCGACGGGAATGCGAGCGATGCGGCGGCGGGCGTCGCGCGTGGCGGCCGCGTTGATCGCGGCACTGTGCAGTCTCCCCGCCTTTGCATTCGGTGCCAAGGCCGGCGAGAAGCCGCGGCTCAAGACCCATGGATCCAGGGTCAAGCTCGAAATCGAACGCGTGGCCACGTCGCAGCCGGCGGTGTTCACCGGCGTGGTTCGTGAAGAGGCAGGTGACCCGATCCGCGGGGTCACCATCACAATCCGAGGCGAGACTGCAACGCGCGTGTTCACCGCGGTCACGGACATCCATGGTGCCTTCAACATCACTCCGCTGGACGACGGGCTCTATCGCGTCGAGGTGACACTCCCATGCTTCCGAGAGGCGAAGATGGAGCACCTGCAATTGAAGGCAGGCGAAGTGACGCACGCCAGCGTCGCCCTGAGGTTGGATCTCACGACCACGATTACGCTTGGACGCGTCGCCGATCCGCTGATAATGAACGATGGCGTAGGCGTAAGGTTTTCGCAGGACTTCATCAACAAACTGCCGTTCTGAAACCAGAGGAGTATTTCGATGGCGCATAAGGTGAACCTCGCCGAAACGTTCAAACAGTTCCACGGTTACTTCCAACCGAAGATCGTCGGCGAGCTGAATGGGCAGGAAGTGAAGTTGGTGAAGGTGAAGGGGGAGTTCGCCTGGCACTCGCACGAGCAGGAAGACGAGATGTTCCTCGTGGTGGCCGGGGAGCTGACCATCGAGCTTCGCACTGGTCCCGTCGTCCTGAGCGCGGGTGAGATGTACATCGTTCCGCGCGGCGTCGAGCACCGTCCCGTTGCCGCCGAGGAAGCGCACGTCATTTTGTTCGAGCCGGCCGGGACGCTCAACACCGGGAACGTTCGAAACGAGCTGACGGTCGACGCCCCGCAGAGGATGCTATGACGGAGCAGCACGTGTCCGTCGATTCGATGACGTGGGTCCTCCCGGAGGATTCGCCGGCGGTGGAGCGCCTTCCGGGCTTTCGCATTCGCAATCTCTGGCGAGGTGCCAACGGCGCGCACGCGCAACTCGTGGAGATCGATGCCGGAGCCTGCTTTGACGGCATCGAGGTTCACGGGCCTGGCCCGGAAGAGGTCTTTGTCGTCTCGGGTATCTTCAACGACGGTGTTCGCGACTACCCGCCTGGTACGTTCATCCATGCTCCTGCCGGCAGCGCGCACGTCCCACAGTCATCGACCGGTTGCGTGCTGTTCCTCTTTTACCCGGAAGGATGAGGGACCGCACCCTTGGGGTGACGGCGGCACTTTCGACTTTAGACCTGACATGTTCGGCGAAGAGTAAGTGAGGAGCAAGCGATGACTTAAGCCGTGCACGGTCGGAGCGCTGGCGTCTCGCCGGCTGGCTCGGCGGCGTCTCGCCGCTGAGGTTAACCACGAATGTAGGAGAGTGGCTAGCTGGTGGATTCAGTGTCCAGGGGCGAACCCATACAGTGGCGTGTGCTTCTGGCCTGAAGGGACTCACGCGGAGGCGCGGAGTGCGCGGAGAAAGAAGGTCCTCGTCATCTCCTCCGCGTCTCCGCATTGAGTCACCGTTACTTGCGATACCTGCAAACGAGGATGGCGGTAGGCCGGTCAACAGTCCTGCAATGACTGCGATTCAGTCCTTCCTCTCCGCCTCCTTCATCCGCGCGATCTGGCCGACTTCGAGATTCCTCTTCGCCTCGTTGACCTTCTCTGTAATCGCCTTCAGGGCGTTTTCGGCGACTTGGGTGGCGTTGTAGTTCCTCTCGGCCGCGGCAGCGCCGACTGCCGCAAAGTACTCTGGGCTGGTGAGGGTGATCGCGACCCGATCTCCATTGCTGAGCGACAGGATCATCGAGGGTGCGCGGTCGAGATCGACCTCCTTGCCGTCGACCAGGATCTGCCTATATTCCCTGCGCATCTCCAACTGCACCACGTCCGCGAAGTGCTGCTGTGGCGCTCTCTCCGCCACGCGCTCGCCCCGAATGAAATCGAAGAAGACGCTGTACCGGGCGAGCACCGCACTCGTGATGAAGAGGAGCTCGAGATGGAAGACCCCATAGTGCTGCACGGCTCGACCGTCGGCGGTCGTCCCGAATCGGCGTGCGTGAAGGTACTTCTTGCCGTCCGGGTTCGTGCTGCGGCTGTACATCCGCGGAATGAGGGAGGGGTCCTGGATTTCTGCCGGGCCCAGTATCCGGAAAGGCTCTTTTGTGCCAAGCAAATCGATCGTCCGACCGCCGACTCCGAGCTGATCCTCGCCCTCGTCCCGGCACTCCTGGAGATCGTCCGAGAGCCACGCCTCCACTTCGTCCGCGGTCGGGATCGGTGGAAGCTGCCCGAGGAGCCCCCGGAGCGAACGTTCGAGGAACTCGATTCTCGACCGCAGGTGCGGGACAAGGCGATCGAGTATCTCCTGTTCGGAAGCGGCTCGCGCTCGCTCGTGCTCCATTTCGCCGTTGAGAACGAGATCTCGCTGCGCCCAGTTCTCGCGGACCCGCTGCTGCTGGGACGCGACGAGGGCCTGGATGTTCCCGGGCGAGAGCCTGCGATTTCCCGAATAGGCGAACGAAGCGCCGATGATGATCGCCGGGATACCCAGGACGATCCAACTCAACGAAAAACAGGTAGCGCCAAATGCAGCGGGAAAGTCCGATTCCTTCTGGAACCACACTCCCATATCGGCCAAAAGGATAAGTAGCCCAATGGCGAGACTCCCTCCGCCGATTATCGACCCGTTCATAATCCTCTTTTTCGCCTGTACCCTCTCACGTGCGGCAGTCTCCATTTGAATCGCGAGGAGCTGGGCCTCGACGTCGGCAAGCTCGTCGTGCCGTGTCTTCTCGATCCGCGTGAAAGCGTCAAGGCTTTGCCGGAGGTGCCGCGTGCTCTCGGCTTCGTGACTCGCTGCCTCTTTTCGCCGCTCGGTCAGCTCACGTTGGATCGGCTTGCCCACATCCTCCCGCTCAGGACGGAAAAAGTAGTCCCAGATGTGCACACGGCGCGCGTGTGCGGGGTTGCCCTCGGCCTTCTTATTGAGGAGGTCGCGATCACCCGCGGAGGGCATATAGGGCATATCTCCGAGGTAGTCCCAGAGACTTGTCGAATACGGTGGAAACGTCGGAAGGTCAATCATGTAGTGCTCCTTGCAGAACCGCATCGAGTTGAAGTTCTCGACGGGCGCGCCGGCTGGTGTAGAGATGCGAGAGGAGTGAGCGGGATACCGCGTCCAGAGGAACTGTTCCTCTGCGGGACAGCACCTCGGCCGGCCGCACCGGTGCAGCGCTGACGAGGCCATGGAGCTGGTAGTAGTCGATCTCGAGGATCGCTAGCAGCAGCATGGGAAGATCGGACACCGGCGAAGCGACCCGAGCCCGGCGAAGCAGCATTTCGATCGTCTCGCGCTCCGCGGGGTAGAGCGCGTTGAACGATCGCCCGCCCAGGCGCGCAAGGGCGAGATAGACGGAGAGAGTCGCCCGCTGTCGCGCTGCGGCAGGTTGGCGCATCACGAGGCGTTCGGCGCCGGCATAGTCCTTTACCACCAGCAACTCGGCCACTGCGGGCTCGACGGCTGCGACGAGCGCGTCCAGGTCCAGGCTCTCCAGAGCCCCTATCAGCGTCGCAACGGACGCCGCGTAACCCGGCTCAGAGGTCTCGTCGATCACGAGGAATTGCCTATCGAGCACTCTTTGCAGCGTCAAAGGCAACTTTTCCTGGTCCGGCATCGGCGCGCCACCCACGAGAAGGGGCACGATCGTCTTCTGGAACTCGAACGCGGTTTCTATCTCTAAGCGTACGAAATCCTCGGTCTTAGCTCGAGTCTCGAACGAGGAGGCCCAGTCCGCATCGATCACGGCGAGCACCCCGGCTGCATCCTTGAGTTCTTTCAGAAGACGATCCTGCCAAAGCTCGCCAGGGCTCAGGCGTCCTCGGTCATAAAAGATCGCCGCTTCGCCGAAGTGGAGGGCCAGCCGGTCATAGAGACGGCCCGCGTGCGGCCCAGCCGTTGCCCTACGATAGCTAAGGAAGAACAGAGCCATTTTTCTCGGATGCGTCTATTAGGAGTGTCCCGGAAGGGGATTTTCCTACCTCGGCATATCTGAACCATGGCCACGGAGACACGGCCGTGCCCGATTTTCCTACTTCTCGAGCCCTCTTTGCTCGGCGGGATTACGGAGAGCTGGAGCCATGGCTGTCACCTTCTTTCACCGACTCCTCGATCTTCCGAGGTAGGTTCGCGGTATGCTCAGCGGCCGAGGTGCGATCGGGATTGCCGGCCACGCCTTTGGTCAAGACGTAGACCTGGAACGCCGGCTCGACGATGTTGGTGCGGCGGATGTCGATGCTGAATCCAGCAATTGAAGGTCGCGACATTCAGCTTGTCATAGCGCCGAAGGCGATAACTGGCTGTCTTCGCGGCTTCGCTGTTTCGCCTACATCGATCTCACGCGAAGACGCGAACGCGCGAAAAAAGCGCTAAGACCGTTCGATATCGAAGATCGCCGGGGCTGACCTCGGAAGGCTTACTGCACCGTGCGCCCGCCGCCGATCGCCCACCGAGGCCGAGTGAACCGGCACTTTGCCCCTTACCAGGAAGTCGTGCAGGACCTGGATGCGGTGCGTGGTGAAAACGAGCATTCCGGGCGAGATGGAGAAGCGCAGCCCTGTACTTCGTCGAGACGAAGGGAGTGGCAGGCACTCGAGGGAATAATTCAAGTGAGCGTGTGAGAAACGCAGGCTAAGGCAAGGCCAAGGCCCAGGTGCTGATCCGGTGCTCCTCCCCCTCGCCTATTTACAACCCCACGCGGCTGCGGGCGACGATCAGCTCGTGCCAGTCGAAGAACGGCAGTTCGCTCTCCGTGGCGGCGACTTCGCGCCACACGTCACGGCATAGGGAGCGGAAGGAGAGGTAACGGGTCTGTTCGTATTCGGACCAGGCGTCGGACAGACGCTGGTGGCGGAGGTTGCAGACGGCCAGGGCGCGCGACATGCCGTAGGAGAGTGGGACGACGGAGCCATCGTCTTCCACGACCAGCACTCCCATGAGGTCAGAGGCGATGCCGCTGACTGAGTCCCGATCCCCGGCATAGACAAGTTCCGGGCGCTGCCGGAGAAGGTCGCGGTCGAAGACGTCGTACTGCACGGTGAGGCCGGGGTGCTCGGCTTCGATGGCGGCGATGATGAGCCACGCGCGCGCCAATACGTCGTCGTCGGGCGCGTCGCCGGCCATACCGGCCGCGGCTCGGCCTGAGCGCTCCAGTGGATGGATATGCAGAAGCGCAGCGCCGTGCTCGACGGCGAAGTCGCCCAGCCAGGCCAGATGCTCCCAGGTCCGGCGCGAGAGAGCGTGGATGATCCCAAAGCACATTCCGGCATCGGCCGCGGCCTTGATGCCGGCCTCGGTCTGGTCGAATGCACGCTCCGAGGCCCGGACCTGATTGTGGATCTCGGGAGGGCCGTCGACGCTGATCGCCAGTACGTCGACGAGGTCGCGCAGGCGACGCATGCGGACGTCATCCAGAAGCGTGCCGTTGGTCGTCACCAGAGTGCGCAGACCGAGCGACCGCGCGTGCTCGAGCAGCGGAACGAGCCCGCGGTAGGCCAACGGCTCGCCGCCGGAGACTGCCACCGACTCGTAGCCCAATGCTGCGGCATCCGTGAGCGCGTCGCGCAGGAGGGAGAGATCGAGCGCGCCGCGCTGCTCCGGACCCGAGGACGAGTAGCAGTGGGTGCAACGGAGGTTGCACGCCAGCGTCGGATGGACCTGCAGAATGCGCTGGCCGAGGCCCACCGGCGGCGCGAACGCCGCCGGCTGTTGCTGGGTCTGTGGAGTCATCGTTGAACGGAGAGGTCGAACTGAGCCTCGAACAGGTGCGGCACCGGGATGCCCTTGGTCAGGATATTCAGTCCGCGGATTTCGGCCCGCTGCAGGAACGGCAGCAGCGATGCCAGCTGATTCGGTGCGACGTGGACCTCGATCCTCACGCTGTCCACGAGCGGCGGAATGCCGTTCGGCAAGCCGCGCACAGGCTTCAACCCTTTGGCCGACAGCTCCTTGACGAAACTGATGGCGCTCGACAGCGCCTCCCTCGGGACCCCGCCCGCCCTCAGTGCATCGGTCATTGCCTTGTCCACACCCGACTGTTTGGTAGTTGCCATGGGGAGATTCCTTCCTTTCCGCCCGGATTCATCCGCGGCGTCGAGAAGTAGTGCGGCGAGGGAGCGAGACGTTACACGGTGCGGAGCGCTGGTCGGATTCAGTGTCCGGGGCCTAACCCATCAGTAGCGTGTAATTCCGGGAAGGACTCACGCGGAGGCGCGGAGTGCGCGGAGAAAGAAGGTCCTCGTCATCTCCTCCGCGTCTCCGCGCCTCCGCGTGAGCTCAAGTCGTTCGTTCCACCCCTGGGAGCGTCGCTTCAATACTCGACGAACGCCTCATCCGGGTAGCAGTAGAGCCAGCGTTCGCCTGGCTCCGCCGAGGCGATGACCGGATGGCTCGTCGCGCGCGCGTGTTTGGAGGCGTGGCGGTTGGGTGAGTCGTCGCAGCAATGCGTTCCGCCACACTCCTGACACGTTCGCAGATGGACCCAGCGGGAGCCGATCTTCACGCACTCGTCGCACTCGTGGCGTTTGGGCTGTTTGACCGTCGTAATGGCTTCGAGGTGATCGCAGCGTTGATCCGGCATCGACGTTCCTTTACTCGTGAAGCACCTGATGGACGAAGGCGATGGCGATGGAACCCTCGCCCACGGCAGATGCGACGCGCTTGATGTTGCCGCCCCGCACATCCCCCACCGCAAAGACGCCGGGACGGCTGGTTTCGAGAAGATACGGCGGCCGGGTGAGCGGCCACCCCGCCGCGGCCAGATCCTCTCGCGATAGATCCGGACCGGTCTTGATGAATCCTTTGTCGTCGAGCACGATGCACCGGTCGAGCCAGCGGGTGTTCGGCGCGGCCCCGGTCATCATGAAGACGTGGCGGATGTCGCGGGGCTCCTCGTCACCGTTCTGATTGTCACGCCAGCGGACGCGTTCGAGGTGGTTTTCCCCTTCGAAACCGACGATCTCGGTGTGGGTGTGCAGCGTGATCCCAGGGTTATCTTCGATGCGGAGAATGAGGTAGCGCGACATGCTCTCTGCCAGGCCGCCCGCGCGGACCAGCAGGTGCACGTGCTTCATACTCTGGGCGAGAAACACGGCCGCCTGGCCGGCGGAATTGCCGCCGCCGACCACGATGACCTCCTCGCCGGCGCAGAGCTGCGCTTCCATCGGCGTGGCGCCGTAATACAGCCCCGCCCCCTCGAATTGCTTGGCGTTCTCGAACGTAGGCCGGCGATACTCGGCGCCGGTGGCGATGACGAGCGCACGCGCCAGGACGCGCTGTCCGTCGTCCGTCTGCACGGCGAACGGATGCCGATCGCAGGTCAGCCGGGCCGCTCCCTTGGCGATCATGATCTGGGCGCCGAACTTCTGGGCCTGCGCGTACGCACGCCCGGTGAGGTCCAGTCCGGAAATGCCGGTCGGGAAGCCAAGATAGTTCTCGATCCTGGAGCTGGAGCCGGCCTGTCCGCCGGGAACGTTCGCCTCGAACACCAGAACGTCGAGGCCTTCGGACGCGCCGTACACAGCCGCCGAAAGTCCCGCCGGCCCCGCGCCGACGATGACGACGTCGTGCAGTTGCTCGGGGTCGATGGCCGGGTTAAAGCCGAGGCACTCGGCGATCCGCTGATTGGAAGGATTGCGCAGCACGGCGTCGCCGCGGCAGATCAACACCGGCACATCGGCCGCGCTCACATGAAACCGATCGAGCAGCTCCTGCGCCTCGGCGTCACGATCGAGGTCGACGTAGGCGTACGGATGCCCGTTGCGCGTCAGAAACTCCTTGATCCGTAGCGTGCCGGCACAATGCACCGAGCCGATCACGACGACGTCGCCGAGCCCCCGCGCGATCAACTCGCTGCGCCGGAGGATGAACGCCCGCATGAGAATCTCACTCAACTCCGCGTCGGTGTGAATGAGGGCCAGCAACTGCTCCCGATCGAGCTCGATCACCTCCCCCGGCTCGCTGACGCGGAGCCGCGACAACGCCCTCCGCCCCGTGATCATGGTCCCCTCCCCCGAGAATTGCCCATGCCGGTGCGTGACGATGAGGGTTTCGGTCCCGCCGGCCGGCCGCAACACCTCCACCGCGCCGTCGACGACGAGGAAGAAGGGGACGATCTTCTGCCCCACCTCGACGAGCACCTCGTCGCGCGCGATGGCGCGTCGATGACCATGGGCGGCGATACGGTCGATCTGGGCGTCGGTGAGCTTGGGGAAGAGATGGTCTTCCAGCGAGGACGCAGCGAGCCCCAGGGGGGGTGGGGGGGAGGGGGCGGTCAAGGGGCAAGCCTCTTTGGCAGATAGGGCATGGGGGATTATGAGTCAGATTGGTGCAACGAATGGACCTAATGTTCGTTCACCCACGTCATGGAAACTCGGAAACACCGGCCTCGACGTCCTCGCCATCGCGCTCGCTGCATAACCTACGATAGAGAGAATCGTAACCCCTGTTTGTCGCTGAGCGAGGCGGAGAACCGCGCTTCTAATCAAGCATCCGCTCGCACGCTTACATGACTTCTGTGTTACGGACACCATGGCAAACACGACGGTCCGACCGATTTTCACGCCCGTCACCTAGCGGGGATACCGTAACGCGCCAAGGACTGGTTCTTGTACCGCCTGTCCTCAGTCACCTCGACAGCGTCAGTGATCCACGATGGAAGCCTGAACGCAATCGCCTCTTCTGTTGATGGAAACTCGATTTCTAGCATAAGGAGTCCGGTGAGAGACCCTTGGAACACGTCGATTTCTAGCACGCGTAGGCCGACATCAATGATGTGTCGACGTTTCTCGACGCGCAGCTCGCACAGTGGCCAGAGCGCTTCGAAAACCCAAGAAAGAACGAGCGCTTCCGTCTCTTGTCGAGCCAAGCTGCCCTTCTCCTTGATCGTGATGAAGGATTGATTGCCGCGTCTGCGAACGCGTACCTCAGGATCGAGAGCTAGATACGCCTGCTGAATGAGCTCTCCCTCAGGCAAATTCTCTGGGAGTCTTGCGAGAAGGAATTTGCGCTCGATCTCCATCGAGGGCAAGTATATACTGCCCAGCCGCTACTGTCACTAGATGCAGAATAACTTTTTTGGCCTAATACTGCCCTGATCCGGTGGCTATCAAAACATAGAGAATTCCCGAGAACGCGTACACTGCCGATGTGTACGCAATGGATAGAATGACAGGAGCACAGGCGAACGCCTGGGTTCTGGGGATCGCGGAGTCAGGATGCTACTCGGGTGTCCTTAACTAGCGTTCATTAGCATGAGAGGCGTGGCGACCTTAGAAATCCTGCTCTTTGCTCGCCGCATTAAGCAAGCCGCCGATGAGCAATTGCGGTGCGATACCAGCCGTCCGATGGGCATACCCAGAAAACAGGGGCGCTAGCCCGCCCTGGCCTAGCCTAATCGGATTGATGATTTGAATCAGCGATCGATCTTGAAGCAGACTGCTCGCGAGTTCGTGAAGGCCTGTGCCGAACCTGCCGACAGGCATGCCTGGATAGGAGGAACGGAAGACGCCGTCGCGTGCGGTTAGGAGGACGGTCATACGCAGCTCACGTTGCGCCTGACGCCTGGCTCCAGACCTATTTGACTGGGCGATGAGAAAGCAGGCTCGGTCATCTGGCCACGGTGCGCGGCCCAGGCGGATCGCTCGTGCGACGCGGACGAGCAGGCACTCTCGCGTCACAGCGAGTCGTTCTGCGAACATCGCGATAACATCGTACAGATGCGACGTTGGCGCCGCAGCGCTGATGTCGCTCGTGATAACGCTCATGACGTCGTCGGGTATCAAGAGGCGCGCGGCAACTCGGTCGCACAGAGCCTCTTCAAAATCGTGGAGTGTTCTTTCGCGAGAGGATCGGTCCGCTCCCGTCGTGTTACATAACGACGTATCCAGGAGTCGTCGTTGGCCTGCGGCTGTTTCGATGAAGAAGAATCGGTGCGCGAACTCATGCGCGTACGTAAACCGGAGGCGTCCTTTGATCATCGCTCCCATTGCCTGCACATCGTCGTCGTAGAGACGAGGGCGCCGTCTGTCGTGCTTCGGATTGATCGCTATCCGAAAAAGGCCCGTGCCGTTGTCGTACCGCAGCTGGCCGTTGGCGACGTCCGATGTGAAGAGAGGTCGTGCCTCGATGCCAAATTTATGCACGACCTCCGCTAGGCGAATTGGCAGATTTGTAAGGGTGGAAGGCGCTTCCAGGTGGGCTCTCACCTTGCGCACGATTCCATCTTCGATTTCGAGCGCGTTTCGCGCCCCGAAGTGGGTGAGGTACGGCTGGACTGTGCTCTCGCGGGGCATCGAAGGTCGCCCCCCTTTTCGCTCGCCGCTAGCTTAGCTCTAGGCAGTGCTTCCTGACAAGGTTGATGTACTCGGTGGTGTCCTTCGCTGCTCCCGTGCCACCATTCCGCTGCGAGGCGCGCAGCGCTGCTGCCTGCTGCACGAGCGCGTCACGGATGGGAAGCACGGTGGCGAGGCGAAATACTTCAGTTTCGGAAAGTGGGACGTCTGTTGTGATCAGACAGTCGAAGAGCGGGTGCGTCGTGGCCAGTTTCTGCGCAAGTGAGTGTTTGTATCTCGCATCGCGACAGTTACTTGGCTCACCTTCGATGTAGGCGCCGTGCAGGTACTGACGCACGTCCACAAGTGATGCTCTCGCGGCGCTCTCCTCGGCATGGTAGACGGCTTTGAGCTCCCATTCGCTCCTGAGGAGCGTGAGAAGGTTTTGAAAATCGTCGTCGGGCATGGGGTTCTCAAGCCAATCATGTAGCGTGGTGTCGTCGGTGATTTCATCGCGTTTGACAGACCAGTACTGCCACATCGCGCGAAGTGCTCGTGCAACGATATGAGTTGCTTCACGTAGGTGCTCTTCGTGGCGCGTGGCGTCGTCGCGGCAGGGGATGTCGGGTAGCAACTTGGCATGGGGACCACTAAAGAAGAGGCCGTCACTTAGGAAGACGTACAGCTTCCAGAGGGATTCGTACTTTTGTTCGGAATCGACTACTCCCGCCTTTATGCGTTTGTGCAGGCCGTCGAAGATGGGTGGCACATCATCGAGGCGTGCGAGGCGTTCGATGCTGTGTGCCTCATGCTTCGCTGCCACGAGCAGCGAGGGGTCTTTATAGAGCTGTTTGTAGGGAATCGTCCAGATGATGACGCGCTGTGGTCGCTTGCTACGAATCTTGTCGCGGTACGCCCGACTCTCGACCGCGCGTCGCACAAGCCCTTCGACTGTATAGATCTTTCGCTCAGGCCCTTCTTCCGTTTCCGACGCTGCACAATGTTCGAGGAGCTGCTCGATCAAATAACTGACTGCGAACGTAAAATCGGCAAATGCACAAGAGTCGGTTATTGCAGCGAGCTCACGGAGTCCGTATTCTGGTTGGTCTGTTGGAAAGTCGGAGGGGTGCAGAAGCTCGGCGACACGGTCGCCTGGAATGATGATCAGTGGTCTGTAGATGCGGCGCTCGATCAGCTTCGTCGGGATCGCGCTGAGATCATTCTTATCGGGGAGGCTGTCTTGAAGGAGTCGGAAGAAGTGGTCGTCACCAGCCAGCGCTGTTTCAGGTGTACCAAGGTTGTAGAGATCCTTCACAGGCGGTTTGGTTGGGAGTAGTTGGATGCTCCGGGCAACCATCGCGATTCCACTTTGGACGACACGATGGAAGACGGCCTTTTCATGGATTTCATGGCGGAGATCGAGAAGGCGAAAGACGTCGTTGATGCGCTCTGAACGGATTGTTCCACGCTTGTAATCCCACAGTTCTATTGCGCAGCGGTAGAGCGGCGAAATTGAGTCGTCGAGCTTTTGCCCTTGTTCGTTATGAAAAGTTCGGGCGAGCACGTAGAATCGCAGTAGGTTTTCGTCCAGTCCCCCAGTCATCGCCAGGTGCTTTGTATCGCGGGCGATGTAGTCGATGAGGTCGGCGCTGAGCGTGTCGCCGATGATGTCGTGCCGATATGGCTGGTACCACAACATGTGGAGTTGTCGGCGTACATCTGGCGTGGCTGCCTCCGGTCCGAGCCCCCAGCTTGTCGTTTTTTCGTCCGCGAATGACGTGCGCAGGTCTAATGGTGCAAAAGGTATCGCGTCCTCGATCTTTTCGTACGCGAGCAGATGGAAGAGCAACGCCGCGAGCACATCATGCTCGACGTCAGGCCATGCCTGTCGCGCAGCAGCTACGAAGTCCGCGTGGGAGGACTCCTCTGTCAGAAGCGTCCAGAACGCTGGCGAGTAGGCGCGAAGGACGCGCGCAAGTATGGAGTCCCTCGTCCGAAAAAGTGTAACATAGAGGGCGGGGTTTTCTTTCCAATCGTCGTGTTTTTTATACGGTCCATGAAATGAGGCTATCTTGATTCGTTTGTCACGGTCTTTCGCTCGCGGGAAGATGTAGTGTGTCTTCTTCTCGATGTCGTGTGAGAGTGGGCCGTGTGAGAGATCGTGTAGAAGTGCGCCGAGTCGGATGAGTACTTCTTCGGCCTTATCTATCGAGGGGATGTTCGCTGGCGCGTTCGCGAATGCAGAGAGACGGTGGTTGTTTTGGCGCAGTCGAGCAATGAGGCGGCCGGCCACGTGGCACGTGCCGATGCTGTGGGCCCCGCGCGTGTGATTGCCGGTCTGGTAGACCAGATCGACGAGACCGAGTTGACTAACGCGGAATAGGCGTTGGAACTCCGGAGTGTCGATCAGATCGCGTTCAACGGTGTTGAGCAAGACCTGGCCGTGAATCTCGTCAGAGAACTCTCGCGTTGGTTCGAAAACTGTCGTCGTTGGCCGTTTTCTTTCGAAAGGCAGCACTCCTGATCCGCGCTTTGCCATCAAAGGTCTCCATCGAGCGTATTGCCCATGTTTATGGTGTTCTTGCTGTCTGGACTAAGTATTCTAAATGTTATCCGAAATGTGGAAAAGAGTAAAGATGACGACCATATTTGTGTTTTTCAAGATGAGGTTCGATGAGCCTTCAAGTCGTAGTCGATTCGTTAGACCGTCCGAGGACTTCATTGGTCAGCCTGGACACGTAAGTTATGGAAGGCGTGTTCCTAAGCTGAGGGCCACCCTGATCTGAGCACCCTCCGCGCTGTGCGGCGAATCGTCCCGCGGTACGGTACCTATCTGAGCGAGGATGAAACGGGAACGGAGTGCGCATCGGGCAGGGCCAGGACCATTTCCGCGCGCTCGCGGGCCTTTCTCTACGGAAAGCAAAGCACCGTAAAACGGCGTCGGACCTTCGTTGATCCGTCAAGGCGACACTGGTAAACAGTCGCACCTCCCGAAGCTCCACCAGAGGAGGACCTCCGGCAGGACTTACCTCAAGCTCTCGGCCACCCTCCCTTCTTCTCACTTCCCTCCATGAACCGCGCACGGCGCCTCGGGCTCACAATCGGCGCAGTCTGGGAAGTCCATGACCGCGGCGTTGCGCTCGAGCTCCTCGGCCTGGACGGCGCGCCATTCGCGAGGGGAGATCGTACGGGCGAAGGCGCTTCCGCAGTGGGGCAGGCCATGGCATCGTGTGACACCGAAGCGCGGCAGGAGATGTCGCTGCAGAGCCAGAAACCACGACATCGCCGTCGGGGGAGATATCCCATCGACTTCAGTTGATATGCCGACCCACGCACTTCCGCCACCGAGCGGAACCGATCCGAGACGTTTGTCGTCAGAATGCCGAAGCCGAGCTAGACCGTGGTCAGGTCGGTGAGATGCTCCTCGGCGTCGCGATCGGGATCGACCAGGTCGCAACTCTGCCGCCACGCGTGCGCGACTTCATGGGCCATGATTCCGACGACCGCGTCCGGATCGTCGATCTCCTTCGGACGAATTCCGAATCGGGCCCGGCCGCGGTCGATGCGAGAGAACCACCCGGCCGTCCCCGCATCCCATACGTTTTCCGGGGCGGCGGCGTCGTCCGGAAGCGCGGTCAGGGAGATGCTCAGATTGCCGAGGCCGGCGTGCTGCATGAGCCGTTGCGTGAGGCGATGGGCGGCCCTGACGCTGCCATCCCAGGATCCGGAAAGTCGTCATCGGATGGCGTAAGGAGAGGGGCGCAGGCAAACTGTGCGAGACCTCGCTTACCGATGACCTCGGAGCGATCGTCCCAGCCACTCGCGCTCTTCATCGTTCGGCAGAAAAGACATGCGCGTTCATCGTAGTGCGACGGAGCGCTGGCGTCTCGCCCCCGGCAGCGAGACTCCAAATGCCTTGTAACCCTCAGCGGCGAGACGCCGCCGAGCCAGCCGGCGAGACGCCAGCGCTCCGGCTTAACGCTTCGCGCTCAGCTTCCCGAACTTTGCCTATGTCGACGGGCTCGTACCATGTAGAGCGATTACTTCCTGGTAATGAAACAACATGCCGTATGCGTCACCGTTCCGAAGAAGCCCCAGAGGAGCACGGCGCTGAACATCAGGGACAAGAGGATGCTCGCCGCGCGGCGCGCCCGCTGAGGCGGCGCGGCAATCAGCCGCGCGAGCCGATCGCTCAGGAATGACGACGCTGTCGACTGCAGCAGGAACGTTTCTTCGGGATTGGCGAGTTTCGCCAGCGCCGAGACCAGGTCTCCGCCATGCGCGTTCTGAATCACAGACTCGTCACAGGAGAGCTCCCGATACAGCGAAAGGCGGGAGCCTGTCATCCAGAGGAATGGATGAAACCACAATACACAAAGGCCGGCTTCATGAATCAGGCGGATCAGGTTGTCGCGCCGCCGGGCGTGGGTGACCTCATGGATCAGGACCGCGTTGAGCTCGTGCTCGCTCAGCAACCGTTCGATCCCGTCGGGAAGTGAGATGTGCGTACGCAATACCCCATTCGCTGCCGGACCCTGACGGCTCGCGGCGAAACGTACCGGGACGCCGTGAGCGACGATCATCGGATCGCGCCGGCTTGCCTTCTTCGTATTGCGGCGCTCCGCCCTTACGCGCAAACAGAGGCGCGTCGACATCAATGTTGCGCCGGCCAGCCACACTCCGAAGAGCACCGAGGCGGCGGGGCTTCGCGAGATGCTGCCGGCCATGTCGCCGATGACGCCCAGCGGGGAGGCCGGCAGGAGAAGCGAGGTCCAGTATCTGTCGAGAAGCGCGCCCAGCGGGAAAACGAAATTGAACGACGTCGCCACCCAGATCCAATACTTCGTGGTGGCGCTGCCGCGCAGCGTCGATGTCAGAGACCAGGCAGCGATCCAGACGATGGAGGCATACAGGAGGTGGACCTGGAGGTAATACAACCCGCGCGTGATCAGCTCATGCATGCGGTTTCCCTCCTCGGCCGCGGCCGCTCCTGCTGCCTGCCGCCGTTTGAAGAGCCTTCAGGTCTTTCAGTGTGAGTGTACCGGTCTCGAGCAGATCGGAGACGAGCAGCCGCGGAGAGCCGCCGAACAGATCGAGGAGATCCCGGACCAGCCCGCTTCGATAGTCGCTCTGGTCGATGGCCGGCTCGAAGAGCTGCGCATTGCCGATCTTTCGCGCCTTGCGAAGCGCCCCTTTCTCCTCCAGCCTGTACACGAGCGTCTGGACGGTCGTGTACGCAACCCGCTCCTCCTCGGGCAGACTCTCGAGGATCTCGCGGACCGAGCATGTGCCGAGCTTCCAGTACTGCTCCAGGATGCGCGTCTCGGCTTTCGATAAGCGTGCGTGGCTCATGGCTCCTACGACTCCCGGCGAGGCTACTACGATATCCGTAGCCTAAGACGTGGTCAAGTTGTTACGTTTCCGAACGGAGCGCCTAAAGCAGCGTGCTCTGCAAGCAGACGTCTGAGTCTGGCACCCAACCCATTTCTTGTCAGTAGGTTACGGTCCATCAAACCTGGTATTGGCTTCGCAATTATCCAGGGCAAGGAGGTTCACTATGGAATCCTCGAACAAGCACAAACTCATGGCAGGTGTCCTCTCCGTAGCCCTGCTTCTGCCAGCCACAACTGCATTCGGTAACGACTGGTCCAAGCCGAAGAGCCGTGTCAAAGGCACGGCGATCGGCCTCGTTGCCGGGGCGGCCGTAGCCGGCCCGCCGGGAGCCGTCATCGGCGCGGCGGTCGGCAACGGCGTGCAATCGCTGAGACACAACCGCATGACTCACCACCGACACCATCGGAGGTAAACCGTTGAGAATGTCGCGAGGGGCGATCTTCGCCCCTCGCGCCGGCACGGCCGGCTGCGCTGATTGCCCAAGGCTCGGCCACCATCTCCGCTCCTTCGTTCTGCCCATAGTGTTTGCCCTGTAACGCTTCGCGAAACGAAGGTCTGGCCCTCACAAATCGCATGAAAAAGGAACGTCGCGCTCTGCTACGCTCCGCGAATGCGTACGTCTTCTTCTCTCGCCTTCGCAGTCGCCTCCGCTCTCGTATTTGCCACCCTCACCGCGTCGGCGCAGCAGAAGCCGGGCAACTCCGTCGAATCCCGCCTTGCTGCGCAGAACGCGCTCTTCGAGGAGTCGTGGCAGACGGACCTCAAGCTCTCCCCGACCCGGGCCACCGCCGTCGGCGACTACCGCTACAACGACAAGCTTGGCGACAACTCGCTGGCCGCCGTCGCCCACCGGCACGAGATCAACGCCGGCTTTCTGGCGCGAATCAAGGCCATCTCGCCCGAGGGATTCAGCGAAGAGGACCGGACGTCGCACGACCTCTTCCTCCGCAACCTGCAAGAGGGGATGGATGATTACGACCTGAAGGATTACGAGATGCCGGTCAATGCCCAGGGAGGCATTCACACGAACCTCGCCGACCTGCCGAACGCCGTCCCGCTCGATTCCGTCAAGCATTACGAGGACTACATCGCGCGGCTGCACCAGATCCCGAAGGCGCTGCTTCAGACCGAGGAGGTCATGCGCGCCGGGGTCAAGGACCACCTGGTCATCGTCAAGTTCCTGGCGGAGAAGATCCCCACTCAGTGCGCCGGCATCATCGCCGCGGACCCCTTCCTCATCCCAATCAGGAAGATGCCGGCGAGTTTTTCGGACGCCGACAAGAAGCGGCTGACGGATGACATCACGGCGACCGTCAACACCGAGGTCCTGCCGGCGTACAAGCAGTTCGCGTCGTTCGTCACCTCGGAGTACGTCCCTGCCGGCCGGGCCACGCTCAGCGTCGAAAGCCTGCCCGACGGCAAGCGCCGCTATCAGGCCGCCATCCGGCGGCTGACCACGACCAACCTCTCGCCCGCGGAGATTCACCGCATCGGTCTGGCCGAGTACGACCGCATCGTCGCCGAGATGACGGCCCTGGCCAAGGCCAACGGCTACAGCGATCTGGCCGGCTTCCGCGATCACATCGAATCCGATCCGAAGTACAAGCCGTCCTCGGCACAAGCGATCGTCGACGACTTCGACCGCTACATCAAGCAGATGCGCCCCAAGCTCCCGGAGCTCTTCACCGTCATCCCCTCGGCGCCGGTCACCGTGGAACCGATCCCCGACTTCCAGAAGGCGGCGGCCACGCACTATCAGACCGGAACGCCCGACGGGAAGCGCCCCGGCCGCGTTTCGGTGGCCGTCTCGGACTTTCAAAGCCGCTCGTTCATCAACGACGAAGCGGTGGCGTACCACGAGGGCATTCCGGGACACCACATGCAGCTCTCCATCCAGCAGACCCTCAAGGGGTTGCCCGAGTTCCGCAAGCACGGCGGCAACTCCGCGTACACCGAGGGGTGGGCGCTGTATGCCGAACAGCTTGGGAAAGAGGTCGGCTTCTACCAGGACCCCGGCTCGGACTACGGCCGTCTCCGCTCCGAGCTTTTCCGGGCCGTCCGTCTGGTGGTCGACACCGGCATCCACGACATGGGATGGAGCCGCGACCAGGTGGTCGAGTACATGCGCAACTCGCACGCCGTCGACGAGCCGACCATCCAGTCGGAGACGGACCGCTACATCTCCTGGCCGGCGCAGGCGTGCAGCTACAAGCTCGGCCAGCTCAAGATCCGCGAGCTCCGGACGCGTGCCACGCAGCAGCTCGGCTCCCACTTCGACATCCACGCTTTTCACGACGAAGTGCTGGCCGGCGGCAGTCTCCCGCTGGATCTACTCGATGCGCGCATCAACCGGTGGATCAAAGGACAGGTGCTGGGCATCGCGAAGTAGGCCGGGAAGGCTTATCCGCAGATGACGCAGATGTACGCGGATAAAACCGTCTTCCATCTGCATCTAATCTGCGTCATCTGCGGATAAAGCCTTTCGTCATCCAAGATCTGCCGCCGCGTCCACCCGAGGAGCCCCTCCGCCTGCATAATGCTGACATGCGGCCGTGGCTGTAGGAAGATGTGACGGATGCGGGAGATGGAGAAGAGAAGGAGGAAGACATTGTTGAAGACAAGAAGCAAACAACGAGTCGGTAGCAATCGCGGAAACGAGAAGCCCGCGAAGTCTTCTCGCGTGCGTACGAACACTCGAATTACCAGCGCGCCCCGATCTCTCCAGGCTGAAGGCCGTCGATCAACGGCCGCCTCATTGCTGCGATCAGCTCCTGGGTGGTGCGGCGATGATCTTGACGAGATCGTTCGTATCGTCACCGAGACGAGATCGAAAGCACGCTCTTGAAGCCGTATCTGCTCGACACGAATCACTGCTTCCGCCTGATCGCCCGAGACGAACGAATGCTTGCCGTGCTCAACGAGCGTCCGTTGGAGCGGCTTATGACGTCCGTGGTCGTCGGCGGCGAACTTCGCTATGGCGCGTTGATCTCGGAGCGGCGCATAGAGAACGCTCTGGCCGTCGAAGACTTCCTGGGCCGGATCGATCAAATTGCGATTTCACCGGCGATCTCTCAGATCTATGCCGACCTGAAGGCTGGGATTCTCATGAAGCTCGGGCCGAAAGATCGCTCCCGGCGGCGGGCCTTTGATCTGACGAAGCTCGGTTTCACCGATAACGATCTGTGGATCGCGGCGTCTGCAATCGAACGCGATGCCGTGATCGTTAGCGAGGACTCGGACTTTCGACGCATGGCCGCATTCGAATCGCTCGATGTGGAGAACTGGCTCTCGTAAGTGGTTTATCCGCGAACCTGGGAGCCCGGGCGTCTCGACCGCGTTTGATGCTCGGCATCCTGCCGCTTGCACGCGCGGGCGAGACGCCCGCGGTCCCAGGCGGTACCTTACCGTTCGATACGTGTACAGGCCGCCGCTCACGTTCATCACGGTGCCGGTGACGTAGCTCGTCTGCGAGGAGATGTTGATCACACGTCCTCAGCGGGCACGGATCATCTTCTTCACCACTTCCTGGGTGAACATGGCAGCCTGTTGAGCTGCGCCGCCCGCTACGACAGAATGCGGACGGAGGTCTCTTCATGCGTCGTCTCGTTACGTGCCTGGCCGCGGTTCTCGTCACGGTTGCACCGGCGTTCGGCGCGGACGCACCTCAGGCGTCGAAAAGCATCCTCCTCCATCCGCAGCGGGTGTTCGATGCCAGCAGCGCCGCCGCGCACGAGGGGTGGGTCGTTCTCGTGACCGGCGACAAAATCGCCGCGGTCGGACCGGCCGGGAGCGTCGCGGTGCCGCCGGGAACGACGACGATCGACCTCCCGGGCATGACTCTTCTCCCCGGACTGATCGATGCGCATTCGCACATCTTCCTCCACCCCTACAACGAGACGCTGTGGAACGATCAGGTCCTCCATGAGCCGCTGGCGTATCGAACGATCGCGGCGACGATTCACAGTCGCGACACGCTGATGGCCGGCTTCACGGCTCTGCGCGACCTCGGCACGGAAGGGGCCGGGTTCGGGGATGTCTCCGTCAAACGCGCCATCGAGGAGGGACGCATCCCCGGTCCGCGGCTCTTCGTGGCCACGAAGGCGATCGTGGCCACGGCCAGCTACGGGCCGGGCCCGGACGGCTTTGCTCCCGATTTCGAGCCCGCCACGAAAGGGGCACAGGAAGCCAGCGGCACGGCGGAGATCCTGCGCGCGGTACGCCAGCAGATCGGGCACGGCGCCGACTGGGTGAAGGTGTACGCCGACTACGGGCGCGGCGGAAGCGATGCCACGCCGACGTTCTCACTCGATGAGTTGAAGACCCTCGTCGAGGAGGCACACAGCGCGGGCAAGCCGGTCGCCGCGCACGCGACCACCGCGGAAGGGATGACGCGGGCGACGCTCGCGGGCGTGGACACGATCGAGCACGGATACGGCGGCACGGACGAGGTCTTCAAGCTCATGGCCGCGCACGGCGTGGCCTTCCTCCCCACGCTCGCTGCCGAAGAGGCCTACTCCGAATACTTCCAGGGTTACAAGCGAGGGACGAAGCCGTACACGGCCAGCATGGACAAGGCTCTGCACGCCTTCAGTCTGGCCATGGCCAACAACGTCACCATCGGCTGCGGCAGCGACGTCGGCGTCTTCACGCACGGCGAGAACTACCGCGAGCTCGAATGGATGGTCCGCGCCGGCATGACCCCCGCCCAGGCTCTCCTGGCGGCAACGTCCGTCGACGCGAAGATCCTCGGCCAGCAGGACCACTTCGGCCGCATCGCCCCCGGCCTCCTCGCCGACCTGATCGCCGTCGCGGGCGACCCGACGCACGACATCACAACCATCGAGCACGTCCCGTTCGTGATGAAGGGCGGGCGGGTGGTGGTCGGGGCCGGGAAGGATCGGTAGAGCTCTCGCGCACGTCGCAGGGTCAGCCGTGGCAGGCGCGGGTAATCTCGTCGAGCGTCTGCTGCGCTCTGTCGCGCCCGATGAGAACGTTCAGCATCGGATGAAGCTCCTCGATGACCTTCGGCACGTCGCTCAGCCGGACCGCATCGGGCGCAACACCGACAGACTTGTCGGCAGCCATCTTGATGGCCATCTTGGCCGTGTGCGGCCCGAGGTGGACGGCGATGTGCTGTTGAATGATCTCGGCAATGGTCATGTCAGGCACGGACTACCTCGCTTCCGGCTCCCTTCCCCTGTACGTACGCGGCGCTGGCGATGCAGGCGCAGGCCATAGCGAAACCGAACATCTGTCCCGCCCGCGTGGCGCCGGTCATGCCGAGGAGCGTGAGCAGGGTTCCCGAGCCCTGGTTGATCATCCAGCCGATCGTGCCAGCCGTCAGGAGGGCGTAGACGCCGAAGAGACGTCCGCCTCGGAACGAGAGCGCCGTCAGCAGGAGTGGGGCAACCAGGATGAATGTGATGAGGTCGGACAGCACCGATACTGTCCGATCCAGGTCGCCGGTCCCCGCGAGAAGCCGACGGACTTCGCGGATCGACGGCTCCAGCACGAGAAGCCCCGTCAGGATGGCTACGAAGGCGAAGAAAGCCAGTTTCATCCATCGCGTGCCGGTGTAGCGAAGGCCGGCCGCATGAAGGGAGCGCGCCAGAAGCCAGAAGGCGGCGATTCCCGCCAGGTTTCCGATGATCACAGCGCCTCTCCCCATCGGAGAGAGGCCGGGGGCGAAACGCCGGATGGTCTCGCTTGCGGTGAGGCAGAGGTACTCCACGAACAGAAGGGTCCAGACGCGGCCGATGTAGTCGCCCCACCAGCGAAACCGGGCAGCGACGGCTGCCGTGGCGATCATGACCACGGCCAGCCAAGTGACCCGTACGCTGCCTCGATAGAGGATCTGCGCGTGCTCACCGATCATGCGGTAGAGAACGGTATCGGCGACGGTAAAGAGGACGACGATGGCCGCGACCGTCGCAGCGGTCCCTCGAAAAGTCATTACACCTCCGGTGCTCGCGATCTCTGGCCACGTTCATCCGCACCGCAGGGCGCACGGCATCCGGTCCGCAGTTGAAACGGGCGTAACAACGTAAGTGTACCTCAGACCTATGTCGCCGCCTCCGTTGTTACTGCATAAAAGACGACTTCGGTCCTACGTATCCGTGAGCGTTCCAGGACTGTTGCGCGCGTAGGCGCGCACGCGCAATTCAGCCCCGCGCTCGGCGTAGCGCGAGCGCGGGGTCTCGGTGCGGTTGTGAGGCGCGGCCGGGAGGCTTGTGCGAGCGGTTCGTTCTCGGCAGCACCTCCATCGAGAGTCCTTCTCCCCCAGGGCTTTTCAGCTGGGGGAGAAGGTGGCGAAGCCGGATGAGGGGGCGTTTCACCAAGACGTTATTCGTGCGCGACTCCTGCTTTCAAGCGGCCTTTGGGCCAGCGACGCAAGATCGTTTCTGACGCGCAAACGCCCTCCTCATCCGCCTTCGGCACCTTCTCCCCCCGCAAGAAACCGCGGGGGGAGAAGGACTCTCGACAAAGGGAGTGGCAACGCTCTCGAGGGAACAATTCAAGTGAGCTGTGTTCGAGCGTGTGAGAAGTGCGGCGCCTAACGCGCTTGCCACCGACTGATATCCGATGCGCCTCCGGCGCGAGAAAACCGGTGACGTCACAACGCGCTTACCTCGGACGTCACACTCTCGTCCTACATTCGCCCGTCGACCATCCGCCGGATGCCGAGGGGATTCGATTCTTTCAGCTCGTCGGGAAGGACGGTCTCGGGCGCGTTCTGCCAGGCCACGGGACGGGTGAACCGTTCGATGGCGCGCGTGCCTACGGAGGTCGAGCGGCCATCGGAGGTCGCTGGGTAGGGGCCGCCGTGGACCATCGCGGGGACGACTTCCACGCCGGTGGGATAGCCGTTGAAGACGATCCGGCCTGCCTTCGTCTCCAGGATCTCCAGCAGATCGCGGTATTCATCGATCTCGCCGTCGGCGGCGTGAATGGTCGCCGTCAATTGACCGTCGAGCGCAAGCGCGGCCTCGAGCAGGCGTGCGTGCGAGTCGCACGCGACCAGCAGCGTCGAAGGGCCGAAGAGCTCGTCACGCAATTCGCGGTGCGCCAAAAAGTTTTCGGCGCTGGTCATGAAAAACGCCGCGCCGCCTTCGGCGTCGACGAAGGCACGCCGGTTGGCGATCGATGTGAACGAATCCACGCCGGCGCGATAGGCATCGCGAATCGCTGGCGTCAGCATCGTCGCCGCGGGGGTGGCGGCGATCCGTGTTTCCAGCTCGCGCACGAAGTTCTCGTCGGGCGTGGTCAGGACCAGGCCGGGGTTCGTACAGAACTGGCCAACGCCGAGCGTCACCGACGCGTGCAGGCCGGCGGCGATCTCGGCGCCGCGCTCCCGCAGCGCGCGCGGGAGGATGAAGACCGGATTGATGCTTCCCATCTCCGCGAATACCGGAATCGGTTCCGCGCGCGAGGCCGCGATGTCCATCAGCGCGCGCCCCCCGCGCAGCGATCCGGTGAAGCCGACCGCTTTGATCAGCGGATGCTTCACCAGCGCGACTCCGGTTTCGTAGCCGTCATCGAACAGCAAGGCGAACACCCCTTCCGGCACGACGTCCGCGATTGCCTCGCCAGCCAGTTTCGACGTTTGCGGATGTGCCGGATGCGCTTTCACGATCACCGGGCATCCTGCGGCAAGCGCCGAGGCGGTATCGCCGCCGGCGACGGAAAAGGCGAGAGGGAAATTGCTTGCCCCGAAGACGGCCACGGGACCGAGCGGACGGAGCATCGACCGGACGTCGATCTTGCCGTGATCGATGCGCGCGCCGACCCACGATCCTTCCTCGACCAATGCGGCGAACATCCTCAATTGATTGCACGTGCGCGCCAGCTCGTTCTGCAATCGCGGCAGTCCGAGCGCGGTTTCTGCGCGCGCACTCTGCACGATGGCGTCGCCATTCGACTCCAGACGCGCGGCGATGGCGCGCAGCATCTCCCCTTTTCGGCGCCCGTCCAGACGTCCAAAGCTCGCAAATGATGCAGTCGCCGCGCGCGCGGCGCGATCGACCTCGTTCATGCTCCCGACCCCGCACCCAGCGCCGCGTGAATGACGCCCAACGCCTCGTCGCGCTCCTGGCCGGCAAGCATGAGGCGCGGCGGACGGACGCGCTCGCTCCCCATCCCGGCTTCCTGCTGCACCAGCTTGATGAGCTGCACGAATTTCGGGACGGTATCCAGCCGCAGGAGAGGAAGAAACCAGCGATAGAGGTCGGAGACGTCTTCCCCGCGCATCGCTCCGTCGAAAACGTCGACCGATTCGCGCGGCAACGCGTTGACCAGCCCGGCGATCCAGCCGGTGGCCCCGGCGGCGATTCCCTCGACGATCAGATCATCGACGCCAACCAGGATGGCCAGCCGATCGCCGATCAACGAGCGGATCGCCGTCACACGCCGGATGTCGGCCGACGACTCTTTGACCGCATGCAGATTCTCGTGCTCGCCGGCCAGCTCCGCAACCTGCTCCGGCAGAAAATCGGTCCGGTAAGCGATCGGATTGTTGTAGAGCATGCACGAGAGGTCGGTGGCACGAAAGATCGCCGCCATATGCGCCTTCATCTCGCGCCAGTCGGTTGAATAGACGTATGGCGGAAGCACCATCAGGCCGCTGCAGCCGGACTGCTGCGCCTCTTTGGCCAGGCGCACCGCCGCATCCGTGCTCAGCGCGGAGATCGCGGCAACCACGGGAACGTGCAGCGCCTGGACGCACGTCTTGAGAATGGCGATCTTCTCGTCGGGCTCGAGCGTCGCTCCTTCACCGAGAGATCCGAGGGCCACGACGCCGGTGCAACCGGCATCGGCCATCCATGACGCGTGTTTCGCCAGAAAATCGTGATCGACGCTCAGGTCTTCGCGGAACGGGGTGGTGATCGCGGGGATGACGCCTTGCCATTTCATGCGTAACGGTCCGGTGAAAGCCTTTCTATCGGAATGGAGGGGGCCGCGCCGGAGAGTAACTCGCTCATCAATTTGCCGGTGATCGGCCCGAGACTGAGACCCATCATGGCATGCCCGGCTGCCACGGAGAGATTATCAAACGACGCGAATCGGCCGATGTACGGCAGGCCGTCGGGAGAGCAGGGACGCAAGCCGGCCCACGGTTGCACCTGCTGAAGATCGTCGGCGCTGAAATCGGGCAGATACGTCGTCACGGCCTTGACGATTCCGCGGACGCGCGCCGGGTTGATCGACAGGTCCGAGCCAGTGATCTCCATCGTTCCTCCGAACCGCAGCGCCGATCCCATCGGCGTCACCGCCACGCGTGCCTCGGCGAGGATCATCGCGTGTGCCGGCTGCTTCCGCGGCTGCGCAAGCGTGAGGCTGTATCCCTTCCCCGCCTGCATCGGCAGCCGCAGTTTCAATTGCCTGGCGATGTCGGCAGTCCACGCCCCGCCGCAGATCACGAATTCGTCGGCCTCCACCGCGCCGCTGTCCGTCATCACGCTGTCGATGCGGCCCGTGCCGCGGTTCCAACCGGTCACCGCGGTGTTCCACCTCAGATCGACGCCACGCTGGCGAAGGCGTTCGATCAGAGCGCTCATGAAACGATCCGGCGTCAGGTACGCATCCATCGGGAAGTAGACTCCGCCCAACGCGCGCATCGACAGCCCCGGCTCCATCGCTGCCAGTTGTTTCGCGTCGAGTACTTCTACCGGAAGACCGAGCGCCCGTCCCGTCTTCGCCGTGGCGATCTCGTGCTCCAGCCCCTCCTCGGTGTTGCAGATCATGATGATGCCCTTCGGCGTCAGGTCGAAGGCGTTTCCCCACTCGGCGGCGAGCTGCGCGAAACATCCTCTGCCGGCGAGGTTCAGTTGCAGCAACAGCGGCGCGGATTCCTTCACGTGCGCGGCCGTCGCCGCCTGCCGGAATCTCCACGCCCACTCCATCAGCCGCCGGTCGAAGCGCGGCTTCATGTAGAACGGACTCTCGGGGTTCCACATCCATTTCAACGCCAGGCGAATCGCTCCCGGCGCGGCCAGCGGCACGAAGTGGCTCGGTGTGATCATCCCCGCGTTTCCGTATGAGCACCCCCGGTCCGCCTCGGAGGCGCGGTCGAATACGGTGACGCGATGGCCGCGCTCCGCGGCGTAGTAGGCCGTGCAGAGCCCGATCACGCCACCGCCGACGATGACAATGCGTTTGCTCATACGCGAATGGACTCCACGAGGCCACTGATGGACTCCCCGAGGTCACTAGTCGACTCCACGAGTCCACTAGTGGACTCCGCGAGGCCACTTAGTGGACTCCGCGAGGTCACTTAGTGGACTCCACGAGGTCACTAGTGGACTCCACGAGGTCACTAGTGGACTCCACGAGATCACTAGTGGACTCCACGAGGTCACTAGTGGACTCCACGAGGTCACTAGTGGACTCCACGAGGCCATTCTCAAACTCGGAGAGTGTAAAACTGCGCTCGACGGGGCGGCGAGCGCACTCGGAGCCGTCGTCCAGGGCAACCCTCACCGCAACCATCACCGCAACCCTCATCTAGGTATCCCCCAGCAGTACGGATCGCGCTCATCGAGAATCAGCGTCGACTCGGCGTTGACATAGGCCGATCCGCGAATGACCGGCTGAATAGCGCCGTTGACGATGTTCACGTGTCCCTCGAACAGGCTGCGGACGATGCTCTCCTGCCGCCACGCCTTCCCCTCCGGAAGCTTGCCGTCATCGTAGAGACAGGCCATCTTCGCGCTCGTGCCCGTTCCGCACGGCGAACGGTCGAACGCCTTCCCCGGGCAGAGGACAAAGTTCTTGCTGTCCGCATCCGCGCGGTCGGGCGGCCCGAAAAGCTCGACATGATCGATGACGGCGCCATCACTCCCGGTAATCCCCTGCGCCTCGAGACTCTGCCGGATGGCCCAGGTGACCTCGGTCAGACGCTCGACGTTCTTCAGCGCGATCGTTTCGTGATGCTCGTTGACGAGGAAGAACCAGTTGCCGCCCCAGGCGATGTCGCCGCGGAAACGGCCGTAGCCATCGACATCGACCGCGACGTCCTTCGCCAGCCGGTACGACGGAACGTTGCGAACAGATACGTCTCCCGATTCATGCAACTCCGCCGTGACGACGCCAGCCGGTGTGTCGATCCGATGCAGACCGGCGTTCAACCGGCCGAGGTGCGCGAGCGTGACCACGACGCCAATGGTTCCATGCCCGCACATGCCGAGAGTGCCGACGTTGTTGAAGAAGATGACGCCGGCCGCGCACGATGGATCGTCCGGCGAAACGAGGAGCGCGCCCACGAAGACGTCCGACCCCCGCGGCTCGTTGACCACCGCGGAGCGATAGCGATCGAACTCCTGCTGGAATCGCGCGCGCCGCTCCGCCATCGATCCGCCGCCGAAGTCAGGACCGCCATCGATGATGACGCGGGTCGGCTCGCCTTCGGTGTGCGAATCAATCACCCGGATTCGATGCATGGCGGGGAGTATATTTTCACGAAATGGCGGGGGAACCTTCGAAGTCCTTGCTCTGGAAGCTACTCGATCTACTTCTAATGTCTGCTGGAGGCCCGAAGCGTGCTTCCGTTGGGGTTCACGAGGCTCCGTTGGCGCAGGGTGCGGCTGAGTGTTTCTTCATCAACGTCACGAATACGTCTCCCACCAAAGATATCGAACTGACGCATGTCTGGTTGAAGACTGCGCCAGAAATTCACATCGCCAACCACGCTCGTCCGCTTCCGAAGCGCCTTCGTCCAGACGAATCTTGGGAGACTTGGTTGCCAGCCGTCGCGGTGCCCAAACATCAACGAGGGTCTATCGCACACATGGCGAGAGTGCGCATCTCCACAGGCAAGATTCTTTCGCTCCCAGCTCAGAGAAGACGTTCCTCCAGCAGGATTTATCCCGGGCGGGTGACCTGACGCATAATAAGTGCTCGCATCGGGCGTGGCCCTCTGCGTTGCCCCGTCGCAAGTGCGTTACCATTTCGAGTCGCGAGTCACGCCGCCGAAGCGCGGGTCCGTTAGACGCCATGGCCAGAAGCGCGGCTGAATCTAAGGCAGAAGACGATGCCGTATACCGCGCGGCCGGCCTTGCCCTCGCCTGGGCCCAATATTTCGAGGCTGAGGTCGTAAACATCGTCTTCATGCATGCTCTCGCCCGCAAGCGCGTGGTATCCCGCGCACAGGCAGAGAACCTTATTTCGTGCAGCGAGAGAAGGCCGCTACGCAAGCTCCTCAAAGAGGTGCTTGGGCGGGTCCGTACGGAACCCGACCTCACGGCGACCTTTTTCGAAGCGGTAGATAAGCGGAACTTTCTCGTTCATCGCTTCTTCTGGGAATTCGCGGATGAATTCACAACGTCGGCCGGTCGCTCCAAGATGCTTACAGAGCTCCGAGACATCACGAAGCTTCTCTACAGCGCGCATACGTTCGCACAGCAGATCTCCTGGCTGTACCTGAAACAACTTGGGGTCGACCCGGGTGAATTCGTGAAGCAGGTTAAGGAATCGTCATAGGCGCCTGCAGCGGAGGCCCGCTATGCTGCCGTGCCACGAGTGCGGTACCATTTCGGGTCGCGGGCCACGACACCGCAAAAGCGGGCGTCCATCGGGCGCGACGAAGAAATGAGTAACCAGCGCGAGAAGGCGTTTAAGTCCTGGGCCAAGCTACTCGATCCCCAGGAGCTTCGTTCCAACTTGGTCCGCGCATCCATCTATCTGACCGCCTACGAGTTCCTCCATCAGGCGCTCATCGAGCCCCTTGAAGGCTTCTTTGCTGATGGGTTCGATGCGAACGGACCGACTTGCGGAAGCAACTACCGCTCCAAGGTTCTCTCCCTTCATCAGATGCCTTTCTTCGCCTCAGCCATCTGGTTTCGAGACTCGGGAGCTCTCACCGACCGGGATCTGGATCGAATCCATGAGATCCGTGACCACCGGAATTTCGTTGCTCACCACATTCCGGAAGTTCTGAGCAGCATCGACGCTGACGTGCGGTCGGATCTGCTTGCCGCCATTGCGGAGATTGTGCGCAAGATCGACGTCTGGTGGATCCGCGAGATCGAGATCCCAACGAACCCGGATTTCGATGATATGGCAATGGATAACATCGATATGGACGGCATCTTCAGCATGCGAATGGCGGTCCTCGACCTCCTGTGCCAAGTGGCTGACGGGAACGACGAAGCCCTCAGGACGTTGTATGAGCAGTTCACCAAGACGGGCGCCGATCACTAGTCGGCAATCCCGAGGCTCGATTGTTTTCCGCAAGCAACAGCTGACGAAGGGCAACATGAGGTTCTTGCAGAGACTCTTTGGCAGAGAGCCAGAACCAATCAGGATTCTTGAGGAGGCGATTGAGCGCATTCAAATTGGCGTCGCGATGAACCTCGCCATGGAATACGGTTCCCGAGTCCGTCTCGAGGCGCCAAACGAAGCGATGCTTCTCGCTAACTGTGTCTTGAGCTACGCGATTGTGATGCCTCCGATCGGTGAGAGAGCACAAGAGTTCGCGAGGAGCCATGCGGAGTTGGTCCGGCGGGAAGCACTGAAACTCGAAGAACTCGCGGAACCGGCCCAGGCCTTCTCCTATCTTTACGCGGCCATCACGCTGCTTCTCGCGATACGCACGCACGATCCCTTCTCGGAGCAAGCCAGCCAGCTCGGAGATCGCGCGACCGAATTGGGACTCGACATCCCCAGCACATACGACATCTGCGGCAGCGGCGATGCAGTGAAGTGTATCCAAGCCATCAACGCTTTTTCCATCGAATACAAGAAACACCTGACAACTCCATCGGCGTGAAGGTTCTCCGGGCAATCCGACACCCCAACTCGCCGCTGGATCGGACTTCGGCCCGCCAGCTGATGAGCTACTCTCACGTTCTCTGAGCAGGCCAAAATCGCTCAGCTTTGAACGTTAGGCTCTCGAGCCGGTATACTGATCGCGGTGAAGTTTGAGTGGGACCCGGAGAAGGATCGCGCAAATCAGAAGAAGCACGGAGTCTCCTTCGCGGAGGCTTCCACGGTCTTCGGCGATCCGCTGCACCGGACCTTCGCCGACCCTCGGCACTCCATCGGGGAGTTTCGGTTTCTCACGACAGGTTACACTTCCACAGGACGGCTGGTGATCATGGCACATGCCGACCGCGGTGATCGCGTTCGGATCATTACTGCGCGCGCCGCAAAACCGAATGAACGCAAATCGTATGAGTCAGAAACCTAGCGAATCCGAAGAAGACGACATTCCCGAGATGGAGCTCAGTGGGGGCGTTCGCGGGAAGTACTACGAGGCCTACCAGAAGGGCACGAACGTGGTTCTGCTCGAACCGGACGTGGCTACCGTATTTCGCGACTCCGCCGTCGTCAATCAGGCGCTCAGACAGTATTTGTCCGAACATGGGGCGCCACCGACCCTCAAGCATGCGGGCTGACTCAGGGGCTAACTCCTAGTCGGCGGCTGACCGATTTGAGCCGGCGAAGCTGGCTTAAAGTCGTAGCCCCGGCTTCAGTCCAATGAGCGAGCCGGGGCGCTGGCTTCTCGCCGGCTGGCCCGGGAGGCTGGCCCGGGGGCGTCTCGCCCCCGACCGGCAAGACTCCTTACATTCGTCTGAAACACCTCAGCGGCGAGACGCCGCCGAGCCAGCCGGCGAGACGCCAGCGCTCCGGCGGCGGTGAAGTCGCGGGTCGCGGTATCTCTTTCGTTCCCGCCATCTCTTCAGTGCCCCTGCGTCTGGCCGAGAAACGTCTCCCAGTCCTTCTGCAGCTTTGCGTGTGCTTTCTGCTCGAGATAGACCATGTGCCCTGACCAGTAGCGCTCGTAGCTGATGTTCGCGCGAAAGGCGGGGGGCAGCATCAGCTCGTGCATCGTGTATTCGGCCTGGTAGTAGGGGGTGGCCAGATCGTAGTAGCCCTCCATCACCAGGATTTTCAAGAAGGGATTGCCGACGATGGCCGCGCGCAGCGGGGTGATCTCTTCCTGGAAACCCTGCGGGCCGCCGGGGGCATTGGTGGTACCGGACGACCTCCACAGGAACATCCCTGACTGCTGCGCCGAGGTGTAGTAGGGAGTGTCGGTCTTGTAGTCGAGCTCCGTGCGCATGTAGTTGTTGAAGGCCATGGTGAATGGGCCGGTGGTGGCGGTCGATGCCGGATCGCTGAATGAGCCGGCGCCTCGCCCGCCCGGGAAGCCGGGCTCGGGAAGCTTGTACCGTCCATCGAGCCGGCCGACGCGCATCCGTTGATCGAGCAGCAGGTAGTGGTCGAACGTTCCGACGTCGATGCGCAGGTTGAATTCGTCGATGACCTGCGTGGAGAGTCCGGTGTATTGCGACAGCCGGTCGACGACGGCCTGCCGCTCCTGCGCGGTCATCGAATCGCCTCGGGAGAGTGCGGCGGCATAGTCCGTGATGGCCCATCGCTCGGCCTGCTGCAGCGGTGCGCATGGGGCGTCCGGATCGCTCTGACAGCCGTCCATCGCCTTCTGCAGGTCGGCGGAGAGCTTGTGATGGTAGTAGGCGATGGCCATGTACGTCGGAACGTTCCACGGATAGGCCGTGTCGTTCGTGGGCGACGCTGAAAGGGTCTGGAAATTGAGGGCCATCGATAGCAGGCCGATTCCGTTGAAGACGATGCCGCGGCCTGCCAGATATCCGGCGATGCCCGCGGAGCGCGTGGTTCCGTAGCTTTCTCCGAACAGGTAGAGCGGCGAGCTCCAGCGCTCGTTTCGCGTGATGTACAGTCGGATGAATTCGCCGAAGGCCTCGATGTCGCCCTCGGGGTTCTCATACTTGCGGGCAGCGGCGGCGTCGGCCGGCCGGCTCCAACCGGTGCCGATGGCGTCAACCATCACGATGTCGGTCCGATCGAGCGGCGTGTAGGGATTGTCGTGGAGGTGGAACGGCGGCTGCGGCATGGCGCCATCGGGCTGCATCACCACGGTGCGCGGGCCGAGCGCTCCGATGTGAAGCCAGAGGGAAGCGGACCCCGGTCCGCCGTTGTACGAAAAGGTCAGAGGACGCCTGGCCGCATCGCTTCCGTCGACCGTGTAGGCGACGTAGAACATGAGCGCTTCCGTGGTTCCTTCGCCATTCTTGATGGGCAGACGGCCGGCCGTGGCGGTGTACCGAAGGGCACGGCCGTTCACGGTGACCTCATGGTGCGTCACGTTCGGAGTGCTTTCGTGCATGTCGAAGTGGAAGGTGGTGTTGGTGGCCGCGCCGGCCCCGCCCTGCTGGGCCGGTTCCGTCCGCTCCGATTCGGTTCGCGCCGGTTGCCGCTCCGATTCCGGCTGCCGCGCGCGCGATGCCGCCTCGGGCTCGGCGGCCGCGGGAGCGTCCGGTTTCGATGGCGGTGTCTGCGCCGATCTGCGTTGGGGAGTGCGCTGCTGTTCGGTCGACTGCTGGGCAACCACGGGGAATGCAATGGCGCAGATGAGAAGGGTCAAAACAGGGACAACGTGCAGTTTCATCATCACCTCATGTCGCTCGAAATGTCGGCCGGGATGTTAGTGGCTTCGACGCTCCATCGCCAAGCGATTCGTCGCGGCGCGCCCCCGTTGGTGGCGCAACTTGGGACGATGTGGAGTTGTGCGAGCGGTTCGTTCTCGGCAGTACCTCAAATCGAGAGTCCTTCTCCCCCAGCGCTTTTCAGCTGGGGGAGAAGGTGCCGAAGGCGGATGAGGGGGCGTTTCACGAGTACGTCATTCGCGCGCCTTCAAGCGCTCTCGGACCAGCGTCGGTAAATCGCGCATATCTCGTTAAGCGCCCCCCTCATCCGGCTTCGCCACCTTCTCCCCCCGCAAGAAACCGCGGTGGGAGAAGGGCTCTCGACGAAGGGAGTGGCAATGCTCGCGAGAGAACAATTCAAGTGAGCGTGGAGAAATGCAGCCTAGGGTCGGGACGGACGGCGCCGGGTCACGATCCCTTCCGTGTACACGTCCGTTCCGAAGGACTGCAATCCCGGTTGCGCGGCGAAGCCGAGGTATGGCAGGGAGAAGAGATCTTCGATGCTGCGCAGAAGGGAGTAGTGGTTGTAGGGCGTGTCATTGACGGAGCCGGGCCTGATGAATTGCGAGATCAACACGGTACCGGTTCGCCCTCCGCCCGGCCCCCCACCAAATCCTGCACTGGGGCCGCCGGGATTGGTTGTATTGAGTCCGGGCATCTCGTTGCAGCAGGCAGTGGCGTCGCCGGCTCGCGATTCGTCGAAGGTGATGATCAGCAGACTTCCTTCTCCCCACGCGGGTGACCCGAGGATGCGCGGCACCCAGGTCTCCAGAAACTGATCGGCCGTGGCCAGGCCGCCGGGCCGGCCGTCGATGCAGGGGGCGTCATGGCCATCCTCGCAGAGGTTCGGGGTGATGAACGCGTAGTTGGGAGTGGTGGCGGCGCTGGCGAGGTCCGTCTGCAGTTGTGCGAGATCGACGTCGTGCGCCAGGCAGTCGCCGGAGTCGAGCAGCGAATGAAAATAGACGAAAGGATTGTGACGCGCGGCGTACTGATCGCCGAGGCGGGCCGACAGCGTGCCGTCGGCGGAATTGAGGTCGGGGTGGCGGCAGGTGTTCCTCATATCCTGCATATAGGCCTTCCACGTCGATCCTTTTGCGGTCAGTTGGTCAGCAACGGTCAGGGCCGCGGCAGGATAGATACAGCCCTGTCCGAGTGTCTGGCCGAAGAACGACGTCTGGGTGCCGGGCACGACGTCCACGTAAATGCGGCAGTCGTTCTGCGTGATGATGTTCGGTCCCTGCCCGCTCACCATGGCCAGGTAGTTATCGAGGCTGGCGTGGCCGATGCCGTAGTACTGGCGCAGAAGCTGTCCCTGACCGGTGAGGGTCCGCGCGAGATACGGCGCCGGCGACGACGGTCCGAAGGTCTCGTCGAATCCTTTGTTTTCCAGGACGATGATGAATACGTGCCGGATGGGAGGAGGCGCTGCCGGGAGTGCTGCCGCGGCAAGGAAGAAGAGCATTGCACCGAGGAGCATGGTTTGGCGATATCTGGTCGGATTCATCATCAACGTTGAACCAATATAGGGGACCAATGTGGCATGCGATAGCTCGCGTAAAAACTTCAAGTTATGATCGAGCCCTTCCATGCACGAAGTCTCCGAAACCGGGGCATGCCTGAACTGCGGCGCCGAGTTGACAGGGCGATGGTGCGCGCAATGCGGGCAGCGCGCCGCTCCGGTCCGTCCGACGCTGCACGAGTTGCTGCACGAGGCGGTGCATGAGGTCGCCCACGTCGACGGAAAGCTCATTCGCACCGCCGGCCTGCTGCTGTTCAAGCCGGGAGAGCTGACGCGTGAGTTCCTGGCCGGGAAGCGGGTCCGCTCGGTTACACCGGTCCGCGTCTATCTCCTCTGCAGTGTCCTCTTCTTCGGGATCATGAGCCTCCTCCCCACGAAACAGTTGCACGTATCGATCACCAGAGGGGGCGACGCGCAACTGCTCAAGGCCGCGGACCGCGTCAACAAAGACCCCGCCATCCTCGTGCACGCCCTGGAGTCGGCATTCCCGAAGGCGATGTTCATCCTAATGCCGCTCTTCGCGCTGTTCGTCTTCGCCTTCTACTTCCGCGCGGAACGGATGTACGTCCCGCACTTCTACTTCGCCGTCCACTACCACGCCTTCGCGTTCGCGATGCTGGCGCTCTTCGAGGCTCTCAGCCTGATTCACAGCCGAGCCGTCGGCTTCGTCCGCCTTCTGCTCTTTCTGACGCTCTTCCCCTACCTCGGCATGGCCCTGCAGCGCGTCTACGGCGGCCGCCGCTGGCTGACGGCGGTGAAGACGGTGGCCATCCTGACGATCTACGGAACGTTCATCATTCTGACGATGGCCGCGATCGCATACGTAACGTTGCGGCGGCTGTAGCGCCACCTCCTACGCGGATCGGCGCGCCTCTCTGCTAACCTTTCTCCATGCGTCTCGCCGTCAACATCGATCACATCGCTACCATCCGTGAAGCGCGCAAGAGTGACGAACCGGATCCTGTCGCGGCAGCGGCGATCTGCGAGCTGGCCGGGGCCCAGGGGATCACCGTCCATCTGCGCGGCGACCGGCGGCACATTCAGGACCGCGACGCCGAGATCCTGGCGCGCACGGTGTCGACGCATCTCAACGTGGAGATGGCGGCATCACCGGAGATGGTTCGGGTCGCGCAGACGGTCAAGCCGCATCAGGTGACGCTGGTCCCCGAGCGGCGCGACGAGCTGACCACCGAGGGGGGGCTGGACGTGCTGCTCCACTCGAGCAATATCGACAAGACCATCCGGCAGTTGCTGGACGCGGGGATCGACGTCTCGATCTTCGTCGATCCCGATCTGGAGCAGTTGCGGCAGTGCCAGAAGCTGCGGGTACCGAAGGTCGAGATCAATACCGGCAAGTTCGCCGAGGCTTTTGCACGCCGCGTGAGCTGGTCCGCGGAGCTGGAGAAGGTGACCACGGCAGCCAAGGCGGCCCGGAAGATGGGGCTCGGCGTTCTGGCCGGTCACGGTCTGAACTACCGCAACATCGACAGCATCGCCGCGCTCAGCGACATCGAGGAGCTGAATATCGGACACTCGATCGTAGCGCGAGCGGCGCTGGTCGGGCTGGAAAGGGCGGTTCGGGAGATGGTGGCGTTGATGGGGGGGAGATAAGAGAGACGCAATGTTCAATGTTCAATGTTGAATGTTCAATGTTGAATGAAAAGGCAGGAGCCGGACGAGAGTCAGTGAACATTCAACATTCAACATTGAACATTCAACATTTAGCTTTTGCCTTCGATCTCCGCCAACGCCTTCCGAACCCTCCCCGCCCTCCCCTTCTCCGCCATCCTTGAAAACCGCTCCGCCTCATACATAGCGATCAGCGGCGCCAGCTCGAGCGCTGCCGCGGGATGCATGCGGTGCAGTTGGACGAGCGCTTCCTCCATGGTCATGGCCGGGCCGACGTCGATGCCGAGGCGGGCAAGGTGGATGGAGAGGAGATCGAAGAGGGAGCGGCGGCGACGCGCGAGAAGGACGACGGCAGCGCCGGCAATCACGAGAGCGGCCATCAACAGGCCGAAGGTGCGCACGCCGCTGCTGCGCAGTCCGAGGCTCAAGGCGGCCGCGGCCAGGCGGACCCGGTCGATCAGGTCGAGGGCCAGAGCGAGCTGATCGCCGAGGCCGTAGGTCAGGATGTGGCGGTCCCAGAAGTAGTTCACCCAGTCGGCAAGCGCCATGGCGTAGGCGTGAAGAAGGCCGTCGTGCGCGTTGCCGGGGCGTAGCGCGGCCGGGGTCGGGTCGAAGGTCTGCCACGCCTTTCCGTCCCACACCTCCACCCACGCATGCGCGTCTTCGTTGCGGACGATGAAGTAGCCGGTGAGCGGATTGAGCGTGCCTCCATAGAAGCCGCCGACGATACGCGCGGGCGTGTTGAGCGCCGTCATCAGCGCCACCATCCCCGCGGCGAAGTATTCGCAATGTCCGCGGTGCTCCTGGAGCAGGAACTGATCGACGGTCATGGTGTGTCCGATCGCTGCCGGGTCAGGCACGTAGCGGAACCGCGTGGCGAGGTAATGCTCGATCGCCGCGGCCTGATTCATCGGACCGACTTCCTTACCGGCGATCTGCAGCGCCATGGCCCGCACCGCCGGGGTGACCGGATAATTCGAGACCGTTACCTTCTGCCGCCGGCGTGGCGTGGTCTCATGCGCGAGGGCGACGTCGTAGGTGATGGTGTTGCCGTGCGACTGCCAGACCGTGTAGATGTCGCGTGTCGGCCCCTCGGCGATCTGACCGGTGCCGCTGACCTCATACGTCCCGGCCGGCAGGAACAGGCGGCTTCCGATGGTGAACCGCTGCTGCACGCTGGCTTTCCTGGTAAACCCCTCGGGGTGCGCGATGACGGTCCTTCCGTCGCTGCTGTCGAGCGGGATGAAGTCACGCCGTCCCTGGAGCCAGGTGTTGTTGGTGAAGCGCTCGTAGATGGTCCCCTTCAGGCGCAGCGGCGTGAAGAACGGGATGGTCTCCTGCCCCATCCAGACGCGGCTGACCACCGAGGCATCGCTGCTGATGGAGCGCGGCTCGTTGAGATTGATCGACTCGCTGAGACCGGTGGTGGCGTTGCTGAGCGGGCCGGACATGCCCGGAAGAAGCGGATTTCGGACGCGCGGCAGCAGCGGGAAAAGAAACGCGCCGATGAGCAGGGCGCCGAAGACGTAGAACGATGCCGCGCGGCCGGATGCCGGTTCGCGCGTGGACGGCGCATCGGTCATCCTGACGGTCTCAGCGGTCTCTTCATAGCTGAGGTGCATGAGCTGCCGCAGCAGAAGGAATCCGAAAAGAATCACGAACGGGAGGATGGCGATGTGCGTGGAGGTGGCCACGCTGGCGGTGAAGATGAGCGACGCGGTGAGCAACCGCTGGGCGGCGTTGCGCGTCCTCACCGATTCGATCGGCTGATAGGCGGCGATGAAGAGGATGAGGTGCGTGGATGCGGCGATGGCGCTGCGCGAGATCATGGCCGCATCGACGATGTAGAACGGAACGTAGGCGATGGCCAGCCCACGCATCACCATCGGCGGCACAACTTCCGGCCCTTTCCCGAGCGCCACACGGACGGCGATCGCCAGCAGCACGGCGTGAAACAACAGCACCGGCATCACGGAGATCGCCTGCGTCACGTAGAGCGGAACGGCGGCGAACATGGGCAGGAAGAGGAGCTCGAGATCGATGTGGCGGGTGTCGGGGTGGGTGAACCGGTTGTCGGTTATCGGTTGTCGGTTGTCGGTGAGTGCGATTGTGGTCATGCTCCAACCCCCGACACTCGATCCGCGACACTCGTCACGGTGAAAATCACACTATCCCTGTCCACCGTCTGCGCCACCGGTTCGCGCGTCGATTCGAGGAGGGCCAGAGCACGAAACATGGCGGCGTCGCCGTCGCGGTCGGAGCGAAGGGTGACGTGGGGGATGGAAAAGGCCACTTCCAGGCCGCGGCGCCGCGCGTCATCGAGGAAGGTGGCGGCCTCGCTGATCATCTCTTCGAACGTCTCCTCGCTGACGTCCGGCGGCCGGTAGGGATCGACGACGATGTGGATCGAACGGCCGACCTCGACTTCGGTCTGCTTGATGATCCAGCGCCCGAGGGAAGCGGATTTCTTCCAATGGACCCGCCGGAGCGAATCGCCGCGGACGTAATCGCGGAAGGAGTGGATCTCCGTTCCGCCGCCGATGCGATTCGAGGTATCGACGTCCCCTTCCACGAGCCGAAAACGATCGCGGGTGACGTCCTCGTCGAGCAGACGGGGAAAGACCACGACGTCGCCATCCAGCCGCGGGCGGCGCTTCTTGAGGAAGAAGCCGAAGGGGTAGCGCGTGTAGAGATCGATGCGGCTGAGCTTCACCAGGCCGCGCCTTCGGAAGCGGAACATCGCATGCGCCACGACCTCTCCGCGGCGCTCGATGAGCGGGATGCAGATGGGGGCGTCGAGATCGCTGGAGGTGACGATGACGTCGCGCACGTTCCAGATGGGCGAGCGGTTGATGATGCGAAGCCGCCCGTGCGCCGGCCGCCCGGCCCACGCTTCTTCGACACCGTCGAGCTCCACCACGAGATGCTTGAGCCCTCCTTTCGAGGCGATGCCCGAAAGAAGTAGGCAGCCGAGCATGAAGGAGAGGCCGATATAGAGCGAGTTGTTGCCGGTATTGATGGCGGCAAAACCGATGACGACGGTGAAGAGGACGAACGACGTGCCGATGCGCGTGAGGCGGACGACGCCGTCGAATTGCCATGGTTTCACGATCATGTTCAATGCTCGCGGTTACCGACAGATTTCACCACAGAGACACAGAGATCACAGAGGTCTTTCTCTGTGTCCTCTGTGTCTCTGTGGTTCAATTCATTGTCATGACTTCGCGCTGCCTTCTCCTGACCGCCGTCGCCGCCTTCGCCTGTTCGCGTGCCTCGGGGCAATTGCCGGGAGTCATTGCGCAGGCGCATGACCCGATGCTGCAGCATCATGAGATTCGTATCGAGCAATTGCCGAAGCCATTTGACACGCCGTCGTCGGGAAACCCGCCGTCGGTTCGTTCCCAACCCTCCAATGCGACGCTTCATGTGCCTCCGGGGTTCCGCGTCTCGCTCTTTGCCGAGAAGCTTGGCGATCCGAGGGCGATGCTGCAGGCGCCGAACGGCGACGTGATCGTCTCGGAGCCGGGCGAGGGGAAGATCACCATTCTTCGGGATGCAAACCACGACGGCATCGCCGAACAACGGTTCACCTTCGCCAGCGGCCTCAACGATCCGTACGGACTGGCCTTTCACGATCGCTGGCTGTACGTCGGCAACGAAAACGCGGTGGTCCGTTTTCCCTACGCGCCGGGGCAGACGTCGGCAAATGGGAAGCCGCAGCAACTCGCGTCGCTGCCTGGAGGCGGCCACTCCACGCGAGGGGTGTTGTTCAACAAAGCGGGAACGAAGATGTACGTGTCGATCGGTTCCAACTCCAACGTCAGTGCCGGCGAGCCGCCCGAGCGCGCCGCCATCGTCGAATTCAATCCGGACGGCAGCGGCAAACGGATCTTCGCCAGCGGCATGCGCAACCCGGTGGGGATGGCGTGGGAGCCGGTGACCGGCGCGCTCTGGACCGCGGTCAACGAGCGCGACGGCCTCGGCGACGAGCTGGTCCCCGACTATGCCACGAGCGTGCAGGACGGCGCGTTCTACGGCTGGCCCTACGCATACCTCGGCGCTCACGAGGATCCCCGCCGCGCCGGCGAGCGCCGCGACCTGGTGGCGAAAACGATTCCCCCCTCCGTGCCGATCCAGGCCCATTCCGCGCCGCTCGGCATCGCCTTCTATCAGGGGACGATGTTTCCTCCCGAATACCGCGGCCGCGCCTTCGTGGCGCTGCACGGCTCCTGGAATCGTTCTCTTCGCACGGGGTACAAAATCATTAGCATCCCCTTCCGCAACGGACACCCAACCGGCGGCTACGACGATTTCCTGGCCGGCTGGATGACCGACGAGACCAGCCGCACGGTCTGGGGACGCCCCGTCGGCCTGCTCGTCCTCGCCGACGGAACGCTCCTGATCTCGGATGACGGTGCGGGCAGGATCTGGCGAGTAACGTACGGGAAGTAAAGGCAATTAACCACAGAGACACAGAGAACACAGAGAAAGAAGGATGAAGGATGAGGCAGACAGAACCTCTGTCCTCAATCGTTTCCCTCATCCTTCATCCTTCTTTCTCTGTGACCTCTGTGTCTCTGTGGTTGAACTGCTTTTCACTCCCCTCGGATCATCGCGTAGATCGTTGGCGTTACGACCAGCGAGAGCATCAGCGCGAAGAGCAGGCCGCCGATGACGCAGATGGCGAGGGGCTGGAGGAGCTCGGAGCCGGAGCCGAGGGCGAGGGCCAGCGGGAGCATGCCGAGCATGGCGGCGAGGGACGTCATCAGGACGGGGCGGAAGCGGCGGCGGCCGGAGCGGCGGAGGGCGGTGGTGAGGTCTTCACCGGAGCGGAGGTGATCTTCGACGGTGTCGAGCATCAGGATGCCGTTCTTGGAGACGATGCCGACGATCATGATGAGACCCATCATCGAGACGACATTGAGGGTCGTGTGCGTGACCAGGAGGGCGATCAGGCTGCCGGAGAGGGCGAGAACGGCGCCGGCGACGATGGCGGCCGGATGGGCGAAGGAACGGAACTCGACGACGAGCACGAGGAAGACCAGAGCGATGGCCAGGCCGAGGGCCACGAGCAGCTCGCGGAATGATGCCTGCTGCTCCTGATAGAGACCGCCGTACTCGATGGTCGTGCCGGTGGGGAGATGCAGTTCCTTTCCGAGGCGCGCCTGGATGTCCTGGATCGCGGAGCCGAGGTCGCGGCCTTCCAGCCGCGCAGTCACGGAGACCGCCTGCCGCAGCCCTTCCCTCCCGATCTCGGTCTGGCCGGGATCGTAGTTGATGGTGGCGATCTGATCGATGCGGACGTAGCTGTTCGAGGACGGCGCGCGGATCGGCAGGGCACGCAGATCGGCGAGCTGGGGACGCGGCCCGCCAAGGAGGACGCGGACGCCGGTGGCGCGTCCATGCTCGATAACGCTGGAGACGACATCGCCGCCGAGCGCGGTGGTCATGGCCTCATTCACCTCGGCGGCGGTGACGCCGTAGAGCGCCGCGCGTTGCGGATCGATCTGGAAGACGACGGCCGGGCCGCTGACGACGATGCCGTTGAAGACGTCGACGACCCCGCTGACTTTGGAGATCGACGCGGCGATCGCCTCGGCGGTGTGACGCAGCGCCGCCGCGTCCTCGCTGAAGACACGGATCTCGATCGGCTGCGGCGCGCTGACCAGATCGCCGATCAGATCGGAAAGAATGCCCGGGAACTCGACGCGCAAGGCAGGCTCGCTCGATTCGATCTTGTGCCGCAGCTCACTGGTCACGGCATCGGTTGACGCCGAGTCCTTCAGCTTCACCGCAAAGTCGCCCCTGTTTGACTCGGTCACACCGGCCAGACCGAGCTGCGCGCCGGTGCGGCGCGAGTAGCCGTCGACCTCGGGCATCTCCTTCAGCATCCGCTCGACGTGCTGCAGCATCCGGTCGGTCTCATCGAGCGAAGCGCCAGGGGGTGCGACGTAGTCGAGGATGAAGCCGTGCTCCTCGAACTCCGGCAGAAACTCCGAGCCGAGGCCTTTGTAGATGACGAAGGTGAGCACCGCCACGACGCCGATGACAATGAGGACCATCCCCCGACGCGCCAGCGCATGCGCGAGCAGCCATTCGTACCAATCCATGAGCCGCGTTAGAATTGGGCCCTCTTCCGCGGTTTCGGGGTCTCGCGGTTGCGCGGTCTCGGGGGGGTCGGATTCGAGGTCCGCGCGAGACTCCGAGACTTGGGTTTCGCGGTCTCGCGGTTGCGCGGTCTCGGGGTGTTCATCGTCATCCTCACCGCGAGACCCCGAAACTTCGAGACCCCGCGACCCCGAACGCGACCGCACCCGTATGAACTGCTCCGCGAGTACCGGCGTGAACGTCAGCGCCAGGAAGAGCGACGTGAGCAGGGCCACGCTCATCGTCAACGCCAGCGATCGGAAGAAGACGCCAGTGATTCCGGTGAGCAGCGCCAGCGGGAGGAAGACCACCACCGGAGTGATGGTGGAGCCGATGATCGGGCCGGAGATCTCGCTGATGGCGTTGTGCACGGCCTGGGCGCGCGACTCGCCGCGGGTCATGTGCGTGTAGATGTTCTCGACGACGACGATGGCGTCGTCGATGACCAGGCCGATGGCCGCGGCCACGCCTCCGAGCGTCATCAGGTCGAAGCTCAGTCCGACCATCCACATCACCACGAAGGTCACCAGCACGGTGACCGGGATGACCAGCGTGGCCACGAAGGTGGTCCCCCAGTTGCGGAGGAAGCCGTAGAGGATGGCCACCGAAAGCAGGAGGCCGATGAGGATGGCGTCGCGCACGGAGCCGACCGAGCTGCTGACGAGAAGCGACTGGTCGTAGTAGGGGCGGACGTCGACGTCGCTCGGAAGTTGTTTCTTGAGGCGCGCCAATTCTCTCTTCACGCCGTCGGCGACGGAGATGATGTTCGCCGTCGGCTGCCGCAGGATGTTGAGCAGCACGGCCTGACGGCCGTCGGCGGTGACGATGGTGAAACGCGGCTCGAGGCCGGGCGTGACGGTGGCGACGTCTCCGACCTTTACCGGGACGTTGTTGATCGTGGCGACGACGATGGCGGCGAGATCATCGATCGACGTCGCCTGGCCGCTGACCAGCGCCAGCTCGAGCTGGTGGTTTTCGTTGATGAGACCCGGCGAGTCGATGACGTTGGCATTCTTGACGGCGTCCGAAACCTGCTCCAGCGAGACGCCGCGCGCCTCGAGCCGGGCCCGGTCGACGAGGATGTGGTATTCGCGCAACTGTCCGCCCAGCACCTGCACGCTGGCCACCCCGTCCATCCTGGCCAGCGGCGGCCTGAGCGTGACCTCGGCCAGGTTGCGCAGCGTGCCGGGATCGCGTTTCGCCGACGTGATGCTGTAGCCGATGATCGGGAAGACGGCGAAGGTGAGCCGGTCGGAGCGCTCGATCGATGCGCCGGGCGGCAGGGTGGTGGCGAGCTGCGAGAGGCGCGCCTGCACGATCTGCAGCGTCTGCACGATGTCGTTCTTCCAGTCGAAGAAGAGGTCGATCTCCGAGGAGCCGCGCGCGGTGGTCGACTTGATCCGCGCGATTCCCGGGATGCCGCTCATGGCCTCCTCGATCGGCTTGGTGACCGAGACCAGCGTCTGCTGCGCGGGAGCGACGCCGTTCTGGGCGACGATGATGATGCGCGGGAAGTCGGTCTGCGGAAAGAGCGCGCGCGGAATGCGGGCCAGCGCGATCAGGCCGCCGACGGAAAGCAGCGCGATGACGAGCAGCACCGCCCGCTTCTGATTGGAAATGGCCCGGCCGAGGTTCATCAGTCCTTTTCCGCCGGCGTGGCGGCGGGCTTCGGCTCCGCGTCCGCGTTCTGCACCTTCGTGCCGTCGGGCAGGCCGTAGTTCCCTTCGATGACGACGGTCTCACCGCCGCGGAGGCCGGAGGTGATCTGCGTCCGGTCGCGAGTGTGGGCGCCGGTGGTGACCTTGATTTCGTGGGCGACCGATTTGGCGTCGACCACCATGACCGTGCCGCTGTTCGCATTCGTGGCGTCGAGAGTGACCGCCGAGGCCGGGACGACGACGGCGTTGGTGACGTTGCCGCTCTGGACGCTGACGCGCGCGGCGCTGTTGGGGCGGAGGCGGCCGTCCGGATTGGGAAGGGTGATCCAGAGCTCGACAGCGCGGCTCTGCGGATCGGCGGCATTGCCGACGAGACTGACGGTCCCCTGCAACGTGACGCCGGGGAGCGAGTCGGGCTGGATGGTCGCGGCGTCACCGGCGTGCACGCGCATGGCCGCGTCGACCGACAGCGGCGCCTTGACGATGACCGAGGAGGTGTCGGCGATGGTGAGCATCTTCGCCCCGGCATTGGCGAAGTCGCCCTGATAGAGGAACTGATCGCCGATGACGCCGTCGAACGGCGCGCGGATCGTGGCGTAGCCGGCCTGCGCCGTGATCGAGGCCAGATGCCCGCTGGCCTGCTGCTCCTTGCTGCGGGCCGTGGCCAGGTCGGAGGGGTTGGTGGTGCCCTGATGCAGCGAGGCGGCGCGCTCGGCCAGCCGCAGATCATCCTCGGCTTTGGCGACGTCGAGCTGCGAGGTTTCGAGCTCCTTCTTCGAGATGCCGCCCTGGTCGTACAGCGTCTTGCGGCGCTCATACGTCTTGCGCATGTTGTCGAGCGTGCCCTGAGCGTCGTGAACGGCCTTCACATCCTGCGCGTTCGTCAGCGGGATGCTTCCCTGGCCGGTGTTCCGGACGCCGATCTCGGCCTCGCGCAGGGCGGCGGCGGCTTCGGCCTGCTGCGCGGTGAGGTCGCGCGACTCGAGGACCGCCAGGACGTCGCCGCGGTGGACGACGCGATTCTTGATCAGTCCCATCCGCGCGATCTGCGCACTGACTTTCGGGCTGATGGTCGCTTCCTGGCGCGCGCTGATCGTGCCGACGAGCTCCAGCGGCTGCGCGATGGCGCCGATCTCCGCCTTGGCAAGACGGACGCTGACCACCGGTTGCGCGGCTTCCTCCTCGCCCGCACCGCGGCGGTGCCAGCACCAGCCGGCAACGATGAGGATCACCACGGCCAGGGCTGCTCCGAGCTGCAGGCGCCAGCGGCGCCACGGCGGCGGCTCGGCGTTGATTGCGGCGTCGCTGTCGGTCATTCTCCGGCGGCCTCCTGCAGATGAGCGCGGGCGATCTCGAAGTCGAAGAGCGCCTGCTGGTAGTTGGCTCGCTGCTGGGCGAGCGTGGTGAGCGCGTCCGTCACCTCGAGGATGGGGGCTTCGCCGGCACGGTAGCGGGCGATGGAGATGTCGACGTTGCGGCGCGCGTCGGCAACGGCGGTGCGGGCGTTGTCAACGCGCCGGATGGCCGTGAGCGCTTCCTCGTGCGCTTTGGCGAGCTCCTGCTCGACTTCGCGGCGCGTGATGATCAGTTGATTCTCCGCCGCCTGCGCTTTCAACTCCGCCTGGCGCTGCTTTGCGCGGCCGATTCCCCAGTCGAAGATGGGGATGTTGAGATTGCCGGTGACGAGATAGCCCCGATGCTCGCGGATGTCGGAGGGGTGCAACGACGGTGAGTCGAAGCCTTCGTCGATGGCGTAGGTGAGCGTCGGCAGGCGGCCGGCACGGGCGACGCCGACGTCGGACTTCGCGGCACTCAGTTGCGCTTCGGCCTGCGTCAGCTCCGGACGTTGCGCGGCCATCCCGGCGGTGAATCGCTCGATATCGGCGGTCGTCGGCTGCGGCGTCAGTTCGGAAACCGTCAGGGGCTGCGGTGCATGGACGCCGGTGAGCACGCGCATGACGGCAAGAGCCTGCGCTTCCTGCAGGCGCGCCTGCTCGAGGTCGTCACGCCTCTGCGCGGTCTGCAGCCGTGCGCGGATCACGTCGACCTCGGCGAGCTCGCCGCCGCTGTGTTGCAGTGTCGTAACGCGCTCGAACTCCTCGGCCGCGGCGAGCGTCTCCTCGGCACTGCTCCGTTTCGCCGTGGCCAGCCCGAGGCCGAAGTACGCTTCGCGCACGCCGCGGATGAGCGCGCGGCGCGCGATCTCCGTCCCGGCGTGGGCGGCGGCAAGGAGGGCGCGGCTCCTGGCGACGGCAGCGCGCATGCCGAGGTCGAGCGACCCTTCGAAACCGAGAAGCTCCTGATACTCGCGCGCGGCGTTCTGGGCAATGAACGACGGATCGGCCGTCCCCGGATGGAGCGGCTTGTTGTACGTGGCGGTGGACGAACTGCGCAACCGCGGCAGCAGTGCACCGCGCGCCTGCGTCACATCGAGCGCCGCCGTCTGTTCGTCGATGACCGCCTGCTGGTAGGCGTTGGCCTGCTGCAGAGCGGCCCGCGTGGCGTTCTCGATCGTCATCGTCGCGGGCTGAGCCCACAACGGAACCGCCACCAGGGAAATGACGAAGAGAAAGCGGCTCACCATCGAGCGCCGGAGTTTACCCGAAAGCTTTTAACCACAGAGGCACAGAGAACACAGAGAAAAAGACAAAACAATCCTCTGTGTCCTCTGTGCCTCTGTGGTTAAAGCTTTTGGGGAGCATTCATCGACCATTCATCAGTCCTCGCACAAGCTTGTACGAATAATGCGTGTCCTGGTGGTCGAAGACGAAGTCGATGTTGCTCGGTTCATTCGCAAGGGGCTGGTCGAGCAATCGTACGCGGTCGACGTGGCACCGGACGGCGAGCGCGCGCTGTACATGGCGCGGCTGAACACGTACGACGCCGCCATCCTCGACCTCCTCATCCCCGCTCCCGACGGTCTCGATGTCTGCCGGACGCTGCGCGCGGACGGTTCGACGATGCCGATCCTGTTTCTGACCGCGCGAGGAAGCGTCGACGCCAAGATCGCCGGGCTCGATGCCGGCGGCGATGATTACCTGGCCAAGCCCTTCGAGTTCGAGGAGCTGCTGGCCCGCCTTCGGGCCCTGCTGCGCCGCGGCGGCACGAAAGTGATGCCGGTAATTACCATCGGCGATCTCGAGGTCGACACGCGGTCCCATCGCGTTCGGTTCGAAGGTCAGACGCTGGCCCTGACGACGAAGGAGTATGCGATCATCGAGTTTCTGGCGCACAATTCGGGACGCGTGGTCTCGCGCCAGGAGCTCGCCGAGCAGGTCTGGAACGCGGAATACGATCCGTTCTCGAACGTCATCGAGGTCTACATCAACCGCCTGCGCCGCCACCTGGCAAAGGTGTCGGAGACGAAGCTGATCCAGACCATCCGCGGAGAGGGCTACATGCTGCAGGTAGACGCCGCGGCGCCCGCGGCACGACACTAGAGCGGATGTTTCACTCCGTTCGTGCCCGCCTGACGCTCTGGTACACGGCCATCCTGGCGCTGGTGCTGATCATTTTCAGCGCGGTGAGCTATGTGCTGCTGGCGCGGGCGATCCGCGCCGAGAACGATGCCTCGCTCGCCGATACGGCGCACGAGTTCGCGGCGGCGTTCGATCCGGGAGTCGGCTCCCGCGGGCGCGACGAACTGCTCGACCTCCGCTACAGCGACCGCGAGATCATGGTGTTGTCTCCGGCGGGCGCGCTGGTCGAGGCATCGAAATCGAGGATCGGGCCGGAGGAGAAGAAACGAATCGAAGCGTTCGTCCGCGCCGGCGGCAAAGGCTTCTCCACCATTCCCGGCGGCGAGGAAGGCGACGGCGTGCGCATCATCGCAACGCCAATCACTGTCGTCGGCACGCGCTACACGGTCGTGGTGGCCAGCAGCCTCAGCGAGCAGTCCGACCGCCTGGAAAGCGCGGCCCACGCGGTGTTCCTCGGCATTCCCGTGGCGCTCCTGGTCGCGGCGGCGGGCGGATATCTGCTGGCCAGAAAGAGCCTCGCGCCGGTGACGATGATGAGTCTGAAGGCGCGACAGATCGGCGCGGAGACGCTCGACGAGCGGATCGAGATCGGCAATGAGCGCGACGAGCTGGGGTTTCTCGCCGCCACGCTCAACGGCCTCCTGGAGCGGCTGCAACTGGCGTTCGAATCGCAGCGGCGCTTCATGGCCGACGCCTCCCACGAGCTGCGCACGCCGATCGCGATCATCCAGGGCGAAGCGGACGTGGCGCTGGCCCGCGACCGCTCCGCCGGTGACTATCGCGAGAGCATCGAGGTGACGCAGAGGGCGGCGCGGAAGCTGACGCGCATCGTCCAGAATCTCTTCCTTCTGGCGCGCGGCGATGCAGGGCGTTATCCGACGTCGATGACGCGCTTCTACGTTGGCGACGTGGTGTCCGATTGCGTTCGCGGGATGCAGAGCGTGGCCCAGGCACGCGGCGTCGCTCTCACCTCTTCGGCTCCCGACGATCTGGTGATCGTCGCCGATGAAGAGCTGATCAATCGGCTGGTTCTGAATCTCGTCGAGAACGCGGTGAAGTTCACACCCGAGGGAGGGCGCGTGCACGTGGACGTACAAGCCGAGCATGGCGCCTGCGCGATCCGCGTGACGGACACCGGCATCGGCATCCCTCCCGCCGATCAGGAAAGGATCTTCGAGCGTTTCTTTCGCGGCGACCGCGCGCGCCCGCAGAACGCGGGCGGCGCCGGCCTCGGCCTCCCCATCGCGCGCTGGATCACCGAGGTGCACGGCGGCGAGCTGCAACTCGAACGTTCCGACGCGGGGGGAAGCGTGTTCGTGGCGCGGCTGCCGTTGGGAACGTGATGCGGACGGAGCGCTGGCGTCTCGCCGATCGGGATAGGGGGGAACCTCGCGGCTCTCCCCCTCCCACACCACCGTGCATGCGGGTCCGCACACGGCGATTCGGCGGTTAAGCCGATTGCAAGAGTCGTCGT
>Ga0247695_1000038_pt1 | contig 67784 bp, 53 predicted proteins | sample CNK36_metaG_FD_182739 | JGI IMG/M metagenome (GOLD analysis project Ga0247695, IMG submission 182739) | Soil microbial communities from Purdue University Martell Research Forest, Indiana, United States - CNK36 | ecosystem: Environmental > Terrestrial > Soil > Temperate forest > Bulk soil...
CTCAACCCGCTCAACTCTCGCTCAATTTGGACAGCATCTGAGGGGGTCGAGCTCACTTTCCCGTCAAAATGACTCGTACGCTCAGGGGAACCAGCGTTTTCTCAAGCTAATTTGGACAGCTGTGGGCCCAGACACTCTTGTCTGTGCCGGCGTTTGGCATGCAGTCGAGACACGACATGACCCGCATCCTCACCCAGTCCGACGTCGCCACGCTTCTCACCATGGACGATTGCATCGCCGCCGTCGAGACGGTCTTCCGCGATTACGGCGAAGGACGCATCGCCCCGCCGCAATCCCTCGGCATCCACGCTCCGAACGGAACGTTTCACGTCAAGGCGGCGGCCGCCGACGTCTTCGCCGCCAAGATCAACGCCAACTTCCCAGGGAACCCACGGAGCCACGGACTGCCGACGATCCAGGGGCTGATCATCGTGATGGACATCGAGCGCGGCACGCCGCTCGGCATCCTCGATTCCACCTTGATTACGACGCTGCGGACTGCCGCCGCCAGCGCCGTCGCCGCGAAACATCTCGCGCGCGCGGACGCCCGCACGATGACCATCATCGGCTGCGGCATTCAGGGGCAGGCCCACATCGAAGCGCTTCTGCGCGTCCGCCCGATCGCGAACGTGTACGCGTTCGATATCGACGCCGCTATCTCGGAACGTTTCGCGCATGACATGCAGCGGAGCCTCGGCATCGACGTCGCGCAAACGCTCTCGCTCGACGATGCCGTCGCCGCATCCGACATCGTCGTCACCTGTACCCCCTCCCGCGCGGCCATCCTCGACTCCCGCCACCACCACCCCGGCCTCTTCATCGCCGCCGTCGGCGCCGACAACCCCGAAAAGAACGAGCTCGCGCCGGTGCTCCTGGCGCGGAGTCTGGTCGTCCCCGACATCCTCGATCAAGCCGCCAAAATGGGCGACCTCCACCACGCCCTCGTCGCCGGCGCCCTCACCCGTGACGACATCCACGGCGAGCTCGCCGATGTGATCTGCGCCCGCGTCCCCGACCGCCGGAATGACGACGAGGTCTTCATCTTCGACTCCACCGGCACTGCCCTGCAGGACGTCGTCGCCGCCTCGGTTGCCCTGTCGCGAGCGGTGGAGCGGGGTGTGGGCGTGGAGGTGGGGTTCAACTGAAAGGAAATCATGCGAGCATGTATCCATGAAGAAAGCCGCACTCCTCCTTCTTCTGCTCTCCCTCCCCGCCTTTGCCGCCGATGAGTTCACGCTCTATGAGCTTCTCCCGCCGGAGACGCATCAATTCGCCATCACTTACGACGTCACGCAGGACCGCGAAGGGGCGGAGCTCTTTTTCAATCCCATCCGGCCCGGCTCGATTGCGACGAAAGAGCGGGTGATCGCGCGCGCGGACGGCAAGAATCTGCAATTCGAGGTCGTCAGCGGCAAAGAGGCCAAAACGAGCGGACTGGTTTCCGACAAGACCGCTGACGACGCGCAATTCATCCGGGTCCACCTTCCCGCCGCAGTCCCAAAAGGCGGCCAGACGCGCATCCGCATCATCAAGACCTACACCGACGCGCCGTCGTACTCCCTGAAAGACGGCAATCTCGTTTTCGAGCGTCCCCTCGGCATCAAGCGCAACGTCGTCCTTCTGCCGAAATCGTGGGAGCTGATTGGATGCGGATCGCCCGCCATCGTCTCCACCGACGCCGACGGCCGCATCCGGATCAGCTTTCTCAACGACCGCGACGATCAGTTGCCGGTGAAGATCGTGGCCCGGAGGCTGCCATGAAGCGGGCACTGGTCCTGCTCCTGGCCTTGATCCCTCTTTCTCTCATCGCGCAGGAATCGCCGCATCGCGCGGAACAGGATCGCGAGATCAGTTACTGGCTTCTCGATCCGGCCACGCATCAGTTCCGCATCTCCCACGACTTCACCGTCACCCGCGCCGGGCAGGCATCAGTCCACAGCTTCGTGCGCAAGGGAAGCGTCGTTTCGCCCGACGCGAAGATGATCGATCTCGATACCGGCAAGGAGCTCGTAACGCACAACGTCTCCGGCAAGGAGGTCAATGCGCTGGGCTACTACCCGGACAAAGTCGAGCCCGACTCCGTGGCCGTTCAGGGCGACCTCGAACATCCCATCGCCGAGGGGCGGTCGACACGCATCCGGGTGCAGGAGACGTATACCGATCCCGTCGGCTATGTGATGGAAGGCGGTGAGCTGGTCTGGAAGCGAACGCTTGGCCGTCCTCTGAACTACGTCACTCTTCCTGCCGGCTGGATGCTGACTGCAGTGAATACCCCCGCCGTCATCTCGCTCGACGCCGAGGGGCGGATCCGGCTGCGGTTCACCAACATCCGAAATGATGAATTGTCGATCGTGATCCGGGCGCGAAAGAAAGCGGCGAAGTAGGGGGGCTTCTCCCCTTTGCTTCTCGGCAATTCCCCGTTCGTTCCAGGTGCCGAAGGCGGATGAGGGGGGCGTTTAACGCGATGTGCGCGATCTACCGACGCGGGTCCGAAATCGATTGAACGCATCGCATGCATGGTTGCAACCCTTCTCGCGAACAAATGACGGTCGCGTGAATCGCCCCCTCATCCGCCTTCGGCACCTTCTCCCCCGCAAGAAACCGCGGGGGAGAAGGGCTCTCGATGTAAGGAGTGGCAAGAGCTTTCACGCAGACTGCGAGTGCAGGCCACTAACGCGGCATTACGCCCCCCCTACTCCCTCGTCCTCCCCGACCCTTCGGTCATCGCGCGTGTGCTCGGCGCGCGGCGCTTCGCGGACGGCGCCTTCGCCATCACGCGGCGTTCGCGGGTGATCTGGCGAAGGACGTGGTGGGCGGAGAGCATGGCACCTTCCTGCCATCCCGGCAGGTAGGACACCTGATCACCGGCGACGATGACCCGTCCGTCCGGCTCGAGAAGCGTTTCGTAATGGACGGGCGCTACGCCATCCCAATCGGCCCAGCCGGCGAGCTGGTACGGAACGTGGTGCCAGGCGATCGACAAGCCGAGGTCGATCGGGACCGCTTTCGTGAACGCGTCGCCGTGGAGGCGATGCGCGCCGGCGGCGGCGATCTTCAGGCGCTCGGGGAGATGCTGCCTGCCGAGAAACTCCGCGCGCCTGGTGTAGTTGTAGGCGCCGGTCAGGACGCCTTTCTCTTCGAACAGATAGCCGTTCGACGGGTACCACATCTGCGTGATGTTGTGATTGATGTAGGAGATGCCGCCGTAGATCTGGTTGTCGAGCTCCCAGAAACGGCGATCGGCCTGCCAGCCCACCTTGCACGTCTCGCCGCGCTTGGCCGCTTTCAGAGCATTGCTGAACGGACGCGAGAAATTGTTGTCGATGTCGTTGCCGAGGATCCACACCGGGATCGTGCTGATGCACCAGTCGGCATCGATCGTCTCTTCGGCGGACCCAGGGATGCCGGCCGCGCGATGGCGGATGCGCACCTTGTTGCCCTCGATGTTGCGCACCGAGGTCACCTCGCGCTTGTACTGGATCAGCGACTCAACGTGCGGGAGGAAACCGTGGGCCAGCTTGTCCATGCCGCCGACCGGCTGGAAAAGCGTCGGCTGCCATTCGTAGTCTTCCGGCTGATACATGCGGTCCAGCCAGAACTCCGAGCCGAGCAGGTCGATGAGCTTGATCGGCGGCTCGATGTCGCCGGGCGACGTCACACCCGGCTCGGTGACGTAGCCGGAACGTTGCGAGCCGACGTACTTCTTGTTCTGCAGCGGCCCGAAGGTGTTGAGAAGATCGAGCATCTGCTTGCGTTGCGCCGGCGAGAGATCGTCATCGAGCGACCCTTTGTCGATCGACTTTGTCAACAGCTCGGAGATCCAGCCGCGCGTGTCGTTGAGGATGCGGCGGTTCGGTACGGCCTTGTTGTGGAAGGAATCGGGCGTCTGATAGAGGTTCGCGCGCGACGACATCACATACGGCTCGACCGCGACCTTCAGCTCTTTGCAGTACCCGAGGGCCATGGTGTGGTGATACGGAATGCGGCCCGGTCCCGCGTTCAGATACTGGTCCTTGTCGAACCTGCACATCTGCTCCCACAGGTCGTTGCCGTGCTTCTCGATGATCTTGTCGCCTGTGCGGACGGTGTAGCTGCGGCCGCCGGAGCGGTGCTGCGCTTCGAGGATGATGACGGTGAATCCGAGGTTGCGTTTCTTCAGCTCGTACGCGGCGGTGAGACCGGCCACGCCGGCGCCGAGGATGACAATGGTCTTGCCGCTGCCCGATCCTTCCGGGAGTTGCGGCGGCGCCGCGTACGCCGAATCGGGCACGCGCACCATGCCCAGTGCCACCATCGATTCATAGACAGCCGCCGCGCCGCCGACGCGTCCGACCGTCTCGAGAAACCGCCTGCGAGTCCACTTGCCGCTCATGGAACCTCCTCGCCTGATTGCTGAAGTTGGGGTACGGCAGAGTAACGGGATGGGGCGGGTGGAGGCAAGCCCTGGGAGCGCGGGCGTCTCGACCGCGCTTGCAAGCGGCACGATGCTTAACGGACTCTATCTCGCTCCATCCTACGGCGATTCTTCTTCGCGTCTTCGCGTGAACACCGATCTCACACGAAGGCGCGAAGGCGCGAAGGGAAGAACGAAGTTTGCTACATCCTGGTTCGCCTTGACGTTCCGGAGTGCGCGGCGTTTGAACATTTCCGTCCATTCCCTGTATATCCTGAGGTGAATGGTCGGGCCTGAACGGCGGTCGCTCCTGGTTCTCGGTGCAATCGGCGTGGCCGTGTTCGTCATCGGCGTCGTCATCGCCTGTCTCCGGCTGCCGGATTGGCGGAACGGGAGCTTTCCCGCGGACAGTTTCTTCGCGGCGAAGCTGCGGGAGATCGCAGGTCCTGCCGGTCTCCAGATCGAGTCCTCTCCCCGCGCGCAGTTGCGGTCGAAAAGCATCATCTATGACGATGCCTCCTTCCCACAGCGGGAGACGGCGTACGACATCCTCGGGACGCGAGCGCCCGACTGGCTGGCGCGGGAGGGACGCGGCCCGTACGTCGAGGTCTCCGCGCGGACCCGATGGCGGAACTGGAACGAAGACGGACAGCTTCGCCTCATCTTTTCCCTCCGGGGAGTCCCCATTGCGGCGGTCTGGCTTCCGGACAATCTGTTTCACCTTCCGGTGACGTCCACCAGCCCGCCGCCCCTCGATCTGGACGGGCTGTTTCTGCCCCCGGTCAGGCCGGAACCGGATATCGAGCTGCACGTGATGGCCCAGGCGATCCGCCTCTCGGGCGTGCCGGGAACCTCGCCACCGGAGTCGCTGATCCGAGCGGCCGTCAATGGGCCGGCTGCTCCGATAATCCAGCGGGTCGTCGGTCCGGTCAACTGGTGGCGTAATCGGCTGGAGAGCCTGACGCTCGGATCGTTTCTATCAGCGCGGCTGATGGAGGTAACCGTTCGCGCCGCGTTCCTGATCGGTATCGTGATCCTTTTCTTCGCCCTGCTGATCCAACGCCGGATCGAGTTGAAGAAAGGCCTGGTTCTGGCGGCCTTTTCGATCGCCCTCTCGCTGCCAGGACCGTTATGGAGCTCGACGACCTGGATTCATGTCATTGAGTCGGCCTCCGGAGTGCTGGGCAAAGGCGTATTCCTGTTCATCCTCTGGTCGTCCGCCGAGTCGTGGCTTCGCTCGACGGTGCCGGGCTTCCGCACCTCCCTCGACACACTCCGCGCGGGACGCCTCGGGCCGAAAGGCGGAAAGGCATTGCTGGCCGGATGGTCGATCGGGGCATGCGTGGCCGGCCTGTGGCTGATGGCGATGTCGTTCGGGACGATGGTGCCGGGAGTGGCGACGACCGAGGGAAGCATCCGGCTGCCGCTCTTCGGCATCACCGCCTCGCCGATCGACGACGGCGCGTTCCGGACCGGTCTGGTCATGCTCATCATCTGCGCGGCGCTGCGCTTCCCGCTGATCCGGCGCATTCGCGGCGGCGCAACCGTCCTCGGCGCGCTGGTGCTGGCCACGCGGATTCCGCTGTCGTCCTTCGGCATCGCCTTCGCGGCGAGCCTTCTGCTGACCGTCGTTCTGGTGATCGGTTACGCGAGGTTCGGTCTGACAGCCCTCCTGACCGCGGCGATGATGTCCACCGTCCTTCCGGCCGCGCTCTTTTCACTGCGCCACTTCTCATGGATGCCAGTATCAGCGCTGATGCTCGTAACGCTGGCTGTCGCCCCCATCCCGCTTGGGCTCCTCGGCGTCCGTCGCAGCGACGAGGCGGAAGAAGGACCGCTTCCCCTTCCCGGTTTCGCGCGGCGGCTGGAGGAGGAGAACCGGCTGAAGTACGAGATGGATCTCCTGGCGCGGATGCAACTCGGTCTCCTGCCGCGGGAGATGCCGGTAGTGGAGGGATACGAGATCGCGGCCCGCTCGATTCTGGCCACCGAGGCCGGCGGAGATCTGTACGACTTCGTGCGCGACGCCGAGGGGCGGCTCTGGATCGCCGCGGGAGACGTGTCGGGCCACGGATACTCGTGCGCCATCGCGCAGGCGATGACGAAGGCCGGGCTGGCCAGTCTCGTGGAGTCGGAGCGAACGCCGGCGATGGTGCTGCAGCGGCTCCATCTGGTGCTGCGTATGATCGGTTCTCCGCGCACATTCACGTCGCTCATGCTGCTGCGTCTCGATCCCGCAACCGGCGATGTGCTGGTCAGCAATGCCGGCCATCCCTATCCCTGGATCACACATAGCAGCGAAGTGCGCGAGATGGAACTTCCCTCGCTGCCGCTGGGACTGGGACCGGAGCGGCACTACGAAGACACCCCGTTCTCGATGAGGATCGGAACCACCGTCGTCCTTTTCTCCGACGGCTTGTTCGAAGCCGGCGACACCCTTGGCCACCCCTACGGCTTCGACCGCCTCCGCCAGCTCCTCGGCAAGATCTCCCGCCGCCCGGCCGCGGCGATCCTCACCGCCATCCTCGACGACTGGCGCGCCCACACCGGCGACGAAGCGCCGGCGGATGACACGACGATCGTGGTGGTGAAGCGGAGCGGGTGAGGTGGTTCGATCGAAAGGCTTTGACCACAAAGGCACAGAGGACACAGAGAAAAAGATGAAATCTGAAGGATGAGGGATGAACTGTTTGATCATCCTTCCGCCTTCATCCTTTCCCTCTGTGTCCTCTGTGTCTCTGTGGTAAAAGCCTTTTCGGACGAGTACGGCGCGCCAAACCTCCGGATGCCTTCCCACGCAGAATTCGTCGATATGTCCTCCGACCGGCAATGGGTCTGGGGGGTCCGGGACTTCTATCAATCCGTGCGTGTCGTCTTTGGACGGATCGGAACCGTGGCCGTCACGAGCATCGCCGGCATCATTCTTCTCGCGCCGGTCGCGTTCGCATGGATTGCGGTGCAGCAAGGCCGCCCGGCGCTTATCGTCTGGTCCGTCCTCTCCGCAATCTCCTGGTACCTCGCCCGGCCGAACTTCGGCTTCCTCGACGTGCTGCCGCGCGCCGTATGTCTCGGCATCGCATCTCTACTGTCGAGCTCCGGTGACAAGCGTCACCTCATAGGAGGAACCCTTGTCGTGATCGTCTTCGTTTTCGGTGCGCTCACGAAGTACGTCGCCATGCAGATGATGCAGTTTCGCCTTCGCCGGTCGGCCGCGGCGTTCGAGCGCCTGGTTGCGGCGGACCAGTTCGTGTTTGAACGGCGCACCTCGTAGCCAGTAGGGCCGGATCCAGGGAGAATGTTCCGATGTCTGAGCGACTCGAGTTTCGCTACTCGCCGCGGGGACAGCTCGGTCTCATCGCGGTAGGCTGCGCGCTTGTTGCCGCTTCATGGTTTACCGCCGTGACGAATCCGGATGTCGTCTATCGGACGGTTGGCTGGCTCGGAGTGGGGCACGCCGGAATTGGCTTTTAGCCTCATGGGGGAGTCTCTGGGACACATGGGGTAGCTCGAGTGACACATGGGGTAGCCCCAGCGACACATGGGGGTGTCCCAGCGACACATGGGGGTGGCTTAAAGCCACATGGGTGTGGCTCAAAAGCCACCGGGGTGTGGCTTAAAACCACCGGCGTGTGGCTTAAAGCCACCGGGGTGTGGCTCAGAGCCACCGGGGTGTGGCTTAGGGCCTCTCGCATAGGCCGATTGATCACACCGCTGCCGCAGCCCGTCACCTCTGCTGGTCGGCGACTGCGACTTGCCCGCCAGATCCGCAAACCGCCGCGATCACACGGAGTCCTTCCTGTAGTATTGAGCGGCAGCAGGGGGCACGGGCCGCCCGCAAGGGTTCCAGAGGCGAAAGCTCACCGCGTCCAGGGTCTTGGACACCGTCTGCGAAAACAGGTCAGGCGCCGACCTTGCCTCTGCTGCTCGAATGCGATGCGACGCAACCCAACGCGATTGTGCTCTCGGCCGGCTGCGCGCGAAGGCGCGCACCACAATCCAAAGAGAGAACCTGTCTTAATATCCGAACGCCTGAGTGCAGATGCTGAGGATCTTGTCTATCTGCACTCCCATAATCCGCCGCGTCAGAAAACGCCGTTCCGCCTCGTTCCCAGCCAGCTCGCATGCATGCCGGTAGCTTGCGATCGCTTCGTCAAAGCGGTCGAGGCGGCGAAGGAGATCCGCGCGCGTGGCGTGCCAGAGGTGGTAGCCGGCGAGCGGTTCCGAAAGCGCATCGACGAGCGGCAGCGCGGCGGCGGGACCATCCACCATCGACACGGCAACGGCCTGGTTGAGCGCGACCACCGGCGTGGGATGCAGCGCGTACAGCCGCTCGTAAATCGCCACGATCTGCCGCCAGTCCGTCGCCTCGGCAGACGGCGCATCCGCATGGATGGCGGCGATCGCGGCTTCCAGCGCGTACGTTCCCGGACGCCACTGGCGCATCGACGTTTGCAGGATCGACCGCCCTTCGTCGATCTCCTCTTGGTCCCATCGCGAACGATCCTGATCGGCGAGCAGCACGATCTCGCCTGCGTCGTCGACGCGGGCGTTTCTGCGCGCGTCGTGGAGCAGCATCAACGCCAGAAGCGCCTCGAGCTCGGGATTGGGCATCAGCGTCCGCAGCATCCTCGCCAACCGGATGGCCTCGGCACAGAGATCGTGGCGCACCAGCGCGGCACCGCTGGCGGCGGCGTAGCCTTCGTTGAAGACGAGATAGACGACCGCCATGACCGCGGAGAGCCGCTCGCGAAGCTCCGAGGCCGGCGGCACGCGATAGGGAATGGCCGCGCCGCGGATCTTCGACTTGGCGCGCACCAGCCGCTGCGCCATCGTCGCAACGGGTACAAGAAACGCCCGCGCGATCTCCTCGGTGGTCAGGCCGCACAACGTCCGCAGCGTGAGCGCCACCTGCGCCTCCTCGGCGAGGGCCGGATGGCAGCAGGTGAAGATCAGCCGAAGCCGCTCGTCAGGCACTCCCGACTCCTCGTCGTTCTCAACATCGGACACCGGCTCCGGCGTGATCGCCACCAGCTCGGCCTGTTTCTCCGCGAAGCGCGCCTGCCGCCGGAGACGATCGAGCGCCTTGTGCCGCGCGGTACCGTAAAGCCACGCCCGCGGATTGCGTGGGGGCTGGCCGGACCACTCGGTCACGGCGATGGCGAAGGCCTCCTGCAAGGCCTCCTCGGCGACGTCGAAATCGCCGAGGAGGTGAATGAGGGCGGCCAGAAGCCGTCCCCATTCGGCGCGGAAGATCTCTTCGATCGCTGTCAAGAGGCCGACATCATAGTCACGAGAACGTCATGATGGGCCGTACTTCGATCATGCCGTAGCGCGAGGCCGGAATCTTCGCCGCGACGGCGATGGCCGCGTCCAGATCGGGCGCCTCGATGAGGTAGTAGCCGCCGAGCTGCTCCTTCGTCTCGGCGAACGGTCCGTCGGTCGTCAGCCGCTTGCCGTCGCGCACGCGCACGGTGGTTGCGGTGCTGGTCGGCTGCAAGGCGTTGCCGCCCTTGATGGTCCCCGCGAACTCCTGGCCGAACGCGCCGTACTCGCCCATTTCCTTGTCGAGCTCCGTCTTGTTCAGCCCTTCCAAACGCTTCTCACCCTCGTAAATCAGGAGCAGGTATTCCATGGTTTCTTTCTCCTTGCTCCATAGTCGAACGGCCAGGCCGGAAATCGACAGGCTGATCGAAAAACTTTCTGCCGCTTGCTATCCTCGACGGCGATGGAGCCGACCTTCTTCCCGACCCCCGCCGCCTTTCGCAAGTGGCTGGAGACGAATCACGCCTCGGCGGCGGAGCTTCTGGTCGGATTCTACAAGAGGGATTCGGGCAAGCCATCGATCACCTGGCCGGAGTCGGTCGATCAGGCTCTCTGCTTCGGCTGGATCGACGGCGTGCGCCGGCGGATCGACGACGTCAGCTACAGCATCCGCTTCACGCCGCGAAAGCAGATCAGCAACTGGAGCGCGATCAACATCGCCCGCGTGGCGGAGCTGACCAAACTCGGCCTGATGCGCCCCGCCGGTGTGCGCGCTTTCGAACAGCGGCGCGAAGACAAGTCGGCCATCTACTCCTACGAGAACGCGGTACGGACCTTCGATCCTGCCGATGAGAAGACGTTCCGCGCGAACCGGAAGGCTTGGCAGTTCTTCAACGCCCAGGCGCCGTCCTATCGCCGCGTCTGCATCTACTGGGTCACGAGCGCGAAAAAAGAAGAGACGCGCGCCCGCCGCCTGGCCACGCTGATCAACGACTCCGCCAACGGCGAGAGAGTAGGCGTGGTGACGCTGAAACCGAAAACGTAAGGTGCACGCAACGGAGCGCTGGCGCGCCTAACCCGCATTTCTCACACGCTGAGTGGAATTGCCGGCACCCTGTTGGTGGCGAGACTTGGGACGATGTGGAGTTGTGCGAGCGGTTCGTTCTCGGCAATACCTCCAATCGAGAGTCCTTCTCCCCCAGCGGTTTCTTGCTAGGGGAGAAGGTGCCGAAGGCGGATGAGGGGGCGTTTCACGAGGACGTCATTCGCGCGCCTTCGAGCGCTCTCGGACCAGCGTCGGTAAATCGCGCATCTCGTAAAGCGCCCCCCTCATCCGCCTTCGGCACCTTCTCCCCCCACAAGAAACCGTGGGGGGAGAAGGGCTCTCGACGAAGGGAGCGGCAAGCTCTCGAGGGAACAATTCAAGTGAGCGTGTGAGAAATGCGGGCTAAGCGCTGTCGCGCTCAGTTCGCCGTCGTTCCTCCGCTCGAGCTGATGCCCGGCGTGACGTAGCTGCCGTCGCCGCTCACGTTATCGACGACGGAGGCGTAGACGAAGATCGGATTGCTGCTGAGGAAATGAAGCGTCGACGTGACCACGTCGCCGTTGATTCCGGTGATCAGCCCGCCGATCAGCGGGAGCTGCAGTTGCTGCCAGGGATTCAGTGTCAGTGTGCGCGTGCCGAGGACGGTACCGTTGCCGTCGAGGAGCTCGAACGCCGCCGTCGACGCGGTGTCGCTGGGGTTGAAGAAACCGATGTTCGTACGAGACGTTGGTGTACCAAGCGGCGGCACACTGACGATGTTCGAAAGCCCGACCAGCGTTCCATCGGTGAGTGCCGCGGTGCGCGGCAACCCCGCCGCGTGCTGGCCGAACGTCCCCGCGCCGGCCGCGGCCTGGTTGTTGTAGATGCGGGCATTCGCAAAGATATTGTTCGCAGTGACCATACGCAGCGCGCCGATGCCGTTGATCTGACCGTCAAATGCGCTGGCGCCGAGGTCGCGATAGGCAGCCATCCCGCGGGGAAGGAGCGTCGCCCAGGCCACAAACTGCGCGGCAGCGCTCCCCGCCCCTGCCGGGAAAAACTGAATCATGACGTCGGCGTTGACGGCCGAACCCTGAACCGAGTTGTTGAAGAGATTCAGATCGGTCATGAAATTCGTATTGCCGGCACCGTGCACGGATCCGGCAACCGGGATGAAGATCTCGTGAGCCGGCTGCGGCGCGCCGGCGGCCGCGCAGGCGGCGCCCGAGTCGGGGGTTCTGACGATCACGCGAACGCCGCCCGGCAGCGATTGCAGCGCCTGCGCGCGGGACGCGGCGATCTGGGTCGTACCGGCGAAGCGGCCGTTCGTGCCGGTCAGATTGGTTCCGACGGTGATCGGACCGTTTCCGCCGAGGTTGTCACCGATCTCCAGCGCGACGAGCGTGTTGCCGAGACCGTTGGTGATGAGATCGTAGCGAAGCGTGTACGTCACACCGCCGGGGTCAGGCGACAACGCCAGCACGAACGCGCCGGCCCCGCTGGACGAGCCATTGCCTCCGTTGCACAACCCGCTCGTGCCGGAGATCCTCCCGGCAAGGTAGACCGTATTCGCGCCGGTGAGCGTGCCGCGAACGGCGCCCGCCGGGAATCCGGATGCATCGATGACGAGATAGAAGTTCTGTGGATTGGCCAGGAGCTGATTGATCACACCCGGGTCGAGCGTGGCCGTCCCGTTGAAGTGGCCGTTCACGAACCCGTTGTTCACATCGCTGAACGTCTTGATGGCCGCGCCGTTCGTGCCGGGAGCCCCGACGAACAAGGTCACGCCGGTGATGTTGGTCAGGCCGAGGGTAGTGACGTCAAGCGTCGCCACAGCGCCGCTGATTGTCAGGGTGGCCGTGGCGAAACCGTTCGCCGAGGCGCCCCCGCCCACGACGTTGTTCCCCGTGAGCGCCGAGTGGAAGACCAGAGGCGTCTGTTGGGCTGCGAGAACAGGAACGAAGAGGACAACGGCCAACGCAACGAGGAGATGTGTGCGCATCGAATCCTTCCTTTGCAATCCAACCCGTGCAAGTGCGGGGCCGGAAAAGTACACTCCCCGCAGTGTCTGAGCTGCGTCGTGACATCGGCCTCTGGCGCGGCATCGCCCTGAACATGATCGACATGGTCGGGATCGGGCCCTTCATCACGATCCCCTTGATTCTGGCGGCCATGGGCGGCGGCCGGGGGATGCTGGCCTGGATCCTCGGCGGACTTCTGGCCATCAGCGACGGCCTCGTCACCGCCGAGCTCTCGGCGGAGATCCCCGGCTCGGGCGGCTCGTACGTCTTTCTGCGCCATGCCTACGGGAAAGCCGGCCGGCTCATCTCGTTCCTCTTTCTCTTCCAGATCCTCATCTCCGCGCCGCTGTCGATGGCCTCGGGCTGCATCGGATTCGCCAGCTATCTGAAGGTCGTGGTCCCCGCCGCGGGCAATCACATCGGACTGACCGCCACGGTGGTCTGTATCGTGACGATGCTGCTGCTCCTCCGCCGCATCGAATCGATCGGTAAGTTCTCCATCCTGCTCTGGGCCGGCGTTCTGGCGACGCTGGCGATCGTCATCGGCGCCGGCCTGCCTCACCTGAAGCTCGCCGCGTTCGAATTCTGGCGCGCGCCGCGGCTCGACGGCGGCATCGGCTATGCCGGCCTCGGCGCCGCGTTGATCTACGCGGTCTACGACTACCTCGGCTACTACAACATCTGCTACATCGGCGACGAAGTGCGCGAGCCGACCAAGACCATCCCCCGCGTGATCGTGATCTCCATCCTGGCCATCGGCGCGATCTACCTGGTGATGAACGCCTGCCTGATCTCGGTCCTGCCGATGAAGGTGGCCATGATCTCCCCCTCGGTCGTGGCGGACTATCTGGCCGTGCTCCTCGGCACGCGCGCCGCGCAGTGGATCTCGATCCTCATCCTCTGGACCGCCTTCGCCTCGATCTTCTCGCTCATGCTCGGCTACTCGCGCATCCTGTATGCCGCCGCGCGCGACGGCAACTTCTTCGGCCTCTTCGCCAGACTGCACGCCACCGAGGCCTATCCGTATGTGTCGATCCTCTTCCTCGGATGCGTGGCCGCCGCCTTCTGCTCGCTATCGCTCAAGAACGTCCTGCAGGCGATTCTCTCCATTCGCGCGGTGATCCCCTTCATGGCCCAGATCATCGGCGCGGTGATCCTGCGGACGCGCGAGCCGGAGCGCCCGCGCCCCTTCCGCATGTGGCTCTACCCGATGCCTGCGATCATCGCCCTCGGACTGTGGAGCTACATCGTCATCTCGCCGCAGAAGGGCCTTCGCGTGGGCGGGCTGTACGTGATCGCGGCAGGGACGTTGTTTTATGTCGTGCGGGGATGGCTGGAAAAGAGGCATTCATCCGCAGATGTCGCAGATAAACACAGATAGGGTTTTATCTGCGTTTGATCTGCGTCATCTGCGGATAAAAACGTCATGGCCGATAGAATGCCACGCATGCGCCGCTTCGTCATCGCCATCAGCATTTCGCTCCTAGCCGTCGCCGCCTCCGCGCAGCTCACCGAGGCTGTCATCGACAAAGACGTCCGCGACACGATCGAAGCGTGGCACCTGCCGGCGCTGGCCATCGTGGTCGTCCAGAACGATCGCGTTATCTTTCTAAAAAGCTACGGGATCAAGGAGACCGGCAAGACGGAGCCGGTCACCGCCGACACCCTTTTCGAGCTCGGCTCGACGACGAAGGCATTCACCGCCACCGTCATGGCCATGCTGGCGGACGAGAAGAAACTGTCGTGGGACGATCCGGTCCGCAACTACCTCCCCGGCTTTCACATCTCCGACGCCTGCACCGACTCGCTCATCACGCTGCGCGACATCGCCTCGCACCGTAGCGGCGTGGCGCGGCACGATGAGCTGTGGGACGACAGCGACTTCGGCCGCGACGAGTTGATCCACCGCATCGGCATGATGAAAATCTGGCGGCCGATCCGCGCCGGATACCAGTACAACAACCTGATGTTCGTCACCGCCGGCGAGGCCGCGGCGTCGGCGGCGAAGATGCCGTGGGAGCAACTGATCCGCACGCGCATCTTCGCACCACTGGGAATGACCGAATCGCGCATCGCCTTCGCCGACTGGCCGCAATCCGATCACGCCACCGGCCATCGCTGGAATTCGGAAAGCCAGCGCTCCGCAATCCAGCCGATGCGCAACTACGACGCCCTCGCTCCCGCCGGCACGATCAAATCGTCCGCGCACGACATGGCCCAGTGGCTCCGCTTCCAGCTCGCCGGCGGGGTCATTGACGGCAAGCGGCTGCTGTCGCAGGAAGCGCTCGACGAGACGCACACGCCGCAGACGATCATCCCCATCGGTCCGGCCACGCACCAGATCTATCCCGACACGAACTTTCTCACCTACGCCCTCGGCTGGAACGCTTCCGACTATCACGGCGAGCTGCTGGTCGCGCACGCCGGCGCGCTGAACGGCTTCCGGTCGAATGTCGCGCTCCTGCCGAAGCGCAACCTCGGCATCGCCATCCTGGAGAACGTCGGCCGAGGAACGGCGCTGGCCGCGCTGCGAAACACGATCATCGATCAATTCCTCGGCGCGCCGGCGCGCGACTGGAACGGCGAGCTTCTCGACAACGAGAAAGTCGAAGGAGCAAAGGCCGAGGCCAGGCTGGCCGAGCGCGTGGCCAAGCGCGCTACCGCTCCCAAACCGTCGCACGATCTCGCCGCGTACGCCGGCACCTTCCACAACGCCGGCTTCGGCGATGCCACGATCTCCGTCGCCGGCGATGCCCTCGTCCTGCACTGGGAACGGATCACGCTGCCGCTAGTCCACGAGAATTACGACAGCTTCAGCGTCATCGACACCGTCGAAGACATCGATGAGCCGCTGCAGTTCCGGCTCTCGCCGGACGGCACGATCGGCGGGTTTACGCTGTTTGGAGAGGAGTTTGTCCGGCGATGAGCGAAACCAAACGCGTCGTCATCATCGGCGGCGGCTTCGGCGGCCTCTACGCGGCGAAGGCGTTGAAGAAGGCGCCTGTCCGCATCACGCTGGTCGACCGGCGCAACTACCACCTCTTCCAGCCGCTGCTCTACCAGGTGGCCACCGCGGCGCTCAACCCGAGCGACATCGCCGCGCCGATCCGCGCGGTGCTGCGGAAACAGAAAAACGTCAGCGTAATCATGGGCGACGCCACCGGCATCGATCTCGATCGGAAAACCGTCCGCCTCGCCGACGGCGAGCTCGCCTACGACATCCTCATCATCGCCACCGGCGCCACGCATTCGTACTTCGGCCATCCGGAATGGGAGGAGAACGCGCCCGGCCTGAAGACGATCGAGGATGCGCTGGAGATCCGCCGCCGCGTGCTGCGCGCCTTCGAGGCGGCCGAGCGCGAGACCGACTCGGCGCGGCAACAGGCCTGGCTCAACTTCGTCGTCGTCGGCGGAGGACCGACCGGCGTCGAGCTGGCCGGAGCGCTATCGGAGATCGCCCGGCAGACGATGATCCGCGACTTCCGGCGCATCAATCCCTCCAGCGCGCGCGTGATCCTGATCGAAGGAGTGAGCCGCGTCCTCCCTCCCTACCCGCCCACCCTGTCGGAAAAAGCGGCGTCGCAACTGCGCGGCCTCGGCGTGGAGGTAATGACGAACGCCATCGTCACGAACGTCAGCGATCACGACGTCCGCGTCGGCGAGACGACCATCCCCACCCGCACCGTCCTCTGGGCCGCCGGCGTCCAGGCCTCGCCGCTGGCGCGCACCATCGGCGCGCCACTCGACCGCGCCGGCCGCGTTTTCGTCGAACCGGACCTGAGCGTTCCCGGCCATCCCGAAGTCTTCGTCATCGGCGATCTGGCCGCCGTGGAGAAAGTCCCCGGCGTCGCCCCCGCCGCGATCCAGGAAGGGACGCACACCGCGAAAAACATCGAACGGATGATCGCCGGCCAACCCTCCCTCCCCTTCCGCTATCACGACAAAGGATCGCTGGCCACCATCGGCCGCGCCGCCGGCGTGGCCGACTTCGGCCGCATCAAACTCAGCGGCTTTCTGGCCTGGGCCGCCTGGCTCAGCGTGCACATCTTCTTCCTGATCGGTTTCCGCAACCGCATACTCGTGATCCTGCAATGGGCCTGGGCTTATGTGACCTTCCAACGAGGGGCCAGGTTGATCACGGGGAAGGTCGAGCCACTGATGAAGGAGTAGGGCACGCACGCGCAACGCGCGAAGCGCAAGCGCGAAGCGCCGGAGCGCTGGCGTCTCGCCGGCTGGCCCGGGGGCGTCTCGCCCCCGCGCGCCGCATCACGCGAAGGTGACCTAACTAAATCGCCCAGCCTCCCGCCCCGCCGGTTACCAGGCTAGAGTTTCGAATCTCCCTCGATCGGGGGCGAGACGCCCCCGAGCCAGCCGGCGAGACGCCAGCGCTCCGGGCGAGCTTGCGCTCGCTGCGCTTGCGCGCGCCTTTACGCCGAGGTAACCTGATGGCCCCGCACGGAAATCGCGCTTTCTCCAAGCGCGTATGCGCCACGACAATTTCATTTACACAGATAAGCGATTCGTCCGTAAATCACGAGGCCGATTACCGCACTGGCAGCTCGACGAGGCGACCTACTCAATCACCTTCCGTCTTCGCGATTCGTTGCCGCGCGACATTGCCACCGCGCTGGTTCGCGAGCGCGAGCAGTCGATACGGTTGACGATGAATTCATCCGAACGTGCCGAGGTCGATCGGCTCTTCAGCCTCAAACTCGATTCGTACCTCGATCAGGGATACGGCAGTTGCATTCTTCGTGTCGACAAGAACGCGCGGCTTGTAGCGGACGCTCTCCGCTACTTCGATCGCGTCCGATACGAATTGCACGCATGGTGCGTGATGCCGAATCACGTTCACGCGATGATGTATCTGCAGCACGGCAAGGATCTCGAGGATGTACTGCACTCGTGGAAGTCGTTTACGGCGCACGAGATCGGACAGCGCGTCATCTGGCAGCGGGAGTATTTCGATCGGATCGTTCGGGGTGCGGAGGATTACTGGTCTACGCGTACCTATATTTTGAACAATCCGTTCAAGGCCGGATTGCGCAATTGGAAATGGGTGGGATCGCGCGAATAGCGCGTAGCGCCCGGAGCGCTGGCGTCTCGCCGGCGCTCCTGACGCTTGCGCGTTTGGCGCTTGCGCGCTCCTGACGCTTTGCGCGTTTAGCGCTTGCGCTCCTGCCGTTACAATGCGCCCCCAACTTGTCCGCAATCGATCTCGTCATCATCATCGCTTACCTGGCGGCGGTCGTTGCCATCGGGTTCTGGTGCCGCAAGCGGCAGAAGACGACGCGGCACTATTTCCTGGCGGGGCGGCAGTTGCCGTGGTGGGCGATCTCCGGGTCGATCGTGGCGACGGAGACCTCGGCGATTACGTTTGTCTCCATTCCCGGCCTGGCGTATTCGCGCGGCGGGAACTTCACCTTTCTCGAGCTCGTCCTCGGATATCTGATCGGCCGCATCGCCATCTGCGTCCTCTTCATCCCGGCGTACTTTCAAAGGAATCTGCTGACGATTTACGAACTGCTGCGCAGCCGGTTCGGCGACGGGGTACGGAGTCTTGCTGCCTCGCTCTTCATCGTCATGCGCACGGTGGCGGACAGCGTGCGGCTGTTGCTCACCGCCGTGGTGATGTCGTCCGTCTGGCAGGCCTTTCTGCCGAACACCGATCGGGCCACGGCAGCGGCGGTCTCGGTGGTCTGCATCGGCGGCGTCATGCTCCTCTTCACGGCGGTGGGCGGAATGGAGGCGGTGGTGTGGACGGAGATCCTGCACGTCGGCGTCTACATCATCGGAGCGGTGGCCGCCGGCGTCATACTCATCGGCTCGATTCACGGCGGGCTGGCCGGGGCGATCGCGGCGGGACGCGAGGCCTCCAAGTTCCGGGTGTTCGATTTCGCGCTCGACATGACGCGGCCCTACGCCTTCTGGGCGGGCCTGATTGGCGGCGCGTTTCTCAACATGTCGACGCACGGAACAGACCAGTACATGGTGCAGCGCTATCTGTGCACCACCAGCGCCCGCAAAGCGCAGCTCGCGCTGCTCGTCTCCGGCGTAGTCATCCTCGTGCAGTTCATCGGCTTCCTCTTCATCGGCGTGCTGCTGTTCGCCTTTTACCAGCCATCGAAGCTGGCCACGTACGCGATGGGGGCCGCGGCCGCGCCGTTCCACTCCCCCGATGAAGTCTTCCCCGACTTCATCATTCATCACATGCCGATCGGACTTGCCGGACTGCTCGTGGCGGCGGTGCTGGCGGCGGCGACATCGCCGTCGGTGAATTCGATCGCGGCCACGGCCCTCTCCGATCTCTATCAACCGTTGGTGCGCGGACGCAGCGATGAACATTACCTTCGCGTCTCGCGCCTGCTGACCGTCGGCGCGGGCATCGCGCAGATCGGCGTGGCGCTTTCGCTGCGGGGGCAGACGCGTTCCGCGGTCGATACGGCGCTCTCGGTTGCCTCCTTCATCAATGGCCCGATCCTCGGCGTGTTCCTTCTCGGCACGGCCAGGCGCGGCGGTCCGCGCGCGGCGTTCATCGGCATGAGCGCCGGTCTGGCCGTCGTGATCGCCGTCCGTTTCGGCACGGCGGTGGCGTGGCCGTGGTACACCGTCATCGGTTCGCTGACGACATTTGCGATCGGCGCGCTCATCCCGGAGAAAGAACATGCGCCGGCTTAGCATCGCGTTGCTCGTTCTCCTCTTCGGTTGCCGCACGATGCAACGCTCCGACGTCTTCGACGCCGGCCGCCTGCGTGAAATCGATCGGACGATAGAGACGGCCATCGCCGAGCACAAGCTCCCCGGCGGCGTCTTCCATCTCGAGCGCGGGGGCGCGGTTTACGAGAAGAGCTACGGCAACCGCGCGCTCGTCCCGACTGTCGAGCCGATGACGGTGGATACGATCTTCGATGCCGCATCGCTCACGAAGGTCGTGGCGACGACGCCCTCGGTCTGGCTGCTGATCGAACGGGGAACGATCGAGCTCGATGCCCCGGTGAGCCGCTACATCCCCGAGTTTCGCGGCGGCTGGCGCGACGAGCTCACGATTCGCCATCTCCTCACCCACACCTCGGGGCTGCGGCCCGACCTCGATCTCTCGCCGCCATGGAGCGGCTACGACACCGCCATCCGCATGGCTATCGCCGAAGAGCCAAGGCAAAGGCCAGGCTACGCGTTCCGGTACAGCGACATCAACTTCGAACTGCTCGGCGAGATCGTGAGACGCGTGTCGGGAGTCGATCTCGATGTCTTCGCGAAGCGGGAGGTTTTTGCACCGCTGGGGATGAGGGATACCGGGTTTCGGCCAAGCCTGCGATATGACAAACGCATCGCGCCGACGGAGCAGACCCCCGAAGGCATGCTTCGAGGCGTTGTCCACGATCCCACCGCGCGGCGCATGGGCGGCGTGGCGGGACACGCGGGGATGTTCACCACGGTCCACGATCTGACGCTCTACGCGCGCATGCTCCTGCGTGGCGGCTCGCCGATCCTCAAGACGGAGACCGTCGACAGGATGACGGCCGTCACCTCGCCGGCGAACGTCGCGGTGCGGCGGGCGGGAGGCTTCGATCTCGACTCCTCCTTCAGCCGCCCGCGCGGCGCGATCTTTCCGCTCGGTTCCTTCGGGCATACAGGCTTCACCGGCGGCATGATGTGGATCGATCCATTCTCGAAGACGTTCTTCGTTTTCCTCTCGAACCGCGTACACCCCAACGGCACCGGCGACGTCCTTCGCCTCCAGACGGCCCTCGGCACGCTGGCCGCCGAGGCCGCGCGCGTGCCGAGGGAGACACCGCCGGGAGCGTTGGCGGTAAGGCCCGGCGGACAGGTTCGATTCACCTACGGCGGCGCCGATACGAACAACGGCATCGATCATCTCGAGACGGAGCGGTATGCGTCGCTGCGCGGGATGCGCGTCGGCCTGATCACGAATCACACCGGGATCGACCGCAATTGGAACCCGACCATCGATTCGCTGCGCAGCGCGCCGGGCGTCACGCTCGTGGCCCTCTTCTCGCCGGAGCACGGCATCCGAGGAACGGTCGATGCGAAGGTCAGCGACTCGACGGATCCCGTGAGCGGCCTTCCCGTCTACAGCCTCTACGCCGACACCCGCAAGCCGAAGCCGGAACAGTTGGCCGGACTCGATGCGCTGGTCTTCGACATTCAGGACGTTGGCGCGCGCTTCTATACCTACATCGCCACGATGGGACTGGCGATGGAAGCGGCGGCCGCGGCGCACGTCAAATTCATCGTCCTCGACCGCATCAATCCCATCGGCGGCGTGCGGGTCGAAGGGCCTCTGCTGCACGGCGAGGAGAGCTTCATCGCCTGGCACTCGCTGCCGATCCGCCATGGGATGACCGTCGGCGAGCTGGCCCGGATGTTCAACGACGAACGGCACATCGGCGCCGATCTCACCGTGATCCCGTTGCAGCGCTGGCGCCGCGCGCTGTGGATGGACGAGGCCGGGCTGCCGTGGATCAACACCTCACCGAACATGCGCAGCCTCACCGAGGCCACGCTCTATCCGGGGATCGGCATCATCGAGACGGCTGTATCGGTCGGGCGCGGGACGGAGACGCCGTTCGAGCTCGTCGGCGCACCGTACGCGGACGGGGCAACGCTCGCGCGCGAACTGACGGCGATGTCGCTCCCCGGCATCCGCTTCGAGGCGACGGAGTTCACGCCGTCGTCGAGCGTCTTCGCCGGAAAACGCTGCGGCGGCGTGCGTCTCATCATCACCGACCGCAACGCCCTGCGTCCGGTGATGACCGGCGTCGCCATCGCGCTGGTGCTGCACCGCCTATATCCATCCGAGTTTGCGCTCGACAAGGTGGCGCCGCTGCTCAACGACCCCGCGACACTCGAGGCCATCCGCGCGGACAAACCGCTCTCCGAAATCGTCACCATGTGGCGCGTGGACGAGGCGGCCTTCGAAGCGCGGCGCGCGAAGTATCTGTTGTATTAACCCCCTTGGGACCGCGCGCGTCCCGCGCGCGCGGCGGGCAGCATGTTGGAGAAAAAGCGCGGGCGAGACGCCCGCGCTCCCAGGGCCTAATGCTTTACAGCCCTCCGCTTCGGCGGGGGGTTCTGCCAGGAGAATCCATCCCTCAGCGTCGCGCTCGTGCCGCCGATCGTGACCACCACGTCGCCTCTGCCGGCGGCGTGGGACGGCAAGGTGGCCTGGATCGTGACGGGGTCGATGACCTGCACGTTCGTCGCGGCAACGCCGGCCACCGTCACGGATGACGCCAGCGCCGAGGTGAAGCCGGCTCCGAAGATGGTGATGGTGATCGGTGCGTTGGGCACGGCGAGATTCGGCGTCACGCTGACCACCGTCAACGCCGGGACGGTGTAGGTGAACCCGTTGGTCGCCGTCCCCGACGTCGCATCGGGGTTCGTCACGACGACATTCACCGCCAGTTGCTCGCTGGCCGGGCCGAGCGGCGTGACTGCCGTGATCGACGTCGCGCTCACCACCGTGACCGTGGTCGCCGGGCGTGTGCCGAACGTGACCGTGGCGCCGCTCTGGAAGTTGGTGCCGGTGATCGTCACCGCCGTTCCGCCGGTCGTCGGGCCGGTCGACGGCGATATGCCGCTGATCGTAGGTCCGGGAAGCGCGTACGTGAAGGACTGCGCCAGCGTCGCCGACTGGCTGTCGCTGTTGGTCACGACGACGTCGACCTTCCCCGCCGCATGCGCGGGAGCGGTGGCGGTGATCGACGTCGCGCTCACGACCGAGACGTTCGTCGCCGGCGTTCCGCCAAACTTGACCGTGGCCCCCGTGAGAAAGCCGGTGCCGGTGATGGTCACGGCCGTTCCGCCGGCCACGCTGCCGGAGGTTGGCGCGATGCTGCTCACGGTCGGGGCAGGATTAGCCACCTTGACCACGGTGAATGTTCCGGACATGAGCGAATGACCCGTTCCGCAGTCGGGGATGTCGCACACGAAGGCAAACGTCCCGGACGTCGTCGCGACGAACTGCATTTGTTTGGTCTGCCCTTTCAGACAGTCGAGACCGTTCTCGACGTAGGTCTCCATCAGGATTCCGTGTCCGAACGACGACGGGTCGCTCGACGGCACCGTGAGCGTGAGGTTGACGACGTCACCCTGGTTCACCGAGAACGGCGACGGCGAGACGGAGAAATCGAAGCTCCTGGCGGTGACCGTGAAGTTCCTGACCGCGGCCGCGCCGACGCTGTCGGGCTGCGGGATGACCGGTCCGTGCGACGACCTTTCCGCCAGAAGCTCGCGCAGGTGGGCAAGGTGCTCTTCCTGCGCGGTCGGCGTCATCGCCATTGAATGATCTTGTTCCTGTGCAACCGCGCCGATGGCCACGAACAGAAGGGCCACGGCTGTGAAAATCGCTCTGGGCATTCACTCTTCTCCATGGAAAATTAGTTTCTCAAGCAAAGGCTTGAAGAATAACTGATTCGACCGGCGACGCCTTCCGCCGTTTACAACTTCACAACGATGTCACGGCGGTAGAGCACCCAGAGAATGGCCAGCCAGAGCCCGACGAAGGCGAGACCCCACAGCAAAGAGGCGAACTTGTCAGGGAAGTACGGGTTGAAGAAGAGATCGAAGCTGGCCTGATGGAGGGAGACCTTCTTCCCATCGACGGTTATCTTGAAGAGCGAGTCGATGCAGCGGGCCATGATCCCGGAGCCGACGAAGGCGACCAGCGGGTTGACGCCGTAGATGACGAATGGTCTGGCCCATCCCCGCACCTGGTACACGTCGAGAATCCAGAGACAGGTGGCCAGGACCACGCAGGCGAAGCCGGCGCAGAAGACGACATAGCTCGACGTCCAGAGATTCTTGTTGATCGGAAAGACCCAGCTCCACAGCTCGCCGGCCACCATCCCCAGACATCCGGCGCCGAAGAGGCCGGCGATCCGTTCTAGCAGCGATCGCTTTTTATCCGTCAGCCAGCGGCCGGCGATGACCCCCAGCATGGCCGTGGCGATGGCCGGCAGCGTCGAGAGCGGCCCTTCCGGATCCCACGTCTTCGTCGATGCCCAGATGTGATTCGTGCCGAGGATCAGGCGGTCGCTCCAGGCGGCCAGCGTCTTCTCCGGCTGATCGAGGAGAAAGTAGCCGATCGTGCCGGTGCCCGGAACCGGGACCAGCGTCATCACGATCCAGTAGCCGAGGAGAATGCCCACGATGATGGCGATCTGCTGTTTGAGGGAGGTGCGCAGCGTCAGCAGCGCCGCGCCGATGTAGGCGAAACCGATCCGCTGCAGCACCCCCATGAAGCGGAGATGCTGGGCACGCCAGAGCACGCGCTGAAGAAACGTCGGATCCGGGATCCCGGACATCTTCCCCCACCAGAAGAAAGGAAACGCGTTCAGCAGCACGCCGGCCAGCACGATGAGCAGCCCGCGCCGGATGATCTTCCCCGTGACGGTGTTGGGATCGCGCTTGCTGAGCGAGAGATGCGTCGTCACGCCGACGATGAAGAGGAAGAAGGGAAAGATGAGATCGGTCGGCGTCCACCCGTTCCACGGCGCATGTTCGAGCGGCGGATAGATCGCTCCCCAGCTCCCCGGATTGTTGACCAGCAACATCCCGGCGATGGTGATCCCGCGAAACACATCGAGCGCCATGAGACGGGTGGGGGGCGGTGGTGCGACGGTGGACATTGAGCGCATAGCGTAACAGTTGCGTGGGCCGGCGCTTCGCGCGTTGTCTGCGCTGACGCGCGTTGTCTGCGCTAATCGCGCGTTGTCTGCGGCGTGCGCGCCGCGTGGTCAGAGATTGACGAACGGGTGAAACGCAACGAACCAACAACGCGCGTAGCGCAGACACGAAGCGCGCCACGTGATCAGACCTGCTAACGACCACGCGCGGCAGCGCAGACAACCGACAACGCGCGTAGCGCAGACAACGCGCTTCGCGCAGTGTTAACCGCCACCCCCTCCCCTGCGTATCCCCCGGCAGAGGACAAACGCATGCCCAGAAAACTGATCGCCTTCCTTTTTGCTGCCGCCATTGCCGTGAGTGCGTCGGCGCAGGCGCCGGCGACCGCCACATCCAATCCACCGGCCACCACCACCGTCGTCACCGATGCCGACAGTCATGAGACGCGCGAAGCCTTCGACTCCGTTCTTCGGCGCTATCCCTCGGAAGTGAGGCGGGTGCTCAAGCTCGATCCCTCGCTCATGACCAACCAGAGCTACCTCGCCAACTATCCGGCGCTGGCATCGTTTCTGGCGCAGCAACCCGAGGTCGCGCACAGCCCTGCCTTTTATCTCAGCGGCATCTCCATTCCCGAAGACGGCGTACGGGAGAACGGCAGCGAGCGGGTATGGCGTACCACGATGGAGGGAGTGACACTCTTCGGCGTCTTCGCCATCGCCATGGGCGTCCTGATCTGGCTCGTGCGCACCGTCATCGATCACCGGCGCTGGAGCCGCGTGTCGAAGGTGCAGGCCGACATTCACAACAAACTGATGGACCGCTTCACGGCGAATGATGACCTGCTCGCCTACATCCAGACGCCGGCCGGCAAGCGCTTCCTCGAATCGGCGCCGCTTGCCCTCGACGCCGGACCGCGCGCCGTCAGCGCACCAGTTGGACGCATCCTCTGGTCTGTGCAGGTGGGATTGGTCCTGGCCGCGGCCGGCTTTGGATTTCAAATCGTCAGCCGCAGCATCGAGCAGACCGTATCTCAGCCGCTCTTCGCCATGGGCATCCTGGGGGTATCGCTCGGCGCCGGTTTCGTCCTGTCGGCGATCGTCTCCTACATCCTCTCGCGCAAGCTAGGCCTCTGGGAGCCGCCTCCGTCGCCTGCACAATCGACGTCTGCGCCTGAATAAGACGCAGAACATGGGATCATTAGAGAAATGGACTTCACCGGCGTGATGAACGATGCCTTGCTCGCGGTCGCCGGCGCCCGGTCAAAAGCCGAGGCCGGGGCGCTGATGGACGAGGAAACGTTCCGGGCCTTTTACGATCGAACCTCGCGCGCCGTGTGGGTCTACCTGGCGCGCGTCACCGGCGACCGCCACCTGGCCGACGATCTGCTGCAGGAAACGTATTACCGTTTCTACAAAGCGGGAGCCGCGCATCACGACGAAGGGCACCGCCGCAATTCGCTCTTCTGCATCGCCACGAACATCGCCCGCGACACGCACCGCCGCAACGCCCGCCATCCGGTCGAGCCTCTCGAGGTCAACGAGGCGGATGAAGAGACAGTGGCCATCGACACGCGCATCGCCGAGCGCTTCGAGGAGAGCACCGATCTCTGGCGAGCCATGGCCCAGCTCAAACCGGTCCAGCGCGAGATGCTCTGGCTGGCCTACGCCCTCGGGTCGACCCACGCCGAGATCGCGGAGATCGTCGGCGTCAAGAGCGGCAGCGTGAAGATCCTCCTCTTCCGGGCCCGCCGCAAACTGGCCGCGCTCCTCGGGAGGCCGTCATGAGCCGCGTCGCCTGTCCGTTGGAGCAGGAAACGCTGGCGATGGTCCAGTCCGGACGCTGGCCGCACGGCTGCGACGAGGCCAGCCGCGCCCATATCAACGACTGCACGATCTGCGGCGACGTCGTCCGCGTGGCCGTGCTGGTATCGAACGACTACCAGGCCACCCTCCGCACCGCCCGCGTCCCGAACTCCGGCCTGATCTGGTGGCGCATGCAGCGCCGTTCGCGTCAGGAAGCGGTCCGCACCGCCTCGCGCGTGATCACCATCGTCCAGGCCATCGCCGTCGCCGCCGGCGTGGCGGTGGCGATCGGGATCCTCACCGCAACGAGCCGTGCATTCTCCTTCGCCCCATCCGACCTCTCCCAGACCATCGTCGCGCAATGGGGCATCCCGCTGCTCGTCGCGCTGGCCGCCTGGCTGGCGTTAGCGCCAGTCGCGGTTTATCTGGCGGTAGGGAAAGACTGAGGTTGCGGGGTCTCGCGGTTGCGGGGTCTCGCGGTATTGGATTGCTGGGTTGCATGGTTGCTGAGTTGCAAGGTTGCTGGTTGCATAGTGTCCAACCTGGCAGCCCACCGCGAGACCGCGAGACCCCGCAACCTCGTAACCCAGCAACTCAGTAACCCCAGCAACCCAGCAACCCTCCCCCTACCTCCCCGCATCCGCCTCCCGCACCGGCGCGTTCTTCACGTACTTGTCGAACCAGTTGATCCGCTCCGCCAGCACGTCCAGCAGCGTCTCGCGCGCGGCGTAGCCGTGGGCCTCGTTCGGCAGCGTCACGTAGCGCACCGTCGCTCCGTAGCCTTTCAGCGCCATGTAGAAACGCTCCGACTGGATCGGGAACGTGCCCGAATTGTCGTCGGCCTCGCCGTGCATCAGCAGGATCGGATCCTTCACCTTGTCGGCATACCAGAACGGCGACATCTTCGCGTAAAGGTCGGGCACTTCCCAGAACGTCCGCCGCTCGCTCTGGAAACCGAACGGCGTGAGCGTGCGGTTGTAGGCGCCGCTCTCGGCGAAGCCGGCCCGGAACAGCCGTGAGTGCGCCAGCAGGTTGGCGGTCATGAAGGCGCCGTAGCTGTGACCGCCGACGCCGATGTGATCGCGGTCGGCGACCCCCATCTCCACCACCTTATCAATCGCCGCCTCGGCGCTGGCGACGAGCTGGTCGACGTAATGATCGTTGGCGGTCTCCCCCGGTCCGACGATGGGCATGGTGGGGTTGTCGAAGATGGCGTAGCCGGAGAGGAGCAGGAAGAGATGCGAGTATCCGTTGACGATGGTGAAACGATTCGGTGAGCCGGTGACCTGGCTGGCGGAATCGGCGTCGCCGAACTCGCGCGGATAGGCCCACATGATCACCGGGACGTGCTCTCCCCTCTTGTAGCCCGGCGGCAGATAGAGCGTGGCCGACAGCTTCACGCCGTCCTTGCGCTGATAGGTGACGTACTGATGCTCCACGCCGCGAAGCTGCGGCTGCGGATCGTTGAAGGCAGTGACGGCGCGGCGCTCCTCGACCCCGAGCGTGCGGACGTAGTAGTTCGGCGGATCCTTCGGCGTCTCGTAACGCGTCAGGATGGTCTTCATGTCGGCGCTCAGCGGCGCCACGACGGTCTCGTACACATCGGAGGCGCTGCGGAACAGCCGCTCGCTCTCGAGAGTCTTCAAATTCAAACGATCGAGGAACGGCCGATCGCCTTCCTTCGACGCTCCCTGTCCGGCGAGGTAGATCGAATCGCCGATCTGGATGATGGGACTGGAGGAGCCGCGGCCGCCGAAGCCGGCGAAACTGCGCGACCCGCTGTCGCGCGTCAGCGGTGTGCCAGGATTGTCATACGCCGCATCCTGCTTGCGGTCCCACAGCTTCTTCGGCGCCGCCCCCGCTTCCAGAATCCAGGTCCGCGTCTTCCGCGACACGCGATCGGATTCGGTGAGCAGGGCGATGCCTTTCTCGGTGTACGAGAGGTTGGCGAACCGCCACTCGGTCTTCCCGATCTCCGACGGCTCCTCGGTGAACGGCGCGGCAAGCGTCATCACCCGGTCGCGGAACGGAACCTTGGCCTTCGGATCGCCGCCATCGAGCGCCTCCGTCCAGATGACCGTCGCCGGCTGATCCTCGCGCCAGTGATGTCCGCGCGGCCCGGCCTCGACCCCCGCGATCGGAACTCCTTCACGGCTCGGACGATCGGCGAGCTTCTTCACCGTCGCCCCTTTCCGATCCCACACTTCCACATCCTCAGGGAATCCATTCATCGGGATGAGATGGGAGAACGGCCGCTTGATCTTCGTCACCAGGAGGAAGCGATCGTTTGGCGAGGGGGAGACATCGCCGAGGATGGCCGGCTTGCCGATGTTGATGAGGGTTCCGGAGGAGGAATCGATCGCCGCGAGCTGGCTGGTGAAGTAGTAGGCGAACAGATCCTCATCGTGCGCGGTCTTGATCATGTCCTCGTACGTTGCCGCCTGCGCGGATTTCCCCTCGTTCTCCTGCACATTCGGCCCGCCCGGCACGTGCAAATCGGCCGGCGCCGGACCTCGTCCCATCGGAACGACCTTGCAGACCAGCGTCTTGTTGTCCCGGAGCCAATCGCACGGATCGCCCGCCGCCGCATTCAGCCGCGCCGTCCCGCTGACCTTCTTCGCCTCGCCTGTCGACGTGCTGGCCACCCACAGCTCGATGCCGTCATCGCGCGTATTCAGAAAGGCCAGCTTCGCCCCATCCGGCGAGAACTTCAGATTCGAGAGGTTTCCATTTGCCGGAACGGTTACCTTCGTCTCACCTCCACCCGCCACCTTCTGCAGATGGATGGCATAGATGAGCGCCGTCCGCTGCGGCCCATTCGTCCGCGGATTCACCCTCTCCCCCGCGATCCGCAACACCGGCCGCGACAACATCGCAATCGTCGGCTGCGCCTTCCGATACGCGAGCGCCATGACCTTCTTCGAAGGGCTGAGCAACGCCTCGGGCAACGGTGCCGCGTCAAAGGCGGCGACGACCTCGGGTGGGGGCAGCAGGTACTTCGGTGCTTGCGCCGCCAGCGGCAGCGCGAGGAGAAGGGGCAGCAAAAAGGGAAACCGCAGGGTTCGCATGGAAGGCATCGGACGCTCCTGTTTGTATCCAGTGGGATTGTATTCAGCTCCCGAGTGTACCGCTCGTAAAGGATCGGTTGTGCAAAGAGCTCGATGGCGGATACGAAGACCTGCTGTGGATGTGGTCAACCTTCTGCGTGGCTGGCCAAGTGCTCAAGGAGGATCTCCAGTTCCACGGCATCGCTATAGTTGAGGCTTGGATCGGTCGCAAGGGAAGGATCGCGCACGCCACGGAGGATGGATTGGAGGTTAGAGAGAACGGGCTTCAGGCCGGCCGGCAGATCGGATCTTTCCTGGAACTCTATGATCTGTGCTTCTGCGCGAGGGATCTGATTGTCAGCAATAGCTTGCGTCACCAGGCTGAAAACTCTCACGCTCGTGGAGAGGTTCTCACCACCATCCTTGCGGTAGGCGCGGTAGGCGTCAATCGCCCTTTGACGGGCAGCATGCGCATCAACCATGTTGCCATCTGCTTGCTCAAGATTGGCGAGGATGGCAAAGGTTTTCCACGGCTCTGCTACGTGACCAAACGACTCTTTACACTCGATCGCTCGCAGAATCTCCCTCCGCGCGTCGGCGTACCGGCCAAGGGCGACAAGTGTGTGAGCGAGGTTGCTGCAAGTGCGACCCTCATTCGCGAGGTCGTTCAGTTCGTGGTACACGGCTGCAGCCTGTAGATAGAAGCGCACGGCTTCTTCAAGCCGGCCCGTTCTGTCGTACAAATTGCCGAGCTGACCCAAAGTGGCCGCCTCACCCGAGCGGTCGTCGATCTGAACCCTGATCCGAAGCGATTCCAAGTAGGCTTTCTCGGCATCATCGGGTTGGTCGGCCAACTCATATACCTGACCGATCTGGTGCCAAGCAACAGCAACATAACTTATTTCGTGGAGTTGCTCGAATGTCCGCCGAGCGTCTTCCTGCGCATCAAGTGCCTCGTCGTACAGTCGCTGATGCATCCTCACGGTTCCGAGCTGCCCTTTGCCTACAGCTACAGCTCTCGCGTCTTTTGCCTGGACGGCACGACGAATCGACTCCTCGTACTCCAGCGCTGCCTCGTCGAGACGCCCCAAGTCCAACAAACAATCACCTATGTCGGCAATCACCGCGGTCGCCATAGCCACGGCGTCCTGATCTCCACCATTGGCGAGGCCCTGAAAGCGATCACGCGCATCGCGCAGTGGCACAAGGGCAGCCTTTGCGGCTCCGCTCATCTGTAAGGCACGCCCGAGACTAAAGTGAGCCATGGCTAAATCATATGCAGCGAGTTCATAGGCAACATCGCCACCGGATAGCGCACGCTCGAGCATCAACTTCGCCATTGCAACCGCTTCTTGGAAACGACCTTCTTCTAGTAGGCGGGTCACGACTTGTCTTAGGGCGACTGACTGCGCATGGCTCCACTCGCTAAGAGTGCTCGCTGCCTTCTCTCGGACGCGCGAGGCCCGTGCAAGCGCCTTCGGACGTCCGCGATTTGCAAGTAGACCCTCTACGCTCGTAGCGAACGCAACCACAACGTCGGCCGTCTCCGTTGCGGCTAGTTGCTCTAATGCGACTAAAAGGTTAGTCAGGTCAGATAGCGTCAACACCGACGCCATCTTTGGATCGCTGCGCAGCTTCTCGTACAAGAAGCGCGCATGCTCTGCCATCGCTATGGCCCAACGATTCCGGGCTGCGTCCCGTTCCGCGTCATCTAACTCCCTGAGGAGCAGCGGCCCAAGAGCCGGGTCAAGACGAAGGTAGCCGTACTCGATATGCTCCGCCAACCCCACGCGCACTAGAGCCTCGGCAACCGCCTGGATGAGTTTGGGGGGCTTGAGACCGAGGACAAGCGCCATTGTCACTTGATGTCCGCCACCCTGAAACATTCCCAACGGCCGAATCGCTTCTCGCATCCCCGCCGGCAACCTCTTCAGCGACAGCTCCACGCTCGCGAACAGCGACTGCTCCCGGTCCTTCGGGTGGCGCCTTTGTAGCCGCGCCATCAGTTCGCCGAGCTGCTCGGTCGTGCTGCGCACGCCCGACTCTGCCACCTCCCGCGCCAAGAGCAGGAGGCTTCGCGCGTGGCATCCGACAGCGTCAACCAGACGCGACACCTCGTCCTCACTCTCGCCTGGATCGTCCTTCCGAGGCGTCTGCTGCTCCCTTCCAAGAGTCCTTGCCACCAGATCAATAGCCTCGCCACGCCCGAGGCGGCCGATGGAAATGTGATTGTTCGCAAACGGCGCCGGCATCGCCTGACGGCTCGTGAACAGCACCCGCGTCTCTCCGCTAGACTGAATCTTCCTCGACACTTCGAGCATCTTCTTAAGCACATCCGGCTCGAACGCATTCTCAATCGCTGCCCCTGGCTCGGGCGGAAGCACCGACTCCATGTTGTCGAGTACCACGAGCGTCATTCGCTCCTTAAGTGCACGTTCGACATGGAGCCAGCCACGGTCTTCATCCTGACCAGCCAGCGATCCGAAGTTTGGAACGAGTTGGCTACCTAGAGCGAACAGTAGCGAACGTGCATCGCCATCGCGCTCCAAGCTCACGAACGCCGCACGCTCGTAACGCCGAATCGCAACGAGCCAGCGCGCCAGTTCGACAGCGAGAGTCGTCTTCCCCTCGCCCCCCTCCCCGCGGAGCACTACGAAACGTTGTTCGTGAAGGAGCCGCTCCGCCTTCAAAAGTTCCCGGCTGCGGCCAACGAACCCGTGCTCTGGCGCCGCGGGCAGCTCTCCGAGGCTTAGGTCGCGATGTTTCTCGAGCACCTCGCGCACCCGCTGCGCCGGTACCTCGCTGATGAGTTGCGGATCGTCGTCCTCTTGATACAAGACGGGCACAAACCAGTCCTCGAGGTTCAGATCACCCTGGAACGTTCGGAAGCGGAACGTGTTCGACTTCAGTTCCCGCTGACCCTCCACCATCGCCTCACCGATCCGGCGGCCTGCAAGAAGCTCCTGGTAGAACTCGGTTACGAAACGCCGTGCCGTCTCTATGAGGACCGAGTGGCTCATCGCGACGACCGACGCCACGCCTCCCTGCAGCAGCGTTCCCGCTACCGAGGCTGTCGGATCCTTCTCCGACACTGCCGACTGGCACGCTTCCAGGAAGAACAGCGGCACGCGATGATCGCGCATCACTTCCGCGAGTTCCTTCGCATCTACAATGTCGCTTCGCCGTCGTTCGATCTTTTCGCTGTCTTCCGCCAGCTCGAAGCAGAGCGCCCCGAGGCCTGTCTTCTGCGAGTAGACGCCATGCCCATCGAAGTGGACTACGTGATAAGGCTCGCCTCTCTGCTGCGCTTCGTTCAGCTCTTTCGTCAACGCAGCGAACGTCGGAGGGCTGAGTAGCGTCAGCTCCGCCAGTTCGCCGAGCGGGGCCAACGCCTCGACCACGGGACGCGCGCTCACCCGATGATCGATGTACGCGGCTCGATCGTCCTCGGGACGTGGACTGATCAGCAGAACGCGCAACGGAGCAGCGGTCGCGAAGGCGGGTTTCGCTTTGCGATTCGGCAACGCTCTGCGTACGCGCACCGGATACGGGCCCTGAAACAAGTAGCCTTCGTCGTCGTGCAGAAGCTCCCATGGAAGACCGAGGAACAACGACGCCGCTTCGTCGGCATCCGCCTGACGACTCTTCTTCTTTTCTTCGTCGCCAACCTCGGAGCTCGCGATTAGATCCCGGTCGACAAGGATCGTGAGGCGCCGCACGGCGCCGTTCCCGCAACGCTTCCACGCTTCGTACGCCTCTCTCGCATATTGGTGTTCCAGAGCCGCGGCGTGAAGCATCCGTCCCCACTCCGGCAGCCGCGCCTCGATTCCCTTCGCTCGCTCCCGAAACACACCGGTCGGCCAGCTCACGTAGCGCTCCAGATACCAGCGAAGATCCTCAGCCTCGATCGGACCGAGTGGCGCCACGAGTTCGAATCGGCGGCTACGAACGTCGCGTGCGCCTGTCTCCGCAGGCTTGTAAATCAGCACGGCCGTCGCACCCGCACGATGCTTGCCGCCCGAACGATCGATAAACGGATCGCTCAACTCCAGCGTCAAGTCAGCGATCGGGAGCGCCTCGATCTTTTTCGCTCGACCGGAATCGATCGGCAGGCTCAGACCGAGTGCATCGAGCAACGCAGGCAATGCGTTCTGGATGCCTCCGGGGCCGACTTCCAGCTTGAGTCCCAGTGGCTCCTCGGGGAACCAGTGGTCGAGTCCTGACGATTCGATGCCATCCACCATCACTGGAATGACTTTGTACGCTGGTCCGCGCTGCTTCTGGAGATCGAGTGCGTACCGGATCTCCTTGGTTACCCATTTGGAATTGATCGTCCGTGGACTGAGGACAGCCACCAAGGCACGTGACTCGTCCAGCACACGAAGGAGCTCGGGCTCCAACAGATCACCCGCGACGAGCTGACGCGCGTCATCCCAAACATCGACCCCGCACGCCATCAGTGCGTCGCGGATCGCGGCGACGATTGTGTCGTCGCGACTCGAGTGCGAGATGAAGACAGGACCGGGCATGGTCAAACCACCGGCTCGCCCGAGGCGCGGACGCGAACGACAGCACCACTCTCGTCACAGGCGGCGCGACAAATAGAGTTCCCACGCGCTGGCTTCAAGCGCTCGATCCTCCCTGGAGTCGGTGGATTTACGTCCAGCAGTATACGGCGTGAAACAGCAGAGAACGTATCGGACACAACGATGCGCGAATTCGACAGCGCAAGAGCTTCCTGTATGTCTCCATGCGCCGATCCGCGATCTTCATGCGTGAAGATGCTCTGACGGGGCTGCGGGCTGACCTCCACCCGAGAAGATGCCACCCCATAGTGTCGCCAGCGCACCACCTTGGAGATCATGAAGCCCTGACACCATGGCCACGGTAGCGGCGATGAAGAGCGTGAGATTCAGGGCGTAGTTCACGCGGGTGCGTGTGCTTCGCGGGGCCAGGACGCGTTTGCTGCGCGTCGCCACCCAGGACCAATGCAGGACGAGATGCGCGAGGAGGCCGGCGATCAGCGCCACCGACAGCCACTCGTGCACGACCACACCCGTCAGACGCCACGACTGAAGGGCGACGAACGCGATCAGCATGCTTGTGTCGAGCATCACCCAGAAGCGTGATCGCATCGCACGGGATACGAGGCCTTGCGCCCGAGGTTGCGTGGTTGACACGGACGCCCTGAGGAACAATGAATGAAGAGAGGGGGGATTCGATGAAACGACACATTCTGCTTCTTTGCTCGCTACTCGTGTTTGCCGCAGTCACCGCCGCGCAGGCCGGCGGGGGGAAGGCTCCGACCGCTCCCGGCACGTACAAGACGTGGGGGCCGGACATCGACGAGATCGAGATCGTCAAGACTTTCCGCATCGCCGACTACGACCGGATCGTCATCCAGCACTTCGACACCAGCAAGGCGCCGCTGCCGGATCAGAGCGCGCGGTGGTACGGAACGCTCAAGATTGCCCTGGCCAGTTATGACGAGGCCTTCATCGAAGCGTTCCGGAAGGAGCTGAAGGCGAAGGTTGCCATCCAGCAGGCCGACCAGGCACCGGCAACACCGAAAACGCTGATCATCCGCGGCACGGTGATGGCGATGGACCCGGGAACCCGGGCCGGACGGATGTACGCGGGATTCGGCGCCGGCGCGGCATCGTCGAAACTCTCCGGCGAGATCGTCGACGCCGCCAGCGGCGAGGTGCTCATTCGCTTCACCCAGGCGCGGCGGTCGGCGGGAACGTGGAAACTCTCCGCGGGGAGCGATCTCGAAGTGATGCGGGACACGGTCCACGCGACGGCGCAGGATGTGGCGCACATACTCGATTCGTTTTGAGGATTCGCCAGGGAGCGCTGGCGTCTCGCCGGCTGGCTCGGCGGCGTCTCGCCGCTGAGGGATACAAGAAAATGTATGGAAACTCGCCAGACCGGCGCCGAGACCCTTCGGCTTCGCTCAGGGCAGGCTCCGCCGGGCCAGCCGGCGAGACGCCAGAGCTCCGTTGCGACGGCGCTACGTTTGCGACAGCGCTGGCGCTCCGCTACGTCGTCACTCCTTCTTCGCCTTCGGCTTCATCTGAACTGGTAGTTGGATGGGGACTCCGTCTTCGAAAATGAGATCGTCTTCCAGCCGGTCGCGATAGCGGGTGGGCTGCCCTTCTTTCACGTTTTCGAATTTGCGGCTGTCCCACTCGAAGATTCCGTCGGCACCGGCGCTGACGATGCGGTAGTGATGACGATCGGGGGATACGACGTATTCGTACGGGTGCCCCCACATGTCCTTCTCGGGAAACTTCTGCGACATCGTGATTCCCTTGAGCTGCGCCTTCAGGCCTGCAAGGTCGGAGGCCGCGGGATAGGTCTCATCGGTCTGGTCGGTCTGGTAGGCCTCGATGGCGGTGGAGAGCGCGCGCATGTCCGCCACCGTCCGGCGCCACGGACGCCTGTGCTCCTGCTCTTCGGTGACCTGAGCGATGATTTCCTGGATCTTCGGGGTCAGAGTGTCGACACCGGCTTTCATCCCTTCCGACATCAGTTGGGGAAGCACCTCGAGCGTCTTTTTTCCTGTCGGGCTGGCATAAAAGGCAACGAGATCCTCGATCTCCTGCTCGGTGAAGTACTTCGCGTAGATCCTGAGATACGACTCATGAAGCAGCGCTCCGATGTTGAGGCTTCGGCAGCGCTCCCGGAACAAGCCGAACATCTCCTTGGCCTCGGCGGTGCCCTCGGGGTCATCGCCCTTGGCCTCCGCCTCCTGCAGGAACTGCTTCTCGATCTGCGCATACATCGAGTCCATGATCGAGTTGCTCATCTGGTCGAGGTTCGTGGCCTTGAAGAGTTTTTCAAGAAGCTCTCTCTGGTGTGCCGAGGGATTCGGTTCCGTGGCAGAGAGCGGGAGGGCGATGGCCAGGACGGCCGCGAAGAGGATCAAACGTCGCATGGAGGACTCCTTCTGTATCGAGACAACGCTAAGGGTAACCCACTACTCCTTGGCCAGCTCCACGCGCCGGTTCTGGGCGCGCCCTGATGCCGTGTCGTTGCCGGCGACCGGTTTCGTCGAGCCGAGTCCGGCCGTGGTCAGGCGCGAGGCATCGATGCCGGCCGTGACGAGGTAGGCCTTCACGGACTCGGCCCGCTTGCGGGACAACTCGTTGTTATGGGCATCGCCGCCGCTGGCGTCGGTGTGTCCTTCCACGCGCAGCTTCCACTCCCCCTTCGCCTTCAACAGCGACGCCACCTTGTCGAGCGTCGGCTTCGACTCGGGCTTGATCGCATCCGAGTCGGTATCGAAGTTGATGCCGTAGATGCGCGTCCGTCCGAAGTCCTCGAGGTCCTTGGTCATCCGCGCTTCCGCCCCCGTGCCGGCCCAATGCGGGCAGGAGCCGACCTCGTTCGAGATCTTCGTGCCGTTCCAGATGCTGCCCGTGCCTCCCGTCCGGCCGTCGTACCACCAGAGGCCGAACATCTGTTTCTGGTCGGGACTGAAGACCATGATGGCCGGCCCCTTCTTCTGCGGCCCCTCGTCCCAGGTGAACTTCATCACCCGTCCCTCGATGCCGCCGTTGAGCAGGCCGCCGGAGTATTCGTAGCAGCCGGTCACCGACGTCCCTTCCTGCCTGAGGTGGAAGTTGCCGAAGTTGGTGCTGTACGTGCCGCTGGCGTCAGGGAACGGCGTCTGCGTGAGCTGCCTGCCGTAGCCGCGGATCTCGCACAGCTCGATGTACTTGGGCGAACCATGATTGTTGCTGACGACGACGCGCAGCCAGCGGCCGGGCACCTGAGCGGAGACCGGAAAGCTCTGGTTATCGGCCCTGTCCTGTAGCGACACCGAGGCGATCGGCTGAAAGCCGGAGGTGGCGCTGGTATCGGACATCGCGACACTGACGTCTTTCGCTCCTCGCCCATCGCCGTCGATGTGGTCGGTGTCGAAGGAAAGGCGGTCGAGCTGCGTCCGCTCGGGCAGCGCAATCACGATCGTCTGCGGCGTGATGACATTCTCCGGCGTCGCCCACCCGCTGGATGACTTTTCGTCGAGCAGCCAGAAGGCCGACCAGGATTCCGAATACTCCTGAGGCTTCTGCACGATGAGGGCACCGGCCGAGAAGGAAATGAGACTGGGCTGTTCTGCCGCCGGAACCTCCGTGGCTGCCGCGCCGCTCGTCGATGCGGCGGTCGAGGCAGCAGCAGAGGTGGCAGTAGCGGTGTTCGACGCGGGTGGTGGTGGTGGGGCTTCCTTCTTCGCACACGCGACTGCGACGAGGGCGCCGAGGCAGAGGGCAGCGATCTCTTTGCGCATGTGGTGAATTATAGGAGGGCGCGACCGGAGCGCTGGCGTCTCGCCGGCTGGCTCGGCGGCGTCTCGCCGCTGAGCGTTACCAGCACAGATGTTTGGAGTCTTGCCGGGTCGGGGGCGAGACGCCCCCGGGCCAGCCGGCGAGACGCCAGCGCTCCTTAAAGACGCCGGACTTTCTTAGCGTAGCCGCGACTTCGTCGTCGGCTCGAGCCGGAGCTTCTGCTGCACACGCAGCGGCAACGGCTCGGAGGCGAACGATACGATCACGTTCTCGCCGACGCGCACCGGCAGCGCCGGATAGGTGTTCTCGGCGGGCTCCGTGCGCAGCAGCGGCATTGAAACGTTTTCGATCGATCCAGCCTCGTAGACCGTGAGCTCGAGCACCGGGGAGTCGAGGTGCGAGGGAAACGGGAAGCGCGGATCGGCGAGGCGGAGCAGCAGGACGTTGTCCGAATCGATCATCGTGGCGTTGGCCTCGTCGCGATGCGCCTTCCAGACTGGGCCGCCGTAGAAGCGCGTCAACGCTTCCTTGCGCTGCACCATGTCGGGGAAGCTGCGGAACCAGACGAAGCGGTCGGGATCGTCGAGATCGCGGAACGAGCCGAGGACGCGCATGCCGGCGGCCTCCTGCGGGTCGATGAAGGCGCGCTCGAACAGCTCGATGAGAACGTCGCGCTTCCCGGGATGGAGGGTGTACTGGCGGAGCTCGAAGACCTCGCTCACGAGACCCGCTCCTTCTCCATGATCCAGTTCGTCTCCCACGTCTTTCCGCCGTCGTCGGAGAAGGCCTGCTCCCAGCGCGCCGTGTTCTCCGACTCGTGCATCCAGAGAAATCGGACGTAGATCATCCGGCCGCGGAACAGCTCCTGATCGTAGAACTCCCCCACGCCGTTCTTCCAGGCGCCGGTCATCGGAGGATCGAGCTTGCCGTTGTTGCGGTTGGCCCAGTAGATGGTCCACTGCTCCGACTTCGTGTCGTAGAGGCGCAGGGTCATGCCGTGGATCTCGCCCCACGGACTCTCCAGCGCCTCGTACTCGTCGATGTTGGCCAGCCCACCCCAGACCGGCCGCGCGAAGTAGGTGGAGTCGAATTCGATCCACTCGCTGCTTCCCGACAGCGGCTCCTTGAGGCGCCGGTTGTGGACCTTCCAACTGCCGAAGATGAAATCGAAATCCTGGTTGCTCATGCGGGCATCGTAGAGATCCAGTGGTATTTTCACGATGACCATTCCGCGGATTTTCGCTATGACCACTCTGGTGACCTTCGACAACCGCTCGGACATCCCGTTCTACAGGCAGATCTACGATGGCTACCGCGCGGCCATCCTCTCCGGACGTCTGCGTCCCGGCGAGCGGCTGCCGTCGACACGCGCTCTGGCCACGGAGCTGAACATCTCGCGGTTGCCTGTGGTGAATGCCTTCGAGCAATTGCTGCACGAGGGGTACATCGAAGGGCGGGCGGGATCGGGGACATACGTGAAGGACTCCATCCCCGACGAGTTGGCGCGTCCGGCCGCGGCGCTGCCGGAAACGGCGGCGGCGCCGCTGCGCCCCGCGCCGCCGCATCTGGGACCGTTTCGGGTCAGCCTTCCGGCGCTCGACCGTTTTCCGTTGCGGCTCTGGTCGCGCCTGGTATCGAAGCACGCCAGACAATTGACGATCGAACAGATGGCCTACGGCGACGCGGCGGGACACGCGCCGCTGCGGCGCGCCGTGGCCGATTACCTCCGCACCTCGCGGGCCGTGCATTGCGAGGCCAGCGAGGTGCTGATCGTCTCCGGCTCGCAGATGGCGCTCCAGATCTGCGCGCTGGCGCTCCTCGGGCGCGGCAAGACCGTCTGCATCGAAGAGCCGGGCTACCCGGGCGCCCGCGACGCGCTGGCCGGCACCGGCGCGCGCATCGTTCCCGTGCCCGTAGACGGCGAGGGGATCATCGTCGACGAGATCGGCCGCAAGGTCCGCGCGGTCTACGTCACCCCGTCGCATCAGTACCCATTGGGGATGTCGATGTCGGCCTCACGACGCCTGGCCCTCCTGGAATGGGCGCGGCGCAGCGGCGCCTGGATCATCGAGGACGATTACGACAGCGAGTACCGTTACGCCAGCCGTCCCCTCGGCGCGCTGCAAGGGATGGACACGGCTTCGCGCGTCATCTACATCGGTACATTCAGCCGCGTCCTCTTCCCCTCCCTTCGCCTCGGATACGTCGTCGTGCCGCGCGATCTGATGGATTCCTTCGTGCGCCATCGCGAGTCGATCGATCTCTTCTCTCCCCTGCTCGAGCAACTCGTCGTCACCGAGTTCCTGACCGAGGGCCACTTTGGGCGCCATCTCCGCCGCATGCGCGCTCTCTACGAGAAACGCCGCGATGCCCTCGTGCGCGGCCTTCGCGAGCACGCCGGCGGCCTGGTCCCGCACAACATCGACGCCGGACTGCATATCGCGGCGTTCCTTCCCGATGGGATGGATGACCGCAAGGTCGTGCAGGAAGCCGCCCAGCGCGGACTCGACGCGATCGCGCTGTCGAGCTGCTACGCAGGGCCACACGCAAAGAGCGGACTGGTCCTCGGCTTCGGCGGCGCGAGCGAACGACGGATCGCGATGGCGTGCCGGAACCTCGGAGAGGTGTTGGGTGCTTCCCCTTCGCGGCTTCGCGTCTTCGCGTGAGAATTGATGTCACGCGAAGACGCGAAGACGCGAAGGAAAAAAAAGGGTGGCAGCGACTACTGCCACCCTCCATTTCGATGCGGCGTGAATCGCTACTGCTTGGCCGGGATCGTGGTCGGGTCGTTGGTCTTCATGTCGATCAGAGATGCCGAGGAGAGGACGTTCGTTCCCTTCAGCACGGTGACTGTCGCATAGCCCCAATCGATGTCGGGTGAATTCGCCCGGTTCTTGAACGGCTCGAGGTCCTGCGTGCCGGAGCCCGCGGGGACGGTGAGCGTGTAGGCGGTCAGCGACTTGCCTGTCGAATCGAACAGATTGATGGTGACCTGTGCCTCGGTCGTTCCGCCGTTGGTGACGACGAGGTTCGAACGGTAGGCATCGGTCTTCTGGCGCAGTCCGATCAGACTGATGGTCTGGCCGGCGGAGTATCCGAGGTCGGCAACGCGGCCGTCGTAACTCTGGCCGTAGGTGCCGGCATCCGCCTGGTTGAAGATGCGCGTGGCGACGAGAAGCGGACGGTCGGAGCAGATCTCGAGCGCGCCGATATTGCTCGTCCCTCCCATCGTGGCCGTCAGATCCTCGAACGCCTTCTGCGAACCGCCATTGACGGTACCGGTGGATTCGAGATTGCCGCCGGCCTGATGCAGGATGAAGCGGAGAGAGGCGGTGGAGGTCTCGAGATTGCGGGCCACGAGGTCGGTGCGCCACTGGCTCCCGGCCTGGCCTGCCGTGTGACCGGCCATCTCACTCCAATAGACGTAGGCACTCTTGCAGGAGACGGCGCCGGCGCCGTTGCCGAGGCCACCGCCGAGAGCGGCGGGGGTGCTGCCGGGTACGGCCGGCGTAATGGCCGCGGAATTGATCGAGCTCACCGCGAAGGTCGAGACATCGAGGGCGGAATTGACGAAGGCCGGGTTATGGACGCCCTTGCTCCGGTCGTTGATCACCATGAAGTAGTTCCAACCGGCTTTGGCGATGGCGGGATCGGCGGTGGCATACAACTCGACCGCCGAACCGGTCGGATTCTTAACCTTCACGTTGGCAAGGGAGAGATTGTTGACCTTGGAACCGTCCTTCAGAGTGACGTTGACACCCTGGCGGCCCGAGGCCGAGATGAACTCGACGCCCGCGACGTCCGAGGCGTTCTTGATCGTCTTGAGGCCGTTGAGGTCGATGGTGTTGCCGGCGCGGATCTGGGCCTGCATCACATTCTTGATGGCGGTCTCCATCTGCGCCTTGAGCGCATCCAGTTTCGCCTGCACCGGAGCCTGAACGGTTTCCTTGGTGATGTTGCTGTGGCACTTCGTGCAGATGGTGTTGCTGGCGTAGAACGTGTGGTTGGTGCCGACGTAGGTGCCATCGGCATTCTGGAGTGCAATGGCAGACGGGGGATCGGTCGACTCCATGTGGCAGGAGACGCAGGAGTCCTGGATCATGGAGTGCAGGCCGCGCGTGCCGACCTTCGTGAAGAAGAGGTTCTGGCCCATGATGATGTCGGCCTGCGTTCCCTCGTGCGGCGCGCGCGAGGCGTCCGAGGCCAGGTAATTCGCATCGTCCTTGAGGCCGCGGCGGCCGTTGTGGCAGGTCATGCAGGTGGCGCCGCTGCCGACGTTGGTGGCCTTGAAGCCGGCCAGCAGCAGAGGTGTGGTTCCCATCACCCGGACCGTTGCGTTGGTGTTGGCGTTGCTCGAGGTCGTGCCTGGGTTGTGGGGGTCATGGCAGGTGACGCAGGTCTGCGGTTGGACCTGGTCGGCGGTCCAGTCGACGGTCAGATTGGCCGTGCTGAAGCCGCTGTCCTGCCAGGCGATGAATCCCTGCGCGCTATGGCACTTGCTGCATGAGGGATCGGTTCCCTCGGAGATTGCAGTGGTGGCGTTTGCATGCGCCGAGAGCTGCCACTGCTGGTAACGGCCGTGGCGGGCAGGCTCGCCGTGGCAGCTTCCGCAGACGTCGGACGAGAGCGACATGCGCGAGCCGTCCTTCCTGGCGTGGGCCGCGCTGTCCTGCGGTCCGTGGCAGTTCTCGCACTGAATGTTGGTCATCCGCGCGGTGGCGGGAAACTGCGTGACGATGTTGCCGAAGTTCGCGGGATCGCCGTGCGTGAGCAATGTCGTGCTCAGGAAGGCGTTCCAGTCCGCGGCTTCGTCGATGCCGTTGTTCTTCACCGCTTTGCCGTTGTAGCCGACGGTATGGCACTCGAGGCACGCTGCCGAGTAATGGCCGGCCGGCGTGTTGACGTTCTGCGTGAAGATCTCGGCATGGCCCGAAGCCTTCCACGGAGTGAAGAGATCGAAGTGCGGCGTGTTCTTGACGTGGCAGGCCATGCAGGCAGGGTCGACGTTCGGCCGGCCTGTCGCATCCAGACCGGTGATGATGCCCTTCCAGGTGCCGGCATGAACATTCATGCTCACCGGTTTCCCGGTCGAGAGATCGGTCACGGTCAACTGATACGTTCCGGCGACGTCGGGCGTGAACTCGGGATTCTGCGTCGTGGCATCGGCGAGCGTCGCGGCCGAGCCCGAGGGGGCGGTCAACGACCAGTCGTACGACGCCTGCGTCTTTGCGTGGAGCAGAACCGGCAGCAGCAGCGGAACGTTGCGAATGCCCGGCGCGGTCTCCCACGGCAGGTTACCGGAGACGGTGGCGGCGGTGTGGTACGTGCCGGAGGTGGTGGTCACGGCGATATCGAGCTTGATCGCACCGGCGTCGAGGAGGGCTTCATTGGAGACGCCCGCGACCAGGAAGCGATCCTGCAGGCCGCCGGTATAGTCGGGGCTCGGCGGCACCCAGGCAGGCAGCTTGGCGTCGGGAACCGGCTTCTCCTCGAGGACAGTCATCAACTGCTCCCGGAAGACCTTCCGCGAGGGAAGGGCGATGGTGGCGGTGTCGCCGGTCATGTTTGTGATCGTGGCGGCCACGCCTCCGACCTGAGTCCACTTGATGCTCTGCAACGTCGAGCCATCATTGATGGTGACGTTCGCCTTGGCGGTGACGGTCGCCCCGGGTGCCGGGTCGCCGGTGACGGCCATCGTCACCGTGACCGGTGCCGTGGCGGCAAACGCGCTACCCGCGATTCCGACGATCATGATCGCGGCGAGCAACGCGATCATGAGGTGCTGCTGAAGATGTCTCTGGTTCTCCATGACGCTTTCTCCTCTTGTCTGTTCCGAAGGATGGCGATCACCGCGGGGCCTTCCGGCTGCGCCGTGCGCGTCGATGGAGTCACTTTGCGTTCGAAGCGATCAGAAAGATGTCCAGCCGGTCACCGCTCCCATGTACGGAAAATCACTGGTGTTCGTGAGAGCGCGCGATCACGGGCGGGGGTGATGGAGAAGAAAAACCATCCAACCACAGAGGCACAGAGGACACAGAGATCGAAGGATGAAGACGCCAGCGCTCCGACCGGCCGCACTTCAGATCGCTGCCGATGCTTTTTTAGGCTTGTGCCACGGCCGGTGCCGGCGTCGGTGCCCGCTTTCGGAGGATCGCGGCCGATACCAGCGTCACGATCAGTCCGACCGGGAAGGGCTCGATGAAGGTCATGGCGACGTTCATCAGCGGGTTGTTGAGCGTGACCTTCAATTGATCCATCTCTTTCTTCTTCGCCGCGATGGCAGCCTCGCTCGCTCCCGTCGCGCGCATTTCACCGATCTCGCGCGCGGAGTACTTGTCGACGAAGTCGGGCATCATCGTGAAGTAGATGATCTCCCACGAGGCCACATAGAGCACGCACGAGATGAGCGTGATGAGCAGGCCCACCGCCGTGGCGCGGCCGAAGGTGATCGTGCCGCCGATGTTCTCCCGATACGAACGGATGCCGAAGAAGACCAGCAGGAAGGAGAGGAAAATCGCGGAGTAGCCGATGAGCTCACCGCTACGGCTACTGATCTCTGCCTCGAAGGGGAGCGTGAGAAACATCATGGCCGAGGAAATGGCGCCCGAGATGAGGCCGAAGACGATGACCACTTTTTTCATTTGCGTTTCCTTTCGAGGCGCAAGTTAGGGCCGGAGCCGGGGCCGCGGCGACCTACTTTCGGGTGATTTCCGGGTCAACGAAAGTATGAATCAGGGGATCAGCCTCAGATCCTTCCCCTTCTGCACGGCCTGGACGCGCCGGTTGACCTGCATCTTCTCGAACATCCGGGAGGAGTGCGTCTTCACCGTATTCTCGGAGACGAAGAGCTTCTCGCCGATCTCGCGGTTGCTCAGCCCCTGGGCGATGAGGGCCAGGATCTCGTGCTCGCGGGCGGTCAGTCCGACTTCCCGCAGTTTTTCGGCGTTGAGGACGAATGGGCCGTCCACGCGCACGGGCACTTCCCGGACCACCACCACTTCCCTGGCCCGCGTCCACCGCTGCCCGAAGTAGATGCCGAGGGCGGTGAAGATCACGGCGAGCAGACCGCCATAGATCTCGGTGGGATATTCGTGGACGAAGTGCTTGTACTCGATGACCTTCAGCAGGGCGATGAGAACGCCGCCAACGGCTCCATAGAGAGCGACCTGTTTGGCCATATCGATGAGAGAGTCTACCGTGAGCCAGGTCACCGCGTCCTTTTCCATCCGAACCGAGAATGGTGCGAGACGAATCGGCAACCTCTCCCATCGCGTTCCGCATCGGCCACCTCGAAAAAACGACCCATAAGGAGCTTCCTCTTGCGCTGTCTGTCTGTCCTGCGTCATCCCGTCGTGCGTCTGTTCGTTCTGACCGCCGTTGCTGTGTTTCTCTCCACTGCCGCAACCGCCGGGGTGGTGGGAAACGGGACACCGTCTTCCTGCACCGAGGCGGCGCTGACCGCAATGTTCGCGGCGGGCGGCACCATCACGTTCAATTGCGGCGCGGGGCCGCAGACCATTCCGATCACCTTCACCATGTTCATCGGCTCGACGAACCCGAAGCTCACCATCGATGGCGGCGACACGATCACTCTCGACGGGACCGGCATCACCTCGGGGATGCTGGCCATCTTCGGCAGCGCCACCGCCCTCCCGGACGTGACCTTCAAGCACATCACCTTCGCCAACGGCAATATCAACACGGGGCTGGTGGCCGGAGGGGCGATTCAGAACTTCGGAAAGCTGACTCTCGACACGGTCACCTTCACCAGGAATCAGGCGCTCGGCAGCGGCGGCGCGATCTTCCAGGAGCCGTGTACGGGCTGCCTCGATCCGCTGCTCACCGTTACGCACTCGCTGTTCCAGAACAACAGCGGCGGCAGCGGCGCGGCCATCAGCATGGAGGGGGGATTGGCGTCGGTGGCCGATTCGACGTTCAGCGGGAACACGGCATCGGTCTCCGGCGCCATCGAGATCTTCAGCAACTCGACCTTCAGGGTCACCATGTCGATCGACCGCTCGACGTTCACCGGCAACGCCGGCACTTCCGGCGGCGGCGCGATCGGGGTCGAGAATCTCAACAGCGGAAGCAGCGTCACGATCACGAACGACACCTTCACCGGTAATACCTCCGGTGCCGGCGGCCAGGGATCGGCGCTGAATCTCTCCGCGGCGCCGGTGACGATCACCAACTGCACCATCGCCGGCAACGCCGCCGCGGCATCGGGTGGCGCTCTCGCTTTCGGAGGCCGCACACCCGTGACCGTGGTAACCAACACCATCATCGCCAACAACAGCGGCGGCAACTGCTCGTTCTCCGGAATCCCGTTCACAGGCGGACACAACCTCCAGTTCGGCGACGCGACCTGCACCGGAATGACGGTAGCCAATCCCCTGCTCGGCCCGCTGGCAAACAACGGCGGACCGACGCAGACGATGGCGATCGGGGCCGGCAGCCCGGCCATCGACGGCGGCGATACGATCAATGCTCCCGCGACCGATCAGCGCGGCGTTTCACGGACAGACGGCAATGGCGACGGCATCATCGCAGTCGACATCGGCGCCTTCGAGTCGCCGGCGTTCGGCGGAAGCGCCAGTCCGGCGCCGAGGCGGCGTCACGCCGTACGGCCGTAGAGGTGCCGCGCCGGATGACGGGGACTTCTGATCTAATCCGTCGCGCATGTCCGATCTGAAACTTTTCAACACCCTGACCCGGGAGAAAGAGACGTTCGAACCGCTCGTGCCGGGCGAAGTGCGCATGTATTCGTGCGGGCCGACGGTCTACAACCATCTGCACATCGGCAACATGCGCACCTTCGTCTGGGGCGACGTCCTGCGGCGCTACCTGGAGTGGCGCGGGCTGCGCGTGAAGCAGATCATGAACGTCACCGACGTCGAGGACAAGATCATCCGGAACGCCGCGGCGGCGGGAAAGGACCTGGCGACCTACACGGCGCCGTTCATCGAGTCGTTCCATGCCTCGCTGAAGAAGCTGCGCGTCCGTCCCGCCGATGCCTATCCGCGCGCCACCGAGTACATCCCGCAGATGGTGGCGCTTGTCCAGCAGCTCTCCGAGCGCGGACACACGTACGTTGCCGACGGATCGACCTACTTCAAGGTCTCGACGATGCCCGACTACGGCAAGCTCTCGCGCGTCGAGATCGACGAGACCAGCGAGTACAGCCGCGTCGAGTCGGACGAGTATGAGAAGGAGTCGGCGCGCGATTTCGTGCTCTGGAAAGCGAAGAAGGAGAACGAGCCGGCCTGGCAAACGCCGATCGGCGAAGGGCGCCCGGGATGGCATCTGGAGTGTTCGGCGATGTCGATGGATCTTCTCGGCGAGTCGTTCGACATCCATACCGGTGCGGTCGATCTGATCTTTCCGCATCATGAAAACGAGATCGCCCAGAGCCAGTGCGCGACCGGCAAGCCGTTCGTGCGCTACTGGATCCACGGCGAGCATCTCAACATCGACCAGCAGAAGATGTCGAAGTCGATCGGCAACATCTACACCGTGCCGGAGATCGAGGCGATGGGGTACGACCTGCTGGCCCTCCGCTACGCGCTGCTGTCGGTCCCGCACCGGACGAAACTCAACTTCACCACGCACTCGCTCGACGATGCGAAAAACGCGCTCTCGCGGATCGAGTCGTTCCTCATCCGCGTCGACGAGGTCTCGCGCTCGGCCGCGCATGACGCGAAACACTCCGACGGCGCCGCCGACGAGTTGATCGGCAAGTTCCTCACCGATTTCGAAACGGCGATGGACGACGATCTGAATACCGCCGGCGCCCTCGGCGCGCTCTTCACGCTGATCCGCGAAGGCAACACCGCCATCGACGAAGGCCGCATCCTGGCCGGCGACGCCGAGGGGGTGAAGACGGCGCTGCTGAAAATCGATCCGGTGCTGGACATCTTTCCGAAGCGCGAGGAGAACCTCGACGCCGAGATCGAGGCACTGATCGAGGCCCGGAACGCCGCGCGGAAGTCGCGTAACTTCGCCGAGAGCGACCGCATCCGCGACGAGCTCCTCGGGCGCGGCATCCTGCTGGAAGACACCCCGGGAGGGACGCGCTGGCGGAAGAGCTGAGGGTCTTTGGCACTGTTGGCTCCAACGTGCAGCGCTCCCGATCAGAGCAGCGCGGCGCCGCCGGAGATCCTGCGTCTTCGCGCAGGATAGACTCCGCCGGACCATGATCGGCTACCTCGAAGGAACGCTCAAACAACTCGACGCCACGCGCGCGCTCGTGCTTGCCGGCGGCGTCGGCTACGAAGTGCACATCTCGCTGCAGACCTACTACAAGCTCGAGGGGCAGAAGAACGTGGCTCTGCAGATTTACACGCACGTCCGCGAGGATGCCCTTTCGCTCTACGGCTTCGCCAGCGGTGAGGAGAAGTTCGCATTCGAGAAGCTGATCTCGATCTCCGGCATCGGACCAACGCTGGCGCAGAAGATCCTCTCCGGCATCGATGCCCCCGACCTGGCGGAGGCCGTGACCAGAGGCGACGTGCGAAAGCTCTCGTCGATCCCGGGCGTGGGGAAGAAGACGGCCGACCGCATCATCCTCGAGCTGCGCGACAAGCTGCTGATCCCGGAGTCCGCCCGCGAGCAGGCCACTCCTTCGGCGCGCACATCGATGGATGATGACGTCCACTCCGCGCTCATCAACCTCGGCTACAAACCGAGAGACGCCGAGGCCGCGCTCGAAATGGCGCGCAAAGAGCTCGGCAGTGACGCCGAGCTCTCCGCGCTGCTGAAGGCCGCGCTCCGCCAGCTCACGCGGTCGTGACCACCGGCGTTCTCCGGCGAAGCACGTTGTCAACGCTCCAGATGCCGCCGCCGTGCGCGGCGACGAACAGCCATAGGAAGCAGTAGAGCACCGCAAGCTCTCCCTGGTTCTGAACAGGCCAGAAGCCGTGAGGCGCATGGGCGGTGAAATACGCCACCGCCATCTCGCCGCTGGCGATGAAGGCGGCGATCCCTGTGAAGAAGCCGATGGCGATCAGAAAGCCGCAGATCAGCTCGAGGCCTCCGGCCACCATCATCACCGGCGGCAAAGGGCCGCTCATCATCATCCCTTTCGGCATCGGCGGGTAGCCAAGGAGTATTTGCGTTCCGTGCAACGCGAACATCAGTCCGGCGATGATCCGAAGGATGGCGAAAGTCTGCGCTGAAAAGCGCCCGATAAGCTCAGCCATTACGTTACCTCCGGGTCGCGTGTGTTCACGTAATGGGCCAACCGGGCGCGGCGATTGCTCTACCGGAGGATGATGCGCATTTCCCAGACGATGGCTCGCATCCTCCCTCTCCTCTTCCTGCTGGCGACCTCAGCGTCCGCGCTCGATACCAGTCCAGGTCTTCTCGACCACGCCTGGCCCGGCATTCCCGTTCGCAGCGTGAGCGCGATCGGGAGCGGCATCGGCGTCGTCTTCAGTCCCGATCTCTCCGTGCCCGACAACTGCCGCTTCTACGAGGCGCTCGGCTTCGCCTGTTTTCAAGGGGCGGACTGGGAGAAGATTCTGGATGACGTTCATCGCCACAACGTTCTCTATCCCGAGCGGCGGGTCTTCACGCTGGTCCTGGAGACCCACGGCACCAACGGCAACGGCCTCAAGCTCCAGACGAGCTACGACCCCGACGCCGACCGCTCCTACATCGCCGCCGGGGCCTTGCAACAGCGCCTCGAGCCCGAGGGGATCTACTACGTGATCATCAGCGCGTGTAACTCCGGGCGGCTCTTGCGGCCGTCGATTTACAACCAGCTCGATCCGAACAACGGGGACAAGCTGTTCCTCCCGGCGACCAAGGGGATCGTCGATGCGTCGCCGGACTTCGTGGCGTCGCGCAGCGCCGTCACGATCATCACGCCGCAGTCGAGCCACATCGAGACGACGCTGGTCGGCAAGCTGCCGGAGCTCTCGGCCTCGGCTCGCCGCGCCATCATCGAGTCGTCCAGGAACCTCGGCATCACGCCGCCGAAGGAGTTCGCCGTCTCGGACATGATGGTGGCGATGTTGACGCGCGATCCCAAGCTCCAACTCACCGCGGGCAGTTACGTCGATGCGCTCAACCGCGAGGTGGCTCCCGTCGACCGCAGCGAACAGCTCTTCCGCAAGTTCGTTCGTTATGTGAACGGCGTCGCCGCAAAGCAGTATCCGCCGCCGGCAAAGAAGGCCACCGTGGCGCACAAGACCGCCAAGAAGAAGAAAGTCTCCGCAGGTCGCTGACTCTGGAGCACTTCGTGCACAAACAGCCGGACGGTACCGTGACACGAAAGGAGACAAACAAACCATGAGACGTATGAAAACGCATCGTTGGATCTTCGTGCTCTTCTGCGCACTGGCGCTGGCGGCATTTGCCTGCCACAAGGAGAGCACCGAAAACACAACCACGACGGACACCTATGCCACGAGCAGCAGCGCAACCGATACATCCGCCACGACCACGACCGCGACCGACACCAGCAGCATGTCGACCACGGGGACGGCGAGCACTGCAGGCACTCCATCGAGCTCGGCTGCGAGCTCGGTTGATCCGGCCGACCAGGACTTCATGACGAAGGTAGCCCAGGGCAGCATGGCCGAGGTCAGCCTCGGGCAGATGGCGTCGTCGAAAGCAACCAACGCCGACGTGAAGGCGTTCGCCGACCGGATGGTGACCGATCACGGCAAGTTGAACGACGAGCTGAAGCAACTCGCGCAAACCAAAGGAGTCACCCTCCCCGCGGATGTCGACAAGGCCAGCAAAGACGCCGCCGACAAACTGTCGAAGGAGAGCGGCAAGGCGTTCGACAAGTCGTACATCGGCGATATGGTCACCGGCCACGAAAAGGTTGTCGCGGCGTTCGAGAAAGAGGCCAAGGACGGGAAGGATCCGGATCTGAAAACGTGGGTGACGAATTCGCTCCCGACGATCAAGGATCACCTGAAGATGGCGAAAGAGACGAAGTCGAAGTTGAAATAGACGTTCCGGCCTCGCCAATGAAACGCGCCGGCTTTGCCGGCGCGTTTTTTTGTGCCGGCGGTCGCAGCGCTGGCGTCTCGCCGGCTGGCCCGGCGTGCGTCCCGCCGCCGCGGTTACCGACAATGCTTGGAGTCTTGCTGGGAGGGCGGCGGGGGTGGGAGCGCTCGCCGGCTGGCTTGGGGCGTCTCTTCACCAAAACGGCAAGACTCCTAACCTCGCTGGTAGCCGCGGCGGCGGGACGCGCGCCGGGCCAGCCGGCGAGACGCCAGCGCTCCGAACTACGATCTCAAGCCGGCTTCGCCTGCAGAACGTCAAAAACGCGCAGGCTTGTGCAGGCGCGTTCTTTCTGGCGTCAACGAATGCGGCGTGACTCACGTCATTTCCTGCAAAGGAGACCTGGTCATGAAACGCCTCATCTCAGTCGCAATCATCGTCGCGAGCCTCGGGGCCGCGGCATGTACAACCGCTGTCGTCGTTCGTCCGCCTCGCGCGGGATTGGTCCTCGTCAATGGAATCTGGGTCGTACCGCCGAGGGCCGGCGCCGTCTGGATCGCACCGCATTGGGAACGCCGCGGATATCAGAGGGTCTGGATCGAAGGATTCTGGCGTTACTGAGCATTTCTCAGGTCTTGCAGGCTTCGCAGGGTCACCCGGATGATCTTGCAGATCTGCCGTCAAATATCGAAGTCCTCCCCCAGATGACCTTGCAGATCTGCCGTCAGATATCGAAGTCCTCCGCGGTGACCTTGCAGATCAAGCGGTTTGATGTCGCAGACGTCCGCCGGGATCTGCGGATCCAACCGTTAGATCCCGGGATCTACCGAAGAGGTTCTGAGCCTCTTCGGTAGGGCCGAGGACGAGTGGTTCAAGAAGACTGCGAGAATTGCCGGCCTAACTCGTAGAGTGGAACTTCACCATCCGCCACTGGTAATAACCGGATAGATCCTTCGAGCCGAAGTGGCCATACGGCACACTCGAGAAGACCACCTCGCCGTTCTGGCCGGGGATGCGGCAGGTCGACTGGCCGTAGACGATCGTGCCGTAGCCGATGACTTCATCCACTTGCGACCAGATCGTATAAACGAACGAGCCCTCGTAGTGTGAGGTCGCGTTCATGTCGACCAGGATCGACGAGACGTCGTACGGCCCGAAGCCGCCGATGAGGTACCCGGGATAGAAGCCGTTCACGTCGCTGCAGGTCGGACTGGTCGGACCGCTGAGGTAGCAGGCGGTCAATCCGCGATTCGCGCCCGAGATTCCGACGAAGGTATCGACGGAGCTGGTGAGGGACGCGCCGAGGTTGTAGGTGCCACCTGCCGCGGAGTCGTAGGCGGAGCCACCCTTGATGGCCTTGCGCGCCAGCGTGACGCCCATCGAGTGGCAGACGATACTGACCTTCGTCGCGCCTGTGTAGGCCTTCACCGCCTGGATGAAGGCGCGCAAACGGGTCATGTAGGCCTTGGAGTGATACTGCAGCGAGGCCTGCGATGGATCCGCCGGCCCCCAGGTCGTCGCAAAGAGCTCGGCCGATGTATAGCCCTGCGACTTGAAGTAGCTGATGGAGCTGGTCCAGCCGGTGTAAGGACTGACGGTCCCGAGGGCACTGTCGGAATTGCCGTGGATGAAGATGACCGGAGTGTTCACCACCGGCTGCCCGGGTGTGGTCCGGCCGCCATAGGCGCCGCCGGCGACATCGGAACGCTGGAAGCTGTAGCTGCTGTAACCGTTCGCGGCCAGCCAATTGCGAAAGTCGGTGGAGAGACCGTAGGCGGGATCGGAAGGACCTTGGGCGGAGAGGGAAAAAGAGACGAGGGTCAGGACGAGAGCGGAGAGCAGAACGCGGACGCGCATGCGGAGATCCTCCTCAGTGTGTCGACCGGCTAATACTGACCGGTCGGTCGGTTTTCAAGAGGAGCGAAGTGTACACCATGGTCGACCGGGGTTGGACGAGTCTCTGAATGGAGCGCAGCCCTGGGACCGCGGGCGTCTCGACCGCGCGGTTGACCAGGATGCTGCCAAGCAAACGCGGGCGGACGCCCGCGGTCCCAGGAAAGTCAACACCACGTTACTCGGGACCGAAGGAAAGAGATTTGACCGACATGCCTTCCGTCGGCGGATCGACCGACAGATCGAGTATGTTCGCCGCCCCCTTCGGAATGGGAGTGACGTGGTACTCGCGGTCGTCGTCATCGATCGACGGCGTGAAACGGTTGACGAGCCGCCCGTTGAGCACGATCGAGACCGTGGCATGCGCCGCGAGCAGCGCCCGCGGATAACGAAACTCGATGCGCAGAATCGTTTCGCCGGCCGATGGCGGAAGGCTCGTCATCGAGTGTCCGGCCATCGGACGTAGTTCCACCGATCCCTGGCGATGGGATGCATCCCAGCCGGCCACGAATTGCGGCAGGGCGCGCACGGGGATCAACCCGGCGTCGAAGTAGTGCCGGCGGGCGATGTTCCAGAGGTGCCCGCGCTGGCGATGGAAGACGAACCCATCGCGGTCCTCAGGATCGGCCTCCGCCAGGATCCAGGCACGGCGGCTGTCGACGGAGAGCGGCAAAGCCCGCTTGTCGAGAACGTGGAGGAACGGATATCCCGGCAACAGATATTGGAAGAACGGGTCCATGTCGCGCGCCACGTAGAGTTGGTCGGCGCGTGGATCGAGATGCTGCGTCACCGCTTCGACGGCGAGCAACGACGGCGCGATCGTGTCGCGAACGGCCGCCAGGGCCGGCAGGGTCCAGAAAAAGAAGGAGGCCACGAGCGCCGCGCCGGCGATCGGCTCCGCGCGCGGCCAGGCGCGTGTGAGACGGCGGATTCCGTCGGCGGCGAGGATGGCGAAGAGCGGACAGTAGCCGATGGAGAAGCGGTTGATGCTATAGCGGTCGAGCATCATCCAGGCCAGGATGGCGAAGGGTCCGAAGCTGAGGGCCAGCCAGCCGATGGCGCGGTCGCGCGCGGCAATGGCCCCAACGACGGCGATGGCGACGAAGATCGAGGTGATGAAGCTCAGCGCCAGCGACTGGTATTGCTTGATGAAGAAGCGGTCGAAGAGTCGCCAGAGCGGCGGCCGGGCCGGGCTGCGGAAGGAGTCGACCCGGGTGATGTATTGGCCATGCTCCTTCGCCGCGTCGAAGTACGGCCTGACACCTCCCGTGGCGGCGATGGCGCCGCCGAAGGCGACGCCGACCGTGACCGCGCCGACCAGCGCGGCGAAGACGACGTCGCGCCACGCGGCGCGCGCGCGGTACCACGTCGCCAGCGCACCGGGGGCCAGGCCGATCAGGAAGTTCTGCGGACGGATGCCGGCGGCAAGCGCCAGCAACGCGGCTCCGATGAGATAGGCGTTGGCGTCGCGGCATCCCCGAAAGAGAAAGCCGACGGCGAAGACGACCAGGACGAGCGAGGGGATGTCGCTGAAGGCGCCGCCGCCGAAGAACCAGACGTTCGGGAAGAAGGCGCACAGCGTTCCGGCGATGGCCGCCGTGACGAATGGCAGCCGAAGCTCGCGCGCCAGAAAGAAGATTGCCGGAAAGACCAGCATCCCGGCGATGAGGTTCACGGCCTGCAGCGCACGGAAATCGCTGTGGATGACCGTGCGGGCGATGCGGCCGAGGGCGATGTAAACCGGGAAGCCGGGCGGATGGGGATGGTGACTCGTTACGTCATACGACCGCATTCCGAGGCAGAAGAGCGCCTCGTCCCAGTCCCAGAGAGTGCGCGCCATCGCCAGGAAGCGCGTCGCCGCGCAGACGAGCGCGACGAGACCGAAGGTCCAGCGCTGTCGGGGCGTCAGAGGGCGTGGTGGTTGGATGAGGTCCATTGGACAGTTGCTGGGTTGCTGAGTTGCTGGGTCGCGCGGTTACGCGGTTGCGCGGTCTCGCGGGGGTTTGACGCCGCAAGACCTCGCAACCCAGCAACCTTGCAACTCAGCAACCCAGCAACCTCACCGATAAAACTTCCCATCCTTCTCCGCCAGCTTCCGAAGGGCAGCGGTGGCCAGGAATCGCTTGCCGTGTTTCTGGGCCAGGTCGTCGAGGCGCGCCAGGATATACGGGAGGCCGAGCTTGTCGGCGTAGCGCAGCAGCCCGCCGCGGAACGGCGGGAAGCCGGTGCCCATGATCATGGCCAGATCGAGCTCGGCGGCCGAGGCGACGATCTTCTCGTCCAGGATCATCGCCGCCTCGTTCACCATGGCGAAGATCATCCGCTCCACCACCGCCTGCGCATCGGCGGGATGCGTCGACTTGATGTTGAGGAGTTTGTACACCGAGGGATCCGGACCCTGGCGCTTGCCGGCTTCGTAGAGGTAGAGGCCCTTGCCGTTCTTCTTGCCGAAGCGGCCGTCCTCGTAAAGCGCAGCCACGACGTGCGACGGCTCCATGCGCTCGCCGAACGCGGCGCTGAGGATCTTTGCCACCTTCGCGGCGACGTCGATTCCCACTTCATCGAGCAACGCCATCGGTCCCATCGGCATCCCGAAGTCGACCATCGCTTTGTCGATCGACTCGATGGCGTTGCCTTCCTCCAGAACGAAGCCGGACTCGTTCATGTAGGGCCCGAGGATGCGGTTGACGACGAAGCCGGGTCCGTCGTTGCAGTAGACGACGGTCTTTCCGAGCTTGCGGGCGAAGTTGGCGACGGTGACCATGGCGGCGTCGGAGGTCCTGGCACCGCGGATGACTTCGACGAGCGGCATGCGGTCGACGGGATTGAAGAAGTGCATCCCGACCACGTTCTGGGGCCTGGCCGCCTGCGCGGCGATGTCGGTGATGGGGATGGTGGAGGTATTCGTGGCGAAGACGGCGTTCGGTCCGGCGATCGCTTCGAATTCGCTCAGCACCTGGCGTTTGATGTCGATGTTCTCGACGACCGCTTCCACGACGAGGTCGATCCGTTCGAAGCCGCTCCAGTCGATGGCGGTGGTGATGCGGGCCAGCTTGCGCTGCATCTCGCCGCGGGTCATGCGCCGCCGGTCGACTTTCTTCTTCCAGATTCGCGCGGCGGCCTTCAATCCGCCGGCGATCGCTTTCCAGTTGATGTCGCGCATGCGCACCGCGGCGTCGGTCTTGTCGGCGATGAGCTGCGCGATCCCGCCGCCCATGATGCCCGCCCCCAGCACGCCGGCATCACGCACCTCGGCAGGTGCCGCCGCGATCCGCTCCTTCTTCGACTCCTCCATCATGAAGAAGAGGCGGATGAGGTTCTGGGCGACGTCGCCGGCCGCGCCGGTGATGAGCGGGACGACCTCCTCGACCTCGCGCGCCAGCCCGCGCTCGACGCCGGAAGACATGCCGTACTCCATGACGTCGATCGCTTTGAGAGGTGCCGGGTAGTGGCCGTGCGTCGCCGCGAGAACGGATTTGCGCGCTTTGCCGAAGATGACGCGGCGCGCCAGCGGATTCCCCTCGACGTAGAACTTCGTCCGATCGCTTCCTCTCCGTTTCGGTTTCGTGGAGAACTGTCTGGCGATGTCGAGCAGGATCGGAGCGGGGACGACTTCATCGACCAGCCCGACTCGTTTGGCCCGTTTGCCGTCGAGCGTCTTTCCCTGGAGGATGATGTCGAGCGCGTCCGGAAGGCCGATGAGGCGCGGCAGTTTGGTCACGCCGCCCCAGGCGGGGAAGATGCCGAGCTTCGTCTCCGGCAATCCGATCTGCGCCTTCGGGCTATCGGACATGACGCGATAGTCACAACTGATGGCCAGCTCGCAGCCGCCGCCGAGCGCGGCGCCGTTGATGGCGGCCACGGTGACCTGCGGCAGTTTCGAGAAGCGGTGAATGGTCTGCTGTCCGAAGCGGGTGTATTCCGCGGCCTGGTCGGCCGAGGTGGCCTTGGAGAACTCGCTGACGTCGGCGCCGGCGATGAAAATCGACGGTTTGCCGGAAGCGATGATGATGCGTTTGATCTCGCCGTCGCGCTCGAGCTCATCGACGACGGATGCGAACTCCGCCATCACCGCCGAGGAGAATTTGTTGACCTTCTCGCCGGGGAGATCGAACCAGACGATGGCCAGGTTGCCGTCGCGCTCGATCCGGAATGCGGACGCCGTCCGCGGGACTGTTTCAACCAGGGTAGTCATCGGTCAGGCCCGTTTTCCTTCACGTTCATCTTCCAGGTTTTCGTCGATGAAGAGCTGGTCGATGATCTCTTTGTATTTCTTGTCGATCATCTTCCGCTTCACCTTCAGCGACGGGGTGATCTCATCCTCGTCGATGGTGAAGTCCCGCGGCAGAAGGGCGAAGCGGCGGATCTTCTCCTGGCGGTCGAGGTTCAGATTGAAGCGGTCGATCTCGGTCTGGTAGATCTGCTGGACTTTCTCGTTGGCGATCAATTCCTGGCGCGAATTGAACGGCACGCCCATGGCTTTCGAGTCGCGCTCCAGCTTGTCGAAGTTGGGGACGAGCAGCGCCACCAGGTACTTGCGCCGGTCCCCGATGAGAACGGGCGTTCCGATGTAGGGAGAGCTCTTCAGAAGCGCTTCCAGCGGCTGCGGCGCGATGTTCTTGCCGTAGGCGTTGATGATGATGTCTTTCTTCCGGTCGGTGATCTTGAGGAAGCCGTCGGCATCGATCTCGCCGATGTCGCCGGTGTGGAACCATCCGTCGGGATCGATGGCCTGGCGCGTGGCGTCGTCGTTGTTCCAGTAGCCCTTCATGATGTGCGGGCCGCGGCTGAGGATCTCGCCGTCTTCGGCGATCTTCACCTCGACCCCGGGGATGATGCGGCCGACGGTGCCGACGCGGCGTGCCTGCGGGGTGTTGACGGCGATGACCGGAGACGTCTCGGTGAGACCGTAGCCTTCGTAGATATCGAGCCCGGCTCCGATGAAGAACGCCGCCAGCTCCGCGGAGAGAGGCGCGCCCCCGGAGAGAACCATCTTCACGCGGCCACCGAGGCGGTCGAGGATCTTGCGGAAGACGAGCTTGTCGGCGATGGCCGATTTGATGCCGAGCCCAAACGGCATCGGCTTGCCGTTGAGGCGATACGGCAGGCGCCGCTCGGCGATTCCAAGCGCCCACTTGAAGATTTTCTGCTTCGATGCCGGCTGGACGGCCACGTTATCGAGAATGGCCGTGCGCATCTTCTCGAAAAGGCGCGGCACGGCAGCGAAGACATCCGGCCGGATCTCGCGCAGGTTATCGCTGACTTTCAGGACGCTCTCGGCATACGCGATCGTGCACCCGCGATAGAAGTAGCAGTAGTCGCCCATCCGTTCGAGGATGTGCGAGAGCGGCAGGATGGAGAGGCCGGTCATGCCGTGCTCGATCGGCAGGACCTTGCAGGTCGCCAGCACGTTGCTGGCGACGTTGCCGTGCGTGAGCATGGCCCCCTTCGGATTGCCGGTCGTCCCCGAGGTGTAGACGAGCGTGGCCACGTCACCCGGCTTCGGCTTGGCGCGCAACTCGTCGAAACGGGCCCTGGCGGCGGCATCATCGGCGCGGCGGCCGGTGTCGACGACCGCTTCGAAACTGAGCACGCCGTCCGGCAGCGTCGGCGGCGGGTCGCAGACGATGACGTTGTGAATGTGCGGGCAGTGGTCGCGGATACCGGCCACTTTCTTCATCTGCTCTTCGTTGGAACAGATGACGGCCACAGCGCCGGAGTCGTTGAGGATGTACTCGATCTGCCAGCCCAGGAGCGTCGGATAGACCGGAACGGTCACGGCCGCGCTGGCCAGGATGGCGAAGTCGGCCATCGCCCACTCCGGGCGATTCTCTGAGAGGATGGCTACGCGGTCGCCGGGCTTGAGCCCGAGATGGTAAAGGCCGGTCGCGAAGTAGCGAACGGTGTCACGGAGCTCGTCGACGCTGGTGTCGACCCACTGCCCGCCGCGTTTGTACTTCGTTGCCGCCGGCCGCTCCAGCGTGCAGGTGACGGTGTAGATGTCGTTGAGAGTCTTGATCTCCATCCGCGGACCCCCCGATTGTGGAGTAAGCGCGGATCATAGCTCCTAAGCGACTTTGGTCCATCGCCACAATTCAGGAATGGTCGGCCGCTTTCCGTACGAGAGGATGCCGACCCGGAAGATCTTCGCCGTGACGTAGAAGAAAACGGCGATGGTGGCGATGGAAACGGCGATCGAAAGGAGGATGTGCCATACCGGCGGCTCGGAGACGAGCGTGCGCACGAACATGGTGATCGGCCCGTAAACGGGTGCCAGCGAAAGCGCGACGGAGAGAGGCGAGTCGGGGTTGGTGATGATGGCGAACATGATGAACCACGGCAGCATCATCACCATCTGGATCGGCGCGACGAGTTGCTGCGCTTCCTTGTCGGTGTTGCAGGCCGCCCCGGCGATGGCGTAGATGCAGACGAAAGTCAGGTAGCCGAGGATGAAGAAAAGGGCGAAGTAGACAAAGACGATCGGCCGCAGGAACTGCGAGATGTCGAACCCGGCCATCAGGGCGCTGGCCGCGCCGAACGCGCCCACCGCGGCGATGAGGCTCAGCCACACGGTGACCTGCGTGAGGCCGACCGCGGCCACGCCAAGGATCTTGCCCGTGAGCAACTGGCGAGGCGACATCGAGGAGATGAGCACTTCCACGATGCGCTCGCTCTTCTCCTGCACGATGCCGCGCATCGTCTCCAGTCCATAGATAAAGGAGGGGATGATCAAGAGCGCCGCGAAGATGAAGCCGATGATGAAATTGGCCTCGCTCCCTTTCTTCTGCTGGCCGCTCCGCGAAAGCTGCACGCTGTCGAACGGAACTTCGCGCGTCAGGGTGTCGACGACATTGGGGTCGATGCCGCGTCCGGTGAGCCGCTTACGCTGGATGGAGCGGTTGGCGACCGATGCCAGCCTCTCCTGCGTGAAGAGATCGGTGGACGACCGGCTGTAGAAAATCATCCTGGCATCGCTGCCCTCGAAGGCGTTGGAAGGAATGACCAGTACGGCGTCGAGTCCGTTTTCCGACTTCTTGTCGAGGTAGAGGCGGTCGAGGTAGGGCTTCGAGGTCTTGACGAGATCGGATTGTCCGTGGGCATCGGCGTATTCAACGTCGAGCGACTGCGGCAGTTGTCCGCGATTGCCTCCGGAGAGCGCCTTCTTCGGATCGGGGGCGGCGGGCTCGATGTGGTGCGCAAACGAGTCGCGCAGCGCGCCGGTGCCGTCGATGACGGCCACCTTCTTGCCGCCCAGGCCCCTGGCCACCATGAGGCTCGGCACGATGAAGAGCGCGGCCATCAGGACCGGGAAGAAGAGGGTCATGAAAATGAACATCTTCTTCCGGACCGCCTGGAGGTACTCACGCTTGATGACTGCCAGCATCTTGCTCATCGAATGGACTCCATGGTCTCGGCGCCAACCTGCTCGATGAAGATTTCTTCGAGAGAGGGGGCGGCAAGCTCGAATCTGCGAATCCGCAACCGCCCCATCGTGGCTTCGAGAATCTGCTGCGGATCGGCGCCGTCTACGAGACTCAGCTCGGCGCCGTTGTTGACGATCATGGCGCGCTTGACCTGCGGGAGCTGCTCGAGGAACGCGCCGTCGCCCTCGTAGTCGATTTGCAGCGTGTTCCTGCCGAAGGAGTTGCGGACCTCGTCGAGCCCGCCGGAGAGAACGATCTTCCCCTTGTGAATGAGGATGATGTCGTCAGCCATCCTCTCGGCTTCCGCCATCATGTGGGTGGAGAGAAGGATGGTCCTCCCCTCCTCCTTCAGTTCACGAAGAAGGTCGCGGACGAGAAGCATGTTGACGGGGTCGAGACCCGACTGCGGCTCGTCGAGGATGATGAGGTCGGGATCGTGAAGAAGGGTACCGATGAGCTGTACCTTTTGCTGGTTGCCCTTGGACAGCTCTTCTACCTTGGCGTCCCGCTTGTCCCACAACTCGAAGCGTTTGAGCCATCGCTCCGCGGATGGGGCGACGGAGCTGCCGCGGCACCCTTTGATCTCGGCGAGAAAGAGAAGATGCTCCTTCACTTTCATCTGACGGTAGAGCCCGCGCTCTTCCGGAAGGTAGCCGATGCGGTCTCGCGCATCCCTTTCGCTGCCCAGCCATTCGATCGAGCCGGCATCGGGGAAGAAGACGCCGGTAATCATCCGGATGGTGGTCGTCTTCCCGGCGCCGTTGCGGCCGAGCAACCCGGTAATCGTACCGCGCTGGACGGTGAACGAGATTCCATCCACCGCCCGCACGGGGCCAAACGTCTTCACTACGTCCCGTACGGACAAAACGACCGACATTCGCAAGCTCCTTGGAGGCGGGGGCCGGCGTATTGTACGAGAGGGAGGAGAGCGAGTTCTGATCAGGGATGCGGGAATGACGGATCTTCGGTCACCACCGGCATGAAGATCTTCTTGAGCTTCAGGATGATGCGCTCAATCGGACCGGCTGGCGAATCGCTCTTCGGCGAAGCAAAAGCTGGAGCGACCGCAAGGAAAACAGTCAGAACGAGAGCAGAAATTCGAAGTGCACCATGACGATACATACACCCTCCTCGGGCTCGTATGAGCCTATTAGTTTGAGGGCGCCCTATTAGGAGGAGTGTTTGAGCGAGACTTTTCCCTACCCTCAAGTTTGAAGAATTTTTGCCAGACACCGGCGGACTCAGCTTGGCAGGCTGGCGAACATCGTGTGCGGCCCCCGGGGCAGGCACTCGAAATACGCACGCGAATCCCGGATGTCGGCAAGCGTGAGGGTGCTGCGCGAAGCAGCTTCTCTGAGGGCCGCAAGGGCCGTCAGAGCGCCTTCCGTGAATGCCAGGTTCGCGGAATGGAAGTAATCCATGGCCACCCTGCAAGCGTCGGGGATCTCGGCGACCCGATCCAGCGCGAGTAGTGATTCGGCCATGTCGACGGCGACGAGCGCGACGTCGACCTCCATCCCCAGATCGCGGAACTCTTCCTGAATCTCCGGGAGGATCCTGAGCGCCTCGACGTGGCGCTGCTGCGCGGCGAGAAGCCGGGCCAGGTTCCAACGCGACTTGACCCGATGAGAAACCATCTGCTGGCGGTCGAATGCGTCGATGGCCTTCATCGTGTACTGAATCGATTCATCGAAGGCACCGAGCTCGCGATAGCACAGCGCGGCGTTGTGAAGAGACGAGGCGCGCCAACGCGGATCGACGCGGTGGTCTTCGGCGAGAGCCGTGTGGATCGCCACCGCCTCCTGATAGCGGCGGGCGTGGTACAGGATGATCGCCTCGGCCGATCGGGCCGCGGCATGACGGCCGAAATCGTCGTACTCCTCGAACACGCGCCCGGCATCGTGAGCGATGAACAGAGCCTCGTCGCGCCGCTCCAGCGTCCGATAGACCAGGACGCGCACGAGATTGAGACGGGCCCGGTCGAATTCTGATCCGATGGTCGGCTCGAGAGCGTCGGCCGCGGCAAGCGCTCCCATGGCCTCGGTATACGCTCCCGTGCACATGAGCGCGTACGCACGCTCCAGAAGAGAGGCGAAGCGGAGGCGCGCCACGAACGTGGCCGGGTAGTCGGCGATCAGGAGGCCATCGGCGATCTCCACCGCGAGGCGGGTGATCTCGACCGCGTCGGCCGGCATCATGTCGATGGCCCGGTCTGTCGCCGCGATCAACTTCCTGACCACGCCTGCCGTCCGCCACTCGGGATGCTGCGCCAGCCGAGGGGCCCAGGTGTCGCGCGATCCGGCCAGGAGTTGCCTGGCATAGACGTCGGCGGCGGCATCTTCGTTCTTCATCGCTTTCTGGACGCCGCGAAGGAACGACAGGCTCTCCGCCCGAGGGGTGCTCGAAAAGGACTGTGGCTCCCACACATCGCCGTGTTTCAGCAGCGTGGCCGTGCCGCGGAGGGAATCGAGTGTCCGCTTGCAGAGCGAACAGCCGGCGAGATGCTTGTCTCGTGCCGCGGAATCGATCGGCTCGCCGAGGAACCCGGCAAGCACTTCCTCATCGTAGTGCTGTTCGATCATCATCGCTTCACCGCCGTAATACTGAGATAGATCTCCCGAACGCGTTTGAGGCAGTTATGGATCAGTTTCTCCGCGTAGCGCGACGTCGTGTCGAGCGAGACCGCAACATCGTTCGCGGAGCGGCCCTCGTAGTAGTGGAGGTAGAGCGTCTCGCGGCAGCGCGGCTGCAGGTAACCCAGCGCCTGCTGCATGGTGATGATCATGGCCATCTTTTCGGCGATACCGCTCGACGACGGATCGGTGTGCTCGTCGAAATCGTCGGGCAAACCTTCGGTGCGTCCCTGGCCGCGCCAGTAGTGCCGGCTGGCGTTGCACATCGCCGCCACCAGCCAGGCCCGGATATTCTCGACCTTGGTCGTCGTGGTCATGAACGAGAGGAAGACTTCCTGGATCAGCGACTCCGCTTCGGATTCGGGGATGCGGAACTTGCGGCAGCCGACATGCAGCAGAAGCGGCCTGTGCCGCACATACAATTCGCCGATGTCTTCCGGCTGAGGCTCCTCGAACGGCCCCAGAGGCGGCAGACCGGCATCCACATCCGTGACCGGGAGTGTGGCGGGGGCACCTGTCATCGTTTCCAACACATTCGGATCGAGCACGACCGCTTCCCTCTTCCTCTCTCTCGGAAGTTGCGAGTCGATAATTATGGAGGCGTTTTCACGAAGATACCATGAAACGGGAAAAGTGTGAGCTTCCTTCGGTACGTCAGTTTTCCTGAACCTGGACCCGTTTGAATGTTGCTAAGCATACCCGATGTAGTAGCGGAAAGGCGTCGGTAATCTGTTAGACGGCCGGACGGGCCGTTTTTCCCTCGAAGACCGGGATCTGATGCTATCCTCCGCCGTCGCAAAATTGCTGCCCGACAGAAGGTAAGTCGATGAAATCAGAACAGATCGCCATGAGCGTCGGTCAGGCCTGGGACGCATCCATCGTCCCCGCGCTCCAGCGATACATCCGCATCCCCAACCAATCTCCCCTCTTCGATCCGGATTGGAAGCAGAACGGTCACATGGACCAGGCGGTTGCGCTTGCGCGCGCCTGGGTCGAGCAGCAGCAGATTGACGGGCTTCGGATCGAGACCTGCGAGATCGAGGGCCGCACGCCCATGATCTTCATCGAGGTCGACGGCGACGATTCATCCACCGTACTGATGTACGGGCATCTCGACAAACAGCCGGCCATGGTCGGCTGGGACGCCGGCCTTGGCCCCTGGACACCGGTTCTTCGCGACGGCAGGCTCTTTGGACGCGGCGGCGCCGACGACGGCTACGCCATCTTCGCCGCGGTCTCCGCCATTCGCGCGGTCAAGCAGCAGAACGCGCCGCACTCGCGCATCGTCATCATCATCGAATGCTGCGAGGAGAGTGGCTCGGTCGATCTCCAGGCATACATCGACCTTCTCTCCGACAAGATCGGCACACCGCGCCTCGTCATCTGTCTCGACAGCGGCTGCGGCAACTACGATCAACTCTGGATGACCACGTCGCTGCGCGGCTCGATCGTCGGCAATCTCACCGTCGAAGTGCTGAGCGAGGGAGTTCACTCCGGCGACGCCAGCGGCATCGTCCCTTCGAGCTTCCGCATCATTCGCATCCTGCTCGACCGGCTGGAAGAGGCGCGCACCGGCCGGATCATCCCCGAGTGGCTGTATGCCGAGGTACCGCCGGATCGCATGGCCGAGGTCCGCGAAACCGCCCGCATCCTCGGCGACGAGATCTACAACAAGTTCCCGTTTCTACCGGGCATGCATCCGATGACCAGCGATCCGGTCGAACAGTTGCTGAACCGGACGTGGCGTCCGATGCTGTCCTACACAGGCCAGGCCGGCCTCCCCGATCTCGTGCAGGGCGGCAACGTGCTCCGTCCGAAGACAGCGATCAAGCTCTCCCTCCGCGTTCCGCCGACGCTCGATGCATCGACTCTCGACCGCAAGCTGAAGGAGTTGCTGGAAAGCGACCCGCCCTACGGCGCCCGCGTCGACTTCGAGCCGGAAAAGGGTGCCGGCGGGTGGGAAGTACCGAAGGTCGATTCCTGGCTGGAGAAATCGATCGACTCCGCCTCGAAGGCATACTTCGGCAAACCAGCCACCACCTGGGGCGAAGGCGGCTCGATCCCGTTCATGGGGATGCTCGGCCAGCGCTTCCCGAACGCGCAGTTCCTCATCACCGGCGTCCTCGGACCGCACAGCAACGCCCACGGACCGAACGAGTTCCTCGACATCCAGACCGGGAAGAACGTGACCGCGTGCGTGGCGCAGGTGCTGGCGGACGAGCGAAGCTCGACGTAAGGCAGAAGGCAGAAGGCGGAAGGCAGAAGTGGGATTTGCGCGAGCTCTCACCGCGCCGCCCCTTCTGCCTTCTGCCTTCCGCCTTCTGCCTTCTGCCTTCTGCCCTTACCCGTGCCCCCCCGCGTACTTCTTCTCCCCTGCCTCGATCCGGATCGGCAGCCGGTTCTGCGGCGGTGGTAGCGGGCACGTCGCATACGGCGTGAACGCGCACGGCGGGTTGTAGGCCTTGTTGAAGTCGACGATGGTCTTCCCGCTGGCGTCGGGCGGATGCGCGTAGAGGTAGCGCGCCGCGCCGTACGTCTCCTTCCCGCTCGTGGCGTCTTTGAAGATGATGAAGTAGTCCGTCTCTCCCTGCTCGAGGATCGGATCGATGCGGAACTCCTGACCCTGCAGCGTGAAGACGAGCGCGCCGGGCGAGACTTCGTCGCTGGTCATGCCGAGGACGTTCGTGATCGGGATCTTTTTCGGAGGGTTGTACGGCTCGAAACGCGCTTCGACGCGTGCGCCTGGATCGACCGGAAAATACTCCAGTCCCAGAAAGTGCTTGCGCGCCTCGGCGTCGGTATCGCGCACGCGGATCCCGAAGCGCGGTCCGTGGGTCGCGTCCTCGCGACGGATGGCCACGAACGACAGCGTTCCCGTGCGGACGACGGTCGGCTTCGTCTCGGTATCGTTGTTCAGCGCGACCGCCGCGGATACCGGCTTTCCTTCAATCGTCAGCGACGGGCTCGGCTGGAGGTTCACCTTTCCGTTCTGGAGGACGAACTGCGCCGGAACAGGGGGGTTCGAAGGAAGGGAGACATCATTGTTCCCATCGGTGAGCCAGTAGAGACCGGCCAGAGTGAGCCAGCCGTCCGGCGCCTTCAGCCGTTCGGCACGGTGCGCACGCCACGCTTCGACGTCTTTTTGAAGCGATGAGCCGTCCATCGATCCGGCGGGAGGCTCGTAGCGGCAGGCGGCGAAGAGGAGGAGGACGGCGAGGGAGCGTCTCATCGGTCGGATAGGATACTCAATACCTTGGTTTCTAAATGTCGCAGAGCCGTGTCCAATCGGGGTGAGCAATGTAGCGCCCTTCCCGGCCCGGCTGCCGGAGCTTGATGCGGTGATCCCCACCTTTAATGAGGAGCACCGTCTTCTCGCCGCGATTCGCGGCGGCGACCGCAGCGCCGCGGAGGATCTCGTCGACCGAACCTACTCCTCGGTCTTCGCATCGCTCTTCCGTCTCTGCGGCGACCGCGACCTTGCCGCCGATCTGACACAGGAAACCTACCGGAAGGCGTGGGAAGCACTTCCCGGATTCGACGGCCGGTCGCAGTTTTTCACCTGGCTCTACCGTATCGGCTACACGACATTTCTCAATCACATCCGCCGGCCGCGGCTGATGAAGTCGCTCGACGACGAGAACGCGCCGGAGATGCCCGACGACGCACCCGCCGCCGACGAGGTGCTGAGCAACGCCGAGGAGGGCGAGCACCTTCGTGCGGCGGTGCTTTTACTCCCCGAGGATCTGCGTTTCACCGTAACCGCCCATTTCTGGGGCGGTCTGGCAGTCAAGGAGATCGCGGCGATCGAAGAGATCACTACCGTTGCGATCCGAAAACGGCTGCACAAGGCGTTCTCTCTGCTGGAAGAAGCCCTCGGCGGGAACGTTGAGGAAGAAAGACAATGACACGGAACCGCAAAGCTGACCTGCAGCGGAAGCTGACCATGGCGCCGGTGGCGACACCTCCCGCCGGGCTGGCCGACCGCATCAAGAGCGAAATCCCTTCGACCATGGGATTCGAATCCGAACGAACGCAATCGCGGAAGTCCGCGATGTTCAATCTCCGCATCGCCGCGTCGATCATCCTGCTCGTCTCGTCGCTCTACCTCGTGCTGCATCTTCTCTCGCGGACAGATGCGAACATGCGATCGATGCCGGTCGCGAATGACAAGAGTGCTGCCACCGCTCCCCGCATGGCTGTCGCACTCCCGAACACCCCTCCGGAGCCGGGCAGCAACCGCGAGCCGCCCCGCACCGATCTTCCGGTGATGCCGAGCACGCCGCCGCCGACAAGCGTGGTTGCCATTCCGAACACCCGGATCGCGGAAGCAAAACGGAGAGAAGCCGACGGCATGACGACCGGCAACGCGACCTACACCAGCTCCGTCGAGAACGAAGTGCCGGCAATCAAGCCCCAACCAATCGTCGCCGAGGCGGCGCCGGCCCCGGCCGTCGCTGCGCCTCCGCCTCCCCCTTCTTCCCTCGCTCTGGATCAGGCAGCGCCGGCCGGTGCCGCCGCCGAGGGACGCACCTTCGCACCCGAACGCTCGGTTGCCAAGGCTGAGGCTCCCCGCGAGCGCCCCGCCGCGCGCGACGAGGCTCCGGTCAGGAACTTCGTGGCGATCCAGGAGGCAATCTCGCGTGGCGCCACACTTCGTCATCTCGACACCTCGGCGATCGTGCAGCATTTCGCGGCGCCCGAGCGCCCTCCGGCCGATCTCCGTGTCGAGCTCGAAGCGTCGGCTGCGCCTCTCAACGCCTCGAAGTGGCTGCTGCGCGTCTCCGTCGATGCTCCCGCCACGAACGCCACGTCGATCGATCTCGAGTTCGGCGAAGCGGTCGCCGCGCATCACGCGCTGACAGGTTCGCCCGCTCCCAACGAGACCGCGTTGTACGAGATCGAATTCAAGCCGAACGCGACGCCCGATCAAACCATCGCCACCGTCCGGGCTGGGAAAGCCGAGGGCATCGTCCGCGTCACCGACCTCCGCCGCTGGAACGCCGCGTCGACGCGGATGAAACGCGCGTCGCTGGCGGCAACGTGGGCGCGCACGCCGCAGTCACACACGCAATCCGAGGCGATCGTAGCCAAAGCGCGCGAGGCACACATCGACGATCTGGCGGACATCGTCGAGCGCGTCGAGCGGAATCAGTAACGGGGTTGCGGGGTCTCGAAGTTGCGCGGTCTCGCGGTTGCGAGGTCTCGCGGTGTTCTAAACCGCATTTCTCACAGTCTGTTTGAACCGCACTTGCGGCACCCTTCGTCGAGAGTCCTTCTCCCCCCGCGGTTTCTTGCGGGGGGAGAAGGGGTTCTGACCGGGGGCATCGAGGACATAAACCGGGGACATCGAGGACGGCCCGAACATGATGCATCCGGGGGTATTTG
>Ga0247695_1000041_pt1 | contig 58640 bp, 45 predicted proteins | sample CNK36_metaG_FD_182739 | JGI IMG/M metagenome (GOLD analysis project Ga0247695, IMG submission 182739) | Soil microbial communities from Purdue University Martell Research Forest, Indiana, United States - CNK36 | ecosystem: Environmental > Terrestrial > Soil > Temperate forest > Bulk soil...
GACGGGCCGGGTCGGGCGGTGGGTATCTTCGTCCTCGGTGGTCTGCCGCGGGCCGTAGAGCCGCGGCAGGTGAAGTCTCATCCGCCTTCGGCACCTTCTCCCCCAGCTGAAAAGCGCTGGGGGAGAAGGACTCTCGATTGGAGGTACTGCCGAGAACGAACCGCGTGTGAGAAATACGGTTACATTGCAAACGCGGCGTGCGAATCCACACACCGCGAGACCGCGCAACCCCGAGACCCCGCAACCGCGTCACTGACTCGTCGTCGTCGCGGGACAATCCTTCGCCGGCGGGTTCGGCGGCGGCTGCAGATTGTGCTGGGTCATGTACTTGTAGAAGTTGTCGTTCGCGAACGCGTCGGCCTGGGGCGTGGCCGCGGACCAGATGCGATCGCACTCGCCCTGCCAGCATTCGCCGCCCAACGTCATCGACGGGCCCACCTGGATCGGGCATGTGCAGATCGATTTCGAGCGATTCTTCTCGTCGATGACGCACGGCGCCCCGTAGCACAACGCCCACACCTGACTGCTGCTCGGACAGGAGAGCGTCAGGTTCGTCTTGTTGAAGAAGTTCGAATAGGTCGACATCAGATACGTGCGCCCGCTCACCGTCACCGGCGCCCGCTTGTCGCACGCCCCCGGCCCCATCGACCAGCCGGTGAGGACGTCGCACGTGCAGTTGGCCTGCTCGATCGAGAACGTGCCGTCGGGCTTGCGCGAAACGATCGGACCGCATGGCGCCTTGATGCAGAGCGCGTACTCCTGATTGCAGAACGTGTAGAGGACCGCTCCCGGCGACGAGGTAGAGGTTGTGGTGGTGGTCGTCGTTTGCGGATCCGCGGCGAGAACGGCAGTGGTCACGAAGAGAGCGGAGATGAGAGTGGCAGCGCGAGCGCTCATGAGAACCTCCCGGTCAACGATGGCGGAGATGGGTAACGGGGAGTTAGAAACGTAGTTCCGTCGGACATAGGTGTCAAGGACGGCCAGCCGAGGAGTGTGCGCGGGGATTTTGGTCCGGGGCCTCCTGGGAGCGCGGGCGTCTCGACCGCGCTTGCAAGAAGCAGGATGCCGAGCATCAAACGCGGTCGAGGCGCCCGCGCTCCCAGGGTGTTAACAAAAATGCGCGGGCGCGTCTTCGGACGCGCCCGCGCGGTACTTACTGCACGAACCGGTTCGTCACTTCGACGGAGTCTTGGGTGACGATGTCGTCACCGGCGACGGCTGCGTCGGAGTCGGCGCCGGGGCCGGCTTGGCTTTCGCCTTGCGCCCACGGTTGCCGAGGGCGCGGCGCATGTCATCGACATGCGGAGCGAGATCGGCGGACTCGGGACGTTTGGCCAGACGCTGCGCCAGAGCGTACGTCGTCAGCGCGTCACTCCCCGCCGTGTTCCTGGCGCTGATCACGCTATACCGGATGAAATGAGCAAATGCTTCCAGTTCATCCGCCACCGGTTCATACGCATCGGCAAAGCTCATCAGGTTGCGTAGCTTCGCCGGATCGGCGCCCCCTCCCCGGGTGAGCCGGTCGCTGTTCTTGACCGCCACCGCCGTCAGCTCGATAAACTGCGGCGGAACCGTGGCGGCGCTGACCAGCTTCCGGCTGGCGCCCTTGGAGTCGGGGATCACGAAATTAGGGATTCGCTCCCTCATGGCACGGACATCTCCGACGAGCGCCTGCGCGGCGTCGGTGTGGGACGGCTCCGGTGTAACGGGTGCTTCGTTCTGCGTAGACATAGCTTCTCCTTTCATTTCTTCAAACTGCTGGTGGTCAGAGCGAGCAGGTTGAGACGATCGGAGGGGCACGGCCTCGGGTGATCCTTCTTGCAGCTTCGACGAGGGTCCGACGAACGGACCGTGGTCGCCGGGAGGGAATGCTTGGAACGTCGTTGCTCTGGTACGAGAACCAATTGGGCGGAAGCAGGAACGGCGGAATCAGCCGGACTGGGATGACCGGCTTGCCCGCATCGGCCGTCTGTTCCTCGATAGGAATCTCAATGGCACCGCTCCGGACGGAATCGAGCAGCCAGCCGGAAACCTCGTCCAGCCGCTCGGAAAACGCGGTCAGCTCCGCGGTCGCTCGGATCCAATCAATGCCCACGCCGACCAGCTTTCCCGGCGCGTCCAGGGAAACGTCCGGCGACTCCGCCGCACGGTCCATCATCTTGCGCATACCGCGGACAGCACAGTCCAGTTGCTCGTCGGCTTCCCTCATCAAGCCAGAAGCGATCCCCAGGTGCCGTGCCGCCCGGATAGGACGATCCACAGCCAAGTTTTGGACGGCATCGATCGCGCGGCAAGCACAGGTAATCAGCTCGAACGAAGATTTGATCGCCCGCCGCGTGCGCCGGAACGGACGAAGCCACGCCCGCCTCCGCTCCCGATTCTCTCCACACGAACGCACCCCGGCCCGCAGCGATTTGTACTACCCGTCCCGTTAGAGGTTCGCCAGGAGTCTTTCGTACTGCTCGTGGGGACCAATCCAGAACCAGACAATGACTCCGTCTTCGATCAGGCCAACGACTCGGTAGTTTCGGCCGACGCGCGCTGAATACACCAGTCCACGGGATGTACACGCTTGAAATGAAGACTGGAATGATGAGGGTTGGCGAAGAACATCCGATACGCGGCGCGAGCCTGACCGCGGACCTCGGCAGGCAACGTTGCGAAGCGCTTCCGGAAGGCTGCCGTTGTCTGTGACTTCACAACGTCTCAGGATCGAGCGGCTCGGTCAGTCCGGCTCGATACTCCTGGCGGGCTTCCTCTGCCAACTGGGCGAGCAGGTCCTGCGAGCGCGAGAAGAGATCATCCCACCGACGCTCCGATTCAAGCTCCGCCAACATGAAGGCAGCGAACGCCTCCTGCTCCTCATCCGAGAGTTTGGCCGTCTCCGTGATCACCTTTTCGAGGAGCTTACCCATCGTTCTAATTGTACGGCAATGTGTGGCTCTCACGACTGGAGCCGAGCGTCCCGCGGCCGGAGCGCTGGCGTCTCGCCGGCTGGCTCGGGGGCGTCTCGCCCCCGACCCGGCAAGATACCAAACACTATTTCGTAACCCGGCGGCGAGGACGCGCGCCGGGCCAGCCGGCGAGACGCCAGCGCTCCGTCTACGGCTTGAACGCTCCTTCGATCTTTGGCCCCGTCGCGATGTCCACCATCGCGTGAATCAGCACCTTGGTCCCCTTTTGCAGATCGGCGATCGGGTTCTTTTCGTCGACGTCGTGGCCGGGGTAGGGTTTGTCGGGGAACCACATGCCGAAGGCGATGGAGTTGGGGAGGCGTTTTGCGTAGGTCCCGCCGCCGGAGATAGCGGGTTTGGGGTTCTTGGTTCCTGTTGCGGCACCGTAGTCGGCCAGGAGACGGCGGACGATCTTTGCGTTCGGATCGAAGCCGAGAGGCTCGTCGTCGTAGAAACCGGTCGCGGTCAGAGACGCGCCGGTGCGCTTGTTGAACGCGTCCACGTACTGCTCCATTTTCGTCTTCAATTCCGGACCGGTGCGGGGAGGGATGCGGCGGATGTTGATCGTCAACGTCGATCGCTTCGGATCATTCGCGTCCGGCTTGATCGTGGCGATGTTGACGGCGTAGCGGCCCCACAGCGGGTCGCGGTCGGTGATGCCGAGACCTGTGCCGTAGATGTCGGTGCCGGCGGCGCGGACGAAGGCGAGGAGATCATCGGCGCCGCCCGAGGGGAGCTTGCCGTCGAGCACGCGCGCCAGTGCGACGAGCGCGTTACGACCTCCTTCGAGATTCACGCCGGCGTGGGCCGAGTGGCCGTACGCAACAATCCAGAGCGTATCCCCCTGGGCCTGCATGACCACGCGCGTGTCCGGCGGACGTGGTGCGGCGTTGATCGCGTCCATCAGCGGCTGCCAGTTCGGGGTTGCGGGGTCGCGGGGTTGCGCGGTCTCGCGGTTGCCGGTGGCATCAGACGCCGCGAGACCGCGAGACTCCGAGACCGCGAGACCGCCGTTCCACCGCAACTTCACCTCGGCGCGATCGGGCACGATGCTCGCCGCCAGTCCGGCGTTGATGAAAAAGACGCTGTACGGCTTCGTCACGCCCGGACGCTCGGACGCCGGATCGGTCGTGACCGACAGCGAGTTCCATCCCTTCTCGCCGACGACGACCGGGAAGTTCGAATCGAGGACCAGCGTGTAGTCGGGCGCCGCGTGCGTCTTCAGATACGCCGTCACATCGGTGTTGGCCGACTCCTCGTCGCTGCCGACGAGGAGCCGCACCGTGTGCGTGCGCGGCACGCCGCTCTGCTGGAGCGCCTTCATCGCCAGGAGCGCCTGCACTAGCGGACCCTTGTCATCCGCGGAGCCGCGGCCGTAGACATAGGTCTCGTCCGCCTTGCCCGAGAACGGCGCCACAGACCAGGCATCGGCATCGACCGGCTGCACGTCGCCGTGCACCATCAGGCCGAGGACCGGAGCGCCGGGAGGAGCGGGAAGCTCGATCTCGTCAATTAACCCCGCATCGCGATAGGTGAAGCCGAGGTCGTGGGCGGTCTTGGCCAGCCAGGCCTTCTGAGCGATTGGTCCGTCGACCTCGAACTGCGCCGTCGGGAAGCGGAGCACCTCCGTCAGCAGCGGCACGAGGCGCGAGGCGTAATCGTGCTCGTAGATCTTCGTCACCGTGGCGACGTTCGTCTGCAAGGTAGCGGCGAGGAGAAACACGGCGATGGATCGAGCGCTCATTTGCCGATTCTCCCGTAAAATACGCGCGGTCGGTCCAAAACAATCGAAGGAGAAGCATCGATGAAAACGCTCCTCAAGGTCGTCGGTGGAGTTGTGTTGCTCGTCATCGCCCTGATCGCCTGCGCGGTGACCTGGCTGGCGGTTCGGAAGCCCGAGTCGAAGCCGGCATCGGCGGAGAAGATCGAAGCGACGCCCGAGCGGCTGGCTCGCGGAAAATACCTGGTCGAGCACGTGTCGGATTGTCTCGGATGCCATTCCGATCACGTCATCAAGTTCGGCATCCCGGTCAAGCCCGGCACCGAGGGGGTGGGAGGCTACATCTTCGACAAGAACATCGGATTCCCCGGAGTCGTTGCCGCGCAGAACATTACTGGTGACGCTGAGTTCGGCCTCGGCAAGTGGAGCGACGGCGAGATCATCCGCGCCGTTCGCGAAGGCATCGACCGCAATGGCGACGCGCTCTTTCCGATGATGCCGTACGAAGAGATGCGCACAATGAGTGATGACGACGCCAGGGCGGTCGTGACCTATCTCCGCACGCTCAAGCCGGTGCACAAAGGCGTCCCGGCCAAGCACATCGACTTCCCGGTCAACCTCTTCGTGAAGTTCTCGCCGAAGCCGGTCGACGGCGTCGTGACGGCGCCCGATCCGCACGACAGTCTCGCCTACGGCAAGTACCTGGCCATCATCGGCGGCTGTCATGAATGCCACACGCCGCATGACGATAAGAACGCGCTCATCGCCGACAAGCCGTTCGCCGGCGGCTGGGAGATGAAGGGACCGTGGGGCCGCAACTTCACGGCGAACCTGACGCCTGCCGGCGGCTACATGGCGCACGCGACGAGAGAGGAGTTCATCGGCCGCTTCAAGGCCTTCGCCTCGATGGATGCGAACAACGCCCCCGATGCCCCCGCCGGCCACAACACCGTCATGCCCTGGATCGCCTTCGCCGGCATGACCGAAACCGACCTCGGCGCGATCTACGACTATCTGAAAACGCTCAAGCCGATCGAGAACAAGGTGGTGGCGTTCCCGGACGGGAAGTGATGCGGTTGCGAGGTCTCGCGGTTGCGGGGTCTCGCGGTGGGGCTGCTGGTCGCAGGGTTGCTGAGTTGCAGGGTTGCTGAGTTGCAGGGTTGCTGAGTTGCAGGGTTGCTGATGCCATAGCAACCCAGCAACCTAGCAACCGCCCACCGCGAGACCCCGCAACCGCGAGACCGCGCAACCCCGCCACCCCGTACCCCCTTACTTCCTCAGTCCCGCCTCATACTCCGGCTTCGCCACGCCCATCACCCAGTGATCGAACCAGCCGACGATGTGCTCGAGGCGCTCGATGCGGTGCCAGGGTTTGCCGCTGCGGGAGAGCTCGTGGGATTCGTCGGGGAAGCGGACCATCACCGTCGGGATGTGGCGGTACTTGAGGGCGCGGAACATCATCTCGCCGCCGGACATCGGCGGCGTGCGGTAGTCGGCCTCGCCGAGGATCAGCATCAGCGGCGTCTTGACCCGGTCGATGTACGTGATCGGTGAGCGGGCGATGTAATCCTTCGGGTCCTCCCACGGTGCTTTTCGAAACCACGACGGCTGGAACTGCGAGAAGTCGGCGACGTACCAGAACGTCGACCAGTCGGCGATGTCGCGCTGGGCCGCGGCGGCGGCGAAGCGGTCGGTCTGCGTAACCACCCAGTCGGTGAGCAGTCCGCCGCCGCTGCCGCCGGTGACGCAGAGCTTCTTCGGATCGATGTAGCCGCGCGCCACCACCGCGTCGACGCCGGCCATCAGGTCTTTGAAGTCGTCGCCGGGGTAGTGGTACTGGATGATGTTCCCGAAATCCTGGCCGTACGACGTCGAGCCGCGCGGATTCGGATAGAGGACGACATACCCCTTGGCCGCCATCCACTGGAACTCGTGATCGAACGTGTAGCCGTACGCCGAGTGCGGACCGCCGTGGATGTTGAGGATGAGCGGGTATTTTTTCGCCGGATCGAAGTCGGGCGGTTTCTGGATCCAGCTCTGGATCTTCTTGCCGTCGAAGCTGGTGTACCAGATTTCCTCCGGCTCGGTCAGCGCAACCTCGGACATCAACTTCTGATTGACGTTCGTCAGCCGCGTCATCGCGCCGCCGGCGTCGACGAGGTAGAGGTCGTTGATGATCGTCGGCGTAGCGACGAGGGCGACGGTCTTCCCGCCATGGATGGAGTAACTCTGGATGTCGTGATTGCCGCTCGTCCACGGCTCGACCTTGCCGGTGGCGGCGTCGATGCGCTTCAGGTTGACGCGTCCTTCCTCGGAGGCAACGGCATAGATAGTCTTGCCGTCGTCGCTCCACACCGGCCGTCCCCCACCGCCGCCCGCCCGCGGTGCGCGCTGATCGCCGCCCACGCCGGAGAGCACGTCGTAATCGTACGAGGCCGTGAGATTGCGCGCCGGAGAGCCGGGGGTCGTCGAGGCCAGCCAGAGGTCGGGCTGATCGTACGAATGAACCGGATTGTTGATCTCGCCGCCGAAGGCGACCCATTTGCCGTCGGGACTGACGGCGTAGGAGCCGATCGGCCCCTCGATGTCGGCGATCTTCGTCATGGCACCGCCGGCAGCGGGGATGGCGTAGAGGTCGTTGTCGCGGCGGTCGAAATACGACTCCAGCACGCGATTCGAGGTGAAGTAGATCCGCGAGCCGTCGGGACTCCAGGCGATGTCGCGCTCGTCGAATTCGCCGCTGGTGAGCTGCTTCGGTTTTACGGATTCGTCGTCAGTGACGTCGATGGTCCAGATGTGCGTGTCGCGCGAGGCGTCGCGGTAGCCGGCGCCATTGGCGCGGTAAACGGCCTGATTGATGACGCGCACGTCGCTCTCGTGCTCGTCGTCCTTCTTCTTCTCGTCCTTCTTGTCGAGATCCTCCGGCTTTGTCGTGGCCGTGAACGCGATCGTGTTCGATGCCGGCGACCAGGCGATCGAATCGACCGCTTTCGGCAGCGACGTCAGCACGTGCGGCTCGCCGCCGTCGAAGCGGAGGATCCAGATCTGCGACGGCTGCGGCTTGCCGTCCTTGTCGATCGAGCGGCTGAAGGCCAGCAGCTTCCCGTCGCGCGACCAGCGCGGCGAGGCGTCGCGCGGGCCGTTGGTGATCCGGCGCGGCTCGGCGCCGGCACGCGTGGCCACGGACCAGATGGCGGTGTTGTACGTGTCCTTCTTCTCGTCGACGGTGACGCGGACAAAGGCAACCTGCGAACCGTCGGGTGAGAGCTGCGGATCTCCGATCCAGTGGAACTTGAAAAGGTCCTTCTCGGTGATGTTGCGGGCGTAGGCGGAAGCGGCGACGAGCAGCAGCAGGAGCGCGAGCAGTCGTTTCATGCCGGAGATTGTAGGGCGTAGACCAGCAGCCCCGCGACGGCAACGCCGGCGATCGTGGCGGCGATGAGCGCCACGCGTGTTTTCTCATGCACCTGCGGCAGCAGATCGCTCGCGCCGAGGTAGAGGAGAAAGCCGGCGAAAAACGAGAGCTGGTAGGCAAGGAGGCGCGGCGCGATGTATAGCACTCCCGCGCAGAGCGCACCGAGGACCGGCGCGATGGCGTCGATGACCAGCAGCGCCAGGGTACGCCAGCGGTTGTTGCGCGTGGCCAGCATGAAGGTCACGGTGTTGAGCCCGTCGGCGAAATCGTGCGCCACCACCGCCAGCAGCACCACCAGACCGACCTGTGTCCCCGCCTTGAAGCCGACGCCGATGGCCAATCCGTCGAGGAAGCTGTGAAACGACAGGCCGATGGCGCCGACCAGGCCGACGTTGTGATGATGTCCCGGCGCGTCGTGCTGTTTCTCGCCGTGGATGATGGTCAGTTTCTCGAGCAGAAAGATCGCCAGGAAGCCGGCGATGACCGTGAACATCAGCCCTCGGATGTCGATCGTGTGCAATTGCGCCAGCGCGGAGACCTCGGGGATCAGATCGAGAAAAGCCACGCCGATCAGCAGCCCCGAGGAAAAGGCCATGATGTAGAGGAGATAGCGCTGGTAACGGAAGGCGAAGGCGCCCCCAGCCAGAGTCATCGCGAATGCCGCCAGGGCGTAGAGCGCGCTCATGCGGCCGAGAGTCTAATCGACGCGAAGCAGCGTTAGTCTGCGCGTTAGTCTGCATTTCTCACACGCTCACTTGAATTGTTCCCTCGATATCCTTGCCACTGCCTTCGTCGAGAGCCCTTCTCCCACCGCGGTTTCTTGCGGGGGGAGAAGGTGCCGAAGGCGGATGAGGGGGGCGCTTTACCAGATATGCGCGATTTACCGACGCTGGTCCGAGAGCGCTCGAAGGCGCGCGAATGACGTCCTCGTGAAACGCCCCCTCATCCGGCTTCGCCACCTTCTCCCCCAGCTGAAAAGCGCTGGGGGAGAAGGACTCTCGATTGGAGGTACTGCCGAGAACGAACCGCTCGTACAACTCCACATCGTCCCAGGTTTCGCCACCAACAGATGCCGGCAATTCCACTCAGCGTGTGAGAAATGCGCGTTAGCGACGAAGGCACAGACACTCTTGTCTGTGCCCGGCGGCGAAAGCCGCGCATTCAACGACTCCCCTATGCCGCGTAGACGCGCACGAGGTAGACCAGGTCGTTCTTCTTTACCGTGGCGATCGATTCGCGCCCGCGCGCCGGACTGTGCAGGCTGACCAGTTCGGAGTCATTCCGGCGGACGAATTCTCCGATCGCATCATCCGGGCTGACCGCTTCGATCAACGTCTGGTCAATGCCCGGATCAAACGACGGGCGTTGCGAATACTCGTTCGTGAGCTGCCGGCTTTCGATCGTGAATTGCATAGGGATGTAGGGAGCAATCCGTGGGCCAGTACGGGATTGCTAGGTTGCAGGGTTGCTGCGTTGCTGAGTGTCGTGTAGATCAGCAACCCAGCAACCCAGCAACCTTGCAACTCAACAACTCAGCAACCTCGAGACCGCGATACTCTTAACCTCATGAAGCGACTTCTACCTCTCATCGCCCTGACCCTCGTCATCGCCTGCAACAAGCAGGAGAAAGCCGCCGTCGCCGGCGACGCGAACCACGGCAAGCAGCTCATCGATCAGTACGGCTGCACCGCCTGCCACACCATCCCCGGCATCAAAGGCAACGGCATGGTCGGCCCGTCGCTCGACCACATCGCCTCGCGCCAGATCATCGCCGCCTCGATCCCCAACTCACCGCAGAACATGCAGAACTACATCCAGAACCCGCAGATGGCCAATCCTCAAAATGTGATGCCCATCCTCGGCGTCAAGCCGGACGAGGCCCGCGACATCGTGGCGTACCTGTACACGCTGAAGTAATGCGCGGCGAAGCCGCAACGCGCAGCGTCGCCCCGGAGCGCTGGCGTCTCGCCGGCTGGCCCGGGGGCGTCTCGCCCCAGGTCTGGCCGCACACGAAACATTTCCTCGCAACCCTCAGCGGCGAGACGCCGCCGAGCCAGCCGGCGAGACGCCAGCGCTCCGTTAGGCACGCCAGCGCTCTCCTTTGGCGTGCGTAGGCACGAAGTCCGCACACCGCAGAGCCAGCTAGAGATGACTTTCTACGTTGAGAAGCCGCTCGCCCTCGGACCGATCCGATTCGGCGTGTCGACGCGCCAGCGGCTCGATGCCATCGACGACGACATCGCCCTCAGCACCGGGGCGGCCGGCGAATTCGTTCGGCGTGGGAAGGGAGGCTCGTTCTTCGGCGATTCCGCCCGTCACACCGAGCCCGCGCTGCCGGTCAAGCCGAGCATCACGCAGACGCCGTTCTGGGAATCGCTCAAGCCCGACGGCACGCCGCGCGGCTACACCTTCCTCGGGCTGATCGCATTCGGCTTCCTGCTCATTCTCCTCGGCTTCAGCGTCCTGGCGACGAAAGGACCGCAGGGATGGGTCGAGGTCATCCTCGGCATCATCTGCATTGCCATCCCCATCGTCATGACCGCGCAGCGGCGCCGGCAGATTCGCGACGAGGAAGAACGCCAGCGGGCCGAGCACGCCGCCGCCGAGTCGCGCCATCAGGAGCTCCTGAGCTGGTACACAAAGGCGCTCAACCACCTTCTCATCGATCGCAGCGATGCCGCCCTCATCGCACTGCGCGGTGAGCGCCAGTCTCTCGATCTCCCGTACGACATCTACCGCTCCGCCGCGCGCCGCGTCATTCTGCAGATCGGTTTCGAGGAGCTGGCCAGCCGCGGCGTCGCCGAATCGGGCGCCATTGCCGGCCTGCTCCGCGCCGCCGGCGAGGCCGCCGGCCTGACCCCCGACGACATCACCGGCGCCGAGCGCGACCTCTACGCCACCGTCGTCTGGCATCTCCTGGCGGACGATCGCGTCGGCGAAACGCAGGAGGGGGAGCTTGTAACGCTGCGCAAAGGACTCGGCATCGCCGACGACGACGTCCCGACCGAAAGCAACGGCATCGAGCAGTTCCGCAGCCTCCGCGCCGTCGCCGCCGGACTCCCGCGCGCGCAATGCCCGGTCCCCCTCGGCTTTCAGGAGTACTGCATCCATCAGGCGCCGCTCGACCGAGGGATGCTCTTCATCACCAACCGCCGGCTGATCGTCGATGAAAAGAAACGCACCGAGCTCACTCTGCCCAAGGTCTACGACGTCTCCGTCGAGGTCGATGACGACACCATCGCCATCAAGACCGACCAGAAAAAGCCCCTCCGCCTCCGCACCGGCAACCCCATCTTCACCGCCGGCCTGATCGATTTCGCCACGGAGCTGGATGAGCGGCCGAAGGGGTTTGCGTGAAGGAAGTGATCAGTAGATTCGTGAATTAAAATCACTGTTACGAATCACTCTGGCGCGCGCAGAGGCGCGCCTTACGATCAGACATCACCGGTCGCGCTCGCCTCGTTCGTTTCCATTGCGCGTGATGGCAACAACTCCTATGATCCGCGCTCAAGTTCCATTCCCAGGAGAGTCCATGCCACAACGGTCCACTGCCGGTACAGAGTTGGCGAAATGCCCTACGGGCATCGCTGGTCTGGATGAAATAACTAACGGCGGGATTCCGCGAGGGCGGCCCACGCTGATCTGTGGCGGACCGGGATGCGGCAAGACGCTCTTCGGCATCGAGTTCCTCATCCGAGGGGTGGAACAGGGAGAGCCCGGAGTCTTTGTGGCCTTCGAGGAGCGGCCAGAAGAGCTCGCGCAGAACGTCACCTCGCTCGGCTTCGACCTTCATCGCCTTCAGAAGCAGAAGAAGCTCTTCGTCGAGTACATCCATATCGAGCGCAGCGAGATCGATGAAACCGGCGACTACGACCTCGAGGCCCTCTTCCTCCGGCTCGGCGATGCCATCGACTCGGTCGGCGCCAAGCGCGTGGTGCTCGACACGCTGGAGACGCTCTTCTCCGGCTTCGCGAACGAGGCCATTCTCCGGGCCGAGCTGCGGCGGCTCTTCCGCTGGCTGAAGGACCGGGGGGTCACCGCCATCATCACAGCCGAACGCGGCGACGGTGCCCTCACCCGCCAGGGGCTCGAGGAGTACGTCTCCGACTGCGTCATCGTTCTCGATCACCGCCTTTCCGATCAGGTAGCGACGCGCCGCCTGCGCGTCGTGAAGTATCGCGGCACCTCCCACGGCACGAACGAATATCCCTTCCTCATCGACAAGGACGGCATCGACGTTCTGCCGATCACCTCCATCGGACTCTCCCATCACGCCTCGACGGAGCGCGTCGCCACCGGTATTGCGGATCTCGACCAGATGCTGGCCGGCGGTGTTTATCGGGGATCGACCGTTCTCGTCTCCGGAACGGCCGGCGCCGGCAAGAGCAGCATCTCCGCGTTTTTCGCCAAGGCGTCCTGTGAGCGCGGCGAGCGCTGCCTGCTGTTCGCATACGAGGAGTCGCCGCAGCAGATCGTGCGCAACATGAAGTCCATCGGCAACGATCTGAGCCCGTATATCCGCAACGGCTTGCTCCAGTGCATCGCCGCGCGCCCCACCACATTCGGTCTGGAAATGCATCTGGCCACGATCCACAAGGCCATCCGCCAGTTTTCACCCAGGGTGCTCATCGTCGATCCGATCACGAACTTCTTCAGCGTGGCCGATCCGAAGGAAGTCAAGGCCATGCTCATGCGGCTGGTCGATTTTCTGAAGATGCAACAGATCACGGCGGTCTTCACCAGCCTGACCTCGGGCGGGCATGCTCTGGAAGCGACCGAGGCCGGCATCTCATCGCTGATCGACACCTGGCTGCTGCTCCGCGATCTCGAGTCCAACGGCGAGCGTAACCGCGCCATGTACGTTCTGAAGAGCCGCGGAACGGCGCATTCGAATCAGATGCGCGAATTCGTTCTCTCCTCTCACGGCGTCCGGCTGATCGAGCCCTACCTCGGCGCCGAGGGGATCCTCACCGGCTCCTCCCGCGTCGCCCAGGAAGCAAAGGAATCGTGGGCCCTCATGCAGAGACGCGATGACACCGAACGAAAACGGCGGGGCATCGAGCGACGCAGCCAGGAGATCGAGGCGCAGATCGCCGCGCTTCGGCTGGAGATGACCGCCGAGACTGAAGAGTTGGAACGCCTGATCGCCGGCGAGAACGCTTACGAGCGCAAAGTCTCCGCCGACAAGGAAGTCATGGCCATCAGCAGGAAGAGCATCGCCAAACCCGCCGCATCCGGCCGGCGGTTGGGTATGAAGCGTAGGAGCGTGGCGTCATGACAAGCAGGAAAAAGGCAGCCGGCAACGACCTGGATTCTTGGAACCTTCGCCTCTACGTGGCCGGGCAGACGCCGCGATCTGTCGCCGCCATCGCCAACCTCAAGAAGTTCTGCGCCGAGCATCTCGATGAGCGGTATACGATCGAGATCATCGACGTGGCCACAAATCCCAAGGTGGCCCGGCGCGACCAGATCGTGGCCATCCCGACGCTGGTGCGGAAGCTTCCCGTCCCCATTCGCAAGATCATCGGAGATCTCTCCAATACCGAACGTGTCCTGGTCAGCTTCGACATGCGTCCCAGAACCTGAGGAGTACCCGTGAGCTCATCGATCGCGCCACCCAAGCAATCCGAAGTTTCCGTACTGCGGGAGCGTGTCCGCGAGCACGAAGATCTCGTCCGTGCCCTCCAGGGCGGCGAAGTCGATGCGGTAATCGTTCTCAATAATGACGATACCAGCATCGCCCGTCTGCTGACGGACGAGCCGCTCTACCGGACCCTGATCGAGGCGCTGCCGCAGGGTGTGGCCACCGTGCTCTCCGACGGTACGATCGTTTACGCCAACCGCCATCTCACGACGCTGGCCGCCCCTCCTTCCGGAACGCTGCTGGGCGCCAACCTTCTCGAACGAGTCGCCGAGACCGACCGGCCGCACTTCGCGGCCATGCTTCAGCGGGCGCTTACAGCCACGCAGGAGAGCAGCGCCTCCTTCCTCTGGGCATCGGGCGAAGCGCCGGCGCTCGTCTCCGCGATCCGCCTGCCGATTTCAGGGTCCGATACCGTCGGCCTGATCATCGTCGACGTTCGCGATCAGGTCGCCCGCCGGACCGCCGAGGCGGCCAGCCGCGCCAAAGACGACCTGCTGGCATCGGTCTCCCACGAGTTGCGGACGCCGCTGACGTCGATCATGGGATGGATCCAGCTCCTGGAGATCGAGCTGGCCTCCAACGCGCATTTGCAGCCCGCTCTTCTGAATCTGAAAAACGCCGTAATGGCCGAAACGAAGATCGTCGAGCAGCTTCTCGACTTCGCCCATTCCGAAAGAGGGTCGCTGCCGCTGAAACCGCGGGAATGCGACCTCTGTCAGATCGTGCGCACGGCGGCCAGCTTCGTCGAGGTACAGGCGCAGAGGAAGCGCCTGATCCTGAGCGTCGACCTCCCCGATCAGTCCGTTACCGTGTTTGTTGACCCCGACCGGATGCGCCAGGTGTTTCTCAACCTGCTCTCCAACGCGGTGAAGTTCACCACGGCCGGCGAAGTGAGAATCGACGGCCGCCTGGAGAATTCGTTCGCCATCGTGACGATCAAAGACACCGGCATCGGCATCATGGCCGATTTCCTCCCCCAGGTCTTCGAGCCCTTCCGCCGCAGCGAACGTGCCGAGGGATATCCCGGACTGGGCATCGGCATGGCCATCTCACGCCGCATCGTCGAAGCACATTCCGGCTCGATCGACGTGTCCAGCGACGGCCCCGAACGCGGCTCCACGTTCACGGTGCGTTTGCCGCTGGTGAACGCGTAGCGCCGTCGACTGGCAACGGAGCGCTGGCGTCTCGCCGGCGCTCCGACCGTTACCTTTCCCCCAACATCTCCCCCACCGCCGCCCGGGTCGGCCCGGGATACGGCGCATTCCCCTTGATCGTGCTCCAGAGGATGCGATTGAGCGTGTCGTCATCGGCTGCATCGGGTCGGGAGAAATCGAGCGCCGCGGACTGTTTCGCTTGCGGGCTCTCCGGATTCTTCTCATTCCTATCGACCGGCGGCTTGATGGCGTCGTACGGCGTCAGGTTGGGCTCGGAAGCGAAGATCTCGCGCACCGGGCGGCCGTAGTGATCGAACTGCGAAAGCGAATCGAGGCCGAGGATCTCCTCCATCGTCGCCAGAACGTCGGTCGTATTGACGAAGCGATGAATGACGCCGCCACGGTTCCAGGCCGAGATCATGAGCAGTACGGAACGATGTGAGTCGACGTGGTCCGGCCCGTCCTGCGCGTCGTCCTCCACGACCACGATGGCCGTATCGCGCCAGAACGGTGAGTGCGTGACCGCCTCGACGATGCGCCCGAGCGCCAGATCGTTGTCGGCCATGTAGGCGCGAGGCGTCGGCTTGCCCTTCTTGGCACCCTCCGTATGATCGTTCGGCAGGCGCACGATCTCGAACGCCGGCAGCGAGCCGTTCGCGGCGTACTGCTGGAACTCACGCAGCCAAACGTCGGCGCGCGTCTGATCCTGGATGTCCATGTTGAACGACGGGTAATCAGGCGACGTCGTATTGCGCAACGCCCGGCGAAGCCCGACGTACTGTTTGCCGGCGACGTCGTTCTGGTTCTCGTCGTTGGCGACATACTCGCCGTAGTTGCGCAGCGAGATCTTCTTCCGCAGCGCCAGGTCCCACAGGTAGCCGTTCGCCGGCGCGTTCACGTCATCGTCGTCGTCGACCACCTTGTCGCGATTCGTCCCCTCATAGTCGTACGTCCGGCCCCGCGTGCTGTACATCGACGGCATCGTTTTCTCGAGGTAGTCGCCGCTGTACGCGGCCATCGACCAGTTGTGCCCCTGCGCGCTGACCTCGGCGTTGACAAAGAAACGGTCGAACAGCCCGAACCGCCGCGCCAGCGCGTGATGGTTCGGCGAGATCTCTTCGCCGAAGAAGACCAGCGACGGATCGCCGTCCCCTTCCTTCATGTCGCCGAGCACCTGATCGTACGTGCGGTTCTCCTTGATGATGTAGATGACGTGCTTGAACGGCGGATAGCGCCGCGCCCCGCGCGTGGTGTCCCAACCGTTCGCCTTCGCCACCCGATGCGTGAGCGAGGCAAGCTTCGTGACCGCGATGTTCGCCGGGAACGACAGCAGCGTCCCCTCAAACTGGCCGAGCGTGTAATCGGGAGAGTGTGCCGGATTCTTAGTCCCCGGTTGCTTCCGTTCCGGATTCGGCCGCGAGCCGCGCCCTTTGGCGCTGACGACCAGCAGCTCGTTCCCATCGACAGCCAGCGCCGAGGGATACCACTCCACCGGAACGCGCCCGAGCAGCTTCGCCGAGGCCACATCGAAGACCGCCACCGCATTGTTGTCGGCCTCGGCGACAAAGAGCCGGCTGCCGTCGCGCGAGAGCGTCAGCGCATTCGGCGTGCTCCCCTCGCGCGGCCCGGCCGGCGGCGGATCGGTCAACGTGTTGACCATTTTCGAGGTGGCGGTGTCGACGACTCCGATCGAATCGGTGCTGGCCGAGGCGACGTAGAGCCGCGTGCCGCGAAGCGCCATAGCCGAGGGATGGCGCCCCACGGCGATGCGCGCGGTGCGGCGGAGAATGCCGTCAGCGCCGATACGGAAACGGTTCACCGTGCTGTCGCCCCACGCGGAGACGTACACGTTGCCGCGCGCATCGGCGACCACCGCGTACGGATAGCGATCGGTCTCGACGCGCTGAATGACCTTGCCGGTGGGGAGATCGACGACCGCCAGCGTATCGGAGAGATTCTCGGCAACGTACAGAAGGCGTCCATCGCCGGAGACGGCGATGCCGGCCGGGTATTGCGTCCCCACCGGATCCTTCGGCTTCTCTTTCGGCTCCGGCTTCGGACGCTCAACCAGATCGATCTTCCTGTCCGCGACCGCCTCACTGCCGTTCCAGCGATAGACGAAAATCGAGTCGTCGTTGCCGCCGCTGGCGTAGAGCATCTTGCCGTCCGGAGAAAACGCCAGGCCGAGGAACGCCGCGATCTGTGGCAGCGTCTGCACCACCGCCCCCGACTTCCGATCGACGATCTGCACTCCCTGCTCCCGCCATCCGCCGAGCAGCAGCGCCACGCGCTCCCCTCCCGGCGCCAACGCCATCGCTAACGGAAAGTTGCCGACGAGATGCGACGCGGCGACGGGATCGAGCGAAACGCCGGTCGGCAATCTCCGGAGCTCGGCGGCCTGACTGGTGATTGGAATGAGAAGGAAGAGGACGAGGCAACGGATACGCATTGGGCGGATGATATCGGGATGTGCGCCGGAGCGCTGGCGTCTCGCCGGCTGGCCCGGAGGCGTCTCGCCTCCGTGTGGCGAGACGCGATACACTTGCTCGTAACCTCCGCAGCGGCGAGACGCCGCTGGGCCAGCCGGCGAGACGCCAGCGCTCCGGTGTCGCTGCGCTCCTTCTGACGCGGCGCGTTTTCAGCCATCATTGTCCGCATGACCGCCCTTTTCATCTCCCACGGCGCCCCGTCGATCGCCCTTGAGCAGGACGACTTCACCCACGCCGTCGCCGCATACGGCGCCACCCTCGCCGGCGCCCGCGCCATCGCCATTGTCTCCGCGCACTGGCAGACCCGCGGTCTTCTCGTGAACGCCGTGGCCCGCCCCGAGACGATCTACGACTTCGGCGGCTTCTCCGACGCGCTTTATCGAATCCGCTACGAGGCCCCCGGCGATCCCGCCCTCGCCCGCGAGATTGCCGCTCTCTTCGGTGGCGCCGGACTCGAGGAAACGCGCGGCTGGGACCACGGCCTCTGGGTTCCGCTGCGCATCCTCCTCCCCGAGGCGAACGTACCGATCGTCGAGATCGCGCAACCGTTTCCGACGACGCCCGAGGAGCTGATGCGCATCGGCCGGACGCTGGCCCCGCTCCGCGACCGCGGCGTCGTCATCATCGGCAGCGGCGGCATCGTCCACAACCTCCGCGCCATTCACCTCGACGGCAAAGCCGCCCTGGTCGACGATTGGGCCAACGAGTTCGACCGCTGGTTCGACACCCACCTCGCCGCCCGCGATTTCGACACCCTGACCCGCTACCGTACCCTCGCCCCCCACGCCGCCCTCGCCGTCCCCACCCCCGAGCACTTCGAGCCGCTCTTCGTCACCCTCGGCGCCAGCCATCCAAACGACACGCTGACAACGATTTACGAGGGATTCCACTACGGCAACCTGTCGATGCGCACGTTCGCGTTCGGCGGGTAACCCCCCTGGGACCGCGGGCGTCTCGCCCGCGCTTGATGCTCGGCATCCTGCTGCTCGTAAGCGCGGTCGAGACGCCCGCGCTCCCAGGGGCTCCCTTTACGCCAAGTTGGCCAGATTTCTCGTTTCGAGGACCAGGTTTCTCGTTTCAGGAACCAGGTTTCTCGTTCCGAGGAACCAGGTTTCTCGTTCCGGGGATCAGGTTTCTCGTTCCGAGGAACCAGGTTTCTCGTTCCGAGGACCAGGTTTCTGGTCCCAGGGGACCAGGATTCTCGTTCCGCGAACCAGGTTTCTGGTTCCAGGGGACCAGGTTTCTCGTTCCCGGGACCAGGTTTCTCGTTCTGCGGACCAGGTTTCTCGTTCCGCGGACCAGGTTTCTCGTTCCCGGAACCAGTTCTTTCGTTCGGTCGAACCACGGTTCTGGTTCATCGAAACAACGCAACCCGCTCATTTCGTGAGATTTACTGATCAGATACCTGATTTCGGCAAGTCGACGGCCTTCCGGCGTCGAGTTCCCTCTAATTCCGGAAACAACCGACAACCGACAACGCTCCGCGCTAGACTCCACCCCATGTGGAAAGCCTTCCCCGCCATCTTCATCTCCGTCTTCCTCGCCGAGATCGGCGACAAGACCCAGCTCGCCACCATGCTCTTCGCCTCGGAAGCGCAGAACCGGAAGTGGGTCGTCTTCGCCGCCAGCGCCAGCGCGCTGGTGCTGGCCTCGGCCATCGGCGTCCTTGTCGGCGCGCAGATCGAGCGCTTCGTCAAGCCCTCGACGCTCAAGCTCGTCGCTGGCGCCGGCTTCATCGTCATCGGCCTCTGGACGATGCTATCGCGAGGATGAGAGGCAATAAGCCGCGAGGTTCACCCGTTCCGCACGTGGCGTGGTATCTTCCGCCCCCCTTCGAGCGCGCCTCGAGGGTTTCGTTCGTTGAGGTTACGGGCTCGTAGCTCAGTCGGTAGAGCAGCGGCCTTTTAAGCCGTTGGTCGTGGGTTCGAGTCCCACCGAGCCCACAGGCCCGTCGCATCATTCCGTCCCCATCGTCTAGAGGCCTAGGACAGCGCCCTTTCACGGCGCCAACACGGGTTCGAATCCCGTTGGGGACGCCAAATTCAAAGGTGTCCCATGCTGTCGAGAAACGAAATCATGGAAATCCTCGGCGCAAATCGCGAAGAGCTGCGTCGCGACTTCGGCGTGGAATCGATGGCTCTGATTGGATCCACCGCGCGCGGCGACGCACGACCTCAGAGCGACGTTGATGTGCTGGTGGAGATCCCAAAGCCGATTTCGCTTTTCGAGCTCGTCGGCCTGCAGTTGCGGCTGCAGGAGCTGTTGAACGTGCCCAAGGTGGACCTCGTCCTTCGCGACGCGATCTTTCCGCCGCTTCGCGACGCGATCCTCGCCGAGGCGCTGCGTGTCACCTGACCGAGAGTGCCGGCAAGCCAACGAGACACACCAGATCTATCGCTTCTGCCGATTGCCACATAGTCTCTCCACAGGTTCTGTCTCTAAAACAGCAGTTGCTTGCAAAAGGGGAACCCCTTATGAAACGCTCACGCGTCTGCTACGTCATCATGCCCTTCGAGGACCGATATGCATCCACATACACCGACGCAATACGACCGGCAATTGAACAGGTAGGGCGTGAACGCGATGAACGCTGGGAATGCCGACGTTCTGACGACATTCGCGCTCCGGGCTCAATCACGAAGGAAATCGTCGCGTCTTTACATACTGCGGATCTGGTGATTGCAGATTTGACAGGACATAACCCCAATGTCTTCTATGAACTAGGCGTTGTTCACTCGGCAGGGCGACTCACCGTTATTATCACCCAAGAGATGAGCAAGCTTCCATTTGACATCAGGACCTATAGAGTCTACGAATATGCCGCAGCCGGTGACGGCCTTAAGAGGTTATCCGAGCACTTGACCGCCACTGTTCTAGACGCTTTGGCCCATGGCGATCATGTGACGAATCCAGTCGTAGACTTCGCACCCATACGTCATTCCGATATCATTCTCAGGCTTGACGATGTGAAACAACTAGAAACTCAGGTCACTAACGAAGTTTGGCTAATCGAACCTTCTCTCGACACGGACCTAAAAATGTTTAGCGACATTATCAAACACAATATGCTCGAACGTAAAATCAAATATCGGTATCTGATCCCGCGAACGCGAGGCATTTTCAGGCAATGGGAGCGATTTGTACGCGACCTCGGCTATGACTCAGAGAGTCATCACACGCTAGCGGTGCGGACTGTTGAGCCACATGTCATCGAATCGGAAGTTGTGATTTACGATCCGTACGCACAGCAAGAAGATGTGTTGATCATGTCGCCACGCGAACAGGAATTTGTGTTTTGGTACCGTGTCGGCAAGACTCGCGGCGAGAGTATCCGAGACCGTTACGAAGTCTTGTGGGAGAGCGAATCTAGGCCCGTGGTCGAATCTTAGCAGTTAGTGATCGAGCGATCGTTAACTGTCGTCCTTACTTTCACCGCAACACCGGTCTTGGCACAGAGTCCGACGAGGCAATCGAGTGATAGCTTGTCTACTTTGTTTCGCGATTTCGGAGATTCGGCCACACGCTCTGCAGCCTGCGCTTGCGTGATTCCTTCTCAATCGATCCATTTGCGCAGCGCCTCCGCCAGCTCGCATCGCAGAAGCATGACGGCCGCTTCGTGAGGCTGAGAGCCGAGACCAATGAAGATGTTGCTGCTGCTTTCAATGTCGGACGTATACGTTGGTTTCTTCATCAGGTGTTATACGAGTATTCGTATGAGCAATGAGTTTGTTCCCTGACATAGCGCCCCTGGCGAACGTCCAGTCGACAGCTGACCGATTTGAGCCGGCGAAGCTGGCTTAAGGTAGCGTTAGCACCGTGGCCACAACGTAAGCGGTTTACGGTCGGAGCGCTGACGTCTCGCCGGCTGGCCCGGCGCGCGTCCCGCCGCCGCGGTTACCAGCGATGTTGGGAGTCTTGTCGCGGGCGAAACGCTTGCGAGACGCCCCAGGGCCCAGCCACCAGGACCAGCCGACGAGACGCCAGCGCTCCGGAAAACCGCTTACGTTGCCGCCACTGGGCTTAAAGTCGGGGGAAACGCCGACATCGATTGTCCCGAGCCTGCTTCAGCGGGCGACAGAGACGCCGTCGATCATTGCTCTTCTGTCGCCCGCTCAAGCGGGCTGCCAGCTTGGGGATGATCATTTTCCCCCGGCTCAAAGCCGGGGGCTACGACCTTTTGCCAGCTTCGCTGGCGGAACCGTCGCCCGCGAACTGAAACTCATTTCCGGATACGACTACGACTCCTAACTCGGTCGAGGGAGGAGTCCGGAGGGTCACACCTTCGTTTTTTCGGAGACTCGTAACCGTCTGAGAAAGAAGGTGGTTGCGAACGATTCAAAATGGTATCAGAGCAAGCGCTGCGTTATTCGTAGTTACGAACAGCGTCGAAACGAATTCCTGACTCCACGAATGTCCCGTGGGTTCCATATCCCCGGGGGAGTCCAGTTGCCCCCTCACCCCGCCATCTGCCGGAAGGAATCCACCTCCCGCATCCAGCCGAGGATGCAGTTCCAACTGGGAACCGTTGGGGACGCCAGCGGCCCTCACCTTCCCAGCCAATATGGATTCACTCCCCGCTCCGCAAAGACGAGCCATGCCGTCGCGCCGATGTGCGGGCGCTTGAAATAGCGGAGTTGCTGGCCATCGCGCTCGAAGCCGGTGAGGAGGCCGTTCGTCTGATCGGAGGCGAAGAGGGCGCCGGCGTGGGATTGCGCGCTCTTCAGCGCGGTCAGGATCTCGCGCGCCCTCGCCTCGTTGCCATTATGGTGGTAGGCAACCGCCATCTGCGCGGTGCCTTCGTACCAGACACCCTGGCGGTCGTCGCATGACCTCCCATCGGCGGTGCAAGCGCGGCGGCTGTAGTCGTAACCGGTGTTGCCGACGCGCATGTGCTTCTCGGCGTATGCGAGCGCACGGAGGGTGTGGTCGCGTGGAAGATCTCTCAAGGCCAGGCCGGCCCACGCCTGCACGTCAAGCGGGATGACCTTCTTGTTCGTCGGACCATCGGTACCCGTCCAGAACATGCCGTCCGCGTCGTTCCACATGCTCATGACGAAACGTCGCGCGCGCTCGGCGCGCTCGTGCCAGATATCGTCGCCGGTGATGAGGAAAAGCCGCTCGAATGCGACGTAGAGATCGATGTTGTGCTCCGTCGATCGATACCGCGCCCGGCGCGGTGCCGGCTCCCATCCGTTGTAGCCCCCGGCATAACCGAGGCCGTCCGCGCTCTCGCAGTTTCGGGCGATCCATTCGCCGAGCTGCCTGGCCGCGCGCAGATACCGGCTGTCTCCCTTCTTCACGGCGATGTCGTGATACGCGAGCAGCGCGATCATGGCCCAGGCAGTGTTGCCGGTATCGAGGCTGACGCTATACGCATCCTCACGCCACTGGTCACCCTCGCGCCAGCCGGGGAGGCGGACGCTCCGGGGCGTCCATCCGGGCGGCGTGAAGAGATCCCCGCCCTGATACGCATTGCGGACACTATCGCGATAGATGAGGGCAGGCCCCGGCTCCGATGGGCGGAAGCGATCGTGTGCCTGCGCCTCGACCAGCGCATCGGCGATCACACCGGCCCGTTGGACGTCGCCGGCGGCCAGGAACGCCAGTACCAGGAGCGCATTGTCGTAGGTATGTGCGGCGTTGCGCATGACGCGATCGAAGACGTCCACGCCGCCCGTCTCGTAGCTGACGACAAAGTGTGGCTCCTGCGCTCTGGCCGCCGCGGAGGTGTCGTCCAGCTCATAGCGAATGTCGTCGAGATAGAAGGCGATGTCTCTCAGCCCGTTCGCGCCCGCATTCGCCCCCCAGCCGAATCCGCCGATGACATACGAGAGATTCACGTTCCGCAGATCGATCGAATACAACTGCCACTCTGCAGAGAGCGTTACTTTCTTTTTCACTGCCGGCGACGAGTCCGCATGCAGTGCGCCGCGTTGCTGGCGATCCGCATCCCATCCCACGCCGAGGGCGAAGAACTCCACGCGCTCGCCGCCTTTCTCGCCGCGCGCCCGGAATGTGAGCCGCCTCGCGCCGGAGAGATTCATCCCTGCATCAGGAGTCTCTCCCCAGTTCGGCTCCGGCTTGCCGTCGCGCAGCACGCCCTGCATGAAATACCACGCCCCCCAGTTGGGAAGCCCGCGCACCAGCTGCGATCGAAACGACGCACGAATGCAGGTCGCGCCGGAATACGGCCGATCCGTCCAGTCCTCCTGCATCGCCGGAACCGCGCGCGCGGCCGCCTCGGGCTGGCGGTCATCGTCGAAGTTGCTCAGCCGCGCACGGACGACGAAATGGTTTCCCGCGGCGCCGTCATCGGTGTAGACGTCGATCGTGCGATGAAACCGGTCGGCTGCCGACTGCAGATAGCTCACCGCATCCGCGGCGCGAAGTTCAACCGTCAACAGAAGCAACGGCAGCAGAAGCGCTCTGGCCATCTCTTCCTCCGCTCAGTATCCGAAGCCGATGCTCACGCTGTACAAGTCCTTCGATTCGTCGAGGCGCGGAAATCGTTGCCGATCGTATCGAATCGAAAGAAGGATGGTGGTGGGGTGGACGCGCACGGGTTCGGAGAACGTCTCCGGCAGCGCTCTGCGAAACAACTTCACCACCAGCGCGGCGCCCACAAGTTGGTTCTCGAATGCATTCAGTCCCTCCGTGGCGACATCTCTCTTGTAGGGAAAGACGAGATGTACGAACGCGGGATAGAGCCCGAGGAATCGCATCCGCGGAATCCCCGGCTGCCGCTCCTCGTCGAGCAGGCGAAGCACGACGTTCGCGTCGAGCCGGCGGTGCTGATGCGTCTGCGAGGGATCACCGCCGACGCTCGCGCGGATGATGCCCGGTTGGACGGTGATGTCGAATGGCCCGACGCCGTCGGCCTGCACGCCGGCATACAGATCGCGGCGGCCAACCCGGACGTCCCCGAACCACTCGACATCCAGCGAGGCTCCAGCCCGGAGATGCACGCCGCGCGTGGCAAAAAGGCCGTATGAATTGCCGACGAACGGCAGCGGACGAACGAACAGATACTCGCCCGTCAGCGCCGCGATCTGTCGCGTATGGCGTGGTGGATTGCCGGTGTGCTCCGGCTCGATGTTCTGCACGGAAGCCGACAGCTCCGCCTGAACCTTGTCCGGACCAACGAAACGCGCGCCCGCGAAACGAAAATCGAGCTGATCGATGATTTCCCGCTGCGACGGTGCGAACTCGATCACGCCTTCGCGTGTGGCGCGGGAGTAAGCGAGGCGGCAGTACATATCGAGCGGAGGATGACTGCCGGTCGTGTACTCGATTGCCGCCCCGTAGGTACGCAGCGCCACATCGTTGGATACGCTGGGAACGAAGAAGTTCGAGATCCGTCCGGCGCCGATCAGACGTCCCTCATAGAAGAAATCCAGTCCGGCGCCGCCGCGGCGGATCCGCAGGCGGTTGAATGTCGCGCGCGGCTCCTTTACCCGGGCGATACCGCGTAACTCCTCGAGCGTGAGCGGCCGGTTCAGTCTCGCGGCACTCGAAGCGAACAGTGCCTCGGCGGTGAAGTCGCGCGTGTCGTGTACCTCGTCGAGATCCGCCATCGAGCGCGCCAGGCGGTCGACCGACGAGAAGAACACCTCCGGCCGCCTGCCGCGCCACACGATCGGCAGGCCATCCTCCTGGTACAGCGAGACCAGCCCGTGATCGATTCGATCGGCGATCACCGAGTCACGCGGCTCCCTTTCGAGCAGCTTCGCCAGCGCTGCGAAGTAGTGATCCGCCGCATCAGCGAACAGCGGCCGCCTCGGGCCACGATAATTGCGGAGATAGTCCGCGTAGAACAATTCGTACGCCGGCTGACTGGGTGCCGCGGAGATCGCGGCCTCGTAGTAATGGGCCGCGCGCGGCTCTCCGAGTTGTTTCATCAGCTCCGCGGTCAGCAGGAAATCGTCCGCGGTATCGAGCGACTTGTCCGCAACGCGCGCATCCACCAGCGCCCGTTGCTCCGCGACCGTCATGGACGCGCGCAACTGCATCGCGGCGTCGACCACGCCGAACGCACGCCTCTGTGCGAACGCGGCGAACGTGGAGAGACTCAGCGCCAGCGCGAGAAGGGACCGCAGAACGATGGATGGCCGGACGAACGACGTGATGGACACAAACTACCTGCGTTTTCCGCCGCCGACAAGCGGATGCCACGACGCGGGCCAGATTGGCGTTGATTGCCGAGAGGGGCGCGACCATACTTGACTATGTCTTCTCCTCCGAAGCCCACCCCCATCGGGTTGTTTCTCGTTCTGGCCTTGCTGGTCCTCGTTCTCTCCGTGGACGTCTTCGGCTTCCTCGGCGTCGGCGATCCCAAAGGGTCGAACGCCATGGAGGTGGCACCCTCCACGACGGCTGCCTGGAAAGGGCTGAACGCCGAAGGGCGACAACTCCTCGACAAGGAGCATGAGTCCGTGGTTTCGGAGATCAAGCTGCGACTCGAGCACGAGCATCTGCTCTTTTCGCTGAAGTTCGGACTGGTCGGCGCGATCCTGTGGGCATTTCTGCAGACATCCTCCAAGACCACCGGGCACTTCGACAGCACGCCATTTGGCGCCCTGGCCGCGTGGTCGGCGGTGCTCGCTGCGTCGATCGTCGACCTGCGGGTGATGGCAAATCAGAGCTTCCTGATCACGCTGGGCGGCTGGTCGCGCCAATACGAGCAACTTGTGCTTGGTACAAACGGCGCGACGCTGGGGTGGGAAGCATTCCTGGCAGACAACCTTCTCGGCCAACCGTATTACCCTGCGCTCCGAGTGAGCGGCCAGATTCTGACGGCCCTGCTCTTCTGCGTGACGTCGTCGATCTTCCTGATGGGACCCGATGGCCAAAGGGACTCCAGAACGGCACAGATCAGTGGTGCAGGCTCGATCCTTTCCATCTTCATCATGGCCATGGCTGCAATCAGCATGAGGCGCGACCGCTACGCCATGATCCTCTACATCGCGGCCGGCGTCATGGCCATCGCAGTCGCGGCGCTCCTGGCGCACGCGGCCCGCGAGCGCGGTCGCGCCGCAGCGTCGGACGAATACGCTGCACCACCAGCGTGACGTCGGCGGCGACGGCCTTGTGACGGCCTGGAGCGAGCCTCGACGTCTCCAGGCCCCCCTGCAATCCGTGCAACTGCGCACCCAACTCTGCCGCAAGCGGCACGGTGCATCCCTCCCTGACGGAAGTTGGTTCGAAGCTCGCGAGGGAGGCCAAACGGCGAGCGGACCCCGGCAGGATTCGAGCGCTCATGCCGCCTTCCTCCTGAAGAAATCAATCTCTCGGAGCCATGAGATAACGCGGTTCAAACTGGCACCCGTTGGGGACGCCAATTCCTCGCCGTTATCTCCCGCCCCTCGCGGCGATCGCCGCGAGCGCGAAGCCGAGCACGAGCAACATCCACGGCGGGAGCGTCGGAATCGGGGCTGGTGACCCGGGTGCCTGCGTCGTTACCATCGCGCTGGCGGTGTTGTTCGTCAAGTTCGGATCGGTCTCGCTCAAGGTCACGCTTGCGCTATTCACCAATGTACCCGGTGTTGACGGTGCGTTCACGACCAGTGTGATTGTTGCTGTGCCGCCCGAGGCGATCGTGCCCAGAGTGCAGACGGATCCGGTGCACGTTCCCTGGCTCGGTGTCGCCGACACGAGCGTGGAGCCGGCGGGAATCGTGTCCGTGACGGCCACATTGTGCGCGGACCCCGGCCCGGCATTCGAGACCGTGATCGTGAAGGGGACATTGTTGCCCGCCGTGAACGGCCCGGCGCCGGCGGACTTCGTAATGCTCACATCAGGGAAGGGAGGAACGACGGCGCTGATACCAGCAGACAAATTGTTCGCGGGGAGCGGGTCAGCGGTCGTCGATGTCACCTGCGCGGTGTTGGGGAACGCGCCTGGTGCGGCCGTCGGTGCGACCGTGGTGTTCAGCGTGAAGACCTCGCTCGTCCCGTTGGCCATGGAGCCGGAGCGGGTACACGTGACGGTGCCGTTCGTTCCGGGCGCAGGCGTGGTGCACGAGTAGGAAGCGGGCGCCACGATCGAGTTGAACGTCAACTGTGGCGGCAGAGCGTCGGTCAAGACCACGTTGTCGGCGGCGTCGGGGCCGGCATTCGAGACCGTAATCGTCCACTGCAACGAATCTCCGCGTTCCACCAGAGCCGAGGACGCGGTCTTGACCACCCTCAAATCGGCGGTCGCCGCGAACAGCAGTTGTGAATACAGGAAAATCGGCGTGGCAACGAGCGGCGCCGCGAGCCTTCGGAGCGCGTTCATGGCGGCCAATGTATCACCGGAGAAGCGGCCCAGCGCATCGCGGTGCTCCGCCATCTCCCTCGCTCTGACCCCACGAATGTGGGTGCCGGTTGAGCATTCCTCCTGGGACTTTGATGCAGTCCGGCAGAGCGACTGTACTTTCGACTTTAGACCTGAGCCCCATGCGTGCCCCCCATCGCTGCCCCCCATCGCCGTCTCGCCCTTCGACGTCGACATCAGCGATCTTCATACAGCACGCCAGTCTGCGTTGACGGAGTTTTAACGGCTCGGCGTCGCCATACCTAACGACGTCGGCTCAGAATTCGTCATCCGCGAGCCGAATCAGCGAAAACGACTCCGCGGTTACTTGCAGTGCTGGATACCGCTCCCGCTCCGATTGCAAAAAGGGTCGACCATGCAAACTCGATTGGCAGAGCAAAACAGGCACACGTCGCTATCGATCAGTGAGTGGCTCTTCCGAGCCGGGATCTTCGTCTGGGTCATCTTGTTCATGATGGGCGGCTGGCTCAACGAGGTCGTTCAGTCGATGCTCACCCGTTTCGCCGGCGAGTTCATTGACCCTTCGGCCGAGAGGACGGCGGACTTCGGCAACTTTGCCTGCACTGGCCAGCAACTGCGGCGCATCTGACGTATCCTCATCACCTCACCGCCGTTCGCCTCGGCGGTTGATTTCCAGATCCGACCCCGACTTCACGTGGCCGCGATCGTTCGGTGTGTATCTTCCGAGGGAGGCTCTGTCAGGAGCCGCGGTAGAACGTTCTTGCGCCACTGCCGGCGGAGCCTTGGGCAACCAACGCTGCCGGCCGTGCCGGCCTCGTTCATCGCACCTCTGCCGTAGCGCCCTCGATCTTTGACCATGGCTCGGCACGGCCGCCGAGGTGACTGGCCAGAAACTCCTCGACGCGGCCGTAGAAGTCGAGATTGTTCTCCGGCCTTCCGAATCCGTGTCCCTCGTCGGGATAGACGATATAGACGACGTCCCGTTTGGCGTCGCGCAGCGCCTTCACCATGCCGTCGGTGTTCGCAATCGTCACACGGGGATCATTCTGCCCCTGGCCGATCAGCAGCGGAGCGCGAATCGATTCCACGTGGTAGAGCGGCGAGATCAGACGGTTGAGCTCCGGGTCATGTTCGACATCGCCGACGCGCCGCCGCCAGCGCAGAAGAATGCCGCTCCAATAGTTCGGAAACGAACGGAATAGCGTGACGACGTCCGCCGGCCCCACGCCGTCAACGCCGCAGGTGAAGAGGTCCGGCCGTTGCTCCAGGGCGTGCAGCGTTCCAAACCCGCCGCCCGACCATCCGAACGCCGCGATACGTTTCGGATCTGCGATCCCCTGGTCGATGGCCCACTGCACGGCATCGTAGAGATCCTGCTGCGTGCCGCGTCCCCACTGGTTCGTGCCGGCGGTGAGAAAGCCGATCCCGTATCCGGTCGAGCCGCGGTAGTTCACCTGGAGCACCGCGTATCCGCGATTCGCCAGCAACTGGGCCTCGGGATCGAAGTCGTCACTCCAGCGGAACCACGGGCCGCCGTGGATGTCGAGAACCAGCGGTAGTCCTTTCGCCTCCACCCCGGGAGGAAGCATCAGGTAGCTAACGAGCGGCAGGCCGTCGCGGGCCTTGATCACGACGGCCTTCTTCGGAGCGAGCTGATAGCGAGAAAGATCCGGGTTGTCGCTGAAAAGCGGCGTCAGCTTCTTCGCCGCACGGTCCCAGGCCACGTACATCGTCGCCGCGTCGCTGCGCGAGGCCGAGAGCAGCCACGTCTTGTCAGCGCGATCGCGGCTGACGATCCGAAGAAACCCCGGCACCTGGCGGCCGATGCGCTCGAAATCGGCGCCGGTGGCGGCGTCGAGAAACGTCCAATGAGGTGAGGTGTAGTCGAACCTCACCGCTTCGATCTCCTGCGTGACCGGATTCGCCATGACAGCAGGGCTCAACCCCTCATCGTCGACGTCTGACTGCGGGTCCTGAGCGACGACGCCCAGCTCCTTGCCACTCTGCATGTCGATGCGTACGAGGCGTCCCTTGTCGGAGTGAAGAGCGGAGTGGACGATGATGCTCTTGCCGTCGGGAGAGAAGCCGGCGATCAGCGAGCCTCCGATCACCTGCCCGTCGAAGAGCGCCCGTTCAAACGGCATCACCACGAGGTCACGCCACGGCTGCGCGGAACCATCGCGCACGCGGATGATCGTCTCTCCCGTCGTGCCGTTGAATGCCGTAGCCCCGCGGATGGCGAAGTTGGCGTCGGTGCTCCAGGTGAGAACGTCGCCGGGATTCTTCGCCTCGAACGTCACCGCGCCGGACTCCAGGTCGACGCGGTACATGTCGAAGACCTTGCGGTCGCGGAGATTGAGACCGAGGAGCACGGCGTTCGGCTGCCGCGGGCTGGTCAGGATGTTCTGCGCACGCACGCCGCGGAACGGCGTGAGGTCGCGGATGTTGCCGCTCTCCAGATCGGCGGAAAAGAGGTGGTTGATCTCGTCCCCGGCATTGTCCTGCAGATAGAGGATGTGCTTGCCGTCCGCCCCCCACGCGTACCAGTACATGGGATGCGTGGCCTCGTTGGTGATGAGACGCGGCGTGTCTGAGGCGATCGGACGCGCCCATACGTTCATGACGCCGTTCTTGTCGGGAGCAAGCCAGGCGATCTGCGTACCGTCCGGCGAGAGCCGCGGCGCGGTCCGCTCCGGATTTCCGAAAAGAACCTTGCGCGGGATGAGGGTCGGCCGTTCGGCCGACAGTGGCAACGAGCAGACCAACAGAGCACTCAGCAGCAACAGACGACGGTGCATCGTCAAGCCTCCGAGGCTCAGAGGATACGCCCGGCGTCGAGCCTGCCAGCATCCCTTCACACATCGTTTTCGTGATCGTTCCAAAACGGACGGATCGCTCGGAGGGAAAGGTCTATGGTGCCGACTACTCGGCGGACAGCGTGGCCGTGGCGCGCGGGACCAACGCGGAGTTGATCGCCGCGGGTCGGGTCGAGATCGTGCAGAGCTCCGTCTCCAGCCTGCCGTTTGCGGATGGCATGTTCGACCTCATCACGGCGGTGGAGACGCACTATTACTGGCCCCAACCGGTCAGCGACCTTCAGGAGCTGCGGCGCGTGCTCAAGCCCGGCGGACGGCTCGTGATCATCGCCGAAGCGTACCGGAGGAGGAAGTACGACGCGGTGGCGGTCATCATGAAAATGCTCGGAGGGAGTTGCCTCAGCGTACGCGAGCATGAGGAACTGCTCGCGGCGGCCGGATACGCCGAGGTGGAGACGTTCGAGGAGCGGCGAAAGGGGTGGTTCTGCGCGGTGGCCCGGCGAGTACCGGCGTGAGGCGATGATCCGAACGTTCCTTCGTCTCGTCTTTCGCGGCCCTGATGGATGGCGGGCGGGGTGGCGCTTCCTGCTGTTCTTCGTCATCGCATTCGTTGTTGTGAAGGCCGCGTATTGGTGCGTCGTCCGCGCGACCGGGTATCAGGAACGGGAAGGATGGTCCGCACTCGGCCTCCTGGTGGACGCCGGGTTGACGGTCGCCAGCGCGGTCATCGCCTCGGCGGTCATGGCCCGGCTCGAGCACCGCACGCTCTCGGACTACGGGCTCTCGACGGTCTCGCTCTTCAGGAACTTCGGGAACGGTGTTCTGTGGGGACTCGTGGCCTCGACGGTGGTGCTACTGCTTCTGGTCGTGGTGGGTGCCGCGAGGATCGACGGTTTCGCAGGAGACGGGAGCGCGCTCGCGGGTCCGATGGCCCGATGGGCGCTGGTGATGCTGCTGCTCGGCCTGGCGGAGGAGCTCCTCTATCGTGCCTATCCGCTGTTCACCTTCACGCGCGGGCTCGGTTTCTGGCCGGCGGCGATCGTGCTGTCGGCCCTCTTTGGCGCGGCGCACCTCTCCAAACCGCACGAGACTCCGCTCGACATCCTCAACGTCGCGCTGTTCGGCCTCTTCTGCTCGTTCACGGTACGCAGGACGGGGAGCGTGTGGTTCGCGGCGGGCTTCCACGCCATGTCGGATTTCGCGGACCTCGTGCTCTATGCGGCGCCGAACACGGGGATCGGCGGCCGTCCCCTCCCCGGCCATCTGCTGAACGTCACCTATCGCGGGCCGGCGTGGCTGACAGGAGGAGTTTGCGGCATGGAAGCGAGCGTTTTCTCGCTCCTGACGGTGCTGGCGCTGTTCGCCCTCGTTCACCGTCTCTATCCCGAGGTGCGCTGGAGACCAGGTTTGCCGGGTGCTCACGACTAAATGATTTTGGCAACAACAGATCGGGATAATGTTCTGCAAGAGCGAAAATTCATTCCGACGGATCGGATTTGCCTTCTGCCGGAACGCGCGGGCGGTCTCGCGGAACCAAAAATCATTCTGAAGGAGCGATTTTTGGTTCCAGCGGAGCCGTTGCCGCCTCTGAGAGGATCAAATTTCGTTCTGACAGAACCGTATAATGTTCTGACAGAACCGTATCCGGTTCTGACGGAATGATTTTTGTTTCCGACAGAACAGTATGCTGATCTGCAAGAACGGGTCTTCGTTCCTGCAGAACAGTATGATGATCTGGCGGAACGGATTCTGGTTCGGGAGGACTACGGAGACTCGTCGATCGCGCGCACCGCGACGGCGCTGTCGCGCGAGTAGGCCACCAGCGTTCGGCCTCCGCCGGACGAGGCAACGGAGATCGTGTAGCTGCGTGGAAAGTAGTCGTCCGCGTTCAACCGCGGACCGACGATACCGTCTCTGGTCACGCGGGCGATGCTGTGCTGCGTGAAAACAACGAAGCTGTTCCCGTCCCACACCACCCGCCGATTCTGCGGATCGTATAGAAAAAGGTCGGGGACCTGGGGGCAAAGCAGCGGCACGGTGGAGGACTCGAAGAGGATCGCATCGGGGTTGCCGACCGGTTTGCCGGCACCATCGACCCGCAGGAATCGGACTTCCTGCGACAGCCCACCGCTTGTGGTCAGGTCGAGCAGGAGAATGAACCACTGAGAGCCATTCCACGCCACCCAGGTCGTCCCGAATTCAACCTGCTGCGATGAGGGCAGCGACAGTTCGGAGCTCGCCCCGTTGCCACCGACCAGCCTGGCCACCAAGGCACCCGACTGCCCGTACGCGTGTTGCTCGGCGTAGACCATGCAGTAGTTGGCGTGGTCCGTCCCAATGCCGTTCCCCAGTCCCTTCTCGGCCAATTGCATCGGCACGCTTGTGGTTTGCGCTCCGCCGGCGTGAACCTCTACCCCCTTGACTGCTCCAATCGAAAGGGCACTGCCGTCTCTCACGTCGCCGCCCCATGTCACCAGGCAGTCGGCATTTCCACACGTCACTCCGACCGCGGGCTCGCTGCTTCCCACGTTATCGGCGATCACAAGAGGAACGGAGTCGAGTGCCCGTCCCGCGGCGTCCAACCGGAGCGCGACGATCTGATTCTTCTCGGGGGTGATATCGCACCAGGTCACGACGAATTGATCGTTGAGCGCGTCGATCGCTACATGCCGCTGGTAGTGTCCATTTTCAAACAGCGGCTGCCCCGTGGCATCGATTGGATGACCGTCCGCGGCGAGACGGGCGAACCGGACGGTCGACTCCCGATCCCTCGGCCCGCTCTCGGTCCACACCACGAGGCCGCCCGAGGAACCACTGGCCACGGCGACGCTCTCCAGCCAGGGATTGTCCGGCTTCGACGGGATTCGGTACTCCGTCCCTACGACCAGTGACGGACCCCCGCGGAATGCTCGTTGGCGTCCGGCGCCGGCAATGGCAACCGGCACCCACAGAATGATCAGAAAAACGGCAACGACCGATCCGGTAAGCCTTCTCGTGACGTCAAGCATCGTCGGCTCCTGCTGGAAATAACCAGCGTAGATCTATCGTGGTCCTCTTGCAAGATTGAGTATCGTAATCGTTCCAAAGACCCATCACCACAGAGGCACAGAGAACACAGAGAAACCCTCTGTGATCTCTGTGTCTCTGTGGTTGTTTCTGAAATTCGATCAGTGCCTGACAGAGCGCGTGCGCGGGTCGGTCATCCGTGCGTTCTGGGTCGATGGGGCGTAGTGCGGATCGCCGGAGTAGGTCAGCACGAGCGTGTGCGGAGCGGCGGAGACGTTGGGCAGGATGACGTCGGCCTGCGCTTCGCCCGGGGCACCGGCGGTGAGGGCCGTGACGACCGGAGGAATGACGCCGGGCTCGGAGATGGTGATCGTCCCCGTGGGAGGGGCGGAGGGGGAGCCGGTCACGCGGATGTGGACGCGGGCCGATGAGCCGAGTCGTTCGGCGCCGCCGAGGATGGTGGCCCGGCCGATGGTGGTGGTGACGGACGAGGTAAGCGACGTCGGAAGGAAATTCGCGTCGCCGGAGTAGTCGACGCGGATGGCATTCGCACCTAGGTTGGGAAGGTAGTTGATCACTTTCTGCTGGCTGCCATCCGGCTTGAGGACCACGTGCCCGAGGTCATGCCCGTTCGTTGAGACCGTTACGATGCCGGTCGGTCTCTCCCCGGTGTACGGTGCCGTCCCGTTTACGGAGATCGAGAATCCGATCGGGCTGTCGAAGGAGATGATTCCGCCGTTGTCGGCGAAGGCGAGGACTCCCGCGGGCCAGCGCGGTTTCGTTCCGGCGGGGACGACGTCGATGGCGATGGTGCCAACGGTAAAGGTGGGCGTGAAGACGCGAATGATCGCCGTTCCGGTGCTTAGCCCGCGGGCGATGAAGGTCGCCGGATGGCCCGCGGTGAACGTCAGCGTGGCGGGGACCGAGATCACGGCCGGATCGGATGATGTGATGCTGACGCTGGAGATGTTGCTGCTGCCAAACCAGACGTTCGCCTGAGAGCCGGGAGTGAGGAACAGCGCGTCCATGGCCATGAAGGCATTCGTGACCCACCCGACGCTGTTGTTCGCCGGTTGCGGATCGCGCTCGTGAAGAGTGACCGTCGCGGTGAGGTACTGCTGGAAACCGGGCCAGCCATAGCCGAATGCCTTCGTCGTTTCTCCCGACGCCAACTGCGGCAGCGCGCCGGAACAGACAAACGCGCATGAGCTCGAACCGTCGGCAGGCGTGGCCGTGTGTGTAATCCTGATGTTGGTCGCTGCACGCGGGCCGTTGTTTGTGGCGTTGACCACGACGTCCAAAGAACTCAATGACGAGAAATCGAGCGACAGGCCAAGATCCGCCACCTGGTCGTCATCGTCGATGATTGCGAACCCCGAGGCCTTTTGCAGCGTCGCGCCGGAAGGGTTGCGAAGGGTGAGGAAGAAGGTCTCGTTGTACTCGGCATTGACATCGCCTCGGACCGGAACGTCGACGTTCTTCGAGGTCTCCCCCGGCGCGAAGGTCAGCGTTCCGGACACGGCGTCGTAATCGCTGCCGGCGACGGCCGTACCGTCTGACGTCGCGTAGTCGGCGGTCACCGTTTGACTGGACGGCGCCGACAGCGTGACCGTGAACCGCGCCGTCGTCGTGCCCGAATTACCTTCGGTGACCCGAATGTCGTTCACGGTGAGGCGCGCCGTGGACGGAAGCGGCAGTGCCCACAACTCGTTGCCCGTTGCCGTCGTCGTGACGCTGAAGAAGAGCCGGTCTCCTGCCTGGACGTATTGCTGCGGAGAGCTGCCTCCAAATCCCGGCTCGACCTCCGCGGCGAGCTTCGTCCCCTCCGCCGTTCCATCCGTCACCCACACCTCGTTGCCATGCAGGTCGTCTAACGCCGAGAAGTAAACCGCACCGCGGACGCTCGTGAGCGCCTGTGGAGAGGAGCTGAATGTCCCAGGGAAGATGTCCCGCAGAAGATGCGTACCGGCCACTGTGCCGTCGCTCGCCCAGAGCTCGGTCCCGTTCGCCGCATCGTTGGCGGAGAAAACCACACGGCTTCCCGCGGCCGCCAGAGTGAAGATGTTCTGGCCGGCCGTCAACGCTTGCGTACCGGCCTCGGTCCCGTCGGTAACCCAAAGCTGGTTCCCGGAGAGGAAGAACAGATTCCGCTCCGCGACCGTGAAGAGGGTAGCCGAGGCCGGGAGGACCTTGATCACGTAGGTGCCCTCGAGGGTCCCCTCGCTCCTCCAGAGCTTTGCGCCGCCCGCGCCCTGAGTCGCGTAATAGATGCTGCCGCCCATACCGCCGGTTGCAGTCAGGTTGTCGGCGATGGTGGGCACGACCGCGTAGGTTCCGGCGCGGGTGCCGTCGCTGCTCCACAAACCACTGTCGGCGAAGAAAAACGTCCGGCCAGCCTGATCGATAAAGCGGGAGACGCTTTGAACGCTGAGCTGCTCCGGCACGGCATTCGCCGTCTTCTTGATTCCAAACAACTGGTAACTGGAACCGACGGAGGCGGAGACAAAGAGGGTGTCACCATTTACGAAAAGGACTGACACGATCTTCGGAAAATTATTCGGGAACGCGGCGGCTGTCGTGCCTTCCGGTGTGCCGTCGCTCGTCCAGAGCGCGTTCGACGACGTGAAATAAAGGATGTGACCGTCGGAGATGGGATTACTTGCGAATTCATCGCCGATTCTCAGCGTCCCCTCGGGAGTGCCGTCACTGCGCCACATCGAGCGCGGACCGCCGCTGCCCGACGACAACGGCCCGGAGCCATCCCATGCATCGAAATAGACCCAGTCGCCGGCAGCGACCAGATCGCGCGGATCGGAGGAGGGCGCGGCATCGCGCGCCAGATTGCCGATCATCGACGTCCCGGCATCCGTCCCGTCGCTTTTCCACGGCTCGAAGCCGTTCACACCATTCGCGCCGGCGAAGTAGAGAACGCCGTCGATCAACGTGAGCGCGCTTGACGAAATCTCAAGCCGATCTTTGGTGTGGACTTGTCGTGTTCCCGAGGATGTGCCGTCCGAGACCCACAAGGTCGCATACGTCCCGTTCGAGGCCACCAAATAGATGTTGTTTCCGGAGGCAACGAGGCCGCCCGGAGCGCTGCTGTTGGGGCCAGGGACGATGTCGCGCACGAGCGTCGTACCGCTCTCGGTTCCGTCGGTCCTCCAGAGCTCCCGCCCTTCCAACGAGGTGGCCGCGGTGAAAAAGGCCACGCCGCCGTCCGTGACCACGGGCCGGGACGGATAGCTACTGTCCGAGCCCGGAACGATGTCGCGGAGCACTCGCGTTCCGGAAGCGGTTCCGTCGCTGATCCACAATTCCGTTCCATGCTGGGGATCGGTTCCGAGAAAAAGGACCCGGTCACCGAATGCGGTATTGCCGTAACTGACCGAATTGGCCGGTCCGGAATTGATGTCGGTGACCATCCGCGTCCCGGCCTCTGTCCCGTCACTCACCCACAGCTCATCGCCCGTGGCCTGGGTGTACCCCGTGAAAAACAAACGCGATCCGGCCACGACCAGGTCATTCACGTACGCGGCTGCCGTCACCTGGACGGTGCCGGCCTCGGTGCCGTCACTTTTCCAGAGGCCGCTGCCAGCCGCGAAGTAGATGAGGCCATGGAACAGAACGAACCCCGACGGATTCGAGTTGAGCGGACCCGGCGCGAGATCCTTGAAAAATCTCGTGCCCGCCGGCGTCCCATCCGTGATCCAGAGCTCATACCCGTCGATGCCGTCGTCGGCGGCGAAGATCATCTTGTCGCCATAGACGATGCGGGCACTGGGAGCCGACGACAATGAGCCCGCCCTGATGTCCGCCACCAGGCGCGTGCCCGCCGCCGTGCCATCGGTCGTCCACAGCTCATCGCCATTGCGCACGTCGCGGGCGTTGAAAAGCAGCTTTCCGTTCACGACCGTGAAGCCGGAAGGAAACGACGAGGCTGAGCCGGGGTTGATGTCGGCAACCTGCGCGGTCCCCGCTGCCGTACCATCGGTCGACCATAGCTCCACGCCGTTGCCGGAGGTGCTGGCGTTAAAGAAGATGCGCGAGCCGAAACGGAAGAAGTTGCCCGGCTGGGACGACGCCGGATTGGCAGCCGTGACGGCGTTGATGTCTTTGACCAGATACGGCGATTGCGCGCGCAGAGCAAGCGGCGCGGCGAGCGTGAGGAGTATCGAGAGCGCGAGGGTTCTCATGTCAGTGTCCGGCGGAGCGCTTGCGGGTTTCGACCACGCGCACCTGTTGCGAGCCCGATTGATAGAGCGCATCGCCCGGATAGTTGATGGTCAGCGTCGGAGACGACGAGAGATTCGTGAGCGTGGCATGCGCCGCCGATGTTCCGGCGCCCGATGGGACGAGCGAGACCTTGGCGATCTCCGATCCGCCATTGACGATCGAGAGCACTCCGGTCGGCGCGGCGACGGGTGATCCGGCAGCGTAGACCGTCAGCGTGTAGGTTCCCTCGACGCCGGGCGTCCGTACGAGCCCGCCCGTCATCGTCACGCGCCCGCCGCTAATGTAGATCGTCCCGTTTACCGTTTGGGGCAGGAAATTGGCGTCGCCGCCGTAGGTGATGACATACGAAATCGAGCCCAGCGCCGGCAGATAGACGGGGAACGTCACCGGGGTGACACTGCTGACGGCCGACCGCGCCAGTTCCTTGCCTCCCGCGGTCACGACCACCGTTCCTGTCGCTTTGGCCGCCGTGATCGGCGCGGTTCCTGACGGTGTAATCGTCACCATCATCGGTTTATCGAACGTCCCGCCTGTGAAGTCCGACACCATGGTGAGTGCGCCGGGCCATCGCGGCTGCGCTCCGGCGGCGATGACGGTGACGGCGAGCGGGTATTGATAGCCCTCGATGGCGATCGAAGACGTTCCAGGCTTCAGCCCGGTGACGGTGAAGGTAGCCAGCGTCGAGGTCACCTTGGTCACGGTGGATGGAACCGAGACCACGGACGGATCGGACGACGTGGCCACCGGGTTCGCGGTGTTGATGCTTGCGGTGACCGTCGCCGTCGCCCCCGGAGTGAGGACCACCGCGTTCATGGCCATCGTTCGAGATGCGTTCACCGTCCACGCGGTGACGTTGTTCGAAGAGCGCGGATCGCGTTGCCGCGCCGAGGCCGTTGCACTCACGTACTCCTGTTGTGACGGATCGACATAGTCGCCCGAGGTGGTGGTGGTGGATGAGCCGGCGTCGAGCTGAAGAATCGAACAGTTGAAGCAACGCGTGTTTGGATAGGCGGGGGTAACGGCCAGTTTCACGACCACGTCCGTGGCCGCGCGCGGGCCGGCATTCGAGACGCTCACGACGTCGCTGAGGCCGCGGCCGCCGTCAAGGAATTGCGCCACCACGCCGACGTCGGCGAACTGGTCATCGTCATCGATGATGCCGGCCCCTTCGGCATTGATCAGGAGAGCGCCCCTGGCGTTTCGCAGCGTGACAAAGAACGTCTCGTTGTTCTCCGGGGTGACGTCGCCCCGCACGGAGACGTCGATGGTCTTGACCGTTTCGCCGGGCGCGAAGGTAATCGTTCCCGAGGCGGCATCGTAGTCATCGCCGGCGTGCGCGGTGCCGTCGGAGGTGGCGTAGTCGACCGTCACGGTCTGCGTTGCCGCCGGAGTGAGGGAAACGTTGAAGTGCATCGGTGTGGTTGCCGCGTCGCCCTCCGCGCCGCGGGCGGACGCGATCGACAGGCCCGGAGTCGTCGGCGGCAGGGCCCAGAGCTCGGCGCCCGTGGCATCGGTGTAGGCATTGAAGTACACGAGATTGCCGACCTTCGTAAACTGCGACGGATTGGAGCTGGCGGGTCCGGGATTCAGATCGACAAGCAGCTTCGTCCCATCGACGGTACCGTCCGTCGTCCAGATCTCCGTGCCGTGCTCGGCGTCTGAGCCTGCGAAATAGATGACGCCATCGATACTCGTCAGCGTGGTGTAATTCGCGCCGAGGCTCTTGAGAAGGCGGGTGCCGGCCTTCGTGCCGTCGCTGCCCCAGAGCTCGAACAGGTTCGCGCTGGGATTGTTGATGTACGCGATCCGATTGCCGGCCGGCCTGAAATCGTCGTTGTCATACGAAGAGTAGAGCGTGACCTTGGCCAGCTCCGTCGTTCCCGAATCGGTGCCATCACTGCTCCATAGCGAACCATCCGTGAAGAAGAACACGTTGCGCCCCGCGGCCTTGATCTGCGAACGGAACGTGCTCGTGGCCGACAGTTCCTTGACCGCGGTCGTGCCGTCGGTCGTGCCGTCGCTCTTCCACAACGTCAGTTTGCCGCCGCGCAGCACTTTCATAAAAAACAGTGTGCCGGCTGCATTGACAAGGCGGCTGGGGGCTTCACAGCAGGTGTCGCCGAAATCCGGTACGACCGCATACGTGCCGGCGCGCGTCCCGTCCGTAACCCACAAACCGTAGTCGTAAAGGCCGTGCGGTCCCTCGGCATAGAACGCGTAATGCCCGGCGAAATCGATCATGCCAAACGGATTGCGCGCGCCGAGTTGGGAAGCCACGCCATCCGGCGCCGCCGTCGTCTTCCACAAGGAGTCCTCATAGACGCCGAGGTCGGTCACAGACGCGAAAAGGGTCTCCCCGAACGGAAAGAGCCTCGTGAATTTCCACTGCCCGAAGCGGCGCATGAAATCGTCGGCCGGTTTCGTTCCCGCGACCGTCCCGTCGCTCATCATCAGCGTCGGGCTGTTGACCTGGGACGGGAAAAAGACCAGCGGCCCTGCTGCCGGCGTCAACGTGCCGGGAGCCTGTCCCGTCTCCAGCAGCTTGAAGGTTCCCGCCGCGGTGCCGTCCGTTCTCCAGAGCGATGACTCGGCGATATTCGTCGACGTCGACAGCGTCCCCTCGGTGGCGATGAAGAACAGCAGATTGCCGGCGGCCGTGAGCATGAATGGATTGGACGATGGCGCCCGGTCCGGGGCCAGGTTGGCGATCATTCGCGTTCCGGCATCTGTCCCGTCGCTCACCCACGGCTCGCTGCCGGTCAGCGGCGTCTGCCCGGCAAAGTACACTTTCCCGTTGACCGGCCACAGGGTGGTGGTGCTATTGAAGTTCGAAGCGACTCCGAACGCGGTGCTGACGACGTGCGTTCCGCCGGCGGTGCCGTCGGTCACCCACAACCACGGCGACACCAGGGGTGTACCGCCCCCAAGGAAATAGAGCTTCCCTCCCGTGACCGTGAAGACGAACGGACTTGTCGATGCCGGCCCGGGAGTGGCATCGGCGAAGAGCGCGGTCCCGGCATCCGTTCCGTCCGTGACCCACAGCTCCTGCCCATGCTCGGCGTCGCTGGCGGAAAAGTAGGCACGATTGCCGAGCGCGGTGATGAACGCAAAGCCCGTGTCCCACATCCCTTTGGCGCCGGGGACGAAATCACGCACCATCCGTGTGCCTGACGGCGTCCCGTCGCTGATCCACATCTCCCGTCCATGCTCTCCGTCATTCGCGGCAAACAGCACCTGGTTGCCGAGCGGCGCCGGTCCGAGCGCGGAGTAGATGCTGTCAACCCCCCCTTTCGTTCCGGGAAGAAGGTCGATCACCATGTGCGTGCCGGTGTCGGAGCCGTCGCTGACCCAAAGCTCCCAGCCCGTGGCTGCCGTAATCCCTTCGAAAAAGAGCTGCGAGCCGGCCACGGCGAGATTGCGGGCGGGAACCGCGGCGATCTTCACGGTGCCCGCCTCGGTGCCGTCCGTTTTCCAGAGGCCTCCAAGCGCGGAGAAGTAAACGCTTCCGCCGAAGGCAACGAAATAGCCGGGGTTCGAGGCCGCGGCGCCGGGATTGATGTCTTTGACCAGGTGCGTGCCGGCGGCGGTTCCATCCGTGATCCACAGCTCCCGGCCGCTGGTTCCATCATCGGCACTGAAGAGCATGCGGTTCTTGTAGAGGATACGCGACGAAGGCTGCGACGAGGTCGGCCCGGGATTGATGTCGAGCAGCAGGTGCGTACCGGCGGTGGTTCCATCCGACGCCCATAGCTCAATGCCGTGATTGACGTCGTGCGCGTTGAAGAGAAGAACGCCGTTGACGACCATCAGCGAGCCGGGACTCGAGCTTCCCGTGCCCGGAATGATGTCCGCCACCATCGAGGTCCCCGCGCTCGTTCCGTCCGTGCTCCACAGCTCCGTTCCCGCCTCTGCCGTGGTGGCGCTGAAGAACGTTCTCCCGCCGAATGCCGCGAAGTCCGAAGGCAAGGTGGAGACGGTGCCGTTCGAATAGGTGGTGTTGATGTCTTTGACGAGATACGGCGTCTGCGCAGCGGCCGGAAACGAGACGAGGATCAGAAGAAGGAGAGTGCTCCGCATAGGGAAGGGCCGTTGGGATCCGAATGGACGTTGGTGCAAGACGCACTCTACCATCGTAAGGAAGGGACAGCTTATTCTCACGCGGAGACGCGGAGGCGCCTCCGCATAAGATCTTCCGGCAAGGAGGTCGCATTGAAACGTACGATTGTCTCGACAATCGCCGCGGTACTCTGTGCCGCGTGCGCGATGACAGCGCCGCAACAGGCCGCCGCCACCGCCCCGGCCACGCTCAGCCTCCCGGTGGAGTACCACACGCTGGCGAACGGACTGCGGGTCGTCCTCTGCGCCGACCACGACTCACCGAGAGTCACGACCTCGCTCTATTACGGCATCGGCTATCGCGTCGAGCCTGAGAACCGGACGGGGTTCGCGCACCTCTTCGAGCACCTGATGTCCCAGGGATCGCGGAACCTCGGCAAGATGGAGCACATCAAGCTCGTACAGTCCAACGGCGGCTTCGTGAACATGTCGACGCAGTCTGATTTCACGACGTACGGCGATGTCGCTCCGTCGAACGTGCTCCGCACCATCCTCTGGGCCGAAGCCGACCGGATGAAGGGACTCGACGTCACCGAGGCCAATCTGACCATCCAGAAGGGAGTGGTCAGCAACGAAGTCCGGGTGAATGTCCTGAACCGCCCGTACGGCGGCTTCCCATGGCTGGACGTGCCGCAGGTGGCGAACGTCAACTGGCACAACGCCCACAACTTCTACGGCGACCTGGCCGACATCGATGCGGCGACGCTCGAGGACGCGCACAACTTCTTCAAGACCTACTACGCGCCGAACAACGCCTCGCTGGCCATCGTCGGAGATTTCGATCCGGCGCAGGCCATGGCGTGGGTGAACGAGTATTTCGGCGCCATCCCCTCACGGCCGCAACCGCCGAAGGCCGACATCTCCGAGCCGCGCCAGGAGCAGGAAAAGCGCGGATCGAAGACGGACGACAGGGTGACACGGCCGGCGATGGCGATCGCCTATCACGCGCCGCGGGCCGAAACGGATGCGTACTACGCGCTGGCGCTCATCAACCAGATCCTCGCGGCGGGAAAGGACAGTTGGCTCTACGAAGACATCGTCCGGAAACGCGGCCTGACCGGCGAGATCCAGGGGACGATGTACTTCTACGGCTCGATGTTCGACAACAACGGGCCGTCGCTCTACACAATCGACCTTTTCCACGATCCCGATCAATCGTCGGACCAGATCCTCAAAGCGATCGACGAGAACATCGACCGACTCCGGACGCAGACGGTCGACGCGGCGACGCTCGCCCGCGCCCGCGTGAAGATGCGGGCGGCGTTCTACGACGACCTCGAACGAAACTACGGTTTCGGACGCGCAAATCTGCTGGCAGGCTTCGCGCTGTTCTACGACGATCCGGCGCGCATCAACCGAATCGAGCCGCGCTTCGCGGCGGTCACACCGGAGCTGATCCGGGAAACCGCGGAGGAGTACCTGCGGCCGGCCAATCGCACGATCTTCACCGTCGTGCCCACGACCAGGGGGGTGAAGTAATGCGACGCATTGCGATGATCGTCTATCTCGCGGGAGCCGCCGCGGCGCTGGCACAGGCCCCCACGAAGGAAACGCCGCCGGCGCCCGGGACGCCGAAGAATTTCTCGCTGCCCGAGATCCGGCGCTTCGACCTCCCGAACGGAATGCGGGTTCGCCTGATGCAGTACGGCAACACCCCGAAGGCGACGATCCGGCTGGTCACGCAGACCGGCAACATCGACGAGGATGCGGATCATGTCTGGCTGGCCAACGTTACCGGGGAAATGATGCAGCAGGGCACTCCCACCCGTTCCGCCGAGGAGATCGCCAGGCAGGTGGCGCTGATGGGGGGATCGCTCAACGTCGACGTCGGCATGAACGAGACGGCGATCGAAACGGATGTCTTCACCGAGACCACCGCCGCAGCGGTCGGCCTCATCGCCGATGTCGCGCGCAATCCAGGCTTCCCCGAGCCGGCGCTGGCGCGGATCAGGAACGACTTTCTCCGGAAGCTTTCCATCGAGCGCGGCAGCCCGCAGTCGCTCACGGAAGAAACGATCATGCGGCTTTTCTATCCGAATCAGCCGTACGGGCGCTCCTTTCCGACGGCGGAGATGCTGCAGGGTTACACGCTGGACCAGGTTCGCGGGTTCTACGACCGCAACTTCGGCGCGGCACGCTCGCGGATGTACGTCGTCGGCCGCTTCGACGAGGCCGCAATCGAGCGCGCCATCCGCCGCGGCTTCGCCGGCTGGAAGGCGGGCTCGCCGCCGGCCGCGCCGGTTGTGAGACCCGTCAGCCGGCCCGGCGTCTATCTCATCGACCGCCCCGGCGCCGTGCAATCGACGCTCCTCATCGGCCTTCCGGTCGCCGGCATCGGTCCGAACAGTCCCGACTACCGCCCGCTCATGGTCGCCAACGCGGTCCTCGGCGGCACCTTCATGTCACGCATCACCTGGAACCTCCGCGAGAAGAACGGTTACGCCTATTCGCCTATCAGCTACGTCGCCGTGAGGCCCCGTGGTGCCTACTGGGTCGAGGATGCCGACGTCACCACGAACATGACCGGAGCATCGATCAAGGAGATCATCGGCGAGATCGATCGGCTGCGTGCCGAGGCGCCGTCCGAGGCGGAGCTGCGCGGGATACAACACTTTCTGGCGGGTCAATTCGTTCTGTTCAATTCCTCGCGAGGCGGCATCGCCGGGAAGCTCGCATCTCTCGACACCTACGGCGTCGGCGAGGACTACCTGCGCAACTACGTTCAGAGCATCTACGCCGTCACCCCGGCCGACGTGCTGCGCCTGATGCAGACGTACATCGATCCAGCGAAGCTGGCCATCGTCGTGGCGGGGGACAGGAAGGCGATTGAGGAACAGTTGAAACCCTTCGGAACCATCGCCGAGTGAGATTCGATGACCCGGAGCCGCCGCTGTTGCTTCACCCCCAGAAGATCGGGTTCGATCACGCGCCTGTGAATTATGTGGATCGGCTGAAGTAGCGCTGTGACGGCGCCTGCGGCCGTTCATCTCTCCACGCTGGCTCTTGGCTGTAACAGGCCAGGCTGTATGTGGAATTGCTTAAGCCATGACAGATCGACATACCATCGCTCTTCGAGATTGCGAAGGTGCCCCAGGGCAAACGTCAATTCCAGGTACCTCTCGGCTCGTTTCTTTGACCAGCGGTTGATCTTCCGAAGGTGTGCGGTGGTCCCGGCTCTCCGCCCCATGTCGATCGCGCGTCCGATGTGTTTCACATCATGACAGGCCGGACACAGCGCAATCAGTCCGATGAGGCATTGAGTGCAGCTCCATTCCTCAAACTCCCAACGCTCGTGGCATGCAACCGGCCACTTCGCGCCAACACCATCACATATCTCGCACCGACATCGAGCGGACTCATACGTGCTCTTTCGCAGACGGTTCCAGTCCCGCGATGAAAGGACGTTCCACAAGTTCCGGCCCTGTGTCTGCTTCGGTATCAGCTCTACACTCAACCGAGGCGATCCGAACTCCTCGGCGATTTCAGCGCGAACGACATCACGACTGTCACCGAAGAGCGATAGCGTGTTCATTCGCCACCTTTTGGTTGTCACAGCCAGAGCCTAAGCCAGTCACGGTGTCAGGTCCGTTTCATCGCTTACATTGTCTCAGACTCTAATCGTGGGAGGTGATCGGATCAGAGTCTGCAGACCGATTCTTGACTTCGCACAGATACCGTGGCCGTACGCTAACGCTCGCGCTATCGGCTATTAACAATCAGCCTCAGGCAGCTTGCGGGGGCGCCTGCGCGCGCCCCCCTTGGCGGCGTCTCGCTTACCGTGTCGATCCGCCCAAGCAGTACTGGCAGTTGTCGTAGCCGGCACCGTGGGCCGCAGCTAGGGTAGTGAATGGCCTGTCGTGACCTGCCTTGATGATCTCATCAATCTGACACTCATTGGCTCCGGTCTTTTCGTTGTCGAGGTCATGAACCTCCTTCTTCGACGTGTTTCCAAGGTACTGCTCCCCATTCATGTTGCCCTTGTACCGCCTTGCCATCGCTAATCTCCTTTCAAAAACTACGCAATCGGTCGAACACCGAGATCTTCTACTTCCCGTAGAACTGTTCTGATGTAAGACACGGCCGCCCCAAAAATGTGGCTCCTCATTCTTGCGCGAACGAGGAGAGAGGCGCCTTCGGAAGATCGTTCAATATCCTTGTCCTTGGGGGAGTGATGGGAGGCTGTTCCACGAGTATCTGGCTCTGGTCTGCATCTCACAGCTTGCTGATGTTGCTACATCGCCGTATCGTCAAATTATGCGTACGACTGTGACCATCGACGATGATGTCTACGAGGCGGCGTTGGCGGACGCCCGCGCCACGGGGAGGCCGCTCGGCCGCGTCCTTTCCGATATGGCGCGCACTGCCCTTCAGCCACAACCGGCACCTCCTTCCCACAGGAGGCGATCACGTTTTGCCACATTCGATGTCCCCGAAGGCAGCCGTGTGATTCCCGATTCGAGGATACAGAACGCGCTGGATGGAGATGGCATCGTCTAAGGATAGTTTCCTCATTTGACGCTGAAACGAACGGATTGAACTCACGCGGAGGCGCGGAGGAGATGACGAGTGACTTCTTTCTCCGCGTACTCCGCGCCTCCGCGTGAGACCTTCAGGCCCCCGCCCCGCAGTGCCAACCCGTGCCGTTCGCGTGGCGGAATGGAAACGGGCCTAACCACAGGACTGCGGACACGTAAGCCTCCATAGGAGGTAGTTATGCTGCACTCGAGACTTGTCCTCGCTCTTACACTCTTCACCTCGTTCATTGCAGTCACCTACGGCAGGTCCATCCTCGATCCGATCGGGGCGCCGCAGACCGCGTCGGCGGTCAGCGGCGATAAGGGGCTCGGCGTCGATCCGAACGGGTAGCTGGAAGAGGCAATGCGAATGGCGGCGGGCAACTCGCCGCCATTCGTTCGTTCACGGCGATTGTGAAGCGACGACGTGCGCCACCACCATCCGGATCGTGTCGTAGGGAAGGCGGCCTCCGAATTCGTCGTAGATCGGCTTGAGACGTTCTGTGCCGAGGCGGGCGGCGACCGGGGTGATGGCGTCGTAGTGCTCGCGGTCGACCCACCGTTCGATGGTGCGGGGACGCTCGGTGACGATGAAGTCTGCCAGGTAGCCGGTGATGGTGCTTCGGGCGCGGCCGGTGAGATTGACGACGTCGTCGATCAAGGCACCGCGGCGGAAGGCGGCGTATGCCTGGCTGCGGCTGGCGGTCACGATCTTCGGCTGTCTCGCCGGTAATGGTGGCGGTACCGGAGCGTCGAAGGTGACACCCGATTTCGTGCAGTAGTCGAGGATGATGGCAAGCAGCGCAGGGCCAAGCGAGGCCAGGCGGCTGTCGCCGATGCCGGAGATCAGGCGTATGCGATCCAGTGACGACGGCCGCACCGCCGCGAGATGCCGCAGAGTGGAATCGCCGAGGATGACGAACGGCGGCACACCGCGAGACTCCGCTTCTCGCCGCCGCCATTCGCGCAGCTCATCGAAGAGAGCGTGATCGACGCCGATCCATGCGCGATCGTCCCGCGAGTCTTCGTGAGCGGCGGAGCGCATGAGGCTCACCGTGCAGAGGCCGCGCAGCAACGAGCGCGAGGTGGGGGTCAGCCGGAGAACGGCATACGGACCGCTCGTCCGTTCGAGAAACCGCTGTGCAACAAGCTGGGAAATCCAGTCGCTCAGCTCCTCCTTCGAATAGCTGCCGAGAATTCCGAAGGTCGAGAGCTTGTCGTGCCGGCGCTCGAGGATCTTTCCGCTGCTCGCGCCGCGCAGGATCGAGACGATGTGCCCGATGCCAAACGACTCTCCGGCCCGCACCACGCAGGAGACGATCTTCTGCGCGATCACCAGCGAGTCCGGCATCAGCTCGTGATGTTCGAGACAGACGTCGCAGGCGCCGCAACTGCCGTTGTCGTACGTCTGCCCGAAGTATTCGACCAGCGCCTTGTGCCGGCAGACGAGTGCCTCGGCGTACTGCTGCATCCGCTCGACATTCTCCAGGGCCGCACGCAGATGTTCGGCGTCGGGATCCTCCGCGCCGCCGGAAAGAATGGCATTCCATGAGGAGGCGTCCGTCGGCGAGTACAACATCGTGCACTCGGCCTCGAGCCCGTCGCGCCCGGCGCGCCCACTCTCCTGCTGGTAGTGTTCGATCGACTTCGGCATCCCGGTGTGGAGGACGAAGCGGACGTTGGAACGGTCGATGCCCATCCCGAAGGCGACCGTGGCCACGATGATGTCGCACGCTTCCTTCGAGAATGCCTCCTGCGCGGCGCGCCGGAGCTCGGGAGCGAGGCCGGCATGGTACGGCGCCACGCGGTGGCCGCGCCCTCGGAGGATCGCCGCAAGCCCGTCGACGTCACGCCGCCGGATGCAGTAGATGATCCCAGCCTCTCCGCGATGACGCCGAATCACATCCTCGACCTGGGCGATTTCGTCACGCCTGGCAGCGATGCGGTAGGTGAGATTGGGGCGGTCGAAGTTCCCGACCAGCTCGACCGGATCGCGGAGGGCGAGTTGCTGGACGATGTCGCGGCGCACGCGCTCGGTGGCCGTGGCCGTGTAGGCGTGCAACGAGGCCTTCGGGAAGAGGTGACGCAGTTCGCGAAGCTGGCGGTATTCAGGACGAAAGTCATGCCCCCATTGGCTGATGCAATGAGCCTCATCGATGGCGAACGAGGTGACGCCGGCGCGCCCGATCAGTTGCCGAAAGCTCGAAAGCGCCAGTCGCTCCGGAGAGACGAAGAGCAGCCGGAGCGCGCCGCCGGTAAGGGCCCGTTCCACGTCACGCTGCTGCGCCCCCGATTGCGAGCTGTTGAGCTGTGCCGCGGGGACGCCGCAAGCGACCAGGCCGTCGACCTGGTCTTTCATCAATGAAATGAGCGGCGAGACGACGACCGTCAGCGAGCCGCGGACGATTGCCGGAACCTGATAGCAGAGCGACTTTCCGCCGCCGGTGGGCATGACCACCAGAGTGTCGCGACCTGCAAGCGCCGCATCCATCGCCTCGCGCTGGAGCGGCCGCAGGGTCGCGAAGCCCCAATGCCGTGCCAGCACTTCGGTCAGTCTCGCGTTTTCCTTGTCCATAACCACATTTCTCCTGCAACCGAGGCTCCCTCGGTGTGCGGAGAAATGCAAGTTTTCTACTGTGGGTGGAGATTGGGTAAAGAGCGTTCACCACAGAGACACAGAGAACACAGAGACGTTCTCTGTGATCTCTGTGTCTCTGTGGTGAAAGCCTTCTTGACGTCACTCGTCGTCAGCGCGCGCGCATGCTCCATCTTCGCTATGCTGCGGCCGTATGCCCGGCCCCATCCGCGCCGCCGACGTCGTCGTCGGCTTCCTCGCCGAAAACTCTCCTCGGATGCTCACCCAGGCCATCCGCCTCCTTCGCTCGATTCGCTGGTTCGGCGGCGAGCTTGCCGGCGCACGCGTCGTCGTTTGCGGCGTCGGGACTCTTGAGTCGAGTGCGCGCGGAATGCTGGAAGCGCTCGGTGCCGAGGTCCGTACCGTCTCGCGATTTCATCCCGCCAATCCGACCGGCAACCGCAATCAACTCTTCGCGGAGTTGCTCGACGCCCCACAGAAGATTCTCTTGGTCCTCGACTGCGACACGATCGTCGTCCGCGATCCGCTGCCGTTCCTGAAGGATGATGTCTTTCAGGCGAAGATCGCTCCGACGCCGACCGTCAGCGATGAGGTGTTCGAGCGCCTGTTCGCGCACTTCTCACTGACCAAGCCTCCCCGCTCCAACGTCACCGGGATGAGCGGCACGCCGACCATTCCCTACTTCAACGCCGGCGTCATCGCCATTCCGACGTCGATGGCGCGAATCCTCGCACCGGTCTGGCGCAGGTACAACCTGGCGCTGGCCGAGCAGCCGCAACTCGCCGCGCCGTGTCAGCGGCACATGCATCAAGCCAGCCTCGCTCTGGCGCTGGCCGAGACCGGAGTTCCCTGCGTGGAACTGCCGGAGGCGATGAACTATCAGATCAACACCCAGCACCTCCCCCATCCTCCCGGGTTCGCCGCGATCGATCCGATCATCATTCACTATCACCACCTGGCCTCGGAGGACGGATTCCTGCTGCCGTGTATCTACCCACCGGCGCAGGCACGCATCGAAGCCTTTCACGACCGCATGCGCGCCGAGGGATTCGCGCCGGAATCGAATGCATCGCGAGGGCGGAAGTCGCGCCCTATCGTCGTCGCGGGGATGCATCGCTCCGGCACGTCGCTGGTGGCGGAGCTTCTCAATGCCATCGGAATCTATGCCGGTGAGCCGGGCGATCTCGCGCCGCCGGACATCTTCAATCCCACCGGCTACTGGGAACATCGCGTGGCAGCGGAGATCAATCGCGACATTCTGGCCGCGTTCGGCGCGACCTGGAAGAACGTCGTCTCCATTGACCTCTCGAAACGATCGAGCGCGCGTGTCGACGATGTCGTGCAATCGCTGCAAGGGCGCGGGCCGTTTCTGATCAAGGATCCGCGCATCTCGCTCCTCTTTCCGATCTGGCGCGACGCGCTGCCGGACGCGATCGTCGTCATCCCCTGGCGTAACCCGATGGCCGTCGCGCGTTCGCTGGCCAATCGCGACCGGCTCCCGCTGATCGGATCGATCGCACTGTGGGAGCACTACAACCGCACGCTCATCCGCGACACCGAGAGACTCCCGCGCCTGCTGGTGTCGTACGAGGAGCTGCTGGCCGATCCGGTTCGTGTGGTGCGCGACCTTCACGATGCGCTGACACGCTTCGGCGTCGAAGGTTTGACGCTCCCCTCGGAGCAGCACATCCGCCAGATCGTCAATCCCGACTTCAACCGCAGCGCGACCAACGGTGACAACAGCCTTCTCGATCCGGACCAACTCTCGCTACTCGACGGCTTACGAACGCGCTCAGTCCTTCACGAGCGCGTTGCCCCCTCATCTGCTCGGACGCTCGAAGTGCTCGCGGTCCTGGGCGAGATGGAGAAACTGGAAGAGTCGCTGCGTTCGACCCGGGAGCGGGTCACGATTCTCGATCAGCTCCTCGGAGAGGTGTTCGCATCACGAAGCTGGCGGATTGGATCGGCCGTGACCGGCCTGATGCGGATACTGCGGCGAGGCAAGAGTGTATCGGCGGAGGAGAGGTGGAGGGAGTTGACCTAGCGAACGGAGCGCTGGCGTCTCGCCGGCTGGCGCAGCGGCGTCTCGCCGCTGCGTTCCAGGATCTTGCCAGACCGGAGGCGAGACGCCAGCGCTCCGTTGACGCTCCGTGGTAGCGTGACCGGAATATGAAGAAATCGTTCCTCCTCCTCGCGCTGACTCTTGCCTGCGGCGTAACCGCCCTCACCGCGCAGACCCACACCCCCACCACCCATCGCCTTCTGGCGACGCCCGACACCGTGGCCTATGGCTACTACTGGTCGGAGGCGAAGCCGGCGCTGCGCATCGCCTCGGGGGACATCATCGACGTCGACACGCTGTTGACGAATACGCCGGCGGGTCTGGCGAAGGCGGGCGTGCCGGACGAAAAGGTCCAGCAGTCGCTGAAGACGATCGTGGCCGAGGTCACCGGCGATCGCAAAGGTCCCGGCGGTCACATCCTGACCGGGCCGGTCTATGTCGAAGGGGCGGAGCCGGGCGACGTTCTCGAGGTCAGGATTCTGTCGATCGATTTCGCCATCGACTACGGCTACAACGGCTGCAGCGGCATCGTGCCGGAGAATTGCGACCGCAGCGCCGGATTGAAAATCCTCCCCATCGACAAGAAGACGATGACCTCGCAGTACGCGCCGGGGATCGTCATTCCGCTCAAGCCATTCTACGGCAGCATGGGCGTGGCGCCGGCGCCGGAGCTGGGGCGCGTCAGCAGCAACCCTCCCGGCAGACACGCGGGCAATATGGACAACCGCGAGCTCGTGGCCGGCACGACGCTGTTCATCCCCATCTTTGCGCCCGGCGCCCTGTTCGAAGTCGGCGACGGGCACGGCGCGCAGGGCGACGGAGAAGTCGATCAGACCGCGATCGAAACGTCATTACGCGGCCGGCTGCAGCTCATCGTGCGCAAGGATATGAAGCTGACGTGGCCGCGCATAGAGACGCCGACCGATTACATCAGCATGGCCACCGACCCCGATCTGATGGTCGCCACCAAAACCGCGATTCAGGAGATGGTTGACTTTCTCGCGGCGACGAAAAACCTCACCAAGCATCAGGCCTATCAGCTCGTCAGCATGGCCGGTCACGTCGTCGTCACGCAGCTCGTCGACAAGCCGAACATGGGGGTTCATGTGAAGATGCCAAAGAGCATCTGGAAACGCTGAAAAAGCGTTTAACCACAGAGACACAGAGATCACAGAGAAAGGCCGACGGCCTTCAAAATTCATCCTTTCTCTGTGATCTCTGTGCCTCTGTGGTTAACGCTTTTGACTCTACTCCCGCTCGAGCACCATGGCCACACCCATGCCGCCGGCGGCACAGACGGTGACGAGGCCGTACTGCTGTCCGGTGCGCTGCAGCTCGTTGCAGACCGTGGTCACGATTCGTGAGCCGGTGGCGCCGAAGGGGTGTCCCAGCGCGATCGAACCGCCGGTGAGGTTGATCTTCTCGGGATCGATGTCGCCGACCGGCTCGCTGCGGCCCAGCCGTTCCTGGGCGATCTTCTTCGATCCGATCCACTGGATGTTCGACAGCACCTGCGCGGCGAATGCCTCGTGCATCTCGATCACGCCGATGTCTTTGAGCGAGATCTTGGCGCGTTCCAGCGCCACCGGCAGGGCGAAGACAGGGCCTTGCAGCAACTGATCGAAGGGATCGGTTGCGGCGTAAGCGTAGCTCTTGATGAAGCCGATCGGTTTGATGCCGAGCGCTTTGGCCTTGTCCTCCGACATCAGGATCACCGCCGCGGCGCCGTCGGTCAGCGGGGAGGCGTTGGCGGCAGTGATCGTTCCGTACTTGCGGTCGAAGACCGGCCGCAGTTTGGCCATCGCTTCGAGCGTGGAGTCGCCGCGAATGAGGTTGTCGGTCTCGACGATGTCGTCGTAGCCCGGCGGGACGAGCACGGTCATCACCTCATCTTTGAACCGCCCGCTGGCCGTGGCCTCGGCGGCGCGATGATGGCTCTGCAGCGCGAATTTGTCCTGCGCCTCGCGGGTGATGCCGTTCTCCTTGGCCATCTTCTCGGCCGACTCCCCCATCGTCAGTCCGGTCGTCGACTCGGCGATGGCGGGAGCGTCGGGGGCGAGATCCTTCGGCCGGATCTTGCGGAACGATCCGAGCTTGCCTCCGACGCTCTTCTGTTTGCTGGAGCTGACCAGCGCGTCGGCGAAATTCTTCGAGAAGAGAATGGGGATGTCGGAGAGCGACTCGCTACCGCCGGCGACGACGATATCGGCATAGCCGCGGAAGATCATGTCGGCGGCCGAGGTGATGGCCTGGTTCGACGACGCACAGGCCTTGCTCACCGTGTAGCCGGGCACCTTGCGCGGCAGGCCGGTACCGAGGACGATCTCCCGGGCGATGTTCGGCGCCTTGACCGACGGGATGACGTTGCCGAAGACGACTTCCTGGATGGTGTTGGGATCGATGCCCGAACGCTGCACGAGCTCGGCGACGACGAGCTTGCCGAGGTCGAGCGCGGAGAGGTGCGCGTAGTGCGTGCCCGATTTCGCGAAAGGAGTGCGCAGTCCGCGAACGACGGCCACACGAGGGGTGTATTGCCACATTGGTCAGAGGCCTCGGGGGCGGAGAATAGCACCGAAAATCAGGGATGGACGGAGCGGCGCTTCACCGTCGGGGGCGGTGCGGTGATGATGATCGTTCCGCTGTTCTGACAGGCGCCCGTAGTGGCGCCGCCGACCGTGACGGTCCAGCGGAACGTTCCGGCGCGTTCGTAGAGGTGGAAGGTTGACACATCGTTCGACACAGCCCCGTCTCCGAAGGTCCAGGTGACGCCGGCCGTATCGCACGATGACGGTTGCTGGAGGAGGAAGAGAACGGCGGTCGTCGCCGGAGCGGAGGTGGCGACGTTCGCGGCACAGGAGAGGCTGCACGGGCCCGTGCAGACGAGCGGATCGACATGTACCGCCACGCTGTTCGAATCGGTCGTGCCGCCGGGGCCGGACGCGCGAATCACGTAGGTATAGCTCTGCCCGGCCAGGGCCGCATTGTCGGAAAAGGCGGTAGCGGTCACAGTGCCGATCCGCGTGTCGTCGCGCAAGACGTCATAGCCGGTCGCATTCGCCGATGCCGTCCAGGTGAGATTGACCCTGGCAGAGGGCGACGAGGAGATGTCGCAGAAGGCATTGGCGGACAAGATGAAAGAACCCGGCGGCGGCTGACAGATGGTCGTCGGGAGCGCGAGATTGATCGAATTCGAGTCGGAGCTCCCTCCAGCGTTCGCAGCGCGAACGAAGTACGCGTGTGTCTGGCCCGGGGCGACTGAGGCGTCGTCATAGGCCAGCGTCGTCGCCGGCAAGGCTGCCGACAAGGCGGTGAGATCGCGAAACACCGTGTAGTTGGCGGAACCGGCGGTCGCCGTCCACGACAGGCGGTTGACCGGACTGGTGTCATTGCAGATCGTGTTCACCGACAACACCGGGGACGAAGGAGGAGTCACCACCGCGCACGTGGAGCTGGCGATGGTGACCGACTGCCCGCTCGACGAGGTGCTGCCGCCGCTGTTCGTGGCCGTGACCGTATAGGTGTACGTCTGTCCCACGCTGACGGTGAGGTCGTCAAAGGCCAGCTTCGTCGAGGCAAACGTCCCGCTGTAGGCGGCACCGTTGCGATTGACGACGTACGTGGACGCGTTCGAGGAGGCTGTCCAGGTGACGTGGACCGCCGGCGATGGCGCTGCGCCGTTCGTACAAAATGCGCTGGCGGATACGGCAAACGCGCCGGGAGGAGAGACACAGGGCGGCGCCGTGACCGGCAGCGTGTTCGACTCGGTCGATCCGGAGCCGTTCAGGGCGGAAATGGTGTAGCTGTAGGCGTGCCCTGCGGTGACCGCGGTATCCGCAAATGTACGATCGGTCGTAGTGCCGATCGTGACTCCGTCGCGGCCGACGCGATACTGCGCCGCTCCAGAGGAAGCCGTCCAGCTCAATAGGACGGTCACGGAGCCGTTCGAACACGACGTGATTCCGAAGAGCGTCAGGCTTCCCGGCAGGCCGGGACACGACGGCGTGGTCAGGAATTGTCCGTTGTTGGCCTGGGTGTCGTTGACCGAGAAGCGGTAGGAAGTGCCGGCGTTGAGGCCGGTGACGTCGAAGCTGCTGATCGTGTCATCGACGACGGCCACGAGATTATCCGAGGAGTCGGTAATGAAGTAGCCGGAGGCGGACCGGGCGGTCCAGGCCAGATGAACGGCCGGTCCGCTCGCGGCGCAATAGGCAGCTTCGCCGACCTGCAGATCGCCGCTGAGACAGATCGACGAATTCGGGGCCGGAGGCGTGACGCTGTTGGAGGTAAAGGTGAAGCCGTGGCTGTCTGTGGCGACGACGGTGTAGGAGCTGCCGGAGGTGCTGTCGTCGAACGCAAGCGTCGATGCCGGCAGGACGCCGCCGATGGCCTGCCCGGCGCGAAAGACCCTGTAGGACGAGGCACCGGAGGATGACGACCACGACAGATGCACACCGGCATGGCAGACCGGGTAGGCGGCCACGCCGAATGATCCCGGCCCCGCAAGAGCCGGCAGAGCGATGAGGAGAATGAGGAAGGCCAGCAACGACGTGGCCTTCCGCGGGGCCACAGGTATCGGGATCAAGGTCTTGCAGGGATTGTACACAGGATCACCCAGCGATCGGGGCGACGTCGATCGGCGACACGAAAGAACAAAGGCCATCCGCAGATGACACAGATGAACGCAGATGGAGAACCGTCTCATCTGCGAACATCTGCGCCATCTGCGGATGGCCTTTTGCTACGATCTACGTGGCCAGATTCGACGAGGCGGTCTATGCCTCGACATCGAAGTAGCGAGGCGGCGGTACAGGTTGATCGGAGTCAAGTCATGAAGAAAACAACGCGCAAGTCCGACACGGAAAGCAGCGGCAACATCTTCATCGATCTCGGCTTTCCGCCTCACGAAGCGGCGGTCATGCTTCTGCGATGCGAACTGGCGGAGGCTCTGCGCAAATGGATCGATCGAGAAGGGATCACACAAGCCGAGGCTGCCGAGCGTCTGGGCGTGGCGCAACCGCGCATCTCCGAAATCTCGCGAAATAAAGTGGACAAGCTGTCGCTCGATTACCTCGTCGGACTTTGTTCCAAAGCCGGCGTTGCGGTAAAGGTGAGGATGGCAGCGTAAGTCGCGATCTTTAACGAGGGTAAAGGTCCGGCCTATACGACCCCCAAATCATGATTCAGTGCGCCGCCGCGCGCCGCTTCGGAGGAATCATGTCGGTGAGGCTGAATGCGCCGCTGGCCTTCACGTCGTCGCCGAAATGCACTTCGCCGGAAACATGCTCCTCGTCCAGCGAGAGGAAGAGGTAATACGTCCCCGCCGAGACAGCCGGCAGCTTCACGTTCATCATCCGGCTGATGTCCTCACCCGAGCCGATTGCCGGCAGCGGGATCGTGCCCAGCACCAGATCCGCGGACGACATCGCCGGTCCTCGGCCGAGGCGAACGCGCGCCGTAGCCGCCATCGCCGTAGCGTTTCCGAGGTTCGCCAGCTCAACGTTTACGGCAATAGTGTCGCCGACCCGCCCGCTCATCGCGGAAGGCTTGACGGCCAGCGCGGTCAGATCGGGCGCGTGCACTCCGGGAGCGCAAATCGTGTCCGGTACCGTGACTTTGACCGTATTGGATAGCGGCGCCGAGAGGGCGGCCGTGGCGATGTTGTATGCATAGGTGTGACCGGGTTCAACGTTCGTGTCCGAATAGGCGATGCCCTGCGGAACCGTATACGGAGCTCCATCCCTGAAGAGCTGCCACCCGATTGGAATACCTACCGGCGTCCAGGTGAGCGCCACGTTTGGCACATGCGAAATGGTATTGCAGGTGGCGCTCCCCGAGAGCACAGGCACGGGCGGCTCGGTGACGCAGATATCGGCCGGAATGATGATTCCCATGGTGTTCGACGTCGAGGTGCCCACGGAATTCTTTGCGATGACGTAGTACGTCGTCGTGAATCCACCGGAGTCCAAAGCCGCATAGTAGGTATAGAGATCCCCGCCGCCGCGGACAGACGAGAAAAACGCACCATCTCTATAAACGTCGTAGCTGGTGGCCATTCGGGCGGCATGCCAATCCAATTCCACCCCGGGGCTCATGACGCGTTGCGGATTGCCGGGGAAGCAGAACGCCTTGCCAGTGATCGTGATCGGATCAGGCACCGGCACACAGGTCGCCGTGGGCGGCGCGACTGTTATGGTGTTCGAGTCGATCGTCGCCGTGCCGTCGCTGGCCCGCGCGAAATAGGAGCGCGCCGGGCCGCCGACAACGAGGTCCGAAGAGTAGTAGAAGTAGTTGTATATGGAGAGCGGCGAATCCGACATGTCCGTATGCTGCCCGTCGTCGCGAATGAGCTCGTAGGACGTCGCACCGCTTGACGGCGTCCACTGGAAGACAATCGACGGCGGGTACGGGACCGAGGAACACGAGGGTGTACCGGTGAGCGTGAATGCACCCGGCGCCGCGGCGGCGGGAAGGGTAACGAGCGCCGAGGCAAGCGCGACACGGATTGCAGCGGATCTAAGGAAATCCAAGGGACGGACCGTTTGGTATTCTAGCAGCAACTGAGCCCGACGTCCTTAGTACAGCGCCCCGGAAGAGAGCGTCCGGTCGGCGGTTGACCGATCTGAGCCGGCGAAGTCGGCTTAACCTGCATTTCTCACATGCTCACTTGAATTGTTCCCTCGAGAGCATTGCCACTCCCTTCGGTGTCCTCCCGCAACGCCGGCTCATCGGTCGAGAGCCCTTCTCCCTCCGCGGTTTCTTGGGGGGGGGATCGGGTAGACCGAGGAGGTTGCCCTCCTCGGCCCCCCACAGATCCGGACGTGCGGGACTACCGCATCCGGCTCTTCGGGTACGGATTTGCTGATCGACGGTTGACCGAGCGAGCCAGAACCGGTGCCGGAAGCGGATAGCTCTTTAGCATTCGGTTGAAGTCCTCCCATGTCATGCCGCGCTGACTCCGTCGGGACAAGGCGGCGTACCACGCCTTTCGAACTTCGCGGGCGTACGCGCTTACTGCGCGGATGTTCCCGCTCAACCCAAAGTAGTTGTAGTAGCCCTTGAGCTTCGCATTCAGTCGTCTCCACTGCTCCTTGAGCTCCCGGTGACGGTGCTTCTTGCACCATTGCCGGACCGATTCAATCGCTCGCCGAAGACGACTCCGTGCCGTCTTCTGCTTGATGACCCAGTTCTGCTTCTCCGATCGACCCCAGTAGTGCGTGAACGCCAGAAAATCGAACGTCTCTGGCTCCGGCATTTTCCGAGTTTCGGTGGTCGCGAACTTTGCTGGGCGCCCAAAATAGAGAAGCCGTGTTTTGGTGGGATGAACGGTCAGCCCGTACTTGGCGAACCGCTTCGGTGTGACCTCGGCCACCTTGCGTGCGTCCTCTTCCCGCTCAAAGCCCATCACGAAGTCGTCCGCGTAGCGCACCAGCAGTGCACGGCCTTTCATCCGCGGCTTCACGTTACGCTCGAACCACGTGTCCCGGACTTCATGCAGATAGAGGTTCGCCAGCAATGGCGAGATCACCCCTCCTTCGGGTCCCATCCGGGTTCGGTTCCCCGCTCTCACCGGTACTCCCGAGATGCTCTGTCACCTGCTGTCTGTCCGGCCGCACTTCGTTTCCTTCGTTTGGCTCGTACCACCGTCC